>Ga0307517_10001023_pt1 | contig 47507 bp, 26 predicted proteins | sample 23_EM_MG_FD_194515 | JGI IMG/M metagenome (GOLD analysis project Ga0307517, IMG submission 194515) | Populus trichocarpa ectomycorrhiza microbial communities from riparian zone in the Pacific Northwest, United States - 23_EM | ecosystem: Host-associated > Plants > Roots > Unclassified | place...
ATTGCTGAGCTGATCAAGTCGTGAGTCTGTTGCTATTATTTAGCTGTTTTTTCTGAGAATTAGTTACAATGTAAGGCTATTTATAAAGCCAGTTTATCTTCAAATAAGACAAGTTGATTACGGTTCAATTTATTTGTTAGCAATCTGATAATCTACAATATATATCGACAGAATGTTTCCACCGGTTTTTATCAAGAGATATAGTGATGAATAATTCTGTCAATAAAATTCGCTATAATCTTTTAATAGAAATCTTTTGATAGAAAATTTTTGTTGATATCTCTATTTGTATTTATTAAATTTCTAGCCGTGTATGATTCTGTTCACATTTTTTTTTAATAAATCAATCTAAAGCTGACTATATATAATGTATAGTTTAAGTAGTTTACTGGTTTGGTCATGGTCCTCGTGATAAACCGACCCTTGTATTCGCTGAGATTCAATAAGTAGGGTTGAAATCTTAACTATTTTAGGATGAACATTAACAATTATCGATCCCAACTCCTAATTCGTTATCTATAATGAAGACTTGATTTGCTTCGATGATTTCTAGATTGTTATCTATTTTATCGTTTTGGTTTTTGAGTTTTAAATTCAAAAATTAATTAAGGAAAATTTTAATTTCACTATATGAAAACTAATTAATCTAGACATATATACCTTAATTTTTTTTTTAAAAAAAAACCAGTTACATTTTTTTCTTAGGATGGAATTAGCAATTGTGAGTTCCATATCTAGACATATCCTTTGCTAATATGACAACAAAAATTAGAAAATAATTTGTAGCATATTGCAAATCTCAAGAACTTCTTCAATGAAAGTCATTAAGATTTTAATATTATATAAAAAATTAATTTTATTAAAAAAAATAAATTATTTGATTAGATTCTAGAAATAATTTTATATTATCATCTAATAATTTTTAGATCTGCGTGTCTCGATTTCATCATTGCAATCACATGAACAGTCCCTTTCCTCTTTATGATCTCAGTATAGAAAAGGTGGGATAACACATAAACCGAAGAAATCTAAATTTTGACAGCAGAATCTATATAAATAATATATATTGCCGGGCCGGCAAATAATCTAACATGGGTGCAGAAAAATGATGGACCATTTCCAACTTCTCACGCAAAAAATAAAATAAAATAAAATAAAATAAAATAAAATTGAGGGACTTCCTCTCCAATCTTATGGGATGGGTTGAAAATTAAAATAAAAGGTATACTTTATATTATTTTATATGCTCCAATTACTTCAAAATCTATAGAGAGAAGAGCTCATTTTGAATTCAAGTGTTTTGAGTAGCAAAATCTTTTGAGAGAAGTGATTGTTTTAAATTATTTTTTTTTGTATTTTTTTGAATCGTTTTGATATATCAATGTCAAAAATAAATTTTAAAAAATAAAAAAATAATATTATTTTGATATATTTTCAAGTAAATTAATAGTTTTTTTCAGGAACACGTAATAAATTGGACCACCCTCATAATAATTATTTATAAATTCTTTCCTCTCCTCTTAAAAAAATGTATAAATGTTTTATGTGATTACATGCATATCCTAACATGGATGATCATGAGGGAAGTATGGTTGGTGTGGAGTGGGTTGTCATATTCACTTCCATTTTCAAAATAAAAAAAAATAAAAATCTAAAATAAAATACCTAATTTAGAATTCTCAAATCTCCTGTCAAAATATACAATTAATGTCTGCTATGAGTTGCTTTGAAAATTCAAGCAAAGCTCACAACCAAAATTCAAAGTCAAACCTATATAATATTTGTGCTAATAAAGAGAGAAATCTAATTCAATATGAATTTAATTAGCTGCCTGAAATGCCCATTTGCTTACCTGACAACAATATATAATTATTACAAGCCAAATATTTTCTAAAAACCTAAATTTTTATAACTATTTTTTTTTAAAAAAATATAGATAGAAATATCCTCTAATCTTATTGTCTCCGACTATTATATCTTAAGATAATAACCGACACTATTTAGTGCATATTTAAAATTGCGGTTCAACGTTTTAAATTAAATTTTTTAGTATTTTTAGATTATTTTGATATGCTAATATTAAAAATAAAAAAATTATTTCGATATATTTTTAAGTAAAAAATACTTTAAAAAACAATTATTAATATACTTTCAAACACCCTTAATATATTCATTGCAGTATTTTATAGTTCTAAGTGAACTTTTTAATAATTAACCACACTTTTTTTATTATCAATTAACAAAGTGATTATGTTAGCAAGTAGCCATAATGACACATAAATTTTTCTTTCAATCTCTTCATTTCAGTTTTAAATTGTCACAGTTAAATAGCTGTCAACCTTTGAGTTACAAAATATGAATAATTGTTTTCCCCTCCAACACCTTTCAATGCAAATAATTGATGTTAGCTCATTTATTTTTATGTTTTAAAAATAATTTTTTAAAATTTAATTTTTTAATCTCAAATTAATTTTTTTTAGATATTTTAACATATTAATATAAAGAATAATATACTCTCTCCCACTGTTTCTGAAATCCTGATCACACCACCATCAGCCATTAGCCATTAGATGGTAATTTGGGAAGTTTGTTAGAGGATGTTTTTTGTACGTAGGATGATGCATCTATCCTATCATGTCAATACAAAATAAAAGGAAGAAAATTCACTTTAGCACCAAAAATAAACATACTTGTCTCCATTGTAAAATCTTCTTAATGGTTAAGAATATTCTTGAATCAATTTTCAGTAAGATTTGTATTATTTGTTTTTCAATAAGATCTTAGATATACTATCAACACCTGATATATTCACTCGAGATTATTTTTTTCACATGTTCTGACACGAGACCGCCTCAAAAACAATGAAAATATGAGTTAAGAAAACGAACAAAGACCTTAGCAAACCAACTAGGAAAAGAAATAAGACAAGAGAGGAGCAAACAAGAGGAAATATGGACAAACTACTTATCTAATGCAATAGTTCTTACTGTTTTTTTGGATGCTTATGTTAGGCATTTGCAAGGAGTCCAAGAGGAGCTCGATGTCTTCGTGTTAATTTTCTTTGCTCGTGAAACATGGTCCCACATTTGAGCATCACAGTCAACTGGGTCCCATGTTTGTCCATCAGTTTTTTTTTTCGTTGAGTTTTTTTCACAAATTTTGCAGGCTACAGGCCTACTTCAAAGCTATAAGAGAAGAGGAGGAGGGAGACCCACCCCTTCTCTCTCTCTCTCTCTCTCTCTATTTGGCATGTTCTTTAATGGTGTGGTTGGTGGATTCTGTAGGCATCCTCTACTCTAAAAATGTTGTAATATAGTTAAAAAATAAAAAAAGGAAAAAGAAACTGTCTTTTAAAAACACCCTCTTGTAACTTGTTTCTGATTGATTACTCATTTCTCATCTATCTGTAAAAGGGTTGTTGAAACAATATACACCATGTTTTTTAATAAAGAAATCGTCTTTTTCTCTCATTTCTCCCTCTCTTGAGTCCTTCCTTGAGTCAAGAAGACAGAAAGAAACTACCGTACGGGGAAATACATATCATAACGAAGGAAAAAAGAGAGAGTAAAAATAAGTTTTTGAAAGTTTCGGAGAATGAATGGTCTTTCACATCTGGAACCACCTGATTACTCTGAGTTTGTTGAGGTTGATCCAACTGGAAGATATGGCAGAGTACATCTCTCTCTCTCTCTCTGTGCGTGTGTGTTTCTTCTGTGAAATGAATTGTGAGTTTGATTTTGGGGTTTACTTTTGTTTTTTTTGCAGTACAATGAAATCCTTGGCCGAGGAGCTTCAAAGATAGTGTATGAATCCAAGTTTTTGTTTCTCATTAATTTAATGGAATCCCATTTAGTTTTTTTTTTTCACATGTTTGGCTCCTTAGTTTTTTTTGCTTGAATTTGATGGATGCTCATGCAATATTTTTGCAAAAGTTGGAGTCTTTTCGGCTCTTTCTACGAATTTTTGGTAACGGTTAGTTTCTTGATTGGGGCAGTTATAGAGCATTTGATGAGTACGAAGGGATTGAAGTTGCTTGGAACCAGGTCAAGCTATATGATTTCTTACAAAGTCCTGAAGATCTTGAAAGACTCTACTGTGAGATTCATCTCCTTAAGACATTGAAGCATAAGAACATAATGAAGTTCTACACTTCTTGGGTTGATACTGCAAATAGGAACATCAACTTTGTGACGGAAATGTTCACTTCTGGGACTTTGAGACAGTAAGAATTTGTCAAAACATAATGATTTCATGACCCATTCTTTGCTTTTCTGTTGATTATGCCTTGTGGGTCTTTTGTATTGTTCATCATCGTATAAGTAGGTCTCTTTACTTTTTTTCGTATTCAATAGGTATAGACTAAAGCACAAGAGAGTAAACATTCGAGCTGTGAAGCATTGGTGTAGGCAGATCTTGAGAGGGCTTCTTTATCTCCATAGCCATGACCCTCCTGTGATCCACAGAGATCTAAAGTGTGATAATATTTTTGTGAATGGGAACCAAGGAGAGGTGAAGATTGGAGATCTTGGCCTTGCGGCAATTCTTCGAAAATCTCATGCTGCTCATTGTGTTGGTAGGTTTAATTGACAAATCTCATGAATTCTCTTTATTTGGTCACTATAACCAGAGCATTAGAATCAGTTGAGACTTATAACAGAAGAGTCTAGTTCTCAGGTGGTACTAGGATCTCTGTGATTTATATTGATAATAATTAAACTTTGGTTTATTCTTCTTTTCTGTGGGGCTCTCCTTTCTTCAGGGACACCTGAGTTTATGGCTCCAGAAGTGTATGAAGAGGCATACAACGAATTGGTTGATATTTATTCGTTTGGTATGTGCATCTTGGAGATGGTCACTTTTGAATATCCCTATAGTGAATGCACTCATCCTGTTCAAATCTACAAGAAAGTTATCTCTGTAAGACCCCCTTCTGCCTTCCTCCCCCCTCAAAACATGATGTATTCACTTACATGCTTTATTACTTCAGGGGAAAAAACCAGATGCTTTGTACAAAGTAAAGGATCCAGAAGTACGACACTTTGTTGAGAAATGTTTGGCCACTGTGTCACTTAGGCTATCTGCAAGGGAGTTGTTGAATGACCCTTTTCTCCAAATTGATGGTTGTGAATCCGATTTGAGACTGTTGGACCATAGGATTGAAGTTGATGGCTTAGGACCCCTAATTAGGCCACCTTATCTTGAGCATCATGACAATAATAATTCCTACAGTAGTGGATACTTAAATGGTTATGACTATGAGGCTCAGAATGAATGGGAATATCATCAAGTCGAGGTCGAACTGAGTGGAATTGAACTTTTCGAGTATCATGATGAACATCCTGCAAACGTTGACATAAGTATAAAAGGAAAGAGGGGTGATGATGGTGGCATCTTCTTAAGACTCCGAATTGCAGATAAAGAAGGTTAGTGAATTGTTTTCTTTCCTTTTGTTTATCTTTTCTGTACAGGTAAATGTCCATATTAGCAATCACTTTAATTATATCTCTTTGCAGGTCGTATACGAAACATATATTTCCCTTTTGACATTGAAAATGATACAGCATTGAGCGTGGCAACTGAAATGGTTGCCGAGCTTGATATCACCGATCAAGATGTGACTAAAATAGCAGATATGATTGATGGGGAGATTGCTTCCTTGGTACCTGAATGGAGGCCAGGGCCAGGCATAGAGGAGACACCCTGCTTTGCAAATCAAACTCTGTGTCACAATTGTGCTTCCACCTGCACCTCTAATGGTTCATTCATGGATTTTTTGTCAAATAATCCATGTTGTAGCCATGGATGTGCTTCAATGCATGGAAGGTTTGGAGAGATCATTTTTGAAGTGGATGAATCTGAGCATCATTTAACAGAAGGGGCGCCAAACATACTCAACCAACCGGACTACTTGCACTATAAGGAAATTTGGGGTCAACAAGAAAGCCGGCAACTTACTCCAATAGGCTCGGGAAAAAGTCAGTCGGATGAAGAGTATGCAAATTTTGATCAGTCAATCCCAGAAAAGGATACAAAAGATACCAAGATGGAAAATGGAATTCCTGGAGGAAAGTCATTTCAGCACTTCACAGGTTCCGGTTCTCTTAGCAGACTGACTTCATTGTACAATGACCTTGCGGACAGTAATGAGAATGAAATCCAGCAAGACTTGAGATGGCTTAAAGCGAAACACCAAATGGAATTGAGGAAACTTAGAGATGAACGATTAGGACTTGCAGTGAAACCTTCAACTTCTAGGAACGGGGAAGAGAAAACAAGTAATGTGGTTTCTTCAACTTCAATGTTGAATTCATTTCAAGAAGGCAGCAATGGAGATCTCTTGAAATCCCTTGCTAAGCAGATTAGTCATAGTTTGCATACTCATGCCGGCGCCCTTTCGGATACTCAAAGGCCCTGGAATCACAAGGTAATGAATCAACCCCCAAGAGCGAAAGATATGGTCAATGCCAAGAATCTCTGCACCGGGCCAATGCTCCCACACTCGCTCCATAGGACAACATCCTTACCAGTTGATGCTGTTGATGTATAATATTTTGAGGCATCCATTCTTTTATATTCTTATACACATTATAGAAGCACTATTGTGAATAAATCCACCCTTTTTTGGCCTAGCAAATATTAATGTCCATCCACACAGTGCTTCCCCGCCTGCCTCTAGACTGTCTTCATCACACAAAACAAAGACAAACAAATCATATAAAGAGTTGAGATGTAAAATCCTGAGGCTTGTAAAATTAATCAAAGTGTAATGAGTTATCGAGAGACCATTTACATTATCCATTTGGCCTGGATAGCGCCAGCTACCAAACAATGTGATGGAGTTCATGATTGCATGATGAAAAATGTAATTACGTAGGGTTTAAAGGGTGTTGAAGTGCAGTGATGACATCCTTTGGAGCATTTACACTTGAACTACCAAAAAGGGTGGGCATTATTTGCTATCATGAGGAGGGGATACGATCATTGAAGTTTGTAGGACCAACCGATTGTGTAAGATCCTACATGATTGAATTGGTGTCCTTTTTGCGTCTTCAATTCATACTAAATTTACCAAGAACAGGACATCTTCTCGAAACTGTTTTGCATTGCAGTTAAATCTGTGTTTGAGGACGTTTCAGATATGTATTTAGCATAAAAATATTTTACATTGATTTTCTTTGTGCTTTAGAATAATTTTGATGTATTCATATAAAAAACAATATATATATATTAGAGGTTTTCCGAAGAGCCCTGGATGGCCAGCTACCGGCGGAGCCCACAGTTTAGGGCAATCATAGAGAGGTTTTTTCAAAGAGAAGATGGCCCACTACAGCATTATAGAATATAGATAGCTCATTTCATTCATGCTGATGAAGATACAGCATGGGTCTCCCACATGAGCAATATCATTCAATTAATAATATATGGTCACCTATGGCCTTAGTCTATGCTGACTTTGAGGCAGGCTTTTACTAATAAATAAAATAAATAATCAAATCATCCTTACAGAAAAAAGGATGTACAAATATTGTACCCTTTGAGTGCTGCCATGCTCTATGCTCTGCAAGAACTCATGCTTGTATTTCTTACAGAGAAAAATAGAATAATATACACAAGAGAATTATATATTATATATACTGAACCCAAATAAAGAGAATTCTAGAGTTGTTGAATAAAATAATGTTTCGAAAATATCCTAAAAGAGAATAACTACAGCTAGTTTTTTAAATTGTTTCTTGTCTAAAAAAATGATTTTTTTTAGATATTTTTGAATAATTTTAATGTATTAATATAAAAAATAATTAATAATTTTAATATTATAATCATCAATCAATTAGTTGAGTTGTAAAAATAATAGGATAAATATTATATTGCTTTCAAGTAAGTACCAGAGAAGGTACTCATTTTATTTTGGTTTGATTTCTTAACACCTTTTCCATTCTTTTCATTATTATACTTTTGTTTTTAACAAAATATTGTTTATTAAATTAAAAAAAAGTTCACAAAATTCTTTAATTCATTCAAAAATTGACCAATACCTAATTAAATTTGACTAGAATTGTGAAGCTACGTCTCTTTTCTTTATTCTTTCTTTGAATTGTAAGCAACCAATAAAATAATCAAATATATATATATAAACTAAAATAAAATAAAATAAAACCAACATGAAGCTAGCTAAACACAAAAGATTCACAACAAGCATGCCATGCCAAATTACGCCTGCTTCACGATGATTAAAGGGGTGACTGTCTTTGTAAAGTGTAGAGATCTATTAGGTGAGTCACAAAGGATAGGCATTGCCATTAAGGCTATTAATGAATCATGGCATGTATATATGTGATAGAAAGCAATTGAATGAATATCGAGTGGTGGCTCAATAGCTTGGAAAAAAAAAACATTCAATGATTGAGAAGCTTTTTCACCCGTTGGTTAATTTTCTCATATCAATGATGCGATGATGACGAAGATAATGATGATTAAGGATGTTATTAACGATGATTAGGGGTAACTATGCTAATTTGAGAAATATTTTCTTGCTGTGAGAACACTGGAAAAACTCTGTGAAGTATGCTTTTGTCATAATTTTGTGATAACAGTCATTGCCCACAGCAGGATATATAGGACAAATGGAAACATGTGAATCCTATAGAAAGTTATTTCCTTTATTAAAGAAAGATAGTGGCGATTCATACACCTACTGGATAAGCATATTCCTCAACAGGAAGCAACTTTATCAAGAGGCATGGTTTGACAGATTCATCGCCAATCACCACTCCCATGTCAAATTCAAAAATGGAAGAAAGCTTGAAAAAGCAGATATTCCACTCAGAACAGCTATGTATATATATGATATCTTGGTCTTTCTGGAAAGTAGGCACGCACGCCCTTTGTTGTAGATTGGACAATGAGTATTGGTGATAGAGTGGGAGCTGGGAGATATTTCTGCTGTACTGTGGGCATGATCTCGCACTTACAAAAGATGTGGATGCTGCGGCAAAGACACAAAAGACAAACGCATCTACATGCTAAACTCACAGTTTAACAACCAATTACCTACCACATGAAATATCCACCAAAAAAAATCAGAGGATTCCACATATTACAGTTCTGTGGCAGCATAGGAGTTTCAGAACTCAGTTTCCATTGCAACCTGGTTGAAATGCGTGAGTGACAAGTTTTGACGTTGGAGTTGATGATTGAACATTTCATCCATCAGATTAACAGCAGAATTCAACGATAATTGATGGGGTGCCTTTAAATCCTGACATTTTCTTGACCGCAAACGCTGTGAATCAGTCAGTGTATGATAACTTGATCAAGAAGGTTTGATTGTATTGAGATTTACGATCGAGTAGAGTACAATCTTGACTTGATCAGACAAGAGTGGGATTTCTAGCAAGGCTCATGCACCAAAGGAGCTTGCCTAGAATAAAGAAAAAGCTCCAAGCTCCACTTAGCCTTGCCCTGGTCAACTGAATTCAAGGTATTGATCAGTTAAAAAGCATAACACTTTTCGTTGACAATTCTAGAAATCCAGACCAAAAACACCCCAGTGAATGAAATTCCCAATAGAAAAGGAAAATGGGATGAGATATTCAACTAGAAACCTTACCACTAATGTCCATGTTCCTACCATGACATCATAAAGCAAAAACCAAGCCATTTGAACTCCTTTATTGCAGGTAGTTCCCATCATGCATGACAGTGGTGAATGTTAGGCCAAAGTCCACGCCTAGTGATAACGACAACACTTGTAAAGTTTAGATCAACTCCTCATTATCAAATAGGTAGAACCCCTCGCGAAGAACTCTGATACTCCACGGAAATTAGGGTTTTAGCTAGAAAAGTAGAAGATGTTAAAATTTTGCTCCAAAATGCTATGGCCTAGAGTAGGACCACCAAAAATAAATACTATGAATGGAAACTAATTGAAACACATTGTGTGTATCCTCCATAACCAAAAACTTTAAATCTGCTTGAACTTTCACCCTGATGGAAAACGATGCAAGGTATTGTGGAGGGAAGGTCAATTTACAAAACCCACGTACAGAAAGAACCCTGTACACTATCAAGAACCTTACTAGGGAGATCAAGTTAGTCATGATCTACAAAAGAAAGAAGCTCAGATGAGCTATCTACCTCTGGCCTTGATCATGCTGTGCAATGGCCATCCCTATCCATTTCCTCATAATCTATCCGCCTAACCCTTTAAGAGTTCAGGAAGGGTAAATCTATCAGCACCTAACAGGAACGATTCAAACTATCCACAGCCTTCTATCGTATTTTATACCTAGTCAACTTGACTAGGTGTAATATAGAAAGATGGAGCCAGCTCGTTACAATAATGAGGGATTTATATAGTGAAATCACAGCAGAAAATATTCTAAAGATTACTTGAAGCTTCGGGGACTCCTGAAATGGAGATGCCTTGATTTAGTAGTTACATGAGACTATTAAAATAGAAACAAGCACTGACATAGCAGCCTGGCAAAGCAGAACAAAAATTAAAAAAAATGCCAAAGAGGAATGCCAAGAACAAAGATAACTGTTTAGAATTGCGAAGCATTTTTCAGCTATTCACATTGTCCAGTCAAGGATCACAAGGGACATCAATATTTCTATTAGAGCTGCATTCCGAACCTCCATAGACTTGTAGACTCTTGTTTTTTGGATCTGTTAGAATGTATCATACTTGCTGTACTGCTAATGAAAGAATTCTGATCTGTTTCAGTAGATACACAATCTATCTCTTGATAAGCTCGAAAATTCAGTTCAGGAACATCTGCTCAATACCAGGCAAACACTCTGTATACCGTGGGCTTGTTCTATATAAATTTACACCTAATTTGCAAAGTAAATTCCACATCTCCAACGCAAAACACAAGTCTCTGATATGAACTCTTAGAGGCCTCAAAAGTGGGTAATCTTCAGGCAGTTCCCTCTCTGACAGCATGTCATTTTCATTCTGAGGTGTCCACAACACCTCAACTGCCTGCATGACAATATATTTAAACTGCACTGCCTGAAGTGGAAGAATGGCACGCAAAATTTACAATACCACAGTGCAAAAAGTCTTCCAATCCAGAACTTAAATATGAGATCTAAAATATTGAAACTTTAGAGAAGTGATCTTACCACTATATACTCATTGCCAAATCCATTAGATCTCTTGCTTTTTGTGCTTTGCCTTTTTATGCTGTTCATATTGGCAAGTGTCTCTTCATCAAATTTCCCATGGAAAGTTGGTTGAAACGTTTTTCACCATCCTCCATGCTTCGCTTCATATCCACCTGATAAGAAAGCAGAGTGCATGTGCATCTATCCATCAGTCCTGATATATACATATCAATCATGTTTGAAATGTAAAAGCGGGAAGAAGACAGCCTGAACAAAAATTACACAAAAAAATATGCAAAATCCAAAAGAACATGCATAGATATATGAAAAACCAGATAAAGTTTTAGGAAATGGCTGTATACTTGCAGATGAATAACCAGAGATGCAAATAATCAGGGTGCTAAAGCAAAGCTACTGGGGTCTCTGTAACGGAGACAAATCCATGTAAAACTAACCTAAATGTTAACAGATTTACATGATGAGATGATAGAGCATGTTCTCAAGGGTAACAACAGAGTTTCATTGACATTCACGAAATTATTATCATGGTTTTTAAAAGTTAATCTTTGGCAGATTTGTGAAACGTGTCACATTTAAGAAAAAACAACACGAAACAGTGATGGAATCATTTTCTCGATGTAAAAGAATGCTGGCAGTTTCTCATGAAATGAATGCCCATGGCATCAGGTTATTGAGATGGATTGTTCAAAGGGAAATGAAACATATTCAAAAAATAATAAAGCAAGATCTTCTAGTCTCTTGACTGCATGTGTACTTCTTCTGCCGAAAGCATATAAACAATGCCTCAAGACTTGGCCATAACGCCGACCACGAAACCAATCCCGTGTGTTCTAGAATCAAGAAAAGAGATTAAACCACAATTTTGATCATTTTGTTAAAGCACGCAACCCTTTGAGAAAATGAAAATATGAAGAAAAAACCCGATACATCATAAAAAACTCAGAGACCAGGCAACAAGAGCTCTAAAAAGGTTCAAAGGTGTAGCCCTACAGGTCTCAGAGAAACAAAAGAATTTCAGAGTCAACTATAATCTCATGTGTAATTGCCACTGCCCCAGCAAAGCTTAAGAAAGCTCTATTCCCAGCATTCTGTAACAAACCTACAGGTTTTGTTTTATCTTTGCAAACCAACACCTGTCCTTGTTGCTAAACTTCACAGGCCAATATTCCAAAAAATTATTCCACTACTCTCTAAAGCACCCTCGTACCGACTACAATTAGAAATTAAAAGCAACTTCCCCCTCATCTCCGGGCAGTGATTCATCACCCTTGTCCAGATAATACCTTCGTTTCTACAGAATAACCTCAAAAGAATAGAAAAGGGTGCCCTATAGCGTTCTTTCCAAACTATTTGCAGTTATGATTCTAGCATTGTCTGGTTTTAATGGTCTACAAGGCACTGCTTACATTCCACAGCTCTCTAATCACTATGATATTTCAGAGCATGATGATTTTCTAAGATTATCTGTGAAGTCATTAACTAAACATATGTGTTCCTTAAAGTTTACGACTTATGCCTGTCATGGTATAATCTTTGGTTAATAAAAGAAGGCCATATGCACTAATTAATCTACAATGTGTGCAAGAAAGTCCTTTCACGTCCATCATTCGTTGAAAAAATTTAGGATAGAGAAATCTTTTGGTGGCTCAATTTTAACGGCAAAGAACTCAGAAGTCGATCCGAGATAAAGCTAGGGTCATGGGTTGGTAGAGTTAACTCTAGTTAACTCAATTTTTTTAAAAACAAAATCAAAGCAATCGTGTTTTATCTTGGGTGACTCGAGTATTTTATCAGATCAGGTAAAGTCAATCATTCATTTATTTTTTTCTTAAACTTAGATCGGTCCAGACCTTAGATTGGCTGGATTCCAAGTTAACTTGCTAGGTTAGTCCGGATTTTATAACCAAGAATTATAATATTATTAATTTCAGTACTCAATATAAACTAAAATAAAAATAAGTTTGTCACTAAAACATTTAAGGGTAAAATAATTTTTTTATATTTTATTATGTATTATCTATAATAAGGATATAAAGATAATCCACACTCTTAATATCTTATCTCCTATATCTTCATTTCTTTTATTTCAAAATAATAACGAAACTCTATGGAAAATCATTCTTTAATGGTGGCGTCAAGTAAACTTTCGTTAGTGCTTAGTAGTGTTCGTGGGTGCCATTCTGGGCCAAGTTCTCTTAAGTATTCTCTACTAAATGGGCCTCAATTTTCAAAAGGCTTCAAAAGAAATCGATTTAGCCCAACAGATTTAAATGGCCTATAAATCCCAATGAATCTCTTTAGGGCACGATTCAATAATTGAATCCAAAGAATAACCCTATAAAAATCACAATATAAAAACCAGGGTTTTGCCACTTCTCTACTCAATGGGCCTAGATTTTCAAAGCCTTCAAACGAAATTGATTTAGCCCAACAACTTTAGAAGGCCTATAAAGCCCAATTATTTTCCTTAGGGCACGATTCAATCTCTGAATCCAAAAAATAACCCTATAAACACCACACTATAAAAGCCAGGGTTTTGGTCCTCCATCGCTATCTCCTTGAGCTGCAGCAGCTATTCACCAGTCTCTAGCTCTCCGCCTCCAAAATCCAAAAACAAAATCCAGGGTTTTGATTGAAATCATGGCAGACAAAGCAGTTACCATTCGTACCAGGAAGTTCATGACAAATCGTCTCCTTTCAAGGAAGCAATTTGTAAGCTTTGACCCTAGCATTCTCTCTTTTTTCTTCATTTTCTAGGTGCCCAAACGAGGGTGTATTAAAGAATTTTTTTTTTAGTTTTTGATTTTGTTCTACTGGGTCCTTTAGATCTTGAACTGTAAGGAAGAAAGTTTAGAATTTTTGAGATGGTTGTTTATGAATGTTATTCCTGGAAGTGTTAGTGTTATTGTTTGTTGTATTTGGAATAAATTGTTGGTACTTGAATGGATCGCGGCTCTTAAATGGACATGCAGAATATTGTTTGTGGGTTTTTATTAGTTAATGTGAATAGTCTTGGTTTTGTTTTGCTTCAATAGAAATAAAGCGTGTTTTAGATTAGGGAAGTTCATTTTCTTTTTAATTTACGTTAGTGATTAATGTTTGTGTACGAATTCAGAGGTGGACAAAATAGTAGGGGCCAGTGATATGACAAAATATTTGCTACTCTTGATGGGTTTCAAGGAATCCATTTGATGTTAGTTTCCACCAACATCTCTGAGCTCATGAATCCTTTTTGTTTCAAATAATTTTCTTGGGAGTTTTTGTTGGCTGGTAAAATGAGATGTTGTAACGTGTTTACTGACCCTGGCATTAGTGGTTATTGTAGAACAATTATGCTTTGGTGTCAAATGGACCCTGTTAGAGCATTACCTACTAATATCTGTGTTTGCATAGGTTATAGTTCAATGAAAATGTGTATTCCATTGTATTTGTTTTCTTTTTTAAGTAAGGTCTTCAAGTGTTTTTGGTTTAATTCTTCTCTTTTGATTTACACAGATCATTGATGTTCTTCATCCTGGTAGAGCCAATGTTTCTAAGGTATATCCTCAGTCTCGTGTTGCTTTTTGAAGTTTTTCGTGCTTTATTTTTCTGAGCATTATCTGTTTCATCCATGGTTTTTGAAAAAAAATTGCATATTATATGAGGATTTGGAACGATTTTCCATTATTGTCATAAATGGGGCTGTATTGGACAATTAACTGTGAGATAGTTCTGATGTAGGGATAACATAACTTACACCTTGAGTTTTTTAAGGTTATTTGCATTGACCATTTTTTATTATAAAAGTTGACTTTTGAGTGACTGATGCACCTGGTTTTGTTGTTTATCTTGCACTTGTTCTGTTATGAAGGCAGAACTGAAGGAGAAGCTGGCAAATTTGTATGAGGTGAAGGACCCCAATACAATCTTTGTGTTCAAATTTAGGACCCATTTTGGAGGTGGGAAATCCACTGGATTTGGGTTGATTTATGATACAGTTGACAATGCAAAGAAGTACGAGCCCAAGTACAGGCTCATTAGGGTATGTCTTAAATGCACATTCTCCTTTATCTCAACTTCCATATTTGTTTTGATATTTTTTTCTTGTGGATTTCTTGGGTTTATGCAAGTTATGTATTAATTAAGTATATGGAGCTAAAATTAAAATCATAGTTTGGAACATGACACTTGTAGAATGAATTGACCTGGTTATTCAATTTGGAGTATGTAGTTGATGTTGTTGAAAGATAATTATTAGTGGAGTGCTCCTTTGCAAGTTTCTATTAGTTATAGATGTGATTCTTATCTGTAGCCAAATATTAAGGTTCTGCGAGTGTTTTTTTCATATTCTGTTGGGTTGATTAAGCATGTCATTCTGTCAATGTTTGTCGGAATCATGTTCTTGTTCAGTTGTGAAAGCTCTCCATCACATGCATTTTTGCTTAATCTATGTCTTGTATTGGCAGAATGGGCTTGCCACTAAGATAGAGAAGTCGAGGAAGCAATTGAAGGAGAGAAAGAACAGGGCAAAGAAAGTCCGTGGAGTCAAGAAGGTGAGCTCCTGGTTTTATTTATGATTGCCTCTTGATGTTTGTTATTTCCTTTTTCATTACTTTATGTTACAAGAGTAATAACTAACCTTAATATTTTCTGATGCAGACTAAGGCTGGAGATGCTGCAAAGAAGAAGTGAGTTATAGGTGATTTTGTGGTAGTTTTTATGTGCCCTTATGCACCAGGGGGGGTTTCTTCAATAGTCTTGTGCCCTATCATTTAGAAATGGAATATTTCTTCTTTGTGTGGATGTTTGGGTTATCTTATGTTTAGCTAAATTATCTGATTTTGAGCACTCATCTGTGGACAAGTTCTGGAACATCGAGCCATTATATATTTCTAGTTATTTTCTTTTTGTTATTTTCGTAATGATACTCAATGCTGCACCTGGAATTAGATCCCATGAAGAAACTCTTTTAAGGAAGGTTTCAAAATGCAACATGGAACAATAAAATTAAAATTACAATGTGATTGCCAACTAGCAGTATATTTTCTGCAAATTATGGTATGTTTTCGTCAAATTAGTGGTGAATGTTTTGTGCTTCCCGTCAACGAATCCATTTCTATCATATTCTTTTGATGATATTCCGAAGATTGGGATTAGATGCTGAATATGAGACGAGGGATGTATGAGATGTGTATTCCTTGACCTACCTATTTGTTCGACAGCATACAACAGATGATCCACCTCTTTCATATTAGGCTAGAGTACGTGCATGTGGGTCTTAGACTCAGCTCCCGACCAAGCTTTTTATTTATTTTAGTGCCCAAGCAATAAATGCAGAGGCGTCTTTCTCTTGTTATTCGGCTTAAGGTGGGACAAAATCCAATCCAGTGAGCCAGAGTGAATGAGAGGACGAAGCTACCGACGGTCGAGGAAAGAGTTACGAATTTGGTTTCAGTTTCTAGGAGGTAGGTCACACGTTCACACAATTCTACATAATTTCTAGCTTCTTGACATGTCCTTGTAAGACCCTTTTAAAGCACGATTTGCACGCATATTGATTCTGGGAAGTCCATGTGAAACATTCAAGTTTGGTCGGTTGAAGATCAATATGCTTTTCGCATCGCTTTCGCTTTGATTATGTTCTTGACTAAATCTATTTAAGATTTTCAGACTCACTCCAGATTCTTTGCTGGCCACTTCAGTTGCTGAAAAAAGGACGTGCATGGATTGGCCATTGGAGAGTTTCTTAGTTAAAAAACTAGATGGACCATTTGTTAGCTTGAAGCAAGCAAACAACCGCTCTTTCTTAACTTGAAGCAACCAAACTGAGCCACCCGAAGACTATAGAGCCATTTTAACAGGACAGCAATTCAAGTCATCATCATCCAGACGCCTTTAAATAGATTTATTTTAGTAAAAATAACGTTAATTTGGACAGTAAGACAATGACTTCGTGGTAGCTGCAGTAGAAACCACAAACAATGTGAGGTTCAAGCCATGATTCTGTCAAAATCAACAGACGGTTCCCTACTCTAAGGAGCACTCTACACTATATCACTATATGGATTCTGTGTTAATGGCAGCCTTCACCCTTTATTGATGAATAGTAAAGGCATTATGCCAAACTATGAAGGTTAAGTGGTTGGCATCCGAAAAGAGAAGTCGTGTGCCACTGCACCAGACCAATATCAAACATTTATTTATTTATTTATTTTCAGGCAAGGAAGTTGGTAATTGTTGGATAATGAAATCCTTACCATTACTAGCTCATGAAGACTCTGAAAGTCTTGCTGCTCAATTAACTTATGTTTAATACATTGTAGCGTGTCCAGACTATTTGATCTTAGCTCGTTCATTGAATGTATACAAATCACTCCATCCATACGTATAAGGTAAATATCGATTCAAAGTAATCAGAAATTAATTTATTATCACTATAAATCCGATGTTATACACGTCTCCAATCTATACAAGTCAAGCAAATCCATTGGCACCTACTTCTTTTAATCTCACAAGTGAGAAATATGACAGAAACCAAAAAAAAAAACAAAATCTGTACATAATTTCCCCCTTAATTTTGAAAAAAAGAAAAGGAATGAATAATAGGGTTTTGTAAAGTTTCCAATTTATTTATTATTAGTACTGGTTTACTTGCTCGTGTTAGGCAATAAAAAAAAATTAAACCTAAAAATAATATCCGAGTGGTGGGGATTTGTTTTGGTGTTGTTATTAAACTCGACACAACGAATTAACTTTAAAAACTCATGATTTGTCTCCTTGCCAAATTCAAGATTCAAATTAAATCGTGTGAGAGTTACCTTGATGTGATTCAACCAATTTGAATAACGGATTCAAAGACAACCTGAATAGCCGGTAAAAAACGTTGTTTGACTTTAAAAAGTTTTAAGATGATTTTTTTTTAATATAGTGATGGTGATATATTTGATCAACTTAGGCTTCGTGGCTTAACTTGCAACCCGAAGATTGATAAATGCGTGGTTTGACTTTTTTTAAAAAAATTCAAGATGATATCTTTTTTTTAAAATATTGTTACGAAATATATTGGATCAATCTAAACTTTGCAGCTTAACTCGCAAAACTCATGAGCCAAGTCAAACATGAGTTGAGTTATTGGAGGGTGAAATTGAAAAAAATATATATTCAATTAAAAAAAAATGAGCCAAGTCAACATGGGTCAATATGTCAAATCTACGACCCGAGTAATGAGATCGTGATAACCCCATAGTAAACAAATCAGGAAATAAATGTGAAGCCCAATTAAAAAATATTCAATTAAAAAGGACTTAGAAAATAAATAGAGTCAACTCGGGTCAATCTGCCAAACCTGCGACCCAGGTCTTAGAATAACCCATACAAAGAAAATAAATTTTTTTTATTAAGCTGAGTTTCTAATCAACCTAATTTTGAAGGATGAAATATAAAAAATCAATTAGAAAAAGCAATACAAAATAATGAACCGTGTCAACTCAAGTTAACTATTAAACTCATGACCTGATTTATGAGATCAGGATAAATTCATATAAAACGAGCTAAAAAAAATTATGAAACCTCATTTCCAACCGATATAATGTTAAAGGTTGAAACCAAGAAGAAAAAAAAAAACTTAAATCCATAAGACTTGTATGTAACTCAACATGAAAAATTAAAAAAATCATAAAACATAATTCTTAAAACCATCTAATATTGATAATAAAATTGAAAAAATAAATAAATAATTTTTTTTTGAGTTATTGAAAGGTAAATTTAAAAAGAAAACTAAATAAAAATAATAATATTCTAGTAAATAGTATTATGGGAATGTGAATAAAGTGGTTTAACTGTACTCTATAGTGTTTTTGTTAATCAATTAATAATAATAATTTGTGGCTGTATTTTAATAAAAAAAAAGAAAAAAAAAAAGTGAATCGGCTTCGAAGTTCTAACAATCATAGATTCCCATTTGTCTCTCTCTCAATTTCACGTGTACCTTTCCTTTTCCTTTTCTTTTTCCCTCTCTCTCTCTTCCCCTTCCTGTTTGGAAGTGAGACTATAAATATAGTGAATTGGTGGACTAGTTTATATCATCCTCTTGCACTCCTCTTTCCTTCTCTTTATCTACTCTTTTCCACACCATTCCTTATTAACCCCATTTTCTTTTTTTACTTTCTTTCATCATGGAGGATGATAATGGTAATCAACTTTTCTTTTGTCGTTTCTTGAATTATAATGAAGGGTTTTTGTTTTGAAGGTGTTTTTTTGCATCGATGTTTTTTGTCATGGTTTAAGCTGGCTCATGTTGTGCTTACATGCTTTATGTTTTGAAAGTTTTGTTGTTTTCTTTTAATGGGATTCTGAGTTTGATTAATTTTCTTGTATTTTCTTTTGGTTCTATGTTTATGGTTGGTAATTTGGTATATTTGGAATTAAAGCTTGAACTTTTTTTGGCTGCCATGAATTTAGATTTTAGTTTTGTTTAATTTATTTGTTTTTTTTCCTTTCTTTTTTTAATTAGGAAACGAAGAGTTAAAGTTCTTCCCTTTAACATTTTGGCTGTGTAATGTTGGAATTTTAACCTTTAATATATTGAAAAGATATCTGGATGTCTTAAAATGGCAGACTTTCCAAGAATTTCAGCTATATGTCCTGTTTTGGACATTTACAGAGTGAGCTTTCTTTTTTCTGTGTTTCTACAGATTGATTTGTAGAATTTGAGGCTTAATATATAGACGTATAATGATAGCAACAATAGTCCTTACGGTCTGTCTTTGAGAAACATTTTCATGTCTTGTGATGTTTAAACTAGCAAAGATAATGGATGGGTTCATTTCTGAGAAAGCAATTACTGATTGTAAATCTAAGAATTATACCATTTATTCAAACTTTAGAGCTGGTCTTTAATCTTTACCATGACTGTCTCATAAAATCGGCTAAGTGAATGCTAGTATGATTGAATGCTGTAGATCACTGGTTAAATTTGTTTAAAACAGATGTTTTTGGATTCTACAAGTTAGTTAAAGTCATCATGTATATAAGAAATCTTAGATAATTATATATCATTTTCATCAATTATAGATCAGTGGTAACATTTTTGTTTTGTTTTACCCTCTTGCTTTTCAATAGTGATGGAAGCTGAAGACCAAACTATTTCTGTGGCATCTTCTTTTGCTGGTTATCAAGAAGGTAAATGTCAATTGAGTATCTTGCTCCATTTTTTTTTTCTAACATGTTTGGACATTTTAACGATAAATTAGCATCGCCAGCAGTTGGTTGATCAAATTATATGTACTTTTATGAGGAACATATGTCAATTTATGCATTTCCATTTCTTAATTCCCCAATCAATTTGATCGTTTTCATTATTGTGAACACTGAGAAAATTTGTCTCTGTCCTTGTTTGTGTTAATGCATCGTGGCTCCCAGTCCCCACTTCGCTGCTTGTCTTTTTCCCTTGCTGTTTTCCCTGTTAAGGAGGACTCTTGGGTTTCAAGACCATCATGTATCTGTCTCTTGATAGTTATTGATTATGAAAGTTTTTGTTGATTAATCAACCAGCTGTTCAGGATAGAGACCATAAATTCTTAAGTAGAGCAGTTGAAGAAGCTTATAAAGGCGTCGAATGTGGTGACGGAGGTCCATTCGGTGCTGTCGTTGTTCGAAATGATGAAGTAGTCATGAGCTGTCACAACATGGTTTTGAAAAACACTGATCCCACTGCACACGCCGAAGTTACTGTTATTAGAGAGGTTAAGAGTTGAAATTATCATATTCCCTTGATTTTATCTGCAGTAGTGTTGTATCGTGTGTGTTGATGTGCAAATTGCAAACTTATTTTGGTAATTCCTGCTATACAATGCATGAATAAATTTATCTTGCAGGCATGTAAGAAGCTGAACCGAATTGAGCTCTCGGATTGCGAAATATATGCGTCCTGCGAGCCTTGTCCAATGTGCTTCGGCGCCATCCATCTCTCAAGACTCAAGGTCGAGTAGCTCAAATTCTCATTTTCACGTGATATTTAATGCTTCAAGTTTTCCAAGTTTCTAACACGTTTGTGTTTTTGCATTTTCTGCAACAGAGGTTGGTTTACGGAGCTGAAGCTGAAGCAGCTATTGCAATTGGGTTTGATGATTTCATTGCTGATGCATTAAGAGGTACTGGGTTCTATCAGAAGGCTCACTTGGAGATCAAGAAAGCCGACGGTAGTGGTGCTGTTATCGCAGAACAAGTATTCGAAAAGACCAAGTCGAAATTTACCATGTATTGATTTTCACGTAAAGCTTGCTTACTGTGTATTTATCTATTGTATGATCTCCTTATGATATAGTCCAATATATAGTTGGTTGATTGTTAGAATCATCAAAATATAATTCTAATTAAACTATCATAAACAAAATAAATTTTTAGTATGATCATGAAAACTAGGTCGAATCCAAGAAAAATTTCGTTTAATCTTCCTACAATATACTGAAAGAAAGAATGGGGGATTTGAATGAAAAAATTCAAAAAACAATAATTCTGAAAATAATAAATAGATATGCCGTTAAATTAGTTCAAAGGTCCATACATTCATATTCCTATACTTTTGTTGATTATCGAAGTAAAATAAATATTATTTCACGTCAAGCAAATAAATTTGATATCTCTTAAAGCTAAGGGAAATCGATAAGATTACAAGTATATTAATTAGAAAAAGCTTTCTAATCAATTTCTTACCATCAAGCGAATATAATATTAAAAGCAATTTTCATTCATTTGACAGTAGTCTAGGAATAAAATTTGTGCATTTATTCTACGCAAACATTCAAAAGCTTGACAATTTAACATATTTTATTTTTCCCTAATAAATCAAGATGAGAGTTGTAGTAATCAAATTAATTCTTTTGCTTCATACTCTAGTCCCTAACAACAATTACAGATTGAAAGAAACTAGAAAACATACATGTCATCTCAAAACAATTCAATAAGCTTGAATAACAATCGATAACATAATTTTGAACAAGAAAAAATAAATATTTGAATCTAAAAGAATTACAATGATAACTTTACTTCTCACAACTTGTTAATGGAGATGGTATGTATCCCTCATGAACCGAATTCAGGAGTTTAGTTCATAGTTACTGGAAAATTGACAAAAGTAGAGAAGAAATGAATGTTTTTCCAAACCTTGTTTCAGCTGTGTTCTGCTCTATTTATTCTCTTCATTGGCTGCCAAATTTCTTCAGGATTATTAGGCTAATTAGAAGTCTTCATGATACTTAATTCTTTCCTTCTTTATCTGGTCCTTGATGTTAAATAAATTTCTCAGAATTTGTGTTGAAAATTAACCTTGTTGCTGTCACAACTCTGTTATAATTCCAACTCTGTTGCAACTTAGACTTTGTTTCTGACTTGGTTTCTTAAAATATCCGACCATACCAGCTGTATTCTTTCATTCATAACATGTTAGAGGCTTGATCTAAATCTTTATTGGGTCCTAGACCCACCATTTTTATGTCAGACTCTCAGCTGTAGTGAGATGCTCGGCACCGTTAGTTTCCTGATCAGATCAGGAGACCCATCTCATCCTTCAGATTAAGTCCGGAGTTTGGCCTTCAAAATGATTTTATCTGACTTGGAGTACTTCATGAAAGTTTTATTCCTAAATGTTTAGATGAATTTGGGCTTTTGAATCGCCTGATTTCGATATCTAAAACTCAAGATATTCCCGTTTAAATATCTAGTGTGAAAACAAAGAATCCTGCTGCAAGTAGGATTCTGGCCTGAGTTTGCAGGTCTGATTAGAAATCCAAATGAGATCATGTTTTTGCCCATAATACATTCCTGGAAAGCTTGACATGTATATTTCAACTTAAATTAAGCCCACGTTCTCTTTCAGGAACTCTAACTTGGTGAAAAACCTATCACAAGAAGCTGGGTTCAAAACATAAAATGCAGAATTTCTTATCTTTAGCAATTAATTCACAAAGTTTTTTAGGCATGCCAAACTCATAAAAATAACTTCCGATAAACTCAAATAAGCTCAAAATACATTAAAAAAACATAGTGTAAAAGGAGTAAAAACATATGTATATTTTGCAATTATCAATATTTCATCACAAACTCCTCATCTCATTGTTTAAAAAGTATAGTTCCAAAAATTAATTTTGGCTCCTTGTCTCATCCCATTGTACTACTCTAAGGAAAACCAACTTAGTTTGATGTTTTAAGTTCTCTAGTTAATCACATATTATGTTGTTCAAATTCTGGAGGAGGCCGCAAGACAAATATTTGTCTGTGAATACATCAGTCCGACAGTTGATGATATACTCAACAAGATAACAAGAAAAGACTCTTTAGTTTCTAGTATCGTGTTTGATTATTCTTTCATGACAGAAGGTTCTAGTGTAAAAGAGACAAAAACATGCTTGATCGAAAAAATAAAAATATAAAATAAGACAAGATAGTTTTGGAGTGAATTTCTGTATTTTCAAAACAGTAATACAAGGAGACATGCTTTCTCTCGGTTTCCACTACCCAAATCTCTTACATCCCATTGCATAGAGTATTCTTACCATTTGGGACAGAAACACATCTGTAATGTTCTCCTGTCACATTTATTTTATGAACATAATAATGGACTCCGACGACTTCACTTGAATTTGGGAAGATGAAGCGAATACTACATCACATGTACACTACATGAGTAACAAGTGATTATTCCACCTGTTCCGGGGACAATAATATTTGTAACCAACGACACAACACACAAGTTTTTGAAGCTTTTTTTTTTTCAAAAATTTAAAGATATTGGTCTTGAACCATTTTTAAATTTTGAATATTACGTGCAAAAATCCTTAACTGATGACAAAAATGATTGATGTTGAAGAGGATGTTCTATGGACAGCTGCTGTGCTGCAGATTCTAAGCAAACGCCTTGGCTTCTTAATCCAAGCCACGCATGAATCTCATGGGATGTTTAGAAATATGCTTGTTATTGATTTTTAAAGTGTTTTTTACTTTAAAATACATTAAAATAATATTGTTTTTATTTTTAAAAAATTATTTTTGATATTAGTACATCAAAATTATTTAAAAATACTAAAAAATATTAATTTCAAATAAAAAAAATTAATACTTTTAAAACATAAAAATAAATAAAACATTTACGTCTGTTCGTGTACACTTTGAGATTCTCATTCAAGGGATGCAGGGATTAAGTTGTTGTTCCATAACATAGTAATATTTCAAAAAAAAATTAAAAAAATAGTTTTTTCTATTCAAACATAATATTTTTCATGAAAAACTAATTTTTTAATTTTTCAATTTTGTATGATTTAGAAGTTCTTCGTGATTTTTCAATACAAGGTTTTCAAATAAGAAAAAAAAACATATATATACAATACAATTTTCTTATACACAAGCATTTTTTTAAAAATGTAAGATATTAAAATTAATATTTTTCATTTTTTTATATTTAGTTAGTGACACAAATTTAATTTTTATTGTAAATCTAATATAAATATCTTTTGAGTTAACAATATAAATTCTTCATAACAATTTTAGTAAAATAAAATTATTATTCTATAATTAGATTATCCCAAATACAAAATACTAAGATGAAAATTATGATTTATGGTTTTTTTATTAAAAATAGTTGTAATCTTAATGGGTTTCTTATTGAAAAATGAAAAAAAAAATTGTTTTCATTTTCAATAAATAAATAGGTTTTTTAATTCTTTATTGAAAAAAAACTACAAAAGAAAAGGGAAAATTGTTTCTGCTATTAAACACACCCTAACATTTTTCTTGGTTTCCCCCAACCTAATTAACCAAACCTTTCACATTCAATTATTTAAATTCAATCACTAACTCTCTGGCTAAGGTGCTTAGTATTTCTTAGAAAAAAAACATTTTAAATTGTTCTAATGGATGCTACCAACTATGTATTGGGCACATTATTTTTGGAAGCTTTAAGAGATATTTATCCAAAATATTAAAGGAAATAATTGTATATCATTCAAAGATTGTAAATCAATTAGCAAATCAAGAATTTTTGAATTTTTATTTCCATTTTTCCTAATTATCTCATCCCTTTCTCAAAAAGAATTCAACTAACTCTATGGATTTTCTCTGAATTACCATATTAATAATAAAACAATTATATTTCACATAATTCAAAATCTAATCAATACCCATAATTGATATATATTCAATGTAATCATGAAAGAAATAATTAATGCATGCTATACACAAGAATTATCATTAATGCATATAATATACAAAAAAATCTAATCTAAAAAGAAGTAAAAAAATTACACCAAGATTTGTTTGATAATATTGATTTATCTTAACAACCACTTTAAACACCAATGCTAATTATCTAAATAAAAAAAATAACAGCAAAGCTTATTACTATTTTTTTCCCATAAATAAAAGAATAAGAGAAAAAAAATCAAATTCACTTAAAAAACAAAAACTAAAAATAAGGCAAATATGTGTTTTCATTCAATAGCCTTTCTTTCCTCTAGCTTTCTCACCTGTTTTCTCCCAATGGGTCACCACCACCCTTTCCTCTTCTCCCTCTTCCTCCTCCTCTTCTCCACCGCCACAGCCGACGACGGCGCCACCATTCTTAAGCTGGCCAAATCTATAACCCCATTACCCTCCGGCTGGTCCACAAAATCCTCCACCACTTTTTGTTCCTGGCATGGTATAAACTGTGATTCTTCCAAATCAAGAGTCACCTCCATTTCTCTCTCAAAACTCAGCCTCTCAGGCACTCTTCCTCCAGAAATATCTACCCTTTCTGAACTACAATCTCTGTCTGTACAGGGCAACCAGCTTTCTGGGGATCTCCCATCCCTCGCCAACTTAACGAATTTGCAATACATTTTCTTGGATTCCAACAATTTCACGTCCATCCCTCCTGGTTTTTTTCAAGGATTAACGGGTTTGCAAACGTTTAGTATTGGAAATAATGTTAATTTGTCTCCGTGGCAGCTTCCAACTGATTTAGCTCAATGTACTAGTCTGACAACGTTAACAGCCAATGATTGTCAACTTTTTGGTTCTATCCCTGATGTTTTTGGGTCGTTACCAAGTTTGCAGAATTTGAGACTGAGTTATAATAATTTGACGGGGGTTTTGCCACCTTCTTTTGCGAATTCTGGGATACAGAATTTGTGGGTGAATAATCAGCAAATTGGGTTAACTGGGAGTATTGAGGTGATTGGATCGATAACTCAGTTGTCTCAGGTTTGGCTTCATATGAATCAGTTTACGGGTCCTATACCAGATTTGACAGAATGTAAGAGCCTTTTTGATTTGCAGTTGAGGGATAATCAGTTTACAGGGATTGTGCCTGCGTCGTTGGTTTCTTTGCCGAATTTAGTGAATGTTTCTTTGTCTAATAACAAATTCCAAGGACCTGTGCCTCAGTTTCCCCCGTCTGTTATCACCGTTAAAAATGAAGGGATTAACAAATACTGTGCAGGTCCTGGGGTTCCTTGTGATGCTCTGGTGATGACATTGCTTGAGATTGCTGGGGGTTTTGGGTATCCGTCGACATTGTCTGATAAGTGGGATGGTAATGATGCTTGTGGTTGGCCCCTTGTTACTTGTGACGTTGGGAAGAAGAATGTTGTTACTGTGAATTTGGCAAAGCAGCAATTTACGGGGAGTATCTCTCCATCATTTGCCAAGCTCTCTTCTTTGAAAAGTTTGTATCTTAATGAGAATAACTTGACGGGTTCAATTCCTGATAGCTTGACCAAGCTGCCAGAGCTAGAAACCCTTGACGTTTCCAACAATAACCTATCAGGAAAAATTCCCGAGTTTCCACGCTCTGTGAAATTAATTACAAAGCCGGGGAACCCTTTCTTGAGGACAGATGTAGATACTTCCAGTGGAGGAACTACCAATGGCACTTCCAATGGAGGAACTACCAGTGGCACTTCCAGTGGAGGAAGCAGTGCAGGTAGTACCAAGATACCTGGAGGTGTGATTGCAGGCATCATTGTTGCTGTTGTCATCTTTATTGTTGTCCTGTCATTTGTCTTATATCAATATAAGAAACGACATCCCAAATCTGGGAAGGAGTTGAAATGGGATGGTGGAAAGGAATTTTTCAAAAATGAAGTTGCAGGTGGAGGGAATGGTTCTAATAAGGTCCCTAATGCATTGCATAGCCAGAGCAGTGATGGTGATAACAGTAAAAATATTTTTGAGGGTGGGAATGTTGCTGTGCCAATTGAATTTCTTCGACAAGTGACTGATAATTTTCATGAGATTAATATTATAGGAAGAGGTGGTTTTGGAGTGGTTTATAGAGGAGAGTTGCATGATGGAACCAAGATTGCTGTGAAGAGAATGGAATCCACAGTGATGGGAAACAAAGGTATTAGTGAGTTTCAAGCAGAGATTGCGGTGCTTACAAAGGTTAGGCATAGACATCTAGTTGCTCTCTTAGGTTATTGTATAAATGGCAACGAGAGACTCTTGGTCTATGAGTATATGCCACAAGGAACACTAGGACAGCATCTATTTGAATGTCACGATTACAGGTACACTCCACTTACATGGAAGCAGCGGATCACAATTGCACTGGATGTGGCAAGAGGAGTTGAGTATCTGCACGGTTTAGCACAGCAGAGTTTCATTCACAGAGATTTGAAAACTTCAAACATTCTTCTTGGGGACGACATGAGAGCCAAAGTGGCAGATTTTGGTTTGGTTAAAAATGCACCAGATGGGAAGTATTCTGTGGAAACACGATTGGCAGGCACATTTGGTTATCTTGCACCTGAGTATGCTGGTAATTGACTCGGCCCTTTTCGTATATTCTCAACTTTGTTGAAGGGATTTCTCCAGTTGCCTGTTCTTCTTAACAATGATTTAGCAGTATGAAGATTGGAATGTCAATAGGTTCACATTTTTTGTTATGTTTCTCACATGGTCATTTCATCTTTGCATCTATTTTGTGTTGTGTCAATTGAGTTTTTTCATTGCAACATTTTAGAAATAGCCATATTTTTTCCGTCCAGTAAATGCTTCAGGTTATTGGCTGCTGATATTGATCGTAACTTTCTCTTGATTTTGATGAACTGAATTAGTTGATAGTTAAGTTTAGTAAGGGTTGACTTTTTACAAGGTCAATTTATTCTACGAACAATTTCTGTTGTTTGCGTTCTCATTGGGTGCATGCGTGCAATTATGTTTGCTGCAAGCATGTTTTCAAAGACATCTCTATGTGAATTTGCGTTTAATTCTCAGATTCTGCACGCACTTTCCTTTAGTCTGATGAAATTATTTGGAAACCAGTTCCCTTTGTTTGTGGATGATCCGAATCTGAATTGGGTCTTCTTTGTTTTCTTCAGCTACTGGAAGAGTGACTTCAAAGGTGGATGTCTATGCCTTTGGAGTTGTTCTAATGGAGATTATAACTGGCAGGAAAGCAGTGGATGACACTAGGCCAGAAGAGGCAGCTCATCTGGTCACATGGTTCCGTAGGATCCTGATCAACAAGGAGAACATTCCAAAGGCAATTGATGAGTCTCTAAATCCAGATGAAGAGACATTAGCCACCATTTATACGGTGACTGAGTTAGCAGGACATTGCACTGCTCGTGATCCATATCAGAGACCGGACATGGGGCATGCAGTGAATGTATTGGCACCTCTTGTAAAGCAATGGAGGCCGGCTAGCCAACAAGAGGACCAGAACTGTGGCACAGACCTAGACACCAACCTTCCTGAAACACTGCGAAGATGGCAAACTGAAGAAGTAACTTCTACGATGTCTGATGATACTTCCTTCACTCAGACCCGGTCAAGTGTTCCCTCGATGGCCTCTGGCTTTTCAGACACATTTACTTCAAATGATTGTCGGTGACAAAAGGAGATTAAAATACTTTTGAAGAGGTAAGGTAGAAAGGTGAAGATTGGTATCCTTCTCAACTGGCTGGATTGCTGCCACTAGTGGTTACCAAACTATATCAAGGCTTCATTGTATTTATTTATTTATTTATTTATTTTCGTTATTTTAATTGGTCCAAAGCTGAACATTAGAGCTATTTAGTTTTTTTTTTCTCTCTCTCTCTCTCTTTACTTTAGTCGTTGAGGCTACTGATTGATTTAGCTACCCTGGAGTCAAATCAGAAACGGGGAGAAAAGGTGGTTGTAATATATTTCAGGCTCTATTCTCTTCTTCTTCTTCTTTTTCATTATTATCATTATTGTTATTGTTATTGTATATATTGCTTTCAGGTGCTGATTGCTGTGTGGAGATTTTTAGGTTTTTTTTTTATTCGTGGCTTTCCTTTATTAAATTATTAAAAACAAAAACCTAAAAAAAAAATATGAAAAACACTATATATTCACTCACATAATATTGTGGATTTCAATCATAGAGGAAAAAATTGGCATTGAATTAATGCTTGGTTTTATAATAAAAATTTTATTTTATTATTCTTAAAAATTAAAAATTTTGAAGATCAAATTTGATAGTCAGACTAAAATATAAGTATTTTTTTATAAAACTATTCATGAATCGCCTTTTTAAAAAATCTAATCTCCAAAGTATTTTGTTTATGTTTTTGTTTTTGAACTTTTCAGTTTAAAACTTTTCATTTTGATCAAATACTCTATTTTGTTCATATTTCAATCTCTGAGTTTAAAAGAGAAGAAAGAATCATCAGAAACATCAGATAAAAAAAAAAACAGTTGGTTGGCCGATATATGTTAATAGAAAATTCAAATTTGGTGTCAATGTGTTTATTTTGACGAGATGAGTGTTATTAACGTATTTTTTTTAACTCCATGTTGTTCAAAAAAGCAAATCAAGGTTGAGAAATATATTTTTTAGATTTTTTTGTATTTTTTTAGCCAATTTAGGGATATTTCAAGTTGAAAATTAGTTTATTAAGGTTCTAAGGGTGTTTATCATATGTTTTTCAATGAAAATGGGTTTGAAATAGTTTTTTGGATCCAAAAAGCCTTGCTCGGTTTTCAGGCTATCTCGCTAGTACCAGAATATGAAGAATCACATGACACATCATCTACTTTACTTTTTTAAAAAAATAATAATGGATGACATGTTGTTTGTTCTTAAAAAAAAATAAGAAGAAGAAGATCAGGTGTGCGAGCCCCATCTATATGGCTAGGTGCCTAAGCCTCTTTTATGAATTTTTTCCAATACTTTTTTTTTTAGATTTACATTGAAATGTATTATAAATAAAATGCTTAACATGATATTTAAATTATTATGCAATTTTGATATGGTTTTTAAATAATATTTTGGGTTTTTATAGGAATGTTAATAATTTCTTATTCAATTATTTTGTACCTAATATTCCAAAAAAACCAACTCTTGAATTTTCAATGAAAATAAAATTTCTTATCTTTAATTTTTAGTAGATTTTTGACAAGATTTTAACATATTTATTATTTTTTTTCTTCAATTGCATCCAAAATATTGAAACATTATTTTAATATATTTTCTGAGAAATGAGAATTTTCAACTTATTTTCACTTCAAAATACCATAAACTCCTCTCCAACACATTTAATAACCCTAAACACCCTAAAATCACCAAAATAAACAAATTGACTGGATGAGAAATATATAAACCAAGCCAGGTCTCTTTTCTTATGGATGTTTAAAGAAAACAATTAGCACTATCAAACTTTCCTTGTTGAATGAAACTTGAACAATTAGCACTATCAAACTTTCCTTGTTGAATGGAATTTATTGACACAAAAAACAATGAGTTTCTACACCGAAAAATTACCTAATTGATAATTTTTTCTCTACTCACCTTTTAAGATGACTTTCACTCTCTTATCAAAGTCAATAACTAAAAAATAAGTAAAATAAATTTTTAAATCAAAATAAAAAGTTTGGTGCAAGACATGTAATTTCTTCTTGTTATACTTTTCAGTCATTTTTCTTTTAGTTTTGTATTTTTATGATAATTCGAATCTACTCTCATTGAATTAGGTCACAGAAAGGTTAAATTGAAATTGGGGGAATAAAAAAAAATCAAAATATGATGGTTCATTGTCTACATAGACAGTGAAAGCAACCCCAGTCATTTGTTAATTTCAGATCTCTATTCAATTTCGATTTCCCTGATCAGAGAGCTTTTGACTAGGTTCCAGAGTACATGAAAGAGTTTCAGCTGTGATAAAACCATATCTCAAGACGGTTCTGTTAACTTTCTCATTAAAATTGTCATACAAATGTACCAATCTAACAAGGTTGTGTGAGATTACAACAAAAAATTGTTTTACATCTTCCCCTCCCTCCACCACTGGATTCTTACGGTACTTTCCCGGAGAGACCCTCAATCAGTGGATGTCTAACCACCAAGGGGGCGGGGCGGGGCGGGCATAGGGATTCTAACAGTACACAATGACTAATAGAAAAGGAAATGGTGGGGAAACGGGGTAAGACAACTATAAATGAAAGAGTTTATTATTGGCAATCACTGTTATAAAATATAGAACCACACTCAACAAAACTTCCATGGAAAAATTCATACCCAGCTTGCTTTCTGTAAATAAATAAGAGTGAGTTGCTGATCCCAGAACACATATCAAGCATGACATTGATTTTCTTTACTTTGAATCTGATTCTGTTCTTGCAGTCGCCTATCAAAACTTGTAAAATCAACTGTAGATGCCAGAATTATGAAGACATTTTTACTTGAATTTGCCGATGGACCTGCACTAGAAATTCTACATAGGAGAGAGTGCCAGCTGGAACCTTGTCTTCAACCAAATATGAGAAGAATGTCATTCCTGTGGAAAAAGTAGCAGTTGAATTTTAACAAATCAAACTTGTTAAGAACATTTTAACAATAAAAACTCTCTCCATCCAGTGGTATCAGCAGAAGAAAACTCAACACCAGACAAAGACGAGATCGGTGCGTGTTTTATGAAGCACAATTTGATTGGATGAACATAGATATTACCACGATGCATTTACAGATCAAAATTATCATCAGGACAGATAAAAATTATCATCAGGCCCTCTTTGGTAGTAGCTAGTGGTTTTTCTGACTACATATAGTGCTGTGATCAGTCATCATGAAATTTATAATGATGATATATCGATACCAAAAAACTACATGATCAGTCAAAACATGACTTCAACATGAGAATTGATACGAGTAGCAATGTTGTATGGCCCATGAAGTGAAGGAGGGTAGGTGCTGGCAAACTAACACTTCTGTTCTGTGTTTCCATAAAATGACCCAATGCAGTTCCTAACTAGTCACACATTTCCAAATAACCTGATAAGTAATGAAGTATCAGAAATGGCCAACAAGTTCTGCAACTACTTTGGCAGGGGTACAAGATAATGTGAGTTTTTCGAGGAGCTAGTAATCTGTTTCATTTTGGTTTTGGGTTTACAATATGTAGTGGAATTACAGTTCCCTCCATTATATAGAAGAACAGGTCCAATGAACTCACCTGATGGATCTCCTTTTTTACACAACTTTAAACTGCAAGATAAGAATTGCAATACATCAGAATGAGAGATTGCAAGCATGTGAGATAGAATGACAGAAAAAAATAATAGGTGAATATAAGTCATAAAAAAATTCTTATATTAAAAATCACCAACTGAAACATCATACCGCAGGAAAGAACATCTTTGGCGTCGTATCTCGTTCACCACATCATTTAGTTTCTTTGATAGTGGATTGTCATATTGCTCCAGGACATACTGAGAATACCAAAATAATTAGTTGCAAATCAATTGAATGGCTACGCAAATAGAAAATTTCTGATAAAACACCTCTGACAGGTCCATGTATTTACAATGTTAATTATCAAATTAACTCAAAGCCCCAAAAAAACTTAAAAAGTTTGAGCATTATTATCTCCAAAAGTTTCATTCATAAAATTTCCAACTGGGCCTGTGAATTAGTGGTGTCTTGTAAGGCCATTCTGTGGGCACATAGCATACGAGGTTATGTCCCTCGAGTGAATTTGGCATCTTCCACATTGGTCTGATGGTCAGGTACAGCTTCTTCCAAACCAAGACTAATAAAATAATGATGTTAGGCAGATCTAAATTCTTTAAAAGAATGGTACCTGAGTTGGAATTTCAGCAACAGATGAAATGCCAAACAGTTTTTGCAAGATATCTGGATTAACCGAGTTCCCAATATATATTGAAACATCCTGACCATTCTCAAGAAGATAAACTCCATTGTCATTCACATATTCACTAGAAAGAGGAAGTGCAGGGGGGATAAGAGATCCAATTGCTTCCTGTCAATGAGCAGCAGGTTACCATTGAATTTAGGACAAATATATAATATAGCATTGAAAATAGTAAAAGACAACCCATGCCTGTGAATCAAGGTCGTGGATTGCAATCATCCTAGGGTGCACCAATGGAATCGCTAAAGGAGTAGAAACAGAAGAAACATAATTGATCCAAAAAGACCGATCGTCTATCCTCCCATCGAGTTTCAATCCTGTACTTTTAATTAATGCTGGAAGAGAGATAGGAAGCCAGAAAAGGGGAAAAAATCAAGGCATGTCAATTTCTTTAAATATACTAAAAGAAACTTGCTGATACACTTGCATCCATTTCAAATCTGTCCAGTAAACAATACACATTGCAGAACAGAAACGGAACTATTGTATCAATAAGAGGAAATATCATTATGCACCAAAATGAAAAACAGCACCAAAATTTATCAACAAATCAACGTTTTAACTAAAGCTATTTCTACCAAGGAAAAAAAAAAATGTAAAGCTACAGAAACACTGAAAAGGAAAGGTGTAACTGCATTGAACTAATTTACTTATCTAACTAGCTTTACTTTAACCATATAAAGTTATGTTGCTCTTCAATGCTTTAACCATATTAACTCCCAGAAAAGAAATTCTGCTAGACACCCAAGTGTATATGGATCATGTACAGGTATTTAACTGTTATAACAGTTCCACAGCATAAAACATGATTAATTGTTAGGTGAGTTCATAGCAATATCTGCAATTTCAGCATAAACACTATATCGGAATGAGCATAAATTAATGCGAGAGAAGTATATACCGAGGGTGTACAGGGGCAGAAGTTTAAGTGCTTCTGGAAGGATGAGTTGTCCTGATGATGATACTGTCGCACAAAATTTGCGATATGAAAGCAGAATGTTTATGCAAAAGTTTGTCACTCGGTCTCGGATAACCAAGGGTGGGTTGGAAGGGATTTCGCTTGCCGCTAGAAAGACAAGTTGAGAAAAGTATCAGTCCCCTTACGGCAAAACAAAAAATAATTACTTATGTTATGCCATGAACAATAAAAACTTTTAGAAGCAAAGAGACATCCATTCTTATGTAACTAAAAGGCCAAACTTTGGCAGGAATTTCTATAACATGTTGGAAGTGAGTGTGAAAAAATGACAGTTATTATCATGATAGTGACTTAAACATGTTGGATGAGAATGATATAAAGAATGTCAGAAACCATGATATGAGAACAGTGTAATTATGAAACAGTGTAAACAGACAGCAAAGAGAATGCCTCACAAAAAATTCAATACCTTGCTTCAAGAAACACACAAATTGGGAATCCAAGTCAGCCAAGCGGAACAGATTACTTAAATTGTTTGTGCATGGTAATGATAAATTTGTAACACGAATTCTTCTTTGTCCATACACGGTGGTGTAGAGGAGGGCACACTGAACAATGAAGCAAACAATATGAATAAGAAATCTTCTCAACAAAAGATTCAAGGGAAATCGCTCCATGGTCCTTCCAAGTTTCATCATTCTAAAAAGATAAAAGCAGGCATTTGCAATTGGCAGCCAAAATAAAGTCATCTCCCTTTCACTCTGTAATTGTTTCATATTCAAGAACCACCTAATTAGATACTGCTAGTGTAATGTACCTGTGCTAATTGAATTACATGTCAGCGATGAAAGCACACAATTTCAATTGAGAGCAAAAATCAAGTCTTCTTTCTCTCATTCTGTTATTGTTTCGTGTTCAAGAACCATCTAACTAGATACTTCTTAAGTAATGCACTTGTGTTAGTTGCATTATATGTCAGCAATGACACATGGCATCAGCCATGATGTTGTGTTTTGTAACTGTCCCTGCAGTCCCTCTATACAAGGACCCTCCTGATCTTTCTGTTTCTTTCGCGAGTACCAAGGGAGATTTGAGAAAAGCTTGATTAAGCCATTTGGGAAAATAATGGGGAAGTAGAGCTGAAGGTTGTCAGACATCATGATTGACGTGCTACAACATTATTGACAGATATCACAACACATTCAGCATACTGATGTTTCAAATTCTTTTAGCCTTTTTTTCTGTATTATTGTTTCACGAATCTTGCCAGGATCAGAATAGCAGTAGAACGTGAATTCCTGGCTACTGTTATCTTGGTCTGTTTAGATGGTTCTTGAACATGAAACAGAAAAAGAAAACCTGACAGCAGTTAAGTTCGTGTTTTGGATTACTCCGGCAGGTGGTTGAATTGGACCCCTAGCAAAATGAATGGACCATTGAAGAACTTGAGTTTTCATAAGCTGCTGACACCAGGACAAGGTGGGTTTCTGGGAGAAATTACAGCACTGTACTTGTCGCATGGATTCTCCTCTAACCTACTAAATGGTAACTGAAAGTAGCCTTACATTGCAGTCGAGATGAAATTCAAGGATTTAATTGCATGAATCATAAAACCAGATTATACCATATAATGGTCAAACTTGGTGGGACCACAACATAATTCACCCTAGATATAATGAAAGCAGATAGGACCAGTAAGTATTAAAAGCTGTGCAGGTGGCAAGAAATACTAAGATACCTGGAAAGCACATTCTGAGCCATCCTGCAACTTATCATCATGTTTTAATGTAACCATAATAGTTTTGTCACAATCAATCTGCAAAACAAAAGGAATGATCAGGTAGAACAATTAGAAGTAAAAATGCTACAAAATATGCACGTTGCCACTTGACTCATATGAAACCAGAGATAGGAAATCAAGAAATGGAATGATAGAGCCATAAAAAAATAAAATACATGGTGAATCAGCCTCCAATAGATCAGCCCAAGTCAAAACAGATTCTTCTACTCACTCGATAGCTTGTTATATGAAAGAAGTTTCTGGCGAGTGAATATGATTTTATATTCAGCCTGATGCTTTAAAATGCAAAGTTATAGTCCAGTATCAATAGAGGATGAATCTAGGCACCTCACAACTTGAATGCTCTCATTAACAAATAAACTAAAGTGTAATAGGCTACCAGAGTATGAAAATGAAGAATTTCATAAAAAGATACAAACCGCAGCTAGGTCAATATCTGTTGGAATGCGCTTGCAAAAGTTTCCATGGTATTCTTGAACTTGAATGCCCTATAAATAAACAAACCACGTCAAATTCCTAGTATCATGTAAAGAAAACATAATCAATCAATTTATAACTGTGAGCAAGGTACAAAAGATATATATCCCAGAAAGGAGTACCTGGCTGCACCTCACACGCATCACTGCCTCAAACCCTTGAGGCCGTGTGACATTCCATCTGAGATCATTGTACAGCTTTGCTGGATCAGAAACAGCAGAGAAAGGATAGTAATAATAAACCTGGAATAGAATGTGAAACATTTGAAGTCATAATCAGAAATAGCAGCTCTAAAAGAAGAAACTAGAAGTCATTCACAGCACGTTGTTAGAACTCATGCACTGGGTGATGGGTACAATGATATGGTGGTGAAATGTTAGCATAAAACAGATTGCCAATATATGCCAAATATTATCCAGCTTGCCTACAAGAGAGCCCCCAGCAACTCTCTCCTAAGGATCATGGCAGCAATATCTTGTACAAGATATGCAGTATGGAACCAGCCAAAAACACTGAGGTCATAACTCACCAAGAGGAATCAAGGTGCACAGCAAGTAATTAAGGTTTCCGTGTTTGAATTAGCATGTTTACATGATTTAGAATGCAACATGAAGCGCGTACCATGGAGAGAAACCAACACAAGGATCTAGGTCATAAGTCACCAAAGAATGGAAGATGTACTCAATAAATCATTGAAAATAGATGCTTGACATCACCACATATCACAGAACTAAAAGTCAAATATCACACAGAAATGGGGGGAAAAAGATTAAGAAAAGTAAAATGAGAAAGATAGCTGGGAAAGGGCATCCAGCATATTAAACAGAAATAAATAGGTCCCAAACATCAGTTAACTACTGTACAAATAGGCTTGCTGCCTTTAACATGGTATTGCAAAGATAAAATTCCAATATACATGTTGTCATTTTACTGAAACTGTGAAACAAGTGTTATAACTACAGGATTGGCACTTCAAGTTCAAATAATACCTGCCCTCCAGTTGTTTTAGGGATGACAGAGATAGAAGCAATGTCGACATAAGTCTGGGTAGTGATGAACACATCAACACAGACCTAGAACACATACAGGAAAGTAAACCTGATTAGATACATTTTGGCAAAAGGGTATATATCTACCAGCTCGTGATTATGATAAAGTACAAAAGGGAAAACGAACAGTTGAAGTACTAGCATCCTCATAATGAACATGTAAACAGGGGGAAAGAATTATAAAAAGGCCACCTGATATTCAGCAAATTCAATTGCCATTTCCTTCAATGTTTTGTCTGCTGGTTGGAGTAATTTATGGGCCTCCTGCAATCCAGTAAATAAGAAAATACTGTTACCAAAACCTCAGGGCTATATTCTCCAGTTGAATTGACTGTTTCTTCACTTCACTAATTATGATGGAAAAACAAGAGTTTAACAGATGAATACTACTGCAAAACATATTATAGCCCCGTACTCCACTTCCAGTAAAATGGAACATGAGAAGGAATGTCAGTCCATTAGTTTCAAGACAAAACTACCAGGTTATTTAAGCCTCAAATAATGATTAACATGACAAGAAGATGAGCATATCCATTTTTCAACATTAACCTTCCAAAGTTGACAGATAATCAGATCTAATTATCATCCTAACATGTTGATTCTTCTTCCAATCTTTCAGAGGCATAAGAGAAGAAAAATTATATTTAGGAAAGGCTATAAGTTTGTGTGTGAGTATGCACGGGTGTCAGTTATAACTATTCAAAGGCAAGATGAGATTGAAGTTAGAACAAATTATGCAGTCCCCTTCAAATATGAATGGATGGGATAAGATTCAATAGTTCTCATCTTAAATTAATTCCACGCTGCAGCATGAAAAGCAAGAAGACAACCACAACAGATGGCAGGAGAACACATAAATAAGATAAATATACCTTCTCCCCTGCAGAGATGTTACTTCTTCCCTCAGCCTCTCGAGCAGAAAGGGCTCCAATGCCAACAGAAGGCAAGACTGAAAACATAGTAGAATCATCAGAATACCCCATCAGAATGATTTCAGTCTAGGTTTTATAGTGGTAGGAAGAAGCAGGAAAGCTCCTAACATGTAATAGGATCAAGAAAAATATGGAATTGCCTGAAACATGCTTAAAGCAAGAAAAGCATCCACAAAAATACATATAATTTCCATTTGAAAAAAATGTAAAAGTGAAATGATTGCTTAATTTAATAAAACTATGACTAACACCATAGGCCAGGCAGCCAGCTCAAATTGAGTCTAAATCAAACTTGATGAAACTCTGGTATATGTGTTTTATTCTAGAACTCTCTCACGAGAGAAAGTTAAACCTTTTTCTTTTCTCCATTTCACAAGTCACTTCTTTCATTTGAATATTCTAGACAATAACTACAAGTAATTCCAAATTTACAATGATGCAGATAACAACTACACACATGATCACATAATATACAGTATGAATACTTAGTATAAAATATCATTCTCTTTATTGGCATCTAACTGAACTCAGAACTTAGATCAAAATCAAAGCCTCAGGAGCACATATAGCAACAGAGAATAAGTGGTTATCTGTTCTCAAATTATATGCCTAGCACAGTAACAAAGAAAAGTACAAGGAGCAGAATGTTATTGACTGCATCCTACCATAAAAAATACTAAAATTTAACAATCATGTACATTTACATAGGTCAACAACAACAAAAAATGAAAGAAAGAAAGAAAAGGTGAGCAGATGATGACAAGTTCATAAGCTTGCCTGATTGAAATACCAAAAGCTTCCCTCCAGTATTTTTCATTGCCAAAAAAGCTGCCTGAAATAGGAAAAAAATGAATTATAAATTCCAAATATCTGAAGATATTTGCATGAGTTTGTGATGCATATAATATTTGATTCCAGGTGACATCTATAACCCAGCAGCAGCAGACACATAGGAACATGTATCATTCTGCCAAGGTTTTTCCATCTAAAGACAAACCTAGGAAAATAGGAAGCACCGTATGCATCAATTAGTGTGAATCAATTAGGTTCTCCCTCTGAAAGGCAAAAAGAGATAGAAAATAGTGTTTTGAATGTAGTGGCTGAAAAACCTCGTGCGGACAGTATATGTATATTCCATTTTAGTTATCAGGACATGCATGCTTAGTTACATGATACGTGTCCAAATGCGCTATGTTGTGCATGCAGCCCAAAGTACCCCGTTTCAAATATTATGTGTTAAGACTAATGTCCAAGATGGAACCATGCAAGCGAATTGGAAATTTTAAAGGACCGAGTATCATGGTCAGTGCAAAAATTAAGTTTCACCTCCCCTTAAGAAAAGACATGTACAGTGTTTCAATTTTTTACGGGATTTGCATACATCATCCAAAACCAATACATATATGGTTTCCACTAGCGAAAAAGACTATACCTTGATTGCTGCACTGAAGGCTGATTCAACGATTCTACTGTTCTGAAACATAGTTGGAATACTATCCAATAATAGCTCTAAATGTTGACGGCACTGAATCCACACAAGAAACCAAAAGAATTTTAAAAACTAATAAAGATGGCTGGTGTCACTAAACATAAAACTCATAACTGAATAATAAGCGTGTATATTTTGGCCCATCAGGACCAAAAAAGATCAACCAAAGAATAGGAGTCCAGATGGCTAACCTCGGAAACCGGAACAATAACATCAGTTTGCAGAGGAGTATAAACATCATGTATATCAGGTACAATAAGCATCAGTGGCTGCAAACATGTGTCAAAAATCAAAATCAGCACTCAAAATTTTTGATGTGACTATTCACTGAAATTCTAAAAATAATTGAAATTTAATCAGAACCATAAATCTAAGTACAATAAAATGATGTGCTGGATGCTGGTCATAGATTTAATAACAACTCCCAGAAAAGGTATGAGCAGAGAAAGACAGCACAAAACAGCATCTAGCTGATTGTTCAATCTACTTAAAGTTCTTTATCCATCTCCTTTACTTCATAGATACCATACATCCTCCAACAACAAAAATGTATCAGCTTGCATCTTCAGGAAAAAAATGTCATATTTACCTGTTGTAATGCCCGTTTCAGATTGTAAAAATGGATTGTTGAATCAAAAGTTGCAATGCCCACCATTGTCCGTGGCCCTTCCTGCAAAGGATTTTTCAGTCCATACATCAGTAATCAAAACTGCCTTCTTGTTTGCAAATCTAGGTATATTATGAAATACGAGCTAGAGTAAGTTATCAAAAGAAAAAATAACTGCAAATAGCATGAATGATTAAATGAATGCAAGTGAATCTCAACATAATATTAATGCCAGTCGATGAAAATACCAGCACTAGACGAATTACATGCTAAAATGTTTCGGAAGTGGACATAAAACTCACCGGAAGATCAGCAATAACTTGATTAATTGAACTGCAAGCTGCAGCAGTCGCACCAGTTTGTATGGCATGCATGGATACATCAATAAGAAAAAAATACACAGCCGGCATGGGATCACGGACCTAGAAGACAATAAATAGAAAATAAAATATTTACAGTAGTCCGGAGAAAAACTATAGTAACTGAACCAAGGAATCAAATATATAATAGATAGTCACATAGGCATCCAATTAGAAGAAAATCGAGAGCAAACGGTATTTTATAAAACTCCAAATTCTTAAGAGAAAACAAACCATGTATTCTTTTGTGGCAACAAATTCAACTGTTCCCCTGCATAGCTCGGGCCTTTCATCAGCATCTCTACGCCTACCATCTGGACCTAGATTGCAGTGGTAGTCACGGGGAGTCTCATCAGTAAACCCTGCCAAAACAAATGGGTGAAATTGTAGAGTCCCTTATCATGCCAGTATGTTCAGGGAGCAGAGCCAAATCAACTAGCCAATGAAACCAATAAAGTGTTGTAGCTGTTAACAGATCTATAACATGTCAACACAGCTAGTTATAAGCTGTACATCTCAAAACAATGCTCCAAAACTGAAAGTGGTACGTTTGAAAGTGAATAATAAACAATGTCTAGTCTTGATTGATGCATGCAACACTGCTCCAGAAGTTCTGACAGTGATAAACTAAATACGACACGTATAGTACATGACTTTTTCTTGTCTTCAGTCACCGACTAATCCAAAGAGGCATTGGGAAGGATAAGACTATTTCAAATCCCATTATAACTAGCAAATCAAACATTTTGCAAAATTCAGAAAGCCTAACAATTAAAACTGCAAAAAGAATTCCAACAGCCAAAAAAATAAACAGTACGTAAACTGACCACACAAATTACAAATGAACTGCCTCCCTTGATCAATGAATTTCATAAAGGGATTTATGTAGCCTTTGCAACGAGAACAACGAACAGGACCACTTTCTCCAAAATCAACAACCTACAAACACAAGTTTTTGTGATATAAGAACTAGTGAGATTATAATTGCACAATTCATCAACATGAAAGCAATGGCCCGTGCTCTTTTTACTGGTTACTAGGCATTTACACACAAAAAAAGAAAAAGAAAACCTTATAAATGATGATAATATGGGTTGGTGATCCCCAAATCATGTGTCAGATACAAGATTTTAATTGCTTTTGTTGGGGATCAAACTTCAATGAGAAAGAAAGAACATTGGAAATGAAATAAGAAAGAAGAATTGCAGTAGAAAACAATATTTCACCTAGTAATGAGCAAAACAAACTTTCTTTTCATTCAGGAAAGAAGAAAATGTCACGCAGTAGAGATGGAATAAACAAAAAAGAAATCGTTAATACCTGGACAGGATCCTCTGATGGATGAGGAAGGGCCAGAGGTTGAACCAACAAAGCCAACGGCATGCCAGATGTTGATAACAGATCAACCGTGCATGGAATCTGAAATATTGAAGGAGTCAATCATAATGTCAGAAATTGTAAATGCTTCAAAGAAAGTCTTCAAGTTTGTGCATGTTAAGAGTTTATTATAACCTGATTGATGGTGCACCTCATGTACCGTGGACTGCAATTCCCAGTGTCTGAAACAATGTACTCACTTGTAGCAGGCTTTACAAAAAGACAAATAATCAGAAGAGGGATTGATAAACCAGCGGTTAAATTAATTTAGCATGCAAAATTCCACAGAGAGACTAAAAAGAAAGAGACAAATCAAGAAGGAATAAATACCGGTGGTGGGTTGGCCTGATTCCCCGCACGAGTATCGTGCAGGATCACAGAGGAACCTGGAATGGGCCGGGGAATTTGATTGGGATCAATCTTTGATGCTCCTGATAGAGGACTTCCAGTTTGACCCATAACAGGTGATATAGCAGTCATTTGATTTGGTAGTGGTGGTGGCATTCCAAACATTCTAGGTGGTTGAGCAGAACCAGGAATTGGTGGAGGTTGAGCTACCTAGAAGAATCCATAAAATTCAGTGTTCAGAATTTGTGGGAGGAAAGAGATGCATATGTGATGTCAGGCAAAGATTCACCCATTATAGGCAGGAGATGGATCCCTGCTACTTAAACAAACACACATCAGCACAAATCACACTGAAATCTGTAAAGCAAGATAGCCCCATTCTTCCATGAAAAGTAGCTCTTAACATAGCCAGAAAATTTCATATTCTACCTAAAGTAGATAGGAAACAATTGAGGCAACAGACCAGCAATGAACAATTCATGGAATGGAAGTACAAGGAAGATTTACAGACAGATTTATTGAAGAATAACCCTTGTTCACTTCTTATGCTGCTAATCCATATATCAACAGGCATGCACACGAAATCACACTAAGTTTGTTTGGTTAACATATACAATGCCATGACTGTTCAAATAAAAAACCTTGGCGCAAACCAAACACATGATAAGTTAACTGCATGGTATATCAGCTGGTTAGGAGGTGGAGCTTATCAAGAGACAAAGCTTTGCTTTTCTTTACAGATAAAGGAATCTGGAAGCTGGTGGTCGCTGCCTTATTCCCTCTTCTTTCCCTCACTTTTCCTTACTTTGCTCTTTTGTCTTTCTTTCTGAAGGACAAGAGTGCTATTTAAGGGAGGAAAGAAAAATATACAAGATTAGTTAGGAGAAGAAATCCTCCAAACAAAAAAGAAATTAAAGCAATCTCAAGCTAAAAGAGCACTCCGATCTCTCTGAATAACTTTAAGACAAACATTCATAAAAGTCCTGAAGGCACCACTGGCATGTGAGAAGAGCAATATACCCCACAACAACTGGCTTGAAGTGAAAAGATACTTTATATTCCTGCATTTCTTTCCATCCAAATGAACCGATGATTTCAAAGCAATAGAATTCCATAAAGCTGCCTAGCCCCTTCTTATCTCCTATCACACAGCCTCCCCTTATTTTCTTCTCTCTTTTTTTAGTTCTTCTCCCTCTATTCTTTACTTCTATCTTCTTCCTATCCTCTATGTCTATGTCCTTATACTTGTAAAGTCGGAAGACATTTAAGCTGTTTTCTATAGCTAGACACGCCCAAGCACCAGCGAATCTACTCAGTTCAACTGTCAGCTATGGTTTTCTATAATTAGACACGCCCAAGCAGCTGCAAATCAACTCAGTTCAACTGTCAGCTATGGTTTTCTATAATTAGACACACCCAAGCAGCTGCAAATCTACTCAGTTCAACTGTCAGCTATGGTTTTCTTTAATTAGACACATCCACGCTGCTGGAAATCTACTCAGTTCAGCTGTAAGCTAAGGTTCTACCTGATTACCAGCTTCAACTTTCATTGTCCGGCCCCAAAAAACCAGTTATATCGCTCATAAATCTTAGGTTACAAACTGTTAAAGCAATCTACCTGATTACCAACAATAGTCTCTTGGTTTACTTTTTCAAACTGTTAAAGCAACACAGCATAAGCTGTGAAAAAAGATGTCACCATCATTTTCTCAGCCAAGAATCTGGCCACCTCGATACAAGAAATTTTATGTTACTCCAGGAGTAATGACCAATAGTTACTCCATGACCCACTTTGAAAAGAGAGAATCACATTCGGTCCTACCAAAAGTGATAAAAATATTTCTGCATACCTCTCTCTCCTATGGAGTAACTATCTGGTATAAAATTTCTCGCCTCGATACATCAAAAAATCGTTCACGACATTTAATCTACACTGTTACAAGAATGTTTTAAAGTTAATAAGAAGACATCAGAACCTGCAAAACTTCCAATTAAGAACCTCATAAGTTCCTATATCAGTCTCTTATCACTTGATGAAGTAATGCATGCCGCCAGAGTAAGCCTTGGCTCTCAGTATAGCATATTTGAAAACAATCAAAACATTTCATGATATAGTCTAAAGTAGTAGAAGTATTTCAATGCATGTTTTTGTTTCCTTTCATCTTATATTACATAACAAAGCACACTATTCCTCCAACCTATTCAAGTTCATGATTGATTTTTATAATTTTTTTCCAGCCATTTTTCTAAAGCAAAATGGAGCCTTGAGGCTGAATCTACATCCAATGCAATCCCAAATAGAGTACAAACTATCTTCAATATAACAGTTTTGAAGCTATCAACATCGCCAGGAGAGCTAGTTTACTTGAATTTCAAGCAATTGTGAAACGCTGAAGTTAAAATAAATTCAAAATGGAAACTGCATAACAATTGAGATTTTCCAAACACTGACTGCAGGTTGTGAGATTTTAACAAACTTACAGACTGCGGTTGCATCTGTGGTGCGAAAGGAGAACCTACTGGTGGTGGTGCCATCCCATGCTGAGCTGAAAACGGTGTCCCTTGAGGTGGTGCTGAAAAGGGAGCAACTGGCTGGCCACTAATCCCCGAACTACCCATTAAGTGGCGCATGCTTTGAGGCGGTGCGCGAGCCAACCCCACTGTTGGTGGAGGACCCATGGGCGGTTGCTGTGGTGCACTAACAGGGGAAGGAAAACGTGGAGCACTCTGGAAAGCTGGTGCTGGTGGCCCATTACTCATTAAACCACCAAATGAACTGGAAGGGGGCATACTCAAAGGTGAAGAAGATGGTGCAGCAGGACTAGGGCGAGAACCCAATGGCGGTACAAGTGAGCCTTGAGGTGGTGCACCAGAGACAGGACCCATTGCCAGACCACTACTTGCAGAAGACGGGAATGACCCCGGAGGCGGTCTGGACCCAAAAGGCTGCGTCTGACTGAAAGGCTGCGGCTGACTGAAAGGCTGCGGCTGACTGAAAGGCTGCGTCTGACTGAAAGGCTGCGGCTGACTGAAAGGCGGCCCAGTAGGTCTACCAGGGGTAACATTTGGGGGGAAAGTGGATGGAGGTAATCCCGAGGGAGGCACTGAAGGTCTAGGGACAACACCAGGAGGTGGTGCACCAGGCCGGGAAAATTGTGGTGAAGGAGCTGAGGAGGGAAATGGCGGTGGTTGGCCAAATGGCGAAGGCCTAGGAGCTGAATTCGGCATGGAAGAGGGCCGATTGAGATTCAAATTCTGAAAATTATCGGATAAAATATTCGGGTTTTGCTGATAATTTGGGTTATAACTAGGCGGTGGTGGTTGTCTAGGTGCCCCTGGAGGCACATTAGATGCCATGTTTTTATCAAAACAATCCAATCCCAAAAGTTAAAAATCCCTCTTTTATCTTCAACAAGTGTCAATCTTCAAAAAAACAGGACCAAATCCAAATCTACACATTCAAAAACACAAAACCCGAATCTAAATTCACTATAAATATATATTGAGCCCACAAATTTATACTGGAATGAAACATAAATGAATGTAACTATACAAAAAATGAATAAAGATTGGATCTTTTTGAGAAGAGAGAAGAGATAGTTAAGTACCAGTGATCAGAGAGAATTGGATCCAGCAATTCAGCGAAAATGATCAAAAGGGTTGTTGGATCTAAGAGAAATAGTTTAGGAGAGAGTGAAAACAAGAGATTTCTTCAGGGTTTTTGGAATCAGGAGAGGAAGATCCAAGATGGGCACATCAATTGAGAGACAGAGAGGGAAGGGGGGGGGGGTTGATGACAAAAGACAGGTTTTTTAGAGAGAGAGAGAGTATATTTTCACTTTTTTATAAAATATAATAAATGGTTTTGGTTATTCTAAAACAAGAAAACAAACTTCAATTTAGTCCTTAAAAGAAGAAGAATCATTCTCTCTGTTGATGTATGTTAATATTTTCTGTCTTACGTACGCATATATCATGAAATAAAACACGCCGTTTAATGGAATAGAGGAAAATTTCGTACTTAACTGTTAGAAATATTTGTTTGAGGACTCGATTGATAATTATATAAAACATTAGGAACTAAATTAAATGTTACCAAAAAAGAAAGATTTGGATGGTAAGTTTGGAAAATAGGAGAGGACGTTACATTACACATAAAACTAGAAGAGAGAGAGACTTATGCCACGTCATTATTTGTGGGAGGAGTGATTTCTTTGATCCACTTAGATCGTGCCATTTCAGCATTGTGATTCCAAGTCAGCTTTTTCTAGGTACACAAATTATTACTCTTGTCTCTTGTCCAAGTCAACCGTAGCTTGCTTTCTTTAAATATGGTAAATAATATAATCATTTATAAAATATATATATTGCAAACAAAACTTTCTTACTAAATTATGTTAACTACTAATTAAATTAAATTAAAAAAACATAAAATAACAGTGTTTTTCTCTAGGATTTTATTGTTTATATGATGGTAAAACAGTTTTTTTTCACTTTTATCTTTTTTTCTAATTCAATCCTTAAGCTTTTAAAAAAAAATTAAAGACCTAATTTTAGGAGATAAAGATTTAAAGTGTATTAAAAAATAAAATTAAAAGTGAGAAAACAACAACAAAAATAATGAAAAATCATTAAAAATAGCATACGAGAGAAAAAATTATTGGTTAATCATATTTCAATAACAAAAATAATTGGTATTAATATTAAATGGATCAATTCCATGAGAGAATCTTGATGATAATAGTGATTTTTCTTTATAAACATGTCTTAAAAATAGATTGGGTCTATTTAGATTTTTTTTTATTGATTTTTGTGTTTTCTAAGTGATTTTTTGATACTTTAGAGTTAGTGTGTGGATTATAAAGTTTTTATAGTGTTTTTTA
>Ga0307517_10001024_pt1 | contig 47493 bp, 30 predicted proteins | sample 23_EM_MG_FD_194515 | JGI IMG/M metagenome (GOLD analysis project Ga0307517, IMG submission 194515) | Populus trichocarpa ectomycorrhiza microbial communities from riparian zone in the Pacific Northwest, United States - 23_EM | ecosystem: Host-associated > Plants > Roots > Unclassified | place...
GACGGGGGCAGGGGCAGGGGTTAAAAAAAAAAACGCCCCGCCCCGGGCCGTTGACCGGGGCGGGGCGGGGAATTGAGGCGGGGGCCCGCCGGTTTCGGGGCCCCGGAGGCCCCGTAACGAACACTACTTCAGTCTCTGACTTCTCTCCTACCAGCAACTATGTATACCATCTTACTCGCCAGGTTTCTACCCTACCATCACTCTCCAAGCAAAAAGGTTCAGGCCATTATGCTTGGAATTTGTATGTCGACAACTACTACACTAATGCTTCACTTTTGCGCAAGCTGAGAGTGGATGGCATTGGAGCATGTGGGACTGCACGGGCAAGCTCTAGGGACTTTCCGAATAGCTTAAAGATTCCATCAAATCAATGGTCAAAGATCCCTTACCATCATCGGGTAGGGCTAGTCCTGGAGGGAGTAGGCGTCATGTTATGGATGGATAATAAGCCTGTAACCATGATGTGGACAATCCATCAGCTGCGAGGACGATCTTCAGAAGTTAAGCGGCTATGTCGTCGTCCTACCCGGTCTAATCCAGCAGCAGCAGCGCACATTTTCGGAAGTCAGGCACGGCTTATTCAGGATATTCCCAGCTGCATCAATGACTACAACCACCATAAAGGTGGGGTAGATATTGCAGATCAATACCGATGCTACTACGATACTCAACTCACCTCCTTTCGTACCTGGTATCCGATGTTCTTCTGGGCTCTCGATACTGCAATAATCAACTCCTTTATCATCTTTCGTGATACTCCTGCCACGAGTACCTCACAGAGTCTTGATCATAAGGATTTTCGTTTACAAGCAGCATGGGCCCTGATCCTCCAAGGGTGGTGTCAAATGGGTGAAAACACTTCACACAAAACACCAGCAACAAGAGCTGCTAAAAGATCCAAATATGCCCCTTCTACTGCACTCCCACCAGCTCGCCACCTCCCTGGACCTCATCTACCCATTCATAGTAGGTCTCGAGTGGATTGTTTTCTATGTAAATGGAAAAGAAAGAAAGCGGGTGGTGGAAAGGGAAGTGTGAGGGATAATCCAAGATCCCGGTGGAAATGTCATCAATGTGGGCTAAATCTTTGCTTAACTGACAAGCGAAATTGCTTTCATGATTTTCATCACATGTAAAATCCTATTAGATCTTTTCTTTCTTTATCTATATTTTTTCTGTAAATATAGAAATTGGTTCGTGCTCTGTCATCGGTTCGCAGAGAATGCGAAATCGTTGCTACGGTCGATGGGATAGGTACCCTGGCGATCCCAGTACTCGATAACAGATTCCTCCACAACCGCTGGGCCGATCCTGGATCCGATTGCGGGAGGTTGTTGGGCTCGACGCCAGCTACGCAGGGGTACAAAGGACGTCTCTGTCGCATCGAAACCCATGAGATCGCTGACCCTTGTGGGGGGGTTGTCTTTATACTAGTAGGTACCCTGGCGATCCCAGAACTCGATAGCAGATTCCTCCACAGCCGTTGGGCCGATCCTGGATCTGATTGCGGGGGATTGTTGGGCTCGACGCCAGCTACGCAGCGGTATAAAGGAAGTCTCTGTCGCATCAAAGCCCATGAAATCGCTAACACTTGTCAGAGTTGTCTTTATAGGTACCCTGGCAATCCCAGAGCTCGATGGCAGATTCCTCCACAGCCGCTGGGCCGATCCTGGATTTGATTGCAAGGGATCGTTGGGCTCGATGCCAGCTACGCAGCGGTATAAAGGACGTCTCTGTCGCATCGAAACCCATGAAATCGCTGACCCTTGTGGGGGTTGTCTTTATAGGTACCCTGGCGATCCCAGAACTCGATGGCATATCCCTCCACAACCACTGCCCCGATCCTGAATCTGATTGCGGGAGATTGTTGGGCTCGACGCCAGCTACGCAGCGGTATAAAGGACGTCTCTGTCGCATCGGAACTCAGGAAGTCGCTGACCCTTGTGAGAGTTGTCTTTATAGATACCCTGGCGCTCCCAGAGCTTGATGTCAGATTCCTCCACAACCACTGTGCCGATTCTGAATCTGATTGCGCGAGGTTGTTGGCCTCAATGCCAGCTTGACAACTTGAATGATATAAGATCTTCTCCCCGTGACATTTATTCATGAAGTTAGAGTGTCCCGGGTAGATGTTGAGTACCGGGTAAAGGTCGAGTCCCGGGTAGGGCAGCTTGAGGGGTTGCATATCAGTATCATGGTCAGTCCTGTATATTAGAACAATAGAATACTAGTAGTAGTATATTTAATACACTGGGAGCATAAAATCTATTGTGACCCTTGTCAGGAAAAGTAAAGGGGGTACCCTTCAAGTTCGCTTATTTCAGGAAGATGAGTACTGAATGCACTGTATCCGGAAGAGGAGGTCTGACGTCGGGTTGTATCCAAAAGATTAGGTGCTGCCTCTGGTGCGTTCTGAGGACCAGGTGCTGCGTCTGGTGCGTCCTGAGGATTAGGTGCTGCGTCAGGTTGCGTCAGGCGCATTGTATGGTAGGGTGGTTGTGTCCTGGTTCGCGATTTGCGTTCCAGCGTTAGGTGCGTCAGACGCACAGAATGCACAGAACGCAAGGTATTATTTTTGCTGATGTTCTCAACTGGGTAATCTATAGCAATCAGTCATTTAGGGCTATAGAGCATTATTCGTTCAGTGAATTAATCCATCACATTCCACCAAAGTATAAATTACCAAAGAGTCCAGACACGCTTAGGTCCTGTGTTATCACTAACTATAATGATCAAAACAATAAAGTTCGACTAGAGATAAACAGGGCTAATATGCAGATTTATTCGTCGGTCGATGGCTGGACCTCCCCACATCAGAGGATGAGTGTAATTGAGGTTGTTGCCCACTTTACTAGTGCTTGGGGAGCGCGACAAAATCATGTTCTAGCATTGCGTGAAATTGAGGGAATACATACTGGAGAAGATTTAGCCGATATTATTGTTACCGTCATTAGGAGTATTAGCAATTCTACCTCATCTCCTATCTGTCCACAATGAATATGATCGCTAATATAAACAATATACTCACTAGTTAGAAGTTTTTAAACAATGTAGGTTATTTCCAGACCAACAATACTGGAAATAATGGTTCCATGATCCGATCAACTTGAATTCCCCTGATGCTTATCTATCACGAGGGATCTTATAATCCCAAAGCCCGGTACCTGAGATGTATGGGACATGTATTAGATCGCTCAATTAAAACATTCTAGTTTGGCAACTCGGCGGGGTTGAATGACCTCCTAGATGTTATAGTTGTCACAGATGAGACAATGGCTCTATGGAGCAAAATTGGGCCGTGGGGAAAGGCTCACAATCTTACACCATATATATGATCGTCTGTACAACGAAAGCAACAACTTTGCCTGTTAGGTGCAGAAACCTTACTACAGGCTGGCAATGTCACAAGATGGAATTCAGGGCTTACTATGATTCAAAGCCTATTGTGAAATTGGGAAGTGGTATATTTCTTTTATTTAAATAATGCAGATTCACAGCAGGATACCCAAACAGCAGAGGATTGGACAGAGCTTTAATCTGCTGAGCGGATATTGCAATCATTCCTTCGATCGAGATTAGCGCTTGAGGGAAAGGCACCAAATTTATTGGAGGTTATGCCAGAAATTGACTACCTTGCAGGAATCTACCGGTTTGCTATTCTTGTCACAATATCTTGGTTTTTGATAACAGAGTCTTATTTTAACTAATTTTATAGTGATGTAATTAGGGAACACAATCCTGAGGCTCATCGTTTCCGTGCAGCACAGTTTGGGTTGACAAAGCTACGGGCATATAGTAGTAAAATACGTGAAATACCAGTATATATCACCACAGTAGTTTTGGATCCTCGCCAGATGTGGGATCATTTTCATTTGGCAATTGAGCAAGAAGATTGGACAATTTGTGACGTTCAGAGAGCCAAGGAAACTGTATAACTACGGTGGGAGGATCAGTATACAGTAACTATTATGAGTGATTTACCTACCAGGGATCTTACATCAGCTGCTAGGAATGCGGAACCAGGAAGCTTAGGACTAGTGGAGGAGGAAGAGGAGCATCATCGCCGCTAGCAGGCCAAAAGGCGCCGTGTTACACTTGGTCAGTCCAATAATCTTACCCTTTCTCTTAAAACCATGTATATTGTACTAGTATTCCTGATTCAGCTAACATTGGAGCCTCAGATGATGCCTATACAAGATATATCCAATCACCTCCTGAACCTGATATCCAGTCACCTTTCAACTATTGGCTCAACTGTGCAAAGTCTACAAACCCACTCGCTGCAATGGTCCTGGATATCTTTTCGATTCCCGCCATGTCGGCCGATCCGGTGTGATTATTGTCCAGCTCCAAACAGGTTCTGAAACACACTCCCAACCAGCTCACGCGTCACGCTAGAGAGGCACTAGAACGCCTTAAGTCATCGGTGAAGGAGGGAATTCTCCTATCCCACTTCTACAGATTCTACGCCTTTCCTGAAGATGACTCTCTGGCTGATTACAGGCTGGAGAAGGACATTTGATATTGTAGATTCCTAGGTCCGATTACCAAATACAGGATCCGACCTTTTTCTCCCTTCAAATCTTAGGCTTTAGCCTTTTATTCCCCTTATATCCTCTTATTCACTCATTTCCTATTTGTTATCTATCTACCTTGCTCTTTCTCGCTTTCTTTCTTTTGTCTTCACACTACCACGACACCATTACCACACTTTCTGTTCTCTGGTTTGTAGTTCTTTTCCATTATATCCGCTTCTCCTTTATCATTAGCCATAGATTAATAATCATACTTCTGAAAATCGCGATTGCTCTATTCCTATCTATAGAATGCTATTCTGTGTATGCAAGTTGCCCTCCAAGGCCCAGTGTAATCCTGAAGCTGACTTGTAATCTTTTCACTAGGACTGATCAAAAACTGGTCTAGACTAGACCAGACCTCCGGAGAAAGTCAGGTCTGGTCAGTATCATCCATGATGGTTGAACGTCCAGTCCTACTGTAAAAACCAGACCGGTCTGACTATGCGGAACCCTCCATCAGCCTATCCACTGGAAGGACATCCTCAACAAAATCCGCAATGCACACATCACTGCACTAACAACAGATGTCTATGGGGATAACAAGAGTGGTATCTCAATTGTTGAGTATTTTGGCAGCAAATGAATGGCGTCTCTGGATAACACTGAGAAGTCAGACAGGTATACCCTTTATAAGGAAGGCGGAAGGACGGCATTTAGAACCTCGCCCTCCTTTCACGGCGCGCATTCCAACGCTGAGCCATGGATAAGGCAGCTTGCTCGTGAAACCTAGTCTCGGATACATGTGTTATTCACCCCAAGGGTGGCTCTTCACCTATCCACGAAGTAATAGAGGGTTGGAATAGTAGGATGAAAATTGTTAGTGCTAGCGCTTGCTTGGCGATCAAAAGGCTTCCACAGACGGGGCAGTCACTTATGTGTTCGACGGCCTATTTGTACAGGTTATAGGGCAAGCCATGGCCGCTGGCGTTTACTGTTGGGAGCAATACCGTGGGTTTCGTTAAGAGGCCTTAGACGATTGTCTACGCACAGATGGATTTCGAAATATTGGTTAGGTGGAAAGATATAATCAAAGCAAAACTCCAGAAGGCTGTTGACGGCGATCATCTCAGGTTGGCTCCCCTCTCCAATAGCCCCCACATGTTTCCCTCCCCGGAGACATTGAATAAGGATAATATTGTTGAAACCAGAGCCTTAATCAATGCCGTTCTCCACTTGGCCTCTGGGAAGATAGTGGATGTCTGTGAAACCATCTCCCGCATGATTTGGCACCCAGTGGCTATCACATATTTTGGCCATTATATTTAGTGTATTCTCTCGAATTTCACCAAGGCAAATTACTCTCACAAAGGACCCATCTCTGACCCAAGTCATCTATTACCAAAAGTTCATACCTATCTTATACTAGATTTGTCATACCCGTACCAAGAGGTACATAAATTCCTATTGAAGTAGTTGTTTGTATATGGCTCACTGGTGTTGATTATTCACAAGCCTGCTCCGGAGAAAATATATGATATATTGTGGCCAGTGTAGCAGGTCAATAAAAGCCAAGAACAAGGTGGCTAGGTCTATAAATGCCCTGGCTACTCCGAATTATGCAATCTCGATAATAAAAACTCTCTGAAACACCATTCCAACGCAGCATAACGAGCCCTTAAGTTCTATTATACTGCTTCTCTGGTCTATCCTAGGCTGGTGGTTTACTTGTATATAGCACAGTTCTCATATAAAGTGAAGTGCAATAAACAATTAGATTTATTTAGATATATTGTATTCCATTGAGATCAACTAGCATGCACATGGCTTAATGGGATTTACGGGGAAGGGGCTGATGAGAGGGATCCGGTTCACCCTTAGCAATTCTGGGAAAATCTAATACACATTCAATTATCTCAACAAAAGATTTTAAAACCAGCTTGTTAATGAAGAGACATGTACTTTGGGGTATTGAGAATCAGACAATTGAGTTTTGATTTTGTGGTCATAACGTCTTACTTAGATATGGTGATTTTATGACTGCCTATTCCTTAAACAAATCATAGGTTTTCATTAGCACAAAGAAATTGAAAACCCTTCAAGAATAATATTAAAAATTTGATACATGCATAATATCAGTCTTACATATTCAGAATAATTTGCTTTTAATTTTTTTGATGGGCATTTTTGGAAGCAGAAGTTGTTAAAAAAGCAGGTTGAAAAGACATACAAATTATATACAAATTTGATCTATTTTGGCATGAAATATCCACATACATCATTGACATCTCGACTCAACATTTGGGAGAACCTTTACGATCATATCTGACGTTAGTATATGAAGTTTAAAGTTATATAAACCCTGGTTTTATATATTTTTCACATGTACTTAGAGATGATTGCTATATAACTAGTCAAACTTGTACAAATTACCTATCAGTCAAAATTCAATCATTAGGATATCTCCAAGCTAATTACTAATTAGAAAGTCTTTTGTAGACTAGAGTAAACAGTCAGTAGGTTGGTTTGAAATGTATATTTGTTATGTGAGTAAATAGTAGGAAGACGATTGTTGATTGTTAATTAACATATTTTACCTAGTGTTGGGACATATCATAGTTATAGAACACTTTTAAAACATAGCAACCGGATATATCAAAAGGTTTATCTCCATCAACACACGCTTAATAGATTTAGAAATTGTAGGCAATAAGAACAAACCACTTTGCTATTGGCTCGCAAAAGTTGCATTAAATTCATGTCATTGTCAATGCTTGAGTTCTTGATGAATAGTAAGTAGGGAAAAATATATACCTGTACTAAATTAAATGAGGTTGGAGAATTGAAAATTCCATATTCTTGAGGGAAATTTAAGGCCGCTGAAATCTATAGGTTTGGAGAATCATGCTTTAGATTTGCAAAGAAAAAGCTCTTGTATTTCTCCCTAGTCGTAAATTTGAAATGTTGGAGTCAAATCTGTTACTCACAACTGTAATTTTTCTCCAATCACTATACAATGAAAATCCACACAATTAGTTCAAATAAGCCGAATTCCACTGGCACAAAGCAAAAGACCTCTCTAATACAGCATGAACGAAATGAGACTTCAAGCTCAGATGTTGAAGACTCTGGTAGTGTAAGGTTGACTGGCATGGATGTGGTAAGCTATTGGGAGGTGGTTGATGAGGTTTATTACAGTGTATTAATAAGTCAAAGCACAAATTATGCAAATCATCTTAATTACCCTTGAGAATTTATAAACTGACTTGGGATATGATGGTGAAAGGTATGCCAAGATATTGGAAGCATAGCTCCACTAGGTATGTAGATATTCCATGGTGAAATTGGCTAATTTGGATATCATTTAATATATTTTCTAGTTGTTTTTTAACTGCTCTTGCATTCAAAAATCCATATCAATTGAAAGTAAAACCTAATTATTCTGAATATATAAGACTTATATTATTCTGGTATCCATTTGTTAATATTATTCTTCAAAAGTTTTTATTTTTTTTTAAACATATAAAAGGTTAGGATTCATATCTGAAATGGAATCTTAGTTTTCACTATATCTGAGTAATACTTCATGACTACAAAATAAAGACTTGATTTTCAGATTCTCTATATTCCAAAGTACGTGTCTCTTGATTCTCATTATGGTTTCTGCATTGTTTCTTGTGATAATTATAGAGTAAGTAGATTTTACAATAGTTGATAGGGGCGAGCCGGATGCCTGTTTTGAGCCACTTCCGTGTTCTGAGCCACTTTCCTTATGTGAGCCACTTCCCTGCTGTAAGCCACTTCCCTGTAAATCAACTTACCGCTATTTTCCTCTAGTCAAAAACCTTCTATTTTCCATGTAGCCTTCTCGCATTCAAATCTATAATCACCTATTCGTCACTACCATCAACTCTGCAACACCTACTATACAATTTCTCATACTTACCACTTCCTCCTTTGACTTCACCCCAATCATAATACCTGAATTGTCCTACAATCCCTGAATACCATTCTTTTATTTCACGATCACTTATCATACATAATCTACTAAAGCTATATGATTTTGGAGTGCTTAATAATGCTGCAATTAGCAGCCATGTATATTATATCAGTCATCAAAAATGATATACCAGTTTTCAATATAACAGGTGACAATCTCAACTACGATGAATGAAAACAAAGCTGATTTCCTAGCTTCAGCACGCTGGCCATTATCTGCATCTCTGACCCTAGCAGACTGCCTGTCACTATTGTGTTACAATTGCGACTTGGAGACTCAGATGTATGCTTGACTGATGCAGAAAATGAAAAAGTCAAGAATGGTTTCGTGAACTATCATACATGTATGAGATGTGAAGTATGATTGAGTTTTGTTCCGTAACCTCAGATTGGGGAGAAGAAGTTCTGATAAATAAGCGCAGCACTACCATAATCAATGGGCTTCTCCAATTATAATTGATGATGTGAGAAACTATATTAGTATTTACCTATATTGATATATTTATGACTATACATAGTTAAAACTCAAATCTCAAGTTGACAAATAGGAGATGTGCTTGGCAAATTGATGGAAGTGTTCAATCAATCTCATGGCAAGAAATTAGTTGGAATTGCATCCTATTCCCTATGTGCTGTGTAGCACTATTGGGTGCCTATCTGAAATTCAATAGAAAAGCAGTTGTACAACAGTATGATAATTATTGGGAAACTTTATATGCCTTAGTTGTGGTAGCCACTGGCACACTGACAAGAACTTAATCATCCCGCGGAGTGTCTCTTTTAGTCATACTCTTATTAGGGGTGTTGGTAAGTTCACAAACTGTACCAACCAATACTTGGAATTTCTATGCAAACCGAGTTTTAGACTGGAATGTGATGAATACAATGAGTTTCAATCTCCCCCATGCCTTGCAGACACTTACGAGCCACCCCTGCACTCAGCAATATTTAACAGTATTTGATTAGCCGCCACGAGTGACCAGGTTTACCACTATTGAATTTCGAGAATTGTTGTACCTCCACAACTCAAAAGAACAGTTGTCTTACCTGACACTGTAGGGCAAAGGGAGGGGATAATATGCAAAATTGTTAGGTAGTATAATTCAGCAGAAAGAATTTGGCTAACAAATCAGACTAGCTCTTGGATGTCGAAATTTGGGAAGCATACCAAGTGTGATATTACTGTACACTGTGACTATAGTTTGATTTAATGCTTTATCAAGATCTTTATTTTAAACAACGTTTATCTTCCTAATTTAAGATCAAGTAAATGTACGAAGTCTATAAGCACCAATGCAAATCTTGCCAGTGTCAGTCAAAATATTCACAAAGTAGATGCCACAGAAGGGAAGGTTGTTGGTTGAAGCAGGGTTTCCTCACTTTGTGGGGGAATGTCAGATAAATTGAAGTCCTTTCCTATTTGCCGCTATCTAGATGTTGTAAACGTAACTTGTAGCACAGGTGGAATGTGGATGAATCGATACGACTGGAGAGGTAGAAGCATGTTCGATACATGGACAAAGAATTTGAAGTAGGATTGGCCTTGTGCCTGATGCCAGTTGGAAAAAGCAGATAATAGTAGAGAGAGGGTGGATAAGAATTCCACTTGTGTTTATGAGTAGGGTTGTGCAAAATGGTCAACTTAGATGCTATTATGATAGGAGTAATACTAGTATGAGCATTGTGAAAACTTTGATATATTAAAGTACTAGGGGGAAAAGATTCATCTGATCCGTGGTTATCTAGCCACACCTCCAAATACCCTACTTAAACCATCAACCACCCCTCAACCATGATGACTCGCCAGAAGACTGGCTATAGCCCTGAGTTTGTAAAAGAGGAAATTGTTGCTATGAGAACAAAAGAACTATCTATTTCTCAAATTGGAGAGCTCTTGTACTGTCCAAAGAGTATAGTTAAAACTTCTCATAACAACCTTCAAGAGAGGAGCAATTCAAAAACACTCCTTATACTTGGAAGACGATGGATTACCAGTCCCAGAACTTATGGCCGCCTAGTCAAAGAGTCTTAGAATGCATGGCGGCAAACTTTATCCCAATTGCACAATGATGCTATCCCTCATGCCTCCATTCATACAGGCAAAAGAGCTTTAGCCTCTGTCAACATAAAGATCAGGAGGGCTAGGAAAAGTGCCCTCCTAAAGGCAGGGCACTCTGTTAACAGATTAGCTTGGGCGATGGAGTATAAGAATTGGACCAAGGAAAACTTTGATGCTATGATCTTGTGTGATAAATGCATGGTTGAAAAGTCCCAATATTGTAATAGAGTTCGTTACGGGGTGGACAGAGCCTGGAAAAACGCACGCCGGAGACCCTTTTCCCAGCCCTGGCCCTCTCAATAGCATAGGGCGGGTTTAGTGCTTGTTAGGGGGCGGAGCGGGGCGGGTTTTCACTGGGCAGACGCCGCTCTTATACGGGGCTGGGGGGAGTATTTTTAAGGTAATCCCTGCCCCGTCCCTGTCCAGGGCCCACCCGCATTCATTCCCTGGATGGGCCCCATTTGTTACCATCAATTTTTAAAAGGGATCTGTCTGGGGTATGGGGGGGGCTGGGGCCTGAGCGGGAACAGGGGCAGGCAATGCCGAAATGGACATCCCGCCCCATGCCGTTGAGTGGGGCGGGGTGGGGAAATAGGCTGGGGGCTCACATTTTTCGGGGCCCCGTCCGCCCCGTAACGAACTCTAGGCGGGTCGTCGTTTCCCGCCTTCCATTGCTCTGTCTCAGCTCACCCCTCTGCACAACCTATACCCCAGACCTGTCTTTGGGAAACACATGAGGTAACAAACAGTCCCCTGTCCAGGAACTAAGACTGGGTGGTCCCCACATAGGGGTAGGGCCGGGATTACTAGTAAAGTTATGCGTGGCCACGTGCAGTGGGTGAGTCTGGTTAGTCAAAACTGGTCCCGCCCCGTCCCGTAACGAACACATGATCCTTACCGTATTTGGGTGTACAGAACACTTGACGAACAGTGCTACAAAGACTCTATTAATGGGGTCACCAAGGGGCCAGGGATAAAGATAATGATTTGGGCTTGTATTTGGGGAAGAAACAAGGGTTCTCTGATTCCTATTGTTGAAAAGAGTGTTGATAAAGTTGTATTTATTAGAGATTTGGAGGATGGCTTAGTTGATGTTTGGCAGGAGGTGGAGGATACAGTTAGGGATCCTGTCTTTGAGCAGGATAGTGCAAAGATACATACAGCAAGAGATACTGTGGCTGGGTTTGCAGAAAACAACATATAGGTTATGGAACAGCCACGTAATTTCCCAGACCTCAATCCTATGGAGCACAATTGCGCGAGAGTGAAGGATAAGCGAGACTAGGGCTTTTCCAACATTCATAAGACCAAAGAGTGTCCTGAGGGTGTTAGGAAATGTCTAGCAGAAGCCTTTAATAAGGTCTGGACTGAGGATATTGAAGGTGAATTTCTGGAAAGGTTGTGCAAGCTACTCCTTGGAAGAGTTGCTTCTGTCTTGGATCCAAGGGTATGGTATGCAAAGTATTGAATGTTTTTGCTTTCTAATTTTATATATGGCTTTTCTTATAAATATTGTATGTCAACACAAATGGTCAGTTGATTTTAAGTAGTTCTGGTTATATAGGTAGTAAATTTGTAGTAGTAATGTGGTTGCCGTTGTGTCATCAGATGAGTTGTTTTGCACCTGTACTTTACAAGCCTTTCACTGTTGCTACAGATTATGTATCCCAAAAGAGATTATGAGTCAATGGACTTATAAGTTTAATGATTCAGAGATTCCATCAATTATCAGTTGTATCTTATATATTGTATAGCTGACCTGAATTGGTTCAGAGATACAGAAGAGACAGATATCAAAATAAACTTCTCATGAGACAATGCGGGACCGGGGAATTCTAGATGGGATTGATACTAGTAAGTCAGGCTCTTTTGCAATCCTTCATATAAAGATGATGCAAACTGGGTTAATGCTAAGTTGTAGGCATATTCATAGAGCTAATTTTGCAAACAAGGTTTAACCAACTATTTTTATTGAAAACAGCCTTTCTATTTTATAATACTACTCCAATTGCCAACTGGAGGAATATCTACCACGGGTGCTCATATTGTAACATTGGGATTACTGATGATAACACCCATATTATTCCAGTATTAGTTGCAAGCAATAACGAAACACAAAAACTACTAGGAAAACACCACAAGTCCAGGAATCTTATCCCCTCCAGTTATAGTTGTATAAACTGATAAATTGATCAAAAATGACTGATGCAACCAGACAGGTCATCTGGAAGACAATTGAAATAGGAATTTTGAAAGATCCCGCAACCTAGAAGGGATGTTGACATCATGCTTTACGAAAAATAATGCCTACACTGGCCGATATGAAGTAACGAGTGTTTAAGAGTGAGATACAATAGGACACTCTTAGAATAAAACCACACAGGTTGTAATATTAGCAGCAAAGCCAGAAGGTAATCTTCCCTCAACAAGCTCTTGACTGATATGTTTGGGTGTGGGAAAGGATCCACATATTGCAAAATAGTGCCCATAACACATTCCGGGATCGAGATTTTGCAATTGGGAAATTTCTTAACAATTGGTGGGAGTGATATCTCAAGTACAGGTGATACTTAATGAGATTAATCATACTGATCATTCAATCAATGGATGACATAGCCTAAACCAAAAGAGGTGCATGCCAGATGAAAATCGGAAGGACATCTTCTTCATATGGCACCAAATTGATCCACTGTCTGACAACAGTACTCAAAATGAGATTCTATGACTGATAAGCTATTAAATGAGACTTGGCTAATTGTATGATCCCTGTAGGCTGGCATTTGGTGTATTAATCAAGGAGATATCCATCATTCTAAAAACAAAGGTTGAGCTGTGTCATCAAAATTGGTCGAGTGGGGGTCTTAGGTACTATTCTGGTTGAGTGCTATCACTTGAAGTGAATTAGTTGGTTCGCAATTAAGAGGAAAAGCTAAAGGATAGTGTAACTTTCTTCACTAGTTTCGCAGTAATTTTGTGAATATGCGGCTTGAACAATTGAATCTTGCAAGGTGGCATTCAGATTGAATTTTACAAGTAGTCATCTTTATGACAGAAAAGCTCCATGTTGTAAATGTGTCGGGACACTATCCAAACTGTTTTGATTATCCACACAATGCCAACTTGAAAACTACAACCCAATAATTGCAACAAAGAAAAAAAGAGTTATTCGCTTGTAGCTAAAGAATCTAAAACCTGGGCCTTAAGGAAAGAGAAAGAAACTCCTCCAAGTTATATACAAACAATTGGAAGTTTCTCTATTGTAATATCCTTGTTGCATTTGTTTTTATCTATTACAACAATTAAGAGTACAGAAATTAATAGTTTGTTTAAATTTTCCTTTATCTAAAGATATCAAGCAACAGAGAACATAATAGGAGGAAATATAATAATAATAGAACTATTAGACTTCTAATAGGTTTATTTGGAAGAACCTTCTCCAATTCTAGTATTTCCTATTAAAGCAGTAGCCAACTCCCTATATTTCTAGTAAACTAGTATAGGCACATTTTTCCGCATGGCAGTTCTGCCATCAGGTGAGCTTCTGAGTTCCCGTTAAGCATTATAATGTTTATAATATATAGTAGATATTCAATTTGCTGGATAGGGTGATAACTCTCAGTTAACTGAAATGTGGTTAGTTTCATGGACAAAACTATCTTCGCGGACTTTCCTTTTTGTAAAATCGTCTACACGTATGACTGTTGTAACTGTTGGTCCAGATTTGGCATGTGGAATAACTGAACTTTGAAACCCGGATATAGGTAAATGCTGGAACGCCAATCAATCCATTATTCTGAAATACTTATACTCACTGCAGGAGTATCCGCTTTGGCAACAATATTTTTTGTAGCTCTCCAGATCCTTTGTGTGATAATGCTTTAGTTATTTTGAGATCTGATAATTAGCATGTGTTGAATTCAATATAGATTAGCTTAATCAGAATGCAACAGCCTTCAAATGCATTTTTTATTAGTTATGATTGACAATATGCTCCTATCTGCCCATAATGCAATATGTAGAACTCAATAGTAGTTCTTCTGATTGAACTTAGTAATCTTGTATTGATGGCCAAATCAATTATAGATGAAAGGTAATATCAATTCTAACAATATGAAGAAATCATAGATTAATAAAGCTTCTAAGTAAGAAAGCACATGGATCGTAATGCGAAGATCTCATTTGTAGGGTCAAATGCTACCTATTTATACCTGAGCTTCGCTCTACTGTCACCCTAATAACTCAGCCATATTTGTCAGCCACCTCTTATGTCTCTTAATGAGTCATGATATCAAATCCCCTAACTGACTAGTATAAGTCATCTCTACAACAACCTTTGACCAATAAGAATTTATCAACAAATCACGTGCACAAATGAGATACACGCATGAAAGCCATGACTTATGATATGAGTCATATGCGAATGTTATTATCTCATCTGAGACACAATCTGGAGTCATAAAGCACTCAACCAAGCATAACATACTCATAACTCATAGCTGTATACTTATGTGAAATTATATTAATCAACTGATGTCATATGATGAAACACAATACACTCATCACCAATGAATATTAGTATTGTGAAACCTGTATTACTTAGTCATTATTTGTGACCTTTTTGTGTCTCTGGAAAAGTACTACACTATCAGTCTGGGTATTATTTTGTTGAACCAGACTAGATGTAGCTTGTTTGCTTTACTGACTCTTTGATAAAAATCGTTTCTGTTAGTCCAAACTCTTTTGTATTGTTATCCCTCCTGGGTTGTCATTCTTGTCTCTTTGAATTTTGGAAAAATTTGGAGTCTTTGCGAATGTAATCCGGTATCAAACCCCAATATTCCTCTGCCATTCTTTGATACTTTGCTACAGTTCAACATAGTGACACCATTTCATGTGGTATTTGTTGATGAGTAGCTATCTGCAGATATTTGAAGATTCCTTTTATTACCCACCAAACACGAAGCCTCTCTAGATCTTGACATCCCCATTGCCCCATATTCCTAGCTATTTCTTCTATTGTATAATCACCTGACCTCAAACAGCCACTTACCAACAACTTGAATTTCATTTTCTGATGAGGCATTACCCCTTGTACATGCCTTCCTTCCTCACCTTTGTCGTGTTGACCAAGTCTGAGGCTCTGTAGAGAAGTACCCTCTAGTATGCCAGTATTGCAATAGGTCCTATGTCTTCTTTCGTGATTTTTGGAATGACCTACTCACTCCAAATTCACTGCAGAACAATGGAGTATGTCCCTCTTCGATATATTGTTGCTTGTTTTTACAAGTATCCCTAGACAAAATTCGTGTCCTACAATCTCCTGAAGAACCAGCATTAACAGCTTATAGTATTCTATTGCCATCATCAAGAACCTTCTGCTAGGTCACCTGCCCTTAATATACGAAAAAGGCACATACTAAATCAATGGGTACATCTGTCCTTTCCTGATACCGAATTTCATCCTCAAAAGATAGAGCCTTCTTTGCTTTCCATTTGCCATATTCTGAATTGCGCTGGAGGATAATTCAGTCTATGATCTCGTGCATGTTAATGGTAAGTGGTAAGGAGCCAGGCTTTGAATCTGTAGCAAAACTGCAAGCATGAAAAGTTGACTTGGATATTGGAAAGCAAATTGCAGTGGCGCAGAGTGTGCAAAGCCAATAAGACATTCAATGTTCCTGTATTCTATGATAAGATTTTGTGAAGCATGACTCAGGTAAATGATGATTTCATTTTTCTTTTGCTGTTCATATCTATTCAGAGCAATATAGTATTAATTGACAATCAATATTTTTATCTAGCGCGGTCAAGTTGCTTGTCAACTCTGAGAACAATAGTCCCATAGATCTGCCTATTCCTTTGGGTTAATCTTTGTATGTAGACTGTCAGAACATCTAACAAAGTGTAAATTACGTTTCAGTTATAACTTGATTGTGCCGATAGTGCCTGACTACGAAGGTATTGAGATCCTCCCTTAAAGGGACCAAATGGTTCAAGGTACTGATTGTTGCCTTCCACTCCCTCATGATTTCTGTCATTTATGAAATCTTTGCATAAATTTCTCAAGTTGTCCCAACAACTTAGAAATAGTCAAGTCAGGTTTACACTTCATATAGATATAAAAATAAGCGAAGAGGCTTATTATAATATCTTGCCTGATGCCCTTAGGCATAGAGCAAATCTGACTACATTGGATATGATCCCTTCTGCTATACCAGTCTACCCGATCTTCTATAAACTCCGCGGACTATTCCCTCATCTGCTCCCAAGCTTGACCTAAATCGCGAGGGAATCCCTTCCTCCCATTGAAGTTTTCTCGCACTATATATCACAATGGTCTGGTTGAGCAGTTATGCAATGGCCTACGACAGTTGTCTCCTTCATAAGTGAGTCTCGTTTTGTTGTACTAAGGGGTAGGGAGATACAATCTCTTCAGATAGTACGGAACTGGCTGGCTTGTCTTTCTGTGATATGTCGGAGGATACTATCATGTCTGATAGTAAGATGGGTGGATTGTCGTGCTTGAGAGAACGATCACAAAAGTGCTATATTAGAGCAACCCATTGCTGAGACTATCACAACAGTCTCCGGGTTCTTTAGAGTGCAGACTCTAGTGGCGGAGGAGTGTATGTAAAGAAAGTAAAGATAATTGTATTGCAACTTAAGTATAGAAAAGTCCTTAGATGGTTGTGTGAAGATCCTATCTCTTGGTGGGAACCAAGCCTCTTATATAGGTATCTTCCCGCAACCCTAATACAGGTGACTCATCACCATGGGTAACATAGCCCGTTTGACTCATGCTGAGTCATGGCGTGAAATGGATCAGCTGACTAGCTTGAGTCAACCTCCCAACATTCTTTAACGAATGCAAACCTTCAAACCAGGTCATGCGCTCAAATGAGTCTCATGCGTAAATCCTATGACTCATAATCTGAGTCATGTGCCAAAGTCATTACATCATATGACGTCACAATTGTGAGGCATGAAACCATCAACAAATCATAATATAATGATCACTTGCAATTGCCCAGTCATGTGAAAACTATGAGTCATGTGACATTATAGTGTAAAGCCCAACATACCTTTATGACTAATAAGTATTAGTCATGTGAAATGTGCCTTGCATAGTAACGATTTGTAACAGTGGCTTCCGTCTGGGCCAAGGATCGCTCTCTCGAACCTAATTGCCCAAGTTCGTCAATCTGCATCCAGCCCGTCTCAACTCCTTTTGGAGCTCGTGGTTCTGAAACGTCAGCTCTTGGTTCCCGTTCCTTCCATCCTCCACCTCCTTCTTCAACCTTGCTAGTCTGAACCTAGATCCTGCGACCGTCATGCAAGGTCTTTGCATGTGTTCCTGAACGCGTGCATCATCTTCTGCCGGGCTTCTATCTTTTTCGTGTATTCATCCTTCTTTTTTGAGGACCACGCTATCTCATCCAGTAGTTCTTGGATATGCCTGTGTAAGGCTCCAATATCGGGTTGAATTTTGTCGCTCGCATTCCACTTCCCTTGTATCCCTACAACCACTTTTGTTCAGCATTAGAACTTAGTGTCTCAGTGGTATCAGAGGCAATGCGAGGGGTCTTTCTTTGTTTCATCCTTGGGTGAGGAGTATCTGGCTCTAACTTTGTATTGGACATCGGCCGGGCCCTTGTTGTTGTACCACTCCTTCCAGTGTCTTGTGGCGTGCCTGGTCTTTCGTAGTTGGTTTCTTGAACCTTGCGGGGGTTAGGCCTGCTCTGGGGCCACTGGATGCTTTTTGCATGTGCGGTTCCAGCTGGATTGCATAGCATTGAACACCTTGAGGTACCATCCCCTTGCTAGCCTCAGTGTTTGGCCGTCGTGTGCCTAGCAATTCTTGTACTACCCGGTCCAGTGGAGTGCATCCTGTTCCTTCTGTTTGCGCTCTGCTTTGTCCCAGTCAGTGGGTGAACAGTATGGTGGGCTTGCCGGCGTCACCGCCGGCAACCCTATCGTTGTCCTGCAATTCTCCTATGGGGTTGGTGTCTTTGCTCGTCGAGGAGGGGCTCCCACCGGCTTCGGTACTTGCTACACGGAGACAACTATGTCTCCATTGCCCTGCTCCTTGAGCTTGGGCGACATGCGGCTTGTCAAGGTAGCAGGAGTGGAGGTTGCGTTTTGTGAGACCCCTATTTTCAAAGTTATCGGCGGGAAACCAGCCTTCGTCGTATTCCGGTGAGTATCCTGCCTACTTCCCTCTGAATTGGAGCTTGGTGCAGTGTAGCCATGAGTCCATGATTTCTTCGAGTTCGTATTGGGGTTCTGCTTCGATCATGATAGGAGGATGTACTTCCCATTGTTGTAAAGAAAGCTTGTCATCGTTGAGAGTTCAAGAAAAGAGATGTGGAATCTGTTGTGTATTGTCATTAAGGTCGGGAGGTCTAGTTGATTAGCACTGGTATCTAATCTTGACAAGATTTTGAACCGTCCAATGATCTTGTAATCACACTTTTAGCATAGTCTGTTGGTCCTGATATTTCTTGGTAGTGACCACACTATATCCCCTTGTTGTAAGTTGGGATCACGTTTTCCCTGTGAATCATAGTATTGCTTGTGTCGTAGTTGTGCTTCTAGCATTTCCGCTTGCAATGTGTGATGTAATAGACCCAGATCTTCCGGTGACACGGGCTTTCCTGGGACAAGTTATCTGATTGACTGATAGTCGGGGTTTGTTATTTGGTTCGCACAGAACGATGTGTACATGGTGTGTTCTTGATATCCATTGTTGTGGGCCAATTCGGCTGTTGGTAGGAGCTCATTTCAATCGTCTTGGAGATGGTTGACCTATCCTTGTAGGTATTATTCCAATATGGAGTTTGTCCGTTCCGGTTGTGCGTGCGTTTGAGGGTGGAAGGCGGTCCTTTGCCTTCTTTCGATTCCTGATTGCCACGTAGTTTCCTTGCATATGTCGCAGGTGAGTATCGAGCCTCGATCCATGATGATGTCTCGCTGTAGCCCATGTAGTCAAAGTACTTCACACACAAAGGTTCGTTGAAACTGCCGCATGGTTATGTCATTCGTGCATGGTATGCAATGAGCAATCTTTGTAACCCTATCGATAATGATAAGAATAACATCGAATCGGTCCAACTGCGGTAAATCTGCAATGCAGTGAATCGATATTGACTTCCATGGTCGATTGAGGGCCTCGTTTGGCTTCATTAACGCGTAAGGCGTGTGTCGCATGAGTTTTTTCCAGTGACAAATATCGCAGTTTTTGATGTATTGCTTGATGATTTCTCACATGCAAGGCCAGTAGTATTGCTATGGAGAAGCTCGGTAGATTTAGCTGTTCCTGAATAGCTGTCGTGAGGAATATTGTAGTGTGGTGGTATATGGTTGGTCCTTATTCCTTCGTGGTTAGGAATCGAAATCCTCCCTTAGTGCCAGAGGTATCCATCCTTCCACCGACATAGTCCTAGTGCAACGCCTTTGGTCGCCTTGTCTTCGGTGTGCAGAACTGTCGTTACGGGTTGATTTTCTTCATCCCTGGTGGATTCGTTGCTAACTTCTTTGTAGGTGTTTCCTTCGAACAATCTCGTTTCCATCTCTTGGATCTCGGGGTAGAAGTATTTCTCGGTAAAGACCGTACAGATAGGTAGTTACAGTGGACTGGGCTCAACCCTGTATGGTACCCCAAGTAGTAACCATATTGAGGATAGGCCAGTATACTTAGTATACTACCAGTAGACATGAGTTGGTACAAGTGTCTACACAGTGACTTGGTGACATAGGGTTACACAGGGTAACGTAGGTAGGCCAAAGTTACCCTACTAGGCGGGGTAACATTTGAAGAGTATGTGCGCATAAAGCTAAGGACACATAGTAAACGTTGAACGGGTCTCTGGGGCAACATTATATGTAATCACGGGGACTCCCGAAGGTAATAAAGGCATAATAGGGTGAAGTTACTCTACCTTACAACCATGATTACCATACCTTCGAACCAAGTTACGCTACTGAGGTATCCCAGTTACCCTACTTTCACGGACAAAGTCATCTGCTGACTTAGAAGAAAATTATCCCATTATAGTGGGGCTCATAGATGTTTGTCTAGCCGCTAGTATGGTAAGAAAGGGACTACTGACGGAGCAGGAGTTGTCCGAGCCTCCTTTAACCTTCAGGGGATCTTCCTAACACCCCCCTGCGGTCCCACCGCTAGTATGGCGTGACAGCACGGTATGGCTTTAGTTGTGTGCTGCCTAGTAATGTGAGATCTATAGGAACGCTCCCACACCACCATATGACTTGTGGGCCTCCAACCAACCCGAAGCTCTTCGCCGGATATATAAGGGGTGTCAGGGTGACCTCATCCTGGGGCGCCAGCTGCAGCACACCTGAGAACCACCTACGGGCATACCTAAGCCTCCAGGTAGTTCGATAGTTAACACTGGCGGGCTTGGGAATGACCAGGGAAGCTGCAAGGCTTCCAGAACAACCACCCCAGAGCGAGTCCCAGGCTACCCCGTGAACTGTAGCCTGACTACAGGTTATTCGTGGATTCTAGAGGTGTGGGTGCGGTCACGAAAAAGAGGGTCCCGCATGGTTGCCTGTGGGTTGCACCCATGCAGCCAAGCAGCAGGAGATTTCTTATCGTGGGAGCATGCAGTCAGGTTTAGAAGCTTAGTATACCCAAGTCTATTTGCCGATAGACTAGGTAGCTTGTATAGCCCAAGCCAGGGCTGGGCCAGTGAGTCCCAATGGATATTATCTCAACGGTGGGTATGTCGGTCAGCCACTGACATACTACAAATAAGAAAGAGTTTCCCTCATGCAGATGTAGTTGAAGAGACATGACGTGGAGCACCTCCTGTTAGTGGAGATAGCTAGTATTCGAGCGGTCCGACTGCCTCCCAGTGTTAGCCCACTTTATGCATGTGAGTTGGGCAACTCTGAGCTGGGCAGCGGGCTCGCGAAGGTCAGAATTGTTGACGGGCGTATTCTGGCATTACCTGATTCTACTTAAGTAAATGGAGAGACATCCTATTCTGATAGCCAACGATCCTCGAGAGAACTTATTGAACGAAGCTTTCAGGCTTAATGATATTAAGTTTGCCCGCTTGATGCTACTTTCAATTTTTTTATCTTTATTTTGATCCTTACTTCTACTTTGAGTCTTTAGTGCGGTCGCAATCTTGGCACCCGTGTTCCTACAGAGTGCCCCATTACATTCTCTCTGGGTAGTCAGATCATATCTCTTTGTATGAGTTGTTCATCCAATTCCTGACGCAGGTATGCTTTTCTCCTGTTTAGGGCGTCTGGTTTGTTCTGTTCTTTTCAGGGTCAATATTCGATTTTGCAGTTGACGCCGCTTACGACTTCACTCCATCGTATTTGTCTGTTAGACAGTTGTTTTTGTAGTTGTGAATCATATTAGGTTCCGGAGGTCAGTTGAGACCTTGAAGTGTTGGCCGCTTCCTTTGAGGCATGGGTTCCAATCCTTGGGTGCTTGAACTATGGGTAATAGTTCTTTGTTGTATACGTCGTAGTTGCATTCAGCCGGTGCCATTGTTTTTGATCGATATTGTATTGGTCTCCACTTCCCGCCTTGTCTTGTTAGCATAATATGTGTGAGCAGACATATTTTCATGCATCACTTTCGATAACAAGTGGCCTTCCGGGTTTGAAGTATGTCAACACTGGGGTTGAACTTAGGTTTTGTCGTAGCTCGTCGAAGGCTCCCTGTTCCTTGTTGCCCTATTCTCTTTTGATGTCTTTTGTGGTCCTATGACGTACCAGCGGGGGATCCAGCACAGGACATGGATCGTGCTCGGCCCCCATATCTTGCAATCCCACGTCTTACCTACAGCAATCCAATGAGCGCAAACCCCTTCAAGACTTCTGAATGTTTCGTTGTACATTCCAGCCATCAATCCCAACTAACTCTCTTGTATTATCTTCCTCTATACCCCAAGCGTTGGTACTATCAGCACTATGTGATGCCCTGGAGGGCCCCTTATAGACACTACCATCACTATCACTACTTGCACCATCATCCTAGTCTGTAGACTCCGCCCCAGACCCAATAATAGGAATGATATCTTTAGAGCAAGGCGGAACCTTCTTTTTGCTCTTGGGAATTGGTTTGGATGGCTGGCTAGTTAGAGACAAAGAATCTAAGTGTTTGGTGAGCTTGCGTGCTTGTCTTCTATTTTTTTCTGCATCAAATCACGCGCGACTTTCTCGAAGGTGGAATACAGTGTCCGTAGTCACAACTTGAGCAGCTTTCAGCTTTCTCTGATGGGAGGTTTTAACCAGCTGCCTCTTGCCAACCAGCTCACTATACTACTTCTAGCTATTCTCCTCCCAAGCGTTATCTGCTATTGCTTGCTGGAAACCCTCCGAGAGGCCCGACAAGAGCCGTTTCAGCTTTTTGGAACTTGGAGTATTTTCGGAAATCTAAAGCGATTGCAGACCTAGCATGGCGACTAACAGCTCTTGCTGTATTAGGAACTCGGTTAGTGATGGTGATGGTGCGAGAGGCTTAACACCCTTGTTGTGAGACATGTTTGGTATCCTCGCATGTCTAACACTTTTGAACGCTCTGATGGTGCAACAGAATAGCCCCTGCTGTCTCTCAAGTGCTAAGGATATTTTCTTTTTGTAATGGCAAGTTGGCCTGCAGGCATTAGTACTTTAGAATTTCATTAGATTAATATTGCCAGTTGAAAAGCCTGTATATTATGAATAGGTTCTTAAGGGAGAAAGTCCCCTTTGGTACAGCAGGGGCCACGGTTCCCACGAGGCATCAAGGTATCAAGCGAATTAGAGTAATACCGCTGGAGCGGCGCGAATAGGCGAACATCCAATGGCTGAAGAAGGTGTGTTGAATGTGCAGGAAGATATACCGGAATTATTCTATTTGATAGACAGTAGTTAAAAAACTCCCAATTGAAGTGTGATGCGTGCCTATCAAGTAGCAAGAGTCGATAACCATTTCCTGCCCTACCTCCCTCATACTTTATTATTAGCTGTTTCAATATTAAAGCAACTCATTCCTATTCATGCAAGAGAGTACATATTGCTTACCTTTCCCTGGTCTCCTTATCCAAGGTTTCTTTCAGCCATATTAGGCCCGTTTTCTCACTATTCAATCCCTTTTCAGATATGCCCAAGCCAGCCAGGTACTGCTTTTTAAACCCAGCATACCAGCCCATATAGTGAGCTGTACTCTTATTGATAATCATTGGCCTAAGTACTTCTCCATCCCCACTGACTGTTTCAACAACCGTAACCTACGCCTGGATGCGATCCTGAGTTCACATATCTGATTATCTTCCACGCTTTTGGATAACTTTACACCGGAGAGCCACCCCCATCATGCATCCTTTTTCATCCATGTTGTACATATTGCATAGTACGATCATATAGAAGTTCAGAGTCTTCATTAACTATTATACATATTATATTACCAGAGTTCTTACATATATACAGAATATAGCTACCTTTTGGAAATAGTCTTTAATTACCCTAGGATCATCAGTGCCAGCATGCTGGTGGTCCAAATGGGTCCTCAATTTTGAGACAAGTATAGGATTGATGTTAAGAAACCTGGTAAGTCAGTACTTTCCGAATATATGGGTATTTACTCGCCTCCATAACAGAGCCTGTGCTATGGACTTGACTACCACTAATGGGGGCGGATGCCACCACGCATCCAATTTCTTACACCACGGAACCATTGACTTTTCCTGATACTGGGTCAACACCTGCATTGCACGGTGGCCTCTAGCCCACTCTTGTACCCCGGCTATCCCTCCTCGGAAGGTTGAGCAGGTAATCTGATACTGTGTGCCAGTGGGACGAATAGGTGGGCGATCGCTGTCCTGATATGATTTCTGCATCTTCCGGATATTTCCTTTCTGCGGTTCTGGTTGGCCTTCATTTAGATGAGGCATTATGTTGTACAAGGTAAGTCTAGAGAGCATTCCTTCGCTTCCACAGAAATTTATTGAAAGAGCGGGGTAACCTCTTGTCACTGAGCGGGATCCTTGTCAAGAAGGGGATCCCTGTAAGATATGTTAGTATAGCGGTTTTGCTGGTCAGCTGAATCCATCGATCAATGCTCGGTAGAACTTGCATAACCCCATGAACTCAGGGTTCTCTTTTTTGCTCTTGGGTGATTCGATTCCAATCTAGCAGCCGTCTTGATAGGGTCGACTTTGACTCCTTCGTTGGTGATGATGAATCCCAGGTATTGCGTTTCATGTTGATGAAACTCCCATATTGATGGCTGAATTTGATTGCTTGCTTTCCAATAGCGCAGAGGATTGCCGCCTCATCCTTTTGGTGTTATTCCAGCCTGTCTGAGTCTATGAAGCCAACGACCAGATATACTATTAAGCGTATGTCGAGATATGAATCTAAGGTTTTGTTGATTTGTCTTTGGAATGCCGCTGGTGGATTGGTTACCCCTGGAGGCATGACCAAGTACTCGTACGTGCCGTATTTGGTGTTGAAAGTCATTTTCCATTCATCTTCTTTCTTTATTCAGATGTTGTCGTAGGCATCATTGATGTGTGGCTTGGCGTAGCATTTGCCGGTTCGTAGCCTATCCAAGGCTTCCCCTATGAGTGGTAGGGGTATCTGTCCTTCTTGGTAACCTAGTTGAGTGCGCGGTAGGCGAAACATGGTCGAAGCTTTCCGTCTGTTTTCTTGACGAACAGGATAGGGCACCCTCTGTTGAAGTTGGTCTCTTGTGTCCACCCGGATTCTTGTGTTGTTTGCAGTAATTTCAGAGTTCTTCCAGCGAGTCCTGGGAAAGTGGGTATCACTTTTTGTCTGGTAGTCCCTGTTCTTTTGTGAGCTTCATCTCCAAGTCCACACGTGGATGGTGGGGTGGTATTCCAGTTTCTTCTTCTTCAGCCAATATGTCCAAGTATCAGTGATATTCTTGAGGTACCATTTCGTTTAGGTGTCTTTTCTTCGCGTATTTTTTTCTTTTGATTGTGCGAGTGCTACTGATGTTGACAGATTCTAGGCATATGGGTGCTTCGTTCTTGTTGTATTTGAGAACTAGTCTGGTTGTGTCAGCTCTTTGGTAAAACTTCAGGAAGGCTTTGTCATTCATCTCCCCCTGGCATATCCGTGCCTGGGAAGTTCCAGTGTTTCCAAATCATTGTTGACCTCGGAGGGTCCTTCCCCACTTAGGGACTTCGTTAGAGTCACTTTGAACGATCATCTCTGGGATGAGTTGTGCCCTTCGATCGCCTTTGAGGATTTGATAATCCTGATCACCGATATTAATTAGTAGCACTTTGATTTCACTGGTATAGGCCAAGTGGATGACACCTGCATTGACAGTGATCTTATTTTTAACTGAAATGGTGCTTGGTGGTACTATCGGCTTAATAGTTTCTCTTGCGGTTGTGATCGATATTCAAGTTGTGACGAGCTCTTGTCTGTGGGCTGGAATAGTATTTTCTTCATTTGCATATGGGTCATGTCCTGCCGCTTGTGCCCTTCGTCAAGGCTGTATCTCGGGTTGAGGGTCCATTACCTGTAACGACCCTATAGATAGGTAGCCACAGTGGTCTAAACTCAAGCCCATATGGTATACAAAGAGGTAACCAGATTGAGGATAGACCAGTATACTTAGTATACTAATTGTAGACCTGAGTTGGTACAAGTGGCTACAAAGTGACTTGGTGACATCGGGTAAGAGAGCGTAACCTAGGTAGGTGAAAGTTGCCCTGCTAGGCAGGGTAACCTTCAGAGGACATGTTCACGTAAAGTTGAGGAAACATAGTAAATGTTGCACGGGTCTCCGGGGTAATATTATATGTGGTTACGCGGACTTGCAAACGGGCTCATGGCATAACTGGGTGAAGTTACCCTACCTTAGAAACATGATTAGCCTCCCTTAGGGACCCAGTTACTCTACTGAGGTACCCCAGTTACCCTACCTTCACCAACAAAGTCATCAGCGGACTTAGGGGGAGGTTATCCCTCTAGAGTGGGGCTCTGAGATGTTCATCGCGCCACTTCATAGGGGACAAAACGGGCCACTGACGGAGCAGGAGTGGGCCAAATCTCGGATAACCTTCAGGGGATATTCCTAACATCCCCCTGCAGCCCCAGTGTTGGTATGGCGCGACAGCACTGTAAGGCTCTGTAGTTGTGTGCTTCCTAGTAAAGTGAGATCCATATGAACGCTCCAACAACACCGTATGTCTTGTGGCCGTCCAACGGACCAGAAGCTTTTCGCAGGATATATAAGGGGTGTGAAGGGGACCGCCTCCTGGGGCACACTTCTCGCAAAGTTCCACCCTCCGCCTACATTGCACATAAAATCTCAACTTTACCCCGCTGTGCGTCCGGATCAAACCCCTTGCCCACTTCTCCTCGCTCGCTCGCCCCCAGCGCGGACCCACACCAGAGTCCCCTGGGCAACCCTGCCTTTAGCAGGATGTCAGCCCTCAACTCCCCTGCCCGGTCAAGATCAGGTACCCCTTTGACCGACTACCCCCTAGCCTTTATGGTAAAACAACAGGCTCAGGCCAGGAGTGCCCTTATCCTAAACCCCTGAGACCTCCCGGACATCAGCGCCGAAAGGCAGGCCAACACCATCCCTGCAGAATCCACTACAGTCGCCCTCCTCTCCCACCTTGTCAAGGGGCTCGTCACGATTTCCGATGACCTGAGTAGGGGGTCCCAAAACCTCGCAACCCTCTTCAAGGCAAATGAGGCCATCAGGGAGGATGTTACGGGGTAGCTAACATGGTAGGATTCTGGGCTAACTAGGCTGGAGGATATTCGAGACAACGGAATATAGGTCTGGAAGGCTCAAGAAGAATTGTTTGATAAAGTAATAGAAGAATATCGTAATAACTTATAATATTGTTAAGGTCTCTTCTCCGTTGCTTGATGATGTTCTCAACCATCGGGGAGAGCCCTACTATTTATACTAATGTTCAGGCTACTTTGACGTTTCTAGTAAAGCAGTATCTTTCTAAGAGTTCAGTTCGTCAAAACAAAGTGCGAACCCTGTTTGACCATGAATCTTGCCCAGCTAGACTCTGAGAATCTCCAGACTGCTATTTGTTCTCCGGGTGTCCCCACTCCACCAGTAGTCAGTCTTCGCTCTCTTCGTCCTGATAGACTATAATGGAATATGCAGTCTAAATGCCTAAATACCAATAGTATCATGAATATGGAGTGATCAAGTCCGATATTCATCTATCAATGCATAATGTGTATGCATTAGTAAGAGTAGAGAACTGGTTCTCTGATCATCGTTCCAATCTGTTTGCCATATCTTGAAACCTGAACTCTTTGTGGTTTCTGAGTAGTGTCACCGATGCCTCCGGGAAGTCCCTACTCAGGAAGCTTGGGTTCGGATACATGTTCTCCCGTATGGTGGCATATACCTCGCGCATAATTATGCAAGCTATTCCCACTATGGTAATAGAGGAGCTCCAAGAGGTCTTCTCACAACTGGCCAACCTCCCTCCCACTCAAGGCCAAAGCCTCCCCTATACGCTGTCCGTCCTCCAGGTATCTATTCGCGACGTGTCACGTCGTGTGTCGGCCCCAGTCCCTGTCCGCCCCCAAGCGCTGGCCCCAACCCATATGGCCCACCCCCCCTTTGTCACCCAAGGCCCCGGCCCCTCCAGGAAGAGAAAGCAAACACCCCGTGCACCACCCACACGAACCCCCACGGCTGCTGAGGACCCTAAATACCTCCTACCATTCTACGACACCAAGCTTGGCAAGGCTTTCAGCCACTCTGAAAACTACGCTAGGCTGTTCCCCCACAGCTACGAGGCGGGAGAATACCGGAGAGGCGCATATGACGTGTCCTCTTTCACCCCTGGCCACCTTCACCCAGACAACAACCTCTCCCCTTTCTACGCTCCAGCAGCCTCTGGCACCGGAGGGGGCAGCCAGGACAAGAAGGACGCAGGTACACCGCCCTCCCTCCAACAAGTTGTGAGTGGGGTCGCCCCCCTAGTTAAAAAGGGGCCTTCCTTCCTCCCTGGTGCCCAAGGTCCATTTTTTGCCCCTCGCCAGTCCACTGCCTCTCACCCAGACGCTCCGTCCATTACAGCAACCTTCCCCGACATAGCTGCCCGCGTCCTCCGCGAATCTAACTGCCTCCTCCCGTTGGGCTTCTCTGCAACCATCAACCCACGAGGTGCAATCTCCCTCACTGTTACCGACAAGCGCCACTCCCGCTGCGTCTTACATCCCGTACTTCGTCTCCCTCACAAGGGCCCTCAACCAATCCTTCCCGGAGGACGACAACCCCTGGTGTACCCTAGTTCTTGCCCCGAAAGCCGTACAACTGACCATTTACGGTCAACCACTGCGCTTCCTCCCACCAGATGAAGAAGAATCTTTCCCATATATCAGGCAGGTAATCCTCGACGACAAAGCGACCCCTGTGCTCTCAGCCAGGTTGTAACGACCATACAGATAGGTAGCTACAGTGGACTAGACTCAAGCCCGTATAGTATACCAAGTGGGAACCATATTGAGGATAGGCCTGTATACTTAGTATACTACCGGTAGACATGAGTTGGTACAAGTGTCTACAAAGTGACTAGGTGACATATGGTTAGACAGGGTAACCTAGGTAGGCCAAAGTTACCCAACTAGGGAGGGTAACCTTCGGAGGGTATGTTCGCATAAAGCTACAGACTCATAGTAAACGTTGCACGGGTCTCCGGGGCCACATCATAGGCGGTCGCGCGGACTCCCGAAGGAAATAAAGGCATGGCAGGGTGAAGTTAAACTACCTTAGAAACATGATTACACTAACTTAGGACCCCAGTTACGCTACTAAGGTACCCCCGTTACCCTACGTTCACCGACAAGGTCATCTACGGACTTAGGGGACAAAGTTATCCCGCTATAGTGGGGCTCTTGGATGTTCATAGGGCCGCTTTGTACAGTACCAAACGGACTACAGACGGAGCAGCAGTAGTCTGAACCTCCTGTAACTTTCAGGGGATATTCCTAATACCCCCCTGCGGCCCCAGCGTTGGTACGGCACGACAGCACTGTACGGCTGTGTAGTTGTGTGCTTCCCCGTAGAGTGCGATCCATACGAATCCTCCCACAACACCGGATGAGTTGTAGCCGTCCAACCGACGGGAAGCTGTTCGCATGATATATAAGGGGTGTGAGGGTGACCGCCTCCTGGGGCGCCACCTGGATAACACCTGGGACCCACCTACTGACATACTTTGACCTCCGGGTAGTTGTATCAACTTGTATGGTTAACAGTAGCAGGCTTGGGGCTGACCGGGGAAGCAGCAAGGCTTCCTGGACAACCACCCCAAAGCCAGCCCCAGGCTACCCCGTGAACTGTAGCATTACCATGGGTTATTAGTGCACTCTAGAGGTGTCAGTCTTGTCGCGATTTAAGCAGGTCCCGCATGGTTGACTGTGGGTAGCGCCCATGCAGTTAGGCAGCAGGACATTTCTTATTGTGGGAGCATGCAGACAGGTTCAGAAGCTTCGTATAGGCAAGTAGATTTGCCGATGGACTGCGTAGCTTGTATCGACGAAACCACCACTCAGCCAGTGAGTCACAATGCCCGTGGATATTGTCTTCACAGTGGGCATGCTGGTCGGCCACTGACATGCTACCGATAGGAAAAAGCTTTCGCTCATGCAGATGTAGTTGGAGAAACATCACCGGAAGCACCTCCTATTTGTAGAGATAGTTAATATCTGAGCTGTCCGACTGCCTCTGAGTGTTAGCACTTTCGACAGGTGAGTTGGAGAACCCTTAGCTGAGCCGGGTGCTCGCGAAAGGTCAGAATAGTTGACCGGTGTCCTCTGGCTTTACATTATTCTACTTGACTAAAGCGAGAGAAACCCTATTCTGATAACCAACGATCCTCGAGAGAACCTATTGAGTGAAGCTTTCATGCTTAACGATATTGAGTTTTACCGCTTGATTCTACTTTGAATTATCTGTATCTTTATTGGGATCCTTACTTCTACTTTGAGTCTTCTGTGCGGTTGCAATCTTAGGATCCGTCTTCCTACAGAGTGCCCCCGTTACAGGCGTATAGCTTGGGCGGATGGTTTTGGTGTATGGTTTTAGCGTATGGCTTGGGCATAGGGCTTGAGCTTATGGTTTGGGTGTATGATTTGAGCGTATGATTTGGGCTTATGATTTGGGCATATGGCACCGGCGGATGGATGGGGCTTATGAATATGGTATATGATTTGCACCTGTGAATAGAGTGTATGAATTGGGCGTATGAATTAGGCATATAGCCTGCTGAGACAATATACCTTACTAGTCTAGGCAACTCAGCCATCCAAGCTGTGTTGTGAATTATTCCTGTTCATATAGTATGAATCATTGCATGCAAATAAATTCCTGTATAGCATTTGAGGTGTCTGGTTTTTGATATATGGTGACACAATTACTCATTCATGTATCAAAAGAGGATGGTTCCCCTGGGGAATATACGAAAAAGCGAGGCCCCTGGCGGGAAAATTCATTGACTGGGGGGGCTGTCCCGGGGATTGAACAGGGCAGGGGCCTCGACTGGGAGAGCGGGAGGGGGTGACAAAAAAAACCCCCTGGTTCAGGCCATTGAGTGGGGCGGGGCGGGTTATTCAGGCGGGGGGCCCCTGGTTTCAGGGCCCCGGAGGCCCCGTAACGAACACCGTAGAGAATAGATCTGGACACACACGAACTAACCGCTGTGAGTGAGGTAATGTAACATGTGTATGCTTCGTGCCATTCAAAAGGTACAGCAGGAATTGCACTACTTTCAAAAAAACAATGCATTTCAACCACAAATATATTTGAAGAAAAAAACCCTCACGGTCAGTGAGTGAATCATAGAGAATAGGTGTGAGGTTTTTTGTCTTCCATTATATTATTTATAGAAAAGCCTTGTTTTTTTGAAAGGTTGGACTTTCGGTGGGAAAGGAGAAATATGTTACAATAGCCACACTTGAAACACTCAGTAATCTATACTTTATTGTTTAAGAAATAGGGTTTTGGCCCTTTTATGAACTATATTATGCACTAAATATATTTTTCTCATAATTAAATAATTTTATTCTTTTTATATATATTTATAATATCATACATTATTATTTAAACCCTTTACAATAAACTCAGGCAGAATACCACCCTTGGTATCAAAATATGTACAGCCACATGTAACATATTTCTTCAGCCTCATGCACGTTTTGAATAGCACGAACCATACATGTTCTGGTAATGGTAGACAGGAGGGGGCGGTGCACGATCGGCTATGTTTACTTAGATTTATATTTCGTTTATTTGATTTGATTTCAGCTCCACCACTATCTCTAAGTCAGATAGGCTATGCTATGGTATTGCTATGTTGACTTTGCGTTGCAGGTAGTATATATTTAGGATTCCAGGTATGGAATGGTCTTGTAACACTGCAGGAGGCTGAGCTATAATTCTTTCTGTATTCTTGCAGGATTACAGGATTCTTGTTTGTGTGCAGCTACTGGTATTGATTGTGATTGCAGGAAGGCTATCACTCTTGAGCTTTGTATTTAAACTAGTCTTCTCGCTAGCAGTAGACAGTCGACTTTGACAGACCTTCAGGCTAAGAATACCCTTCATTCAACAGCGATCTCTGAGGCTCTATTTGTCCATCAACCTTTATCTCTTAAGCCATGTGTCCCTTGACGCCGTAGCATAAGCGCTAGCAGGTCTATTCCCCGTGGTCTTGTATTTTCCTTAGACAGGATTAAACCTGTGACAGGTCTAACTTTAATCCATCCGTGAAACTAGAAAAATGTGTTACAGATGGAAACCAGATAGCTGAGCGAATTAATAGAATTGGGTTCGGTCACAAGTGCAGCTGGATTCTATTAGAGGGAAGGTTGGTTGTGGGGAGACCTAGGGGGTAATAGACCTCAGAATCTTGTTTGTGGGATTGACGGTTGTCATTTAGCGAAAGTAGAGATAGTCGCTTTTCTACCCATTATATAACCCTGTATTCAGTCTGTATATAGCTAGCTGCAGTGAGCCTTGCCTATCCACTACTCGCGCTCAACACCCCTATCCTGGCATAGGATTCTATTTGGCTCTATAGTGCCCTTCTGCGTCCACAGGATCATGGTCCAGCCCTATACTAGATCGCACCGCACCAGAGATGGGGGTTAGCTCTCATAGCGATCACTAGCATTCTATAGAAACCAACCGTATTCTATAGATAATAGTCGGGCCCTGCAGGGCCCTATAGATGACGGCCGTAACAACCCATTTTACCTATACCGGTAGGGCCCTGCCGTCCATACCCAAAACGGCCGTCCTACTGGAATTAGGACGCTTTGCCCTGGCGTCCTTACCCACCCTGCCCGGGACGGGTGGGAACACTGGCGCCTAGGCGCCTCCTGTCAAGGTTCCTGTATACTCTCACTTCTGATATTAGCTTCTTCCATGCAAGCAGTGCTCTATCCGATGTTGCTGGAACAGCAAATATGAGCTCTACTATGCGCAGAAGACATTTGGAGAGATTGGGGGGGGACTTATGGCTATGGGAGGTATAAGGGGTCGGATGGGGAGAAGCATGTTGGTGTTGAGAGGATGAGCTTGATTATGGGTTCAAAGGAGGCAGTGGTGACTACCAGCCCAAGCCCTACCACTCCAGGAACGACGGAGATGGTGAGGACGTTAGCGGTAGGAGAGGATGGCTTTGATCTTGTAGTGGAGATGCAACCCGTTCGTTGCATTATAATTACTAGTATCAAGGCTGGGGGATTTGTTTCTCAGCTATCCTGTGGTTGATTGTGACAGACTGCCTTTCTGTTTTCTTCTTTGACTTTGACTATCTCTCCGTTTTTGTGGGGGAAAGGTTTCTCTTTGCCTACTTCCGTTTCTTTCCTGAATTCTTCCATAACTCCTTTTCAGATATTTCATATTTTGCTTGTCCTCTGTCCTCTATTTTTGACCTGCCTTGGCCGAGTCTCCTTGGGTCCTCTTATACGGAAAGGAATTCTACCAATTTTGTATTATATATAAGGAAGATATTGGGGAGGCTGGAGAGCTAGAGACGCATTTGTCAAATTCATTCCTTCTCCCTCCCTTACCTGACGAGGGGCCCGAAAGGTTAGCATTTACGTCTGTCTGTCTGAGTTTCTTTTTTTTTCCCGTGAAACTGTAGCGGAATGGAATTTTCCTCCGGCACTATCTGTGTGTTCATTAAGTCAATTGTAGGTAGAACGGGAACTATTGTGGAGTTGCCGTCATAATATATTACTCGTGAAATTTGTGTGGGAGATATTAATGGTATTGGGGCCCGTTTACCTATAGACGTCCGTCTAAAAGCCTGAAACGATGCCGACCGTTAAGGGGGGGTTGACAGTAGGCAGTGGGCAAAGTAGATGGCTTTGACCTGGAGTAGGCAACGTAACTTCTTTTTTGACAGTCTAGCTACAAGAATTTAGGGCCATGGAAAATTGGTCAAACAGTTTCTCAGATAACGAGCGATTCCATAATCGGAAGTGACAGCAATCCGGCGACGTGAGTACAATATTGGTAAATTAGATATTTCATGGCTGAGCTTGCGTGATGTTTCTAATATTATACCCTTGAGTAGGTGAATACTGCCTCATAGGACATAACTGGCGCCTTCATCCGCTATCTTCTGCCCCGACCCAACAGCCCCCTACCGCCCACCAGCCCCTTGCCGTCCCTGACCATCCCCCACCGTCCACCTGAGCGCCACTGTCTCACTCCATACGGCCCACCAGCTCAAAGACGACTGTCCTGCACTTTCGCTGCCCCAGACACACTACAGACACAGTCCAGTCCCATCTGGGGCTCCTCGTAGACCCTTAGACGGTTAGGAACGCTGACTGGAGCTACTGTGCTGGCCACCGCTCTCTTCCTCGTAGTAAACCCAATCAAGCTCCATCTGGATGGGGGAGTGTCCGGGTGGTCTCGGAGGCCGTCGATCCATGGTGGCTATTACCGATATTAGCGGGTTTCTTTTTATTAGATTGTTTAACTTAAAATCCCAAATGTCACCCGGCTCCTATTGCAATTTTTGAACAAAGATCAACTGTAAGCACCTCTGTATAAAATGGTATCGCGTGCTAGGTACATATTGTTGAAGCCCGGTGGTGGTGGAAGAATGACTTGATGTATTTCCTATCTACGACCGATGGTTTATAGACAAATACGTGACTGCAAAGACCCGCTACCAGTTCACTCAACCCTAAACACCTATGAGGATAGCTATCATACCCGTAGCCACCTACTGCTAACCTAAACCTAATACATATCACCGGGCCGCCTGGCCAGGCCTCATGTGCCCCCCCCCCCCGCTTACATTGAGGCGGTCGGTCAGCTCAAGCGCTGCTCTCTCACTAGCTTGCAGATCGTTAATGAACTCACCAATTTTGTCTCTACTCTCAGCGTAATCCAGGTCAAAGAAGGTCAAAGAAGGGCTCTCCGACACCCTTCACATTGACAAGCACTGCTTGGCGAAAGTGCCAACGCAAAAGTTGATCGGGCGGGCGGAGCGGATTGTCGAGGAATTTCCTATTGAGGTGATGACCGGCTAGGTTAAAGTCGATGGTATTTGGCAAGAAGCAGATAACTTTATAATTGTCCTACATAATTATTAGCTACGAAGACTTGAAGATCGAGGAGTTCGTACGTCCGGGTCAATTGTCAAACAATAATCGGCAAAAAATGCATGTGCGGTGGAGTTAAGTAATATGCCGTTCTGCGGGGAGTTGATAGTTCCGTCGGACTTAGTAGCCCCCGGAAAGGTGATACAATTACTGAAGCCGCAATCATTCCAGTACCCCTCGTATGCGAGGGGAAATATATGAGCAGCTTCGAGGCCAGTCCAGCTGCCGGAACGTGCCATCCTGCCTGTCAAAACGCAGCCTTGATCGCGCTCACGTACAGCATCACGAAACGATTCAACAGTCGCGGGCTTGGGCAAACTCAGACGAAGTAGAGGGGTTTCATCGGTGATAGTGACGGACCCTAATCTGAAGTGAGCTGCAGCTAATGGTTGAAGGACGGAGGGACTTACCATTAGTGACAACGAAGTAATTGCCAGGTTGAAGTTGGGAGCTATCCCTCTTGATCAATGGTCCGCCGTGGAGTTGTAGGTCGAAAGTATCGCTAAAAATACAGATAATCTCCAACATAGAATAGAGATTAGCATTAGTAGTACCTTCCGCGATCCAGAGGCCTCCGAGCAATGTATAAAGACTGTCGGAAGCGTAGATACGGGCATCGCGGGAGAGCGTGCGAGAGACGACGTTCATGATTTCGGGCTCATCTTGGTCAGTGGGCGCCGGTGCTATAGGGAAGAAAGGCATGTTGGAGGCTGTGGAGAAGAAAGAGAGGCTTGGGTTGGTGAGGAAGAAAAGGATGTTTGCAACGATGGGGGTAGAGTGGTGAGGAGGAAAGCCGAAGAGAAGAGCATAGTTTAAGTTGTACAACCTTGTAGTCATTCCTACATAAGCACAAAGACTCTTAGGGCGGGGAGGCTGAGCGCAACCTAATCCGCATATTCTCCCCATGAATTAAAAAATTAGCATTATTGACACTGTTAGCCCCATATCTTACAGGGCTCATTTGATAGATTTTTTTGGTCAAAGAAGTCGATTGCACTGTGATTGTTTTATTGTACATGGCGTGTTGTTTTCTTCGATAATTTCGAAGTGCCTCTCATTGCGCTCAGTCTCCCCCCGCCCTAGGGGACTCCGTTTACTAAAAATGAGTGCAGTTTGCGCCAACGCTAAGAAAGATTCTTCGACCCACACCAAGCTTTGTATTGTTCGTAGCAAAACCCTATTGTAGGACAGTTTCCGATTACTACCTCACCTTGGAGTGATGTGTATAGCGTTACTCTTCGGGAAAGATCCGGTCCTATTTTCATCCTGAATGTGTTGTCTAACCGTCACGGATATTCTAGCCCCTAAGGACTTTTTACAGAATCTAGTTTGGCTACTTAAGTAGCCCCGCTCAATATTTTACTGCAAATGTGGCTATCCCCACCCCTCTTGAGGCCCTGTACCATATCAGATTCTTTGCAGCGTGCAAGTTTTCATCACGTATTATTTAAGCCGCTAATTTGCTATTGGTATGAACAACACCAGCGTCCCTTTCAGCACCTGACCAGTCAACCCCCTCAGCACGCTACACATAGAGACAGGCAAGACCCGCGTGGCCTAGCAAAACAAATTTGTGCTGACTCAGTGGTTGATTTCCCTTCCCATTCTCTCCTGCTCCCTCCACTGAAGCCCATGCGGCGACTCACGCTGCATCCTCAGGAAAGCGGCAAGTACACCACATTCTTCTATTGTATGCTCCTCCTTGTAAATAGTAATTCTAAATCATTACTAAGTGCGCGTTTGGATGCTTCGTAATAGATGGAAGGGATATACTCGGTAACAGCTTCGAGTTGAAGGCCCCTGGCCGTTACTTCCTCCTGAAGAATCTGAATGAATTCTGGAGTCTGCGCGAGTGCATCGAGTCCATCTTGAACCCCGGATTCGCGATCGGTCGTGATTTTTTTCATGAGGTTTGTCAAATTAATATTGGGCTATGATGAGGTGAGAGTACCTTGAGATTCTTGTTCTTCCTACGTCTCCAGACTTGTCCTATATATACACAATCTTGACCATACAGAAAAGAATCCATCTTCCACAACACTCTCCACTCGTCTCTCACCATCTGAGTCCAAACAGGTTTCCCGAAACTTCTACTCCCTTCTTCCATCCCTTTCGTTTCATCCTCCTATACCATTTCACCCATCCACTGCGATCCTGCGCAGTCCTGACACCACCGTCTGTTTCCTAACTATCATAGTGTGACACTTAAACGTTCCAACTCCTGGTAAACCTTAATCCCTCACCTCTCGTCTTCTCTAGTGCCAATCCCTAAAACATCCCAAGCCTGTCCCTTTTAACTAACGTCTCAACCAAACATACCGTAAGCCATCTGATACCATACTAGTCGTTCGTGCAACAACAATCAAACCCAATTCTTCTCAGCCATGTTCCATCAGTGTTCCGACGATGGTGCAGGTATGGAATCTTCGTGAATTTCAACAGTTTGCCTGATACACAATCCGTCCTACAGCTGAATATTAGTAACAACCAAATTGATAGGTATGATAATTGCTTACCCAATGCGCCGCGGATGTTGAATTGTCTCTCCGACATCATGAGGCCGTTCCTTCCGTACAAAGCCGCAGCCTAAATTGAATAGCAATTAGAAATAGCGGAAAAAATTGGAGGTGGGGAAACAACAGTCAGCCTGGCAATTTCCCGAGACATCTCGTGAATTTCTTGGCTTGTCTTCTGTTTGAGCTCAAACCACATGTCATAGCTCTTCTTTGCCTGCGGAAATAAATTTGTTTGAATCTTTTCCACCAGACAGGAATAGCATTGACATCCCATGATATTATGCTGCAGGAGTTGCGGTGGTGAGGAGAGAGGTTGAATTGGGCACGGCTGACTTGAATTACCGCCGGCCGAAAGGTCAGGGATATCGGCGATACCATTCGAATTCGAGCTGATCGCTAGAGTCACGGCATCAGGTGAAATCCCCATATGCTTGGGTATGATACCTTACTCCCGTTGGCCATCCCAGGAGGACCCGGAAGCATCGAGCCACTCCCGTTCGGATTAGGGTTGGACGGTGGAACACCGGAACACCATGCGCAGGGCTGAAGGTCGGGCATCTTACCTGTGTTACCTATCGATTAATTAGCTGAAAACATTGAGGGAGAATAAAGATTTGAAAGGCTGATTTGGTGGGGTTAGGGATACCGGCGGCACCATGCGAATTCGGGTTGATTGCTGGAGTCCCGGCACCAGGTGAAACCCCCATATGCTTGGGTACCTTACTCCCATAATCCATCGGAAGAGGACCCGGAAGCATCGACCAACTCCCGTTCGGATTAGGGTTGGACGGTGGAACACCGGAACACCATGCGCAGGGATGATGTTCGGACATCTTACCTGGGTTACCCATCGATTGATTAGCTGAAGACATTGAGGGAGAATAATGGTTTGAAAATGCTGGTAATGTGGTGGTGTAGTGTGTGGAAGAGTCGTTGGTGGCAGGATTAGCGATTTATCAAAGCAGAAGCAAACCGAGAAAACGCAGTGACACACACTGCCCTACCCGCAGACTTCCAGGGCAAAGGGCCACAGCGCTGTTACGCATGCAACAATTCTTATCTAATCTTACAGGTTCACGTGTCGGGGTTGATTTCATCCCATCTAGGTTGTATTTTCACCACTCCCACGTGTCCATTCCCAACGGCCCACACGAGGGGTGTATTACCCACGCCCTCAGTTTGGTTGATATCACAACTCTCTGCCTCTACCAAATCAGTAGCAATCTCATCAATTCCAAAAATGGATGTACGGTGTATCCTACTGAACACGGAGAGGTTATCGATTTGATCATTGTAAGTACACCACGCCTGTGTTTCCAAGCGGAGTTTAGTGAATCTGTGGTTTTTGCAACTACCAAAGAACCATATCACAAGTAATTTCTGTCAATGCGAGAGCTTCGTTTTTGTGTGGAATCACCAATGCAAAAAATCATAATATTATTCAAGAAAAGATGTGCCACGGAGATGAAGAGTTGGGCTTGCCGAAAACGCCTTGGCTTGCTGCGAATTCAGATAACTTAAGCACATTTCTGCTATTGTGTTTTAAGCTGTACCAAAAGGATCGGGATGCACCCAGAGGTAACATGAACGGTAAAGTGAATTAACTAGATCGTGGATGTTTTCTTGTCCACCACAACAAGCCCCCCACAAAAAGCGAGCAATGTTCCTATCGAAGGATGATTGTGGCTATTATGGTTAGACATCCGCTAAGCTACACAAACCTGATATAAATCCAGCCCAGAGAGCCGCACATAAGAGAGAATATCCCACCGCAAGGGGGCCAACCTTACGGGTTGTCCGACTAACTAAATATAGGAGGTCCTCCTCTTGTCATTCACGAACCCAAATTTTTCTTCCTCAATCCACAACTGAGCAGTTCCTCTGTTATACTATATTCCCTTCATCGCGATGGTGGGGAGAACGCGCGACAGAAGCGAAAGATTGTAACTTACAAAGAGCCCCCCCCTGTCTGCCAGGACTAGGCACCGCCTAGGCTCCTGTCTGCTACAGATACAATCTGCTATGCGATCACTTTATACCTAATCTAAAGGAAAAAATTAAGGATGGAGGTGCTTGTGCTCTTTTAGCATTACGTAAATGCCCTCATTACGATTAACACGATTAATATCAACGACACAAATATTCACGAGTGATACATTATGACCACACCTCCACTATATTCCCCGTCATCTCCACAATCAACTGAGCGAACACATACATAGTGCCGCAAGGAATCCCATTCCGCTCAAGTTTCACGAAAAAGGGAAGCGCAAACAGACAGATAGAAATGCAAAATGTTCACGCCCCCCCATGGGGTCAGGAGTGGGGGGGGAAGGAACTTGACAAAAATCCACCTCTGCCTCTCCCACCTCCTCCATATTATCTTCCATATATAAAATGTAAAATGGGTAGGGCTCCTTTCCGTATGGGGGGACCCGCGGAGACATGGTGAAGGCTGAATAAAAAAAGAGGACAGAGAACAAGCAAAATATGGAATATCTGGAAAGGGCAAATTGAAGTAGACTAAAGAGAAACCCTCTCTCTACAAAAATAGAGAGGTAGTCAAAGGCAACAAGAAAATAGAAAGGCTGTCGATTCGCGATTAACTATAAGACATACGAGGAATATATCCCCCTGGTCTATGCTACTAGTAGTAATTCTAACACGACTAGCGGGGCCGCATCGACACTACAAGCACAATGGCATCCTCTCCAGCTGCTTCAACAACGGGTACAGCACTCCCACTTACCGGGCTCGTAACCACATACACCCAGGTACCACTCTCGACCGCGCTCAGTGCCTGGGTCCCAATCTGATCCACTGATAAAACAGGGACGACCAAGGTCCCGGACGCTGAAACTGTCCTTCCACGGAAACCTCCCCTTCCGTGGGTGGGTGACGAACTTGAGCTTGGAACTCCTGCTACCGTCCTCACCATCACAATCGTTGCGGGAATGGTAGAGCTTGCCCTCGTAGTCACCACTGCCTCCTTATAGCCACTAATCAATCTCATCCTCTCAATGCCAACATGCCTCTCCCCATCCGCCCCCCTGAAACTCTCATAGCCATATGTCCCCCCAATGTCTTCAAATGCTGGCTGCGCATAGCACAGCTCATATTTGCCATTCTAGCAAGGTCGGATAGAGCACTGCTTTAATGGAAGAAGCTAGTCTCAGAGGAGAGATTGTACGGAAATCACGGTAGGAAGCGTCTAGACCTCGAGGGGAACATTATAGTTCCGGCAATTAACGGCAATCACAGTATGGCCACAGCGATGTAGAACATCACCGGATCCATCAGCATCCGCGAGTGAATGGCCTCGAGTTGGCCAACTTCGAATCTGCGCACCTTGCCACAGGGGACAAATACCCAGTTCCGGTTCGGAGCGAGCATGATTGTAAAGAAACCTTTGTACAACATTGATAGAGCGTGCTGAGCATCCTCGACGCTCGGTGATGGGGTTGAGGGGTCAGAGTGTGTCTTGTTCATTTGGTTCTTGCTGATAAACTGCACGAAGGTATGCGATGTCTTGTCGTTGTGGATCATACCCAAGTCCCATTTTAAACCTGCTGCGTCACAGAAGAGCATTCCCAGATGCGCTGTGAAGTTTCTGACCGAGGCAGAGTGGTCGAAGATTCTAAAGTCCTTGTATTTAAGCTCTCCGATGAGCTTGGATCTTTTCTGCGGCCTTCATCATCTACTGTCAGCCTGAACTTTCATGTAGAGATTTGCTGACTGCAGATTATTGTAGTCTTAGAATACATAGTTGCCTAAGCTGATCTAGAGGTAGTTCTGTAGATAGCTTCACCAACTACATTTGCCTGGCAACAGCCCCAGCCAGCGAGGATTATGCTGCGGCATCTTAGCACCGCCTTTTGGTCCCCTTGATAGGAAACTTGGGGGCCCCAGACCCACTCTACTGTCAAGGGATAGGTTCCTAGTTCTCGCCATTTGAAATCCATTGTGTTATCGTTCTTCTAACACACAGAGTCTTTATCTGATATTCGCATTCTGATGCTGATGTTAAGCTGAGTTGAATCCATCTGGATGATCTGTTGGAAAGTATTACCATCAAGTAACTGGCATGTCAGGCTCCCACCGTATCCTTGCGTCATCGAAGTCCTCAAGCCAGACTTGTTCCCAGACTCCGATGCAAATGGGAGGAAGAAGAATTCTTCCGTGACCCATGCTGGCAAATCTGTGCCCTCAACCAGGTTGGTATTCACAACCAACCAATGTTCCTCAGTAGCTTTCGCGAATATTTGCATCTAATTCCCCTGTCCATACACCCCCCTCTGGATTTCTGTGTTGATGCTAATGGTGAACAGGTAGGTTACCATTATATTAGATGTGAGTGGTTGTGAACGCTGGTCGAAGAGTTCACCAAATGCCACAGCGAGGATGTTTGCTGTTATGACAATAATGGCGGCGAGCAAGAGGAAGATATTGTCATGGCCAAGCGCACCTAGGGCGATGAGCCTGGGTTGAACATTTGTGTATTGAAGGCCTAGAGAGGAAGCTGGCGACTCGGAGGCATTTCCTCTGTAAAGCTTGATGTATGGTTGATACAGTGCGAGGTAGCGCCCAACTAAAGCTCAAAACGGCTCTAACAGTGTAGCCATGAGAGTTGGAAAGAACAAGAACATGATCTGAGACACAAGCTGTAGGTTAGAAAGCGTTCCCAGAGCTAATGTGCCAGCCAGTTCGTAAATGCGAGTGATCCTGGATCTGTTTGAACTAGTTCTACCATTCCACCTCAATGCGGACGTATATAGAACAATGAGTAGTGTCAATAAGGCACCATTCACAACTGGTCTGGCAAGACGTGCCCAGATGCTTAGGTCAATAGTGCTAACCAGTCTGCCACTATGAGGGACAGTGCACGAAGCGTGTGGGTTTTGGGCCAGTGGATTATTACCTCCTCCTACAATATCCAATCGGTATCCACCTCCATCTTCCCTGGTACGACGCCTATAGTTCCTGGATTGCATGCAGAGATCAGGAGCTGAGCACTGATCTGTGCCTTTAAAATCTCTCAGAAGCATCTCGCTGGGAGAAACCAAGGCCATCTTTGTTCCCAGCGTATCGGGGTCACTGGCTAGATTATTCTGTCGATTGTAGGAGCCGAGGAACACTCGACCAATACAAACAACAATCAACCCCCGAAGCCCCGCCACAATTTGAGCATTTAGAGGGACCATAACAATCTCTATACTTGTCACTTCCCTGTTTCCCAGAACCTCCACTCCACCGGAATGATCCACAAACAGGGTCTCTAAGGCATTATTAAAAAGCAACTTTGCATCATGTCCAACCCCTTCCTGAAGGTGGTGGGGTATCTAAAGTCATCGAATTTCGTCTCCGGTGACAATCCCATAACATACAAGATCTGCCCACTACCACGCAGGCTATCGAGGCTCCAATGCGCCAACTTCAATCCAGAGCCCGGACCTACGGATGAGAAATGTCTTGGATTTACTTCGGAAACTGTCCAAGTTGTCCAACATTCCCCGCAAATGTTATGATGTGGAACACTTTGTCTTCCTGTGTGAAATTCCTTCGTTCCCCAACAGGTTCAGTCTTCAGAATGGTGCCACTGGTCCCATCCACTCTTACTTCGTGGGTTTGGTAGTGGTACCTTGGTTTGCATTACAGAGCATTTAGATCGGGTCCATTCCTTGTTGATTTGGCCCAGATGGCAAGGAACAAGTTCGGGTCGGTACAGTTTTCACTATTAGAGAGGTAGAGTTTGTGGTCTCCACGGGAGTTGCGGAACCCTATATACATCATGTTCTCGGTTGTACTGAGTTTTGTCGCCCGCCCAAGACTGGCGAGGGGGTTCGCAACATGGGTGCATCTATCAGCGCTAAACTTGTATATTGTTTCCCTGACAGGTTCTATCTCTGAAGGCGTGCATGAAAGCTCCCTTTGTTATACTCTTGTCTGGGCAGTCCAAAATTTGTTGCCCTATGTTAAGTCATCTTGACCCCCGCCGTGCATTACTGGCTTGAAAGGTATCGCGATAAGTTCCTTGGTCATGAATAAGTGCACTTTCTCCCCCAGCCAAGTGACACCATAGCTAGTGTACAGGAAAGAAGGGCTGATAGATGCTTTTTGGTCATTGACTGGAAGGAGCTTCTTGAGTGGCTTGCACGAGGTCTCTATATCTCGTGTCACATTCTGGGTAGTCAAGAGAGACCTGTTCAACGGGGTAATAACCCAGAAAATGAAGCATAGGGCCAATCTAGACCAGAAGACTTTCCCATGCCTGCATACCGTTAAATTGAATATCTCGGACAAGGCGGATGTGGACCAAAACGCACCCGTTTCTGGCAGCATTGATAAGAACAAAAGCAATCAAGCCAAAATGGTAGTTAAGAAATATCGAGTGCCGAACAGTTGCTCCTTCAGGTTTGGATAATTGGAAGTACGGTTCCAGTTGCTTCACATACAAATCCACTGCAGCCCAGCGCACCCCAATGCCACAACTATCATCTGATGTAGATACCACTAACAAAATGCCACACCCGCTGCAAATTCCTCGGCTCCTTCTGTCAAGAATAATGCCTTCTTTTCGATACTGATTTTGTTGATATATTCTATAAGTGCCATTAGAGCAACCGTAGTGAGGAGGGAGCCGACGAATGTCGGGGCTCGTAAGGTAAGTGGTCTCCATGGCTTGTTCGGATTTTGGTTGTTGCCTATGGTGAGGTTGGCCTCCGGTTTGTGTGAAACTAGAAACTCATTAGTCAGGGGCATAAAAGCTAGTAGTTGATCCTCACTGTAGGATTCGGATGTTTCCCCTGGGGTATATGCATGGCTGGCTTGTCTCAACTGGATGAGACTGCTTGAAGACAACTTGTGGCTACCGGAACAGTGACTATATGCCATACTAAACAAACCTCCGAGTTCGCTCTGCTAGAACATCTTGGAAATGTCCGGTGCTGCTCACCATACTAAACCCCGGCCATGCACCTGGCCCGACGGCCCTGCCCCTATCCTACCCCGTTATCGTTCAGACAAAGAACTGTCTGACATGCGCGCTGAACTATCTGACATGCGCGCTGGATCAATACATCCATCGGAAGGAAAGCGAACACCCGGAAGCATACGTTGTCCAGCAAACTCAGCATCGGTACAGCGTGCCCTGTTATCCTTCGACAAACCTGCGGGGAGGCACTTGCGATCGGTGAGAACGACTCGAATGCGAGGAGGCTATGGAGCCTGGAACAGTTTTCTTTGTTCTTTCCTTTGTTAGCATGATTGTTCTTCACGGGAGAAAAGGGAGACCTGCGTAGAAGAGCGGGGGCGAGCATGGAAGGTCTGGGGGCCGGCATGGAAGTGGCGGCATGCGTGGAAGAGCGTGGATCAGTATGACGATCAATGGGAGGATTGGACTCGGTGGGCGGAATGAAGATATTGTTGTTTTTTCCTATATACTCCTCTCTTCGCCGTCAGTTATGTTAGTTAGTTAGTGAGCATCGTGAGTGTGAGTGTGTTGCAGAAGAGAAAGATTTTCCCCCGCTTCTGTGTTGTGCGATCTATCTAGTGTTGCCTTGCCTTGGCGTTTGTTTCGTTTCATCGCCTATCACTCGCCGTTTTATCGCCGCTGTTATTCGCCGTTCAACCATAGTCGATTTGCAAAAGAACACCCTAAATTCGTCGCTAGAGCCAGGAATGATCTTCTCGGTAGTCCTACCCTGTAAGGCAGCTTTAAACTCAAGATACGACACACCTCTTAAAGATGAGTTCCTATGGGAGGGATAGCCTTTAAATAATCACACTTCTACAAGTCCCACCCCTACAAGAACTTTCGGGGCGGATTGTTTCTAATATAACGTGTACCGGTACCGGGTGGAAGCGAGACCGGGGAACCCTGTCGTAAAAAAAAGCCGCGTGTTGGTGCCTTGTTTTATTACTATGAATATGTTACCACTCGGTTACCCTTTCTCGCTTCTCCCTAGTACCTTGCTTCTACCAGGGCTACGTTATTTTTGATTCTTTGTTCATTCCACCAATTTGATCAGGCCCTCAAGCCCAGCCCTCTGATAGGTCGTTCTTCCAGGCTTACACATAGCATAACGGGTCATACTACGGGCACTGCAGGTACTACATTCTGTAAACTAATAAAGAAGCCCCCAATACAAGTCGACAGATGTGCCGGTGTGTAAAACACTTGCTCTCTTATGCCCTTGGTATTCTGAATATTTTATTGTTTCTCCACAATGCCTTCAAAGTTCGGCATCGCCACCATTTAGTACTGTACCCGTCTTGAGCTTTAACCGAGTGTCCGGGCAGCCTTGCCAAGAACCGCCCGGTTCCCCACCGAAGGTGTTTAGTCACAGCTCACCGGTAATGCAGTATGATGCCTTGAGATAGGCGATCAAGTTTTGTAAATAAAAGCAAGCTATCATACCACCGTCCAAGAACCAGTACCAGTAATGTTAATAGCCCTCATTTCGTTTTTAGGGCATTTTATTAGCCCCAGATGATAGAGATACAGTATCTGCTATTGTTATGAGGTCTGGATGGGGGAAGTACGTGCTAGAAAGATGAAGAAGTACAAAGAAGCCAAGGAGGAAACGTGTGTATATTTATTCGATGTGTGCCTGACTTATCCGTATATCTATGGCAGAGCAGATGGTTTAAATACAAGAAACCCCACCATATATCTTCTTTTCCGGAAATCCTTCGGTGAACATTATCGCGCACCAACTCGCACTCTGTTCCGACCCACTCATCGCTTTCCTCTCCGCACATTGCCGGCCACCTCTGCGAATCCTTCGACTAGTATACGAACTACGTATACTCGCCGCTCCTCCGAGATTTATAATGACTGACGAAAGGAACTAGTAACAAACAACAAGGAAATATAGGAAAAGGTACAAACACCAAATATAGTGGACACGCAGTGATTGCCGGTGCTTTCCAACATCTGCCAGGCTAGGGGCCACTATAGTACTCTGAATATGTTTCTTGCTTGCGATAAGGACACCACCTTGTGCTCTAAATTCACGGAGATGCATCAGCTCCCAAGAGGTGTCCCCGGACTGAGATGTAGATAAATTAAACCCCAAACCAGCGAACAGCCAAGTAACAGGAAGAGTAGCAACGATATTCACTGCACTTTACCGCATGAATCACTTTCTCCTCTTCCATTCTCTGAGACCAGTGCTTGTTACTCGGATACCAGGTTTAGTCCATGAAAAGTATTTTGGAGGGGTGGGAATGAGGCTTATAGGCTATATGCACATGCAGTGGTACCGCAAAAACTGGTTATTCGGAATGGCGCTAAAACGAAGGATCGGCACGGGCGGTAATTTTGAGGGGGTGACAAGGCAAGCGAATATAAAAAATAGAGCAAGTGATAGTTAGATAGCTGGTTCATCTTGGTCAATTGTATGTATTTGTCATAACCTGGGAGCCCATTAGTTCAAAATTCGATTTATGATACTACGGAATCTCCAGTATTGGCAGTGTTCCCAACGGGCCAGGCCGGCCAGGCTTCGGTAAAGCCGGGCTCGGCTTGTCGAAATTCTCTCGGATCTAGCCTGGCCCAAGCCTGCAGGCCTGGTTAAGCCTGAGCCTGGCCTGGCCGGGCCCGCCTATAGGCCATATAGGCTTTTTCCCGGCTGCCTGATAGGCCGGCCTGGCCTGTATAGCCTAGGCCGGCCTATACGGCTTCGGCCGACCCACTCATAGTGAGCGGCTGCTCTGTGTCAACAGCAAAATTCACGGTAAATGTTTCCCAATTACGGAATATGATTAAAAATAAAGTAACGGT
>Ga0307517_10001025_pt1 | contig 47474 bp, 44 predicted proteins | sample 23_EM_MG_FD_194515 | JGI IMG/M metagenome (GOLD analysis project Ga0307517, IMG submission 194515) | Populus trichocarpa ectomycorrhiza microbial communities from riparian zone in the Pacific Northwest, United States - 23_EM | ecosystem: Host-associated > Plants > Roots > Unclassified | place...
CCGCTCAAACAGACGCGGCGAGTCAGTCCACGAAGCGCGTGCTGCGCACGCGCCGACCCCGGCCCTGCGCTGCTCGTCGCCACCCAAATCGCGCCCAGCGGGCAGCCCTTGCCGCGAAGTCCACGGGTGTTGGGGTTCGCTGCGCACACCTCCGTCGTGTCCGCAAAGCGGGGTTCGGGCAGGTCGCAGCGCGCCTGTGGAGCGCCGAGAAGCGCAGGGCTCGTGGCCGCGCGCGCAGCGCGCGTCAAGAACTGACTCGTCGCGTCTGTTTGAGCGGAGAGAGCGCAGCGAACGCAGTGAGTTGAGCGACGTGGCCACGAGACCGAGCATCGCAGGGCAGTCGGCGCGCAGCGACGACCGCTCCAGCGAAGCGCTGCGGCCTGCCCGGACCCCGCTTTGCCGCGACGACCGTCGCGAACACTGCTGTCGCTCACAGACAGCATCGGGCCGCAAGCGGTCTGTCGCTTCCTCAGCAGGAGTGGCGCCTCCAGTTTCATTCTCAGAACCAAGCCTCATCCATCGTGCGGCAGGTGGCGTCGCGCGTCTCGACCACCTGCAGCCACGCGGCCGCGCGCGGCAGTTCGTAGTGGAAGAAGTAGCGGCACGCGGCAAGCTTGCCGTGCAGGGCCGCGCCATCGCCTTGCGCCGCGTCGAGTTGCCGCTGCGCGCACAGTGCGACATCGAGCCAGATCCACGCCAGTACGGTGTGGCCGAAGGCCTGCAGATACGGCGTGGCATTCGCGAGTGCTTCGTCGGGGATGCCAGTGGACCACGCGGCACGTGTCGCGGCGCCGAGGTGCGCGAGCGCCGCGGCCAGCGCGTTCGCGTGCGCGGTCAATGCGGGCACGGCACGCGCGCGTTGCAGCGTCGTCTCCACGGTGCGCGCCAGCAGCGCGAAACCTGCGCCTTCCTGCATCACGACCTTGCGGCCGAGCAGGTCCAGCGCCTGGATGCCGTGCGTGCCTTCGTGGATCATGTTCAGGCGGTTGTCGCGCCAGTACTGCTCGACCGGGAAGTCGCGCGTGTAGCCATAACCGCCGAGCACCTGGATCGCCAGGCTGTTCGCCTCCAGGCACCACTCGCTGGGCCAGCTCTTTGCGATCGGCGTGAGCATTTCGAGCAGCAGCTCCGCCTCGCGCGAGGCTTCTGTCGAACCGGTGTGCTGCTCATCGACCAGCCGCGCGCAGTAGAGCTCGAGCGCGAGCGCGCCTTCGCAGTAGCTCTTCTGAGCCAGCAGCATGCGCTTCACGTCGGCGTGCTGGATGATGGCGATCTGCGGCTTCGCGGCGTCCTTGCCGCCGACGCCCATCGGCCGGCCTTGGGGGCGGTTCTTCGCATAGTCCAGCGACGCCTCGTAGCCGGCGTAGCCCAGCATCGTGGCACCCATGCCGACCGCGATGCGCGCCTCGTTCATCATGTGGAACATGCAGCGCAAACCCTCGTGAGCTTGGCCGACGAGGTAGCCGATGGCGCCTGCCGATCCGCGCACCGGGAACTTGCCTTCGCCGAAGTTGAGCAGCGTGTTCGGGATGCCGCGGTTGCCCAACTTGTGGTTCAGGCCCGCGAGCGCGACGTCGTTGCGTTCGCCGGTGAGTTCACCGTCGGCGCCGACCAGCTTCTTCGGCACGATGAACAGCGAGATGCCCTTGGTGCCGGGGATCAGCTTGCCGTCAGGCCCGGGAATCTTGGCCAGCACGAGGTGGATGATGTTCTCGGTCAGCTCGTGCTCGCCGTTGCTGATCCACATCTTGTTGCCGCGCAGGCGGTAGCGTGCGCCGAGCGGGTCGGTCTCGAAGTCGGCGCCATCGGGTGTCGCGCGCGTCGCCACGTCGGACAGGCTGGAGCCCGCCTGCGGCTCGCTCAGGCACATCGTGCCCGAGAAGCGGCCGGCGAACTCCTGCTTCGCGAACACCGTCTGCTGCAGCGGCGTGCCATGCACCATCAGCAGGTTGGCGTTGCCGCTCGTGAGCATCGCGCCGCCGCCGACATTGCCGCCCGCGTGGGCAAAGAAGCCGTTGGCCGCCATCTGCACAACGCAAGGCAGCTGCATGCCGCCGATCTCGTAGTCTTGCGCTGCGGCCAGCATGCCGGCTTCGGCGTAGGCCCGCGACGCCTCGTGGCTGGCCTGCGGCAGATGGACACGCTCACCATCGAAGCGCGGCTCCTCGGTGTCGGCCTCGCGGTTGAACGGCGCGAACTTCTCGCGCGCGAGTCGCTCGCAGGTGTCGAGCACCGAGTCGAAGGTCTCGCGCGAATGATCGGCGAAGCGGCTGCGCGTCTGCAGCGCATCGACCGCCAACCAGTCGTAGAGCAGAAAGTCTATGGTCTGGCGGAAGCTCATCAGGCAACCTCCATGCTTCGCATTGCGGTATTCGCCTTGGGAACGGCCCGGCGGCTCATGACGTCATGCAGGTCAGAGCACTTCGAACACGCCGGCCGCGCCCATGCCGCCGCCGATGCACATCGTCACGACGACCTTCTTCGCGCCGCGGCGCTTGCCTTCGATCAGGGCGTGGCCGGTCAGGCGCTGGCCGCTGACGCCATACGGGTGGCCGACCGCGATCGCGCCGCCGTTGACATTCAAGCGGTCCATCGGGATGCCCAGCGTGTCGGCACAGTACAGCACCTGCACCGCGAACGCTTCGTTGAGTTCCCAGAGGTCGATGTCGGCGACCGTGAGGCCCAGGCGCTTGAGCACCTTGGGCACCGCGAACACCGGGCCGATGCCCATCTCATCGGGCTCGCAGCCGGCCACCGCGAAGCCGAGGAAGCGGCCGAGCGGCTTCAGGTTGCGCTTGGCTGCGAGCGCTTCGCTCATCACGACGCAAGCGCCGCCGCCGTCGCTGAACTGGCTCGCGTTGCCGGCCGAGATCAGGCCGCCGGGCAACGCCGAGCGCAGGTCCTTGATGCCGTCATAGGTGGTGCCGGCGCGGATGCCTTCGTCGGCGCTGATCGTCACTTCCTTGCTGCGCAAGCCCAGCACCGGGTCGACGACGCCCATCGTCACCGTGCAGCTGACCATCTCGTCGTTGAACTTGCCGGCGGCCTGCGCGGCAGCGGCACGCTGCTGGCTCTGCGCGCCGTACTGGTCCATGCGCTCGCGGCCGATGTTGTAGCGCTTCGCGACCTGCTCGGCCGTTTGCAGCATGTTCCAGTAGATCTCGGGCTTGTGCTCGACCAGCCACGGGTCGGCCAGCATGTGCTTGTTGGCTTCGTTCTGCACGCACGAGATGCTTTCGACACCGCCGGCAACGATCAGGTCGGACTCGTTCGCGATGATGCGCTGCGCGGCCATCGCGATCGTCTGCAGGCCGCTCGAGCAGAAGCGGTTCACGGTGACGCCGCTGGTCGTGACCGGCAGGCCGGCACGCAGTGCGATCTGGCGCGCGATGTTGCTGCCTGTCGCGCCTTCGGGCGTCGCGCAGCCCATGATCACGTCGTCGACCTCGGCCGCCTCGATGCCGGCGCGCTCGACGGCGGCCTTGACGGCGAAGCCGCCCAGCGTCGCGCCGTGGGTCATGTTGAAAGCACCCTTCCAGCTCTTCGCGAGCGGGGTGCGGGCAGTGGAAACGATCACGGCGCTGGTCATTGCTTTCTCCTTGAAATCAAACGTTCGCGGCGACCGCCGTCGACGCCTTGTAGATGCTGTTGCGCGGCGTCGCGAAAACGCGCCGCACCATCGGTTCGAACTCGCTCATCGGCAAGGTCTCGGCGCTCGCATCGAAGGCCGGGTTGTCGTAGAGCGCGCAGAACTCGGCCGTGCGCTCGTAGTGCGCGTGGCCCTTGAACTGGTCGCGCAGGTGGCGATCCAGGCCGATGTGATGGAAGAAGTAGTAGCCCTGGAAGATGCCGTGGTGCTGCACCATCCAGAGGTTCTCGTCGCTGACGAAGGGCTTCAGGATCGCCGCGGCGATGTCGAAGTGGTTGAAGGGGCCGAGCGTATCGCCGATGTCGTGGAACAGCGCGCACACCACGTACTCTTCGTCGCGGCCGGCGCGCAGCGCGTTGGTCGCGGTCTGCAACGAGTGCGTGTAGCGGTCGACCGGGAAGCCGCCGTAGTCGCCCTCGAGCACCTTCAGGTGCGCCATCAGGCGATCGGGCAGCTGGCGCGCGAACGGCATGAATTCGCCGCCGATCTTGCGCCAGTCGTCCTGGGTGCTCGCTTCCATGCGGGTGAAGGTCGCTCGATCGTTCATGGCTTGTCCCCTCATCATCAAGGCGCCGGCGCGCTGTTGCTGATCAGCTGGTGATAGAACTGGATCAGCTCGACGTAGTTGTCGGTCGAGATGCGCTCGTTGGTGCCGTGGAAGCGCTTCAGGTCCTCGGGCTTGGCGCGCACCGGCGAGAACTTGTAGACGTTGTCGGCCACGCCGTCGAAGTAGCGCGAGTCGGTCGCGGCAATCATCAAGCCGGGCGCGACGATCACGTCGGGGTGCAGCTGGCGCAAGGTCCTGTTGATCAGCTGGAAGCCGGCCGCGTCGGTCGCGGCGACCTTCGACGCTTCGGAGAAGCCCGGCACCTTCTCGATCGTGATCGCCGGGTTCTCCACCACCTCGCCGACGTGCGCGATCAGCGCGTCGCTGGTGTCGCCGGGCAGCAGGCGGAAGTTCACCGTCGCCTTTGCGCGGCCCGGCAACACGTTATCGGCGTTGCCGGCGTTGAACACGGTCAGCGCGGTCGTCGTGCGCAGCGTCGCGTTCGTGCTCGCGACCTTCTTCAACTGCTGCTCGATGACCGGCTTGAACAGCCACATGTTGGACAGGAACACCCGATTCATCCCGCTCATCTCGGGCGCCAGCGTCTCGAACATCTCGCGCGACAAGCCGCGCACCGCGAGCGGCATCTGCTGGTCTTCGAGGCGCGCGAGCGCCGCCGTCATCATGCCGATCGCCGTGGCTTCCGGCTGCGGCGGCGGCATCGACGAGTGGCCCGGCGTCGCGTTCGCGGTCAGCTGCAGGCTCAGGTAGCCCTTCTCGGCGACGCCGATCAGTGCGGCCGGCTTGCTCAGCCCCGCGAGCAGGCCATCGGTGATCAGCAGGCCTTCGTCGAGCACGAACTGCAGATGGATACCGCGCTCCTTGAACAGCTTCGCGATCTGCGCCGCACCGCGCATGCCGCTGATCTCTTCGTCCTGGCCGAAGATCAGGTAGATCGTCTGACGCGGCTGGAAGCCCGAGGCGACGAGCAGCTCGACCGCCTCCATGATGGACATCAGGTTGCCCTTGTCGTCCCACGAACCGCGGCCCCAGACGAAGCCGTCGCGCACGACGCCGGAGAACGGCGGTTGCTGCCAGTCACCCTCGGTGCCGGGCGCGATCGGCACCACATCCTGGTGCGCCATCAGGCCGATCGCCGCGGCTTTCGGGTCGCTGCCGGTCCAGGTGTAGACGAGGCCGTACTTCGCGACCACTTCGCGCTTCAGCACCTCGTGCGCTTTCGGGAAGCTCGTCTGCAGCAAGGTGTGCAGCGCGCCGAACTCGGTCGCGTTCGCGTCGACGTCGTCGACCGACGCGATCGTCTTCAAGCGCACGGCCGCGCTCAGCCGCGCGGTCGCGGCCGCGACGTCGACCTGAACCGGCGTGGCCGGAGCGACCGCGAGCTGCCGCGAGGGCGTCAGCAGCGTCTTCGCGCCGACCGCAACAGTCAGCGCGAGGACGGCAATGCCCAGCAGTGCGAACAGTTTGCGCACGTCAGGCTTTTCAGCTGAAGCTCTTTCCTTCGGCTGCCAGCTTCGCGAGCAGCGGTGCCGGCACCCAGAACGACGCGTCGTCCAGTGGGTTCGCTGCGAAGCGCTTCAACGTGCCGACCACGTTGAACAGCCCGACCTGGTCGGCATAGTTCATCGGCCCGCCGCGGTGCAGCGGGAAGCCGTAGCCGGTGAGGTAGACCATGTCGATGTCGGAGGCGCGCAGCGCGATGCCTTCGTCGACGATCTTCGCGCCTTCGTTGACGAGCGCATAGACGAGCCGGCCGACGATCTCGTCGTCGCTGATCTTGCGCGGCGTGACGCCCAGATCGGCGCGGTGCTTCTCGATCATGTCGGTGACGACCTTGCTCGGGATGGCGTCACGCTTGCCCGGCACGTAGTCGTACCAGCCGGCGCCGGTCTTCTGGCCGAAGCGGCCCATCTCGCACAGCAGGTCCGCGGTCTTGCTGTAGCGCATGTTGGGCTTCTCTTGGTAGCGGCGCTTGCGGATGAACCAGCCCACGTCGTTGCCGGCCAGGTCGCCCATGCGGAACGGGCCCATCGCCATGCCGAACTTTTCCATCGCCTTGTCGACCTGCGCCGGCGTGCAGCCTTCCTCGAGCAGGAAGCCGGCCTGGCGCGAGTACTGCTCGATCATGCGGTTGCCGATGAAGCCGTCGCACACGCCCGAAACCACGCAGGTCTTCTTGATCTTCTTGCCCAGCGCCATCACGGTCGCGAGCACATCTTTCGCGGTCTTCTCGCCGCGCACGACCTCGAGCAGCTTCATCACGTTGGCGGGGCTGAAGAAGTGCGTGCCGATCACGTCTTGCGGCCGCTTCGTGAACGATGCGATCTTGTTGACGTCGAGCGTCGACGTGTTGCTGGCCAGGATCGCGCCGGGCTTCATCACCTCGTCGAGTGTCTTGAACACGGTTTCCTTCACGCCCATGTCCTCGAACACGGCCTCGATCACCATGTCGGCGTCCTTAAGGTCGGCGTAGTTCAGCGTGGTGCTCAGCAGCGCCATGCGGCCGTCGTACTTGTCCTGCTTGAGCTTGCCCTTCTTGACCTGCGCCTCGTAGTTCTTGCGGATGATGGCGACGCCCTTGTCGAGCGCTTCCTGCTTCATCTCGAGGATGGTCACCGGAATGCCGGCATTCAGGAAGTTCATCGCGATCCCGCCGCCCATCGTGCCGGCGCCGATCACCGCGAGCTTCTTCACGTCGCGCACCGGCGTGTCGGCCGGCACATCGGGAATCTTGGTGGTCGCGCGCTCGGCCATGAAGGCGTGGCGCAGCGCCTTGCTCTCGGGCGTGAACATCAGCCCAGTGAAGAGCTCGCGCTCGAGCCTCATGCCCTGATCGAACGGCAGCTTCAGCGAACCGGCGACGGCCTCGACGCACTTCAGCGGCGCCGGGAAATTCTTGGACATGCCGCCGACCATGTTCTTGACGAACTGCAGATAGGCCTCGGCGTTCGGGTGCTTGACCTTCAGGTCGCGCACCAGCGACAGCGGGCGCTTGTCGGCCACCTCCGCAGCGAACGCGAGCGCGCCCGCCAGCAGGTCGCCGTCGATCATCTTGTCGAACAGCTTCTGCCCCGGTGCTTGGGCCAGCAGCTCGCTCTTCACCGGCTCGCCGCTGACGATCATGTTCATCGCGTTCTCGACGCCGATCACGCGCGGCAGGCGCTGCGTGCCGCCGGCACCGGGGATCAGCCCGATCTTCACTTCGGGCAGCGCGACCTGCACACCCGGCGACGCGACGCGGTAGTGGCAGCCGAGCGCCAGTTCGAGCCCGCCGCCCATGCACACCGTGTGGATCGCCGCGACGATCGGCTTGCTGCTCGCTTCGAGCGCCAGGATCACGCTGAGCAGGTTCGGTTCGGCCAGCGCCTTCGGCGAGCCGAACTCCTTGATGTCGGCGCCGCCCGAGAACGCCTTGCCGGCGCCGGTGATCACGATGGCCTTCACGGCCGCGTCGGCGATCGCCTTGTCCAGCCCGTTGACGATGCCCAGCCGCGTCGCGTGTCCGAGGCCGTTGACGGGCGGGTTGTCCAGCGTGATCACGGCCACATTGCCGCGGAGTTCGTAGTTGGCGCTCATGGGGTGTCCCTCGAATGGATCAACAAAAAAGAACGATCGTTCGATTCTAGGCCTGAGAAGAAAAAAGGCGCTGTCTCAGCAGTGACAGCGCCTCGGCATGCCGCTCGTGCAGGACTCAGACTTCCAGCCACTCCTTGCGGATCTCGGCATTGGCACGCAGCGCTGCCGGCGAGCCTTCGAACACGATACTCCCGTGGCCCATCACATAGCAACGCTCGGAGATTTCGAGCGCGATCGTCAGCTTCTGCTCGACCAGCAGCACCGACACGCCGCGATCCTTCAGCGTTTTCAGGTACTCGGCGACGAGCTCGACGATCTTCGGCGCGAGGCCTTCGGTCGGCTCGTCGATCATGATCAGGTCCGGGTCGCCCATCAGCGTGCGGCACAGCGTCAGCATCTGCTGCTCGCCGCCGGAGAGCACGCCGGCCTCGGTGTGCTCGCGCTCCTTCAGGCGAGGAAACATCTTGTACATGTCGGAGAAGGTCCAGCGCGGTTTCTTCTTGCCGCGCTTCTCGCCCAGCATCAGGTTCTGTTCGACCGTGAGCTTGGGGAAGATGTCGCGGTTCTCGGGCACATAGCCGATGCCGCGGTGCGCGATGTCGAACGCATGGTGGCCGAGGATCTCCTGATCGCGGAACTTCACCGAGCCATCACCCTGCACCAGCCCCATGATGGTCTTCACCGTGGTCGAACGCCCCGAGCCGTTGCGGCCCAGCAGGCTGACGATCTCGCCCTCGCCGACCGTCATGTCGACGCCGTGCAGGATATGGCTCTTGCCGTAGTAGGCGTGCAGCCCTTGTAGTTGAAGCATCAGTGTCCCGCCTCCGCAGCCTGCGCATCGGCGAGCACCGATCCGAGATAGGCCTCTTGCACCTTCGGGTTCGCGCGCACCGCCTCGGGCACGTCGAACGCGATCACCTCGCCGTAGACCAGCACCGCGATCTTGTCGGCCAGGCCGAACACCACACCCATGTCGTGCTCCACGGTCAGCAGCGTCTTGCCGACCGTCACCTCGCGGATCAGCTCGATGAATCGGCCCGTCTCGCTCTTGCTCATACCGGCGGTGGGCTCATCGAGCAACACCACGTTCGCGCCGCCGGCGATCGTGATGCCGATCTCGAGCGCGCGCTGCTCGGCGTAGGTCAGGTTCATCGCCAGCGTGTCGCGTTTGCGCTCGAGATGAAGATCGCGCAGCAACTGCTCAGCGCGCTCGTTCGCGTCGTCCAGGCCCGCCAGGAACTTCCAGAACGAGTACTTGTAGCCGAGCGACCACAGCACCCCGCAGCGCAGGTTCTCGAACACCGACAGCCGGCTGAAGATGTTGGTGATCTGGAAGCTGCGCGCCAGGCCCAGGCGGCTGATCTCGAAGGGCTTGAGCCCGTCGATGCGCTGGCCGTTCAGCAGGATCTCGCCGCTGGTGGCTCCAAAACGCCCGCTGATGAGGTTGAACAAGGTCGACTTGCCGGCGCCGTTCGGCCCGATGATCGCAACACGCTCACCGGCCGCGACGGCCAGGTCGGTGCCGCGGATGATCTCGGTCTTGCCGAACGATTTGCGCAGCGCCTTGAGTTCGATCGCGAATGTCATGCAATCTCCTGCGCGCGGATCGCCGCTGCGATCTCGCCTTGCACCTCACCCCACTGTGCGGCAAAGCGCCGCCGGGTGAGCTCGAACAATCCGTAGCCGATGCCGCCGAGCGCGAGCGCGCCGATCCAGCTCGCCGCCGACTTGGCGTTCAGCTCGACGCCCATGAAGTGCAGCACCGGCCCGAGCGACTCGTTGAGCTGCAGGTGATAGACCATCTCGATGATCGCGGCGATGCCGCAGAATGCCACCAGGCCGGTGACGACGAGTGCCGCGTACCAGCCGACCAACCGCCCCAGCTTGCCGAACTTGGCGACGCGCAGGTTCATCATGATCAGGCTCGCGATCCCGCCCGGCGCATACATCACCATCACCAGGAACACCAGGCCGAGGTACAGCAGCCAGGCCTTCGTGAACTCGGACAGCAGCACGAACGCCACCACCATCAGCACCGCGCCGATGATAGGCCCGAAGAAGAAGGTCGCGCCGCCAAGGAAGGTGAACAGCAGGTACAGGCCCGAGCGCCCCGCACCGACGACCTCGAAGGTGGCAATCTCGAAGTTCAGTGCGTACATGCCGCCGGCAACACCGGCAAAGAAGCCGGCGACGATGAACGAGATGTAGCGCACGCGCTGGGTGTTGTAGCCGATGAACTCGACGCGCTCCGGGTTGTCGCGCACCGCGTTCAGCATGCGTCCCAGCGGCGTGCGCGTGAACGCGTACATCAGCGCGGTGCAGACGATGGTGTAGAGCGCCAGCAGGTAGTACACCTGAATCTGCGGGCCATACGTGATGCCGCTCGCCGACTTACCGACAACGCGGTTCGCGGACACGCCGGCCTCGCCGCCGAAGAACTCGGGAATCATCAGCGCCGCCGCGAACACCAGCTCGCCGATGCCGAGCGTGATCATCGCGAAGGTCGTGCCCGATTTCTTCGTCGTCACGAATCCGAACAGCACCGCGAAACCCAGCCCTGCGACGCCGCCGACCAACGGGACCAAGCTGACCGGCACCGGGAACGAGCCGTCGCCGGCCGCCTTCAGCGCATGGATCGCGACATACGACCCCAGCCCCGAATAGACCGCGTGGCCGAAGCTGAGCATGCCGCCCTGCCCCAGCAGCATGTTGAAGGACAGGCAGGCGACGATGGCGATGCCGATCTGCGACAACATCGTCACCGCCAGCCCGCTGCTGAAGACCAGCGGCGCCACCAGCAGCACGAGCGCGAACACGCCCCAGACGATCAGGTCGCGCGGGCCGAGGGCGCCGAATTTGCGGGCAGATGAAATCGGCGTCACAGGTCAGCCCTCACGCGTGCCCATCAAGCCCTTCGGCCTGAAGATCAGGATCAGTACCAGGAACAGGTACGGCAGGATAGGCGCGACCTGCGCCAGCGTGAGCTTGAGCAGCGAGTGATCCGCCGCCGCGGCCGACAGCGTGATGCCGACGGACTTGAGCGCACTGAACACCGAGTAGTCGAGCGCCACCGCGAAGGTCTGCAACACGCCGATCAGGATCGATGCGACGAATGCGCCGGCGAGCGAACCCATGCCGCCGACGACCACGACGACGAAGATCACCGAGCCCACCGTCGCCGCCATCGACGGCTCGGTGACGAAGGTGCTGCCGCCGATCACACCAGCGAGGCCGGCCAGCCCCGCGCCAGCGCCGAACACCAGCATGAACACGCGCGGCACGTTGTGGCCCAGCGACTCGACCATCTCCGGGTGCGTCAGCGCGCTCTGGATCACCAGGCCGATGCGGGTGCGCGTGAGCATCAGCCACAACGCCACCAGCATCACCAGCGCGATGAACATCATGAAGCCGCGCGTCGCCGGAAACGGCGAGCAGACGATGCGCACGGCGGCATCGGCGCTCGCGCACATCGCGGCCGGTGCCGCACCCCACAGCAGGTGCATGCCGTCGATGGACGAGTTCACCAGCGTGAACACCGGCCCGCGCAGCAGTTCGGGCGGCTGGAACTCGACCGCGGTGCGGCCCCAGATCAGCTGCACCAGCTCGAGCATCACGTACGACAGTCCGAAGGTGATGAGCAGTTCCGGCACGTGGCCGAACTTGTGGACGCGGCGCAGGCAGTACTTCTCAAAGGCCGCGCCGAGCGCCGCGACGACGAGCGGCGCGATCACGAGTCCGGGCCAGAACCCGGCCACGCGCGCGATCGAGTAGCCGACGTAGGCACCGACCATGTAGAAGCTCGCGTGCGCGAAGTTCAGCACGCCCATCATGCTGAAGATCAGCGTCAGGCCCGAACTCAGCATGAACAACAACAGCCCGTAACTCAGGCCGTTGAGCATGGATATCGTGAAGAACTCCATCGGTGGTTTCTCTGCGACAACAGTTGAACACCCGACGGGTCACTCCCGCCGGGCTCCTTCGCTAGGGGCGAGTGTCGCTCAACCGCCGGACGGGCGCGCCATCTGGCAGCTCGTCGGCGTGCTCGAAACGTAGGGGGCGTACTCGGCCACCGGTGCCAGCGTCATGCCCGTGTTCTCGGGCGAGTAGGGGTACTTGGCATCGGCCTTTTGCCAGGAGGTCATGTACAGCGTCTGCTGCAACTGGTGATCGGACTTGCGCATTTCGATCTCGCCGCCGAACGCACTCTTGAGCTTCAGGCCCTCCAGCGCGAACGCGACCTTGACCGGGTCGGTCGACTTGGCCTTGAGCATCGCGGCACCCAGGGTCTCGTAGATGCGGATGATCGAGCCGGTGTAGAAGTCGTCGTTGTTCTTGGCCTTGTACTCCTTCAACCACGCGTCCATCTGGCCGCCCATGTTGTAGTGCACGTACGAGACCTGGTAGACGCGGCCGGCGCCGGTGGTGCCCAGCGCCGCGGGCGTGCCGGTCACGCCGGTGTAGTAGGTGAAGAACTTGCCGTTGTAGCCGCCTTCGTTCGCCGCCTTGACCAGCAGCGCCAGGTCGGAGCCCCAGTTGCCGGTGATCACGCTGTCGGCACCCGAGGCCTTGATCTTCGCGATGTAGGGCGCGAAGTCGCGCACCTGGGCCAGGGGGTGCAGGTCTTCACCCGCAATCTGGATGTCGGGGCGCTTGCGGGCCAGGTATTCCTTCGCGTAACGCGCGACCTGCTGGCCGTGCGAGTAGTTCTGGTTCAGCAGGTAGACCTTCTTGACATCCTTCTGGTCCTTGATGAAGGTCGTCATCGCCTCCATCTTCATCGTGGTGTCGCCGTCGTAGCGGAAGTGCCAGAAGCTGCACTTGCTGTTGGTCAGATCGGGGTCGACCGCGGCCTCGTTCAGGTAGATGACTTCCTTGCCGGGGTTGCGCTCGTTGTGTTTGTTGATCGCGTCGATCAACGCCATCGCCACCGACGATCCGTTGCCCTGGATCACATAGCGGATGCCTTGGTCGATGGCCGACTTCAGCGCGTTCAGGCTCTCGGTCGGGCTGAGCTTGTTGTCGACGGCGATCACGTCGAACTTCACGCCGGCCGGATTCGAGGCGTTGAACTTCTCCTGGAAGAACTGCCAGCTCTTGTACTGATTCGTGCCGACCGGGCCCATCAATCCGGTGAGCGGATCGATCCACATCATCTTGACGGTCTGGCCGGCGAGCGGTTTGGCTTGCGCAAGTGCGGCGCTGGCGGAGACGACCAAAGCGGCGCCCACGGTGAGGTGGAACACGTGCCGAGTCAGCGAACTGCTTGCTGCGAACTTCATGGGGAATCTCCTGGGCTGGGTAATCGCCCGCAAAGGTAACGGATGTGCCGTCCGTGCGGTTACAGGGACTACCCCGAAGGGGTGTCACCGTGGGGACAGGCAGGGCTTGCATGCTGCACTGACATGGTGAATGAACCGGCTCGCTAAACTCGGATGCATGAGTGCTGATGTCACCCTCGCCTGGCCCAACCGCTTCCTCGGTCTGGGTGAATCCTTCTTCACCGCACTGCCCGCGCAGGCCCTGCCCGACCCGCACTGGGTGGCGACGAGCCCCGAGTGCGCCGCGCTGCTCGGGTTGCCGACCGACTGGGCCGACGCGCAGGCGCTGCAGGTCTTCAGCGGCAACGCGACCTGGCCCGGCATGCAGCCGCTGGCCAGCGTGTACAGCGGCCACCAGTTCGGCGTCTGGGCCGGGCAGTTGGGCGACGGCCGCGCGCTCTGGCTCGGCGAGCTGGACACGCCGGCCGGCCCGATGGAATTGCAGCTCAAGGGCGCCGGCAAGACACCCTACTCGCGCATGGGCGACGGCCGCGCGGTGCTGCGTTCGTCGATCCGCGAGTTCCTGTGCTCCGAGGCGATGCAGGGCTTGAACATCCCGACGACGCGTGCACTGTGCGTCACCGGATCGGCCCTGCCGGTGCGGCGCGAAACGCTCGAGACCGCCGCGGTGCTGACGCGCGTGGCGCCGAGCTTCATCCGCTTCGGCCATTTCGAGCACTTCAGCCACCACGGCCAGCACGACGATCTGCGCCGCCTCGCCGATTTCGTCATCGCACACCACTTCCCCGCGTGCCGCGACACGGCGCAGCCCTATGCCGCGCTGCTCGAGGACGTGACGCGGCGCACCGCCACGCTGATGGCCGACTGGCAGGCGGTCGGCTTCTGCCATGGCGTGATGAACACCGACAACATGTCCATCCTCGGGCTGACGATCGACTACGGGCCGTTCGGCTTCCTGGATCAGTTCGACCCCGGCCACATCTGCAACCACTCCGACGAGCAGGGCCGCTACGCCTGGGCGCGCCAACCCAACGTCGCGTTCTGGAACCTGCATGCGCTGGCCCAGGCGCTGCTGCCGCTGATCGAAGACTCCGACCTCGCGCTGGCCGCGCTGGAGGTCTACAAGAGCGTGTTCGCCGACACGCTGCTGGCGCGCTGGCGCGCCAAGCTCGGCCTGCAGACGGCCGAGGCCGACGACCGCGAGTTGGTCGACGACCTGCTGCGGCGCATGGCCGCGGACCGCTGCGACTTCACGATCACCTTCCGGCGCCTGGCCTCGTTCGCGCCGGACAGCCCGAACCCGTCGGTGCGCGACCTGTTCATCGACCGCGAGGCCTTCGATACCTGGGCCGCGCGCTATGCGGCGCGCCTGAAACGAGAGTCCAGCGCCGACGCGAATGACCACCACGCGCGGGCCTTGCGGATGAACCAGGTCAACCCCATGTTCGTGCTGCGCAACCACCTGGCCGAAGTCGCGATCCGTGAGGCCCAGGCCGGAGATGTCGGCGAAGTGCAGCGCCTGCTGAAAGTTCTGGCGCAGCCGTTCGACGAATCCGATGCCGCCACGCGCGAGCGCTATGCCGGTTTTCCGCCCGAATGGGCGCAGTCCATCGAGGTGTCCTGCTCATCATGAACGACGCGAAAAGAGACTACAAGGTCCAAAAGACCGATGCCGAATGGAAGGCGCAGCTCGACCCGATGCAGTTCGAGGTCGCACGCCATGCCGCGACCGAGCGGCCGTTCAGCGGCAAGTACTGGGACCATTGGAACGAGGGTCAGTACAACTGCATCGGCTGCGGAACCCCGCTGTTCAGGTCGGACACCAAGTTCGACGCCGGCTGCGGCTGGCCGAGCTATTTCGAACCGGTCAACAGCGAGGTCATCGAGCGCATCGTCGACAAGAGCCACGGCATGGTGCGGGTGGAGGTGCGCTGCAACAACTGCGGCTCGCACCTCGGCCATGTGTTCGAGGACGGCCCCCAGCCCACCGGCGAGCGTTTTTGCATCAACTCGGCTGCGATAGACTTCGCCCCCAAATAGATTGGGAAGCAGCGGGGCTCATCACCTGCCGACTCCGCCGAATGAAAATACTCCTGGACTTTCTCCCGCTGCTGCTGTTCTTCGCCGTCGGCAAGTACGCCGACGCGCACGTCGACTGGGCGGCCAGCTTCGCCACCGATCATTTCGGCTTCCTGGTCTCGGGTGGCGTGGTCGGCACCGAGGAGGCCTCGGCCCTGCTCGCCACGCTGGTCGTGATCGTCGCGACCGGCCTGCAGGTCGCCTACCTGCTGGCGCGGCGCAAGAAGATCGACATGATGCTGTGGATGACCTTCGTGCTCGTCGTCGTGCTCGGCGGCGCGACGATCTGGTTCCACAACGCGAACTTCATCAAGTGGAAACCCAGCGTGCTGTACTGGGGCATGGGGCTGGCGTTCTGGGTCAGCCAGACGATCTTCCGCAAGAACCTGCTGCAAACGCTGATCGGCGAACAGCTCGAGCTGCCGCCGACGATCTGGCAGCGCCTGAATTTCATCTGGATCGCGTTCTTCGCGTTCATGGGGCTGCTGAATCTTTACGTTGCTTACAGCTTCTCCATGTCGACCTGGTTCACGTTCAAGGCCTTCGGGGCGACCGCGCTGATGCTGCTGTTCATGCTCGCGCAGGGCTTCTACCTGAGCCGCCACCTGAAGCCCGAATCCGACGCGCCGACACCGGCGCGGGAGACGCGTCCTTGAGCGTCTCTGCCTCGGACATCCGGCGGGAGTTGACAACGGTGCTGCACCCGGATCGGCTCGAGGTCGAAGACGACAGCCACCTGCATGCCGGCCATGCCGGCGCGCGCGAAGGACGGCACTTCACGGTGCGCATCGTCAGCCCGCGCTTCCAAAGCCTGTCGCGCGTGGCCCGGCATCGCCTCGTTTATGATGCGCTTCACTCGTTGATCCCGCTCGGCATCCATGCCCTGGCCATCGAGGCCCGCGCGCCGGGAGAGCCTTGAATCTCTCCCGCCTCGCGCCAAATGCGCGGTGACCATCCCCCCAATTCCTGTCGTTGAAAGGCAACCGCCCATGAAGAAGAGTTTTCTCGCCCGCAGCGTCGCGCCGCTGATGCTTTGCGCGGCCGTCTCGTTGCCGATGGCCGCGTTGCCGCTGGCCGCACAGGCCCAGAACGTCGCCATCGTGAATGGCAAGCCCGTGCCGAAGTCACGCGTCGACGCGTTGATCAAGCAGGTCCAGGCCCAGGCCGCCACGCAAGGCCAGCAACTGCCGCCCGACCTGGAAACGCGCGTGCGCGACAAGGTCGTGATGGACGAGATCTTCACCCAGGAGGCCGAGAAGCGCGGCCTGACCTCCGGCGCCGAATACAAGCAGAAGATGGAGCAGGCCCGGCAGACCGTGCTGACCCAGCTGCTGACGCAGGACTTCGCGAAGAAGAACATCGTGACCGACGCCGACGTCAAGGCCGACTACGAGAAGTTCAAGGCCCAGTCGGCCGGTACCGAGTACCGCGCACGCCACATCCTGGTCGAGAAGGAAGACGAGGCCAAGGCGCTGATCGCGCAGATCAAGGGCGGCGCGAGCTTCGAGGACCTCGCGAAGAAGAACTCGAAGGACCCGGGATCGGGTGCCAACGGCGGCGACCTCGACTTCGCGGCGCCGGGCTCGTATGTGCCCGAGTTCTCGCAGGCGATGGTCAAGCTGAAGAAGGGCGAGATGACGCAGGAGCCGGTCAAGACGCAGTTCGGCTATCACATCATCCGGCTCGACGACACGCGTGAAGCGCAGTTCCCGCCGTTCGACGACGTGAAAGGCCAGCTCAAGCAACGCATGGAACAGCAGCGCATCGGCGCATTCGTCGAAGAGGTTCGCGCGAAGGCGAAGACCGACTACAAGTTCAGTCAATAACCGGGCGCTTCGCGACCATGACAAGGGCGCCATTGGCGCCCTTGTTCGGTTTCTGGGCTCGCCTTTGCGGCTACGCCTCGTCGATCAATCGCCCCGCCTCGATCCTCAGCTGCCGATCGCAGCGATCGGCAATGCCGCGGTCGTGCGTGACGAGCACCAGCGTCGTCCCGGCCTCGCGGTTGAGCGCGAACATCAGCTCCATCACGGTTTCGCCGGTCGCGAAGTCGAGGCTGCCGGTCGGCTCGTCGGCGAGCAGCACCGCCGGCTCCATCACGAAGGCGCGCGCCAGCGCGACACGCTGCTGCTCGCCGCCCGACAGCACCTTCGGGTAGTGGCGCAGGCGTTCGCTCAGGCCCACGCGGCGCAGCATCTCGGTCGCGAGCACGCGCGCGTCGCTGCGGCCCTGCAGCTCCAGCGGCAACATCACGTTCTCGAGCGCATTCAGGTTGCCGAGCAGCTGGAAACTCTGGAACACGAACCCCACCTTCGCCGCACGCACCGCGGCACGCGCGTCTTCATCGATCGTGAACAGGTCGGTGCCGGCCAGGCGCACGGTGCCCGAGCTCGGCGTGTCCAGCCCGGCGATGATCGACAGCAAGGTGCTCTTGCCGGAGCCCGACGCACCGACGATCGCGGCGGACTGGCGCGGTGCGAGCGTGAAGGCGATCTCATGGAGAATGGTCAGCGTGCCGGTGGAGTCCTGGACCTGCTTGGTGACGCGTTCGACGGCAATGATGGGTTCAGACATGAATGTTGATGAGGATGCGATTCTTCAGACCCGGCGGGCATGGCTTGCGCACTGTAGCCTGTTGATCGCGGCCGCGGCGGGCGCGAGCTGGCCGGCTGCCGCGCGGGCCGCGGCGACGACCATCCTGGTGGTGGGCGACAGCCTCTCGGCCGAGTACGGGCTCAAGCGCGGCAGCGGCTGGGTCGCCCTGCTCGACGCGAGGCTCACGCAATCGAAGATCGCCGCGACCGTCGTCAACGCCAGCATCAGCGGCGACACCACCTCGGGCGGGCGTTCGCGCCTGCCGGCGCTGCTGGCGCAGCACAAGCCCGCGATCGTCGTGATCGAACTCGGGGCCAACGACGCACTGCGCGGCCTGCCACTGTCGATGACACGCGCCAACCTCGGCGCGATGGCGCAGGCCGCGAAGGCCGCCGGCGCCAAGGTGCTGATCGTCGGCATGCAGCTGCCGCCGAACTACGGCCGCCAGTACGGCGATGAATTCGCCGGGTTGTTCGCCACCGTCGCCAAGGCCGAAGGCACGGCGCTCGTGCCCTTCCTGCTCAAGGGCGTGGCCGATGGACCGCAGCCCGAAGCGCTGTTCCAGGCCGACCGCATCCACCCGAAAGAAGCGGCGCATCCGACGATGCTCGACAACGTCTGGCCGGTGCTGAAACCGCTGCTGCGCGGGTAGTACCCGGCGCGACACGTCGTCGCACCAGGCCCTGTGTCGGATCAGCGCTGCTGGTCGCGCGGGTCGCGCGGCTCACCACCGCGCTTGGGTTCGGCGGCCGGCGGCCGCGGTTCGGGCCGCTTCATCTCCGGCGCCGGCGCTGCAGCCGGCGGTGGTGCCGGACGATGCACTTCGGCGGGCCGCGGCACTTCGGCCGGACGGCGCACTTCGGCAGGCGGCCGCGCCGGCTCGACCGGGCGCGCGACCGGCGCGGCAGCCGGCGGCGGCGGTGCCGGGCGTCGCTCCTCACCACGCTGAACCGGCAACGGCCGCATCGTCGGCGCTTCCTGCGCCGGCGGCGCCGCGGCTGGGCGGGTGAGCGCAGGGGCCGGCGCTGGTGTGGCCACCGGTGCCGGTGCGGGCGCTGCTGCCGGTGCCTGCGGAGCGGCATCGCTGCGGTCGCCGCCACGGCGGCGATCGTCGCGGCGGTCTTCGCCGCGTCGCTCGTCACCGCCGCGCCGGTCCTCGGCACGTGGCGGTGGGGGTGGCGTGGCGCGGCGCTCGCCGTTGTTGTTGTTGTCCATCTGAATGACAGTCCGCGCTCCCTGCCGCGGTCCACTCGGGTTCACCGCAGGCGCGGTGGCGGTCGCCGGGTTCGCTGCAGGCGCCGTTGGTGCCGGCTGCTGTCCCGCAGCGACAGGCGGCGGGGTGGTGGCCGTCGTCGGCGCTGGCCGCTGCCCTTCCGGCCGCCCGACCTCACGTCCGCGCCCGTCACGATCGCGCTCGCGGTCTTGCACTGCCGCTGCCGGCACACCCGGCTTGTTGGGCGACACCCGCCGTTCGGCGAAGCCCGGCGGCGGGCGCACCGCGCGCGGGTCGACGCTGTGCGCCGGCGCCGGTGGCGCGGCCACTGGCGGCGCGACCAGCGTGACGACGCCTCGCGCCGGCTGGTTCGCGATCTCGCGCGCCCAGGCCGGGTTCTGGCGCACTTGCGCCGCGGCAGGTGCGACCGGTTGGCGCGAGGTCATCACACTCGTCGGCACGACGGTGATCGCATTCTGGAGGCGCCGATTGCCGAATTCGCGGGGCGCTTGCGGATTCTTGAACACGTTGTTGATCACGGTCACGTTGGTGACGTGCGTGATATTGATGTTCTGCGCATAGCGCGGGCTCACCCGGTAGCTCGGCACATAGACCTCGCGCGGCGCCAGCGGGAACCAGCCGACCGACGGGCCGCCGCCGACCGTGATCGACACGTTCGCACGCGGGCCGCCGACCCAGGCAACGAGCGCCGGTGCATAGACCGGCCGGGCGACACGCGCACCCGGCGTCCAGCACCAGTTGTTGCGGAAATAGACCCAGCGCCCGTAGTGGAACGGCGCGAAGCCCCACGGCGCGTCGTCGACCCAGGTCCAGCCCCAGGGGCGCACCCAGGCCCAGTGACCGGCGCGGTACGGCGCCCAGTCGACGGCCACCGCGGTCGGCGTCCACAGCGGGCCGTACTCGGGACTCTGCTCCCAGCGGCCATAACGGTCGAGCTCGTCGGCACCGGTCATCTCGGGCGAGACATATCGCGTCGCCACAGGGGTGAGCACGCGCCGGTCGCGGTCGTTGTTCCAGGCCGTGAAGTCGTCGTTGACGGGCGCCGACAGCGCGTATTGCGCGACGCCGCCCGAGTCGATCCAGAACTCGGCGCGCTGACCGGCCGTGACGGGCAGGCCGCTGTTGGCGCCCTCGTAGCGGACCAGGCCGTTGTAAGCGGTGACGCGGCTTGCGGTGCCGTCGCGGTCGAAGCGGTAGGAACCGGCGCGCTGCACGACGAAGCGGCCTTCGTCGGTGCTCAGGTCGAACTGCCCGGCACCGGCCAGGTCGACGATGCGCGCGCTGGCGCTACCGCTGACGAGTTCGAGCGAGACGTGGTCGTCATCGAGCGCGGTCACCTCGAGCTCGGTGCTGGAGTCGAGGCGCACGGTGGTCGAACCGATTTGCAGTTCGGCGCGTGCGCCGGCTTCGGTCGCGACGCGGTCGCCCGCAGTGACCGGACGATTGCGCACCGCGCCGACCCATTCCGCGCTGCTGTCGGCGTTGTAGAGCCAGACCTGCCCGCTGAACTCGGACAGCCGTGCGACGCGGCCCGGCGGATCGGCGGCTGGATCGGTTTGGGCGCTGGCGCTGCCGAGTGCAGCGAACAGCATCAGCGTGACGGCAATCAGGCGATTGATGAACATCATGGTGTGAGTCTCCTGCTGCTCAACGCCCGTCGCGGTCATCCGGACGACGCCGCAGGCGTAGGAGAAACGCCCGTTTACATGTGCGATACAGCGCTTCTCACTCGTCGTCCGCCGCATCGAGCCCGGGGAACAGCACGCTGGTGAATCCGAAGCGCGTGAAATCGCGTACCCGCATCGGGTAGAGCTTGCCGATCAGATGATCGCACTCGTGCTGCACCACGCGCGCGTGGAAACCCTCGGCCTCGCGCTCGATGCGCACGCCGTCCGGATCGAAGCCGGTGTAGCGGATGCGCGCGAAGCGCGGCACGACACCGCGCAGGCCCGGCACCGAGAGGCAGCCTTCCCAGCCCTCCTCTTCCACATCGTCGAGCGGCGTGATCTCCGGGTTGATCAGCACCGTCTCGGGCACCGGCGGCGCATCCGGGTAGCGCTGGTTGTTGTGCCTGAAGCCGAAGATCACGAGCGCCAGATCGACACCGATCTGCGGCGCGGCCAGACCGGCGCCGTTGACCGAGTGCATGGTCTCGAACATGTCGTCGATCAAGGTCTTCAGCTCGGGTGTGCCGAAGGCCTGCACCGGCTGGGCGACGCGCAGCAGGCGCGGGTCGCCCATCTTCAGGATCTCTCGAATGGTCATGGCAGCGCATGAAGTGGGTTCATGCGCGCACTGTAGCGCGCTGCTGCGGCTACCAGTGCCCGGTGGCCGCGAGCTGCGGCGCGGGCTCGGCGGCCGACCAGCGCAGCGGCAGCGCGTGCGGCGTCCACACGCCCGCGTCGACCTCGATGCGCAACAGGCGCTGCGCACCGGCGAAGGCCTCGACCTCCGGCCCGCTCGCGATGAGCGTGGCAGCCCCGGTGAGCTGCAGCACGCCGCCACTGTCGTGATCGATGAACAGCAGCCCGACCTTCGGATGCGCCGCGATGTTGCCCAGCGTGTTGAAGAACAAGTTGCCGCGGAAATCGGGCAAGGTCAGCCGCGTGGCGCCGGCGTGTTCATCAACACGCACGAAGCCGGGCTTGCCGCCGCGGTGCGACACATCCGCGCCGTGGCCGGGCGCGGCACTGGCGATGAACAAGGTGTCGGCCCGCGCGACCAGTGCCGCGGCCGCGGCGGACAGGCGCGCGCCTTCGGACTGCGCGATCGGCCCGCTGGGCGCATCGCCCACCCACTGCGGCGCACGCGCCTGGATGTACTGCGGGCAGTTGCCGAAACTCTGGTCGACGCGCACCACGAAGCCCGAGTCGTCCAGCGCGACGACGCGGCCGTTGAGCCGGTTGCGCCGCCGCGTCTGCGGCTCGATGCCGAGCAGGCCGAGAGCCGCGCCGACACGCAGCTGCGCATGCAGCGGATCGTCGCGCCGCGGCAGCGCGCCGACGTGCAGGTGCTGCGCGTCGGGCGTCTCGATGAAGCCCGGCAGGCCGGCGAGCATCGACGCCCACGGCCGCTGCTGCACATCGACGCTGCCCACCAGCAGTGTCGGCAATTGTTCGAAGAACTCGCGGTGCTGCTCCGGCATGTGGTCGCGGATCACGCGCGCGCCGATCTCGCGCATGCGCTCGTACGAGCCCGCCGCCTGCTGCATCGCGATCTCGCCGGCGTGAAACGGTGAGTCGTTGATGGTCATCGCGCCGCCCTCAGGCCGTGGCCTCGGGCACCGCGCTGCGCTGCATGCCGACGAAGCGCGGCAGGGACTCGATGCGCGCCAGCCAGCGTCGCAGCGCCGGGTAAGGCGCCAGGCTGACGCCGCCTTCGGGGGCGTGCGCGGTATAGCTGTACAGCGCGATGTCGGCGATCGTCGGATGCGCCGCCGCGAGGAATTCCTGCGTCGTCAGGTGCCGATCCAGCAACGCGAACAGGCGTGCCGCGGCATCGCGCGGTGCCTGGTCCTGCGGCCGCCCGAACAGCACCGCGACACGTGCCGCCGCCGGCCCGTGCGCGAGCTGGCCCGCAGCCACGCTGAGCCAGCGCTGCACGCGCGCCGCGCCGATCGCATCGCGCGGCAGCCACTGCGCGCTCGCATCGCAGGTGAGCGCAAGGTAGACAAGGATCGCGTTGCTGTCGGCGATCACGAGGTCGCCGTCCTCGATCACCGGCAACTGCCCGAACGGATTGAGCGCGAGAAACTCGGGGCGCTTGTGCTCGCCGCAGGTCAGGTCGACCGTGCGCTTCTCGAACGGCACGCCGAGCAGCGACAGGAACAGCTCGACACGGTGCACATGGCCCGACAGCGGATGGCCATGGAGGCGGATCGGGCGCAGCGGAGAATCGACGGGTGTGGCGTGTGGCATGGCGTGATGGAGTGGGTTGCTGATCGAGGCCGCCAGCTTAGGCAGGCCGCGCCCGCAACGGAATCACCGCCGCCGACACTTGACTCTTGCAACCCGTGGAATGCCGAGATGGATCATCTGGACTCGCTGAAGGTCTTCGTCGCGGTCGCCGACGCGCACGGCTTCGCGCCCGCCGCGCGGCGCCTGCATCTGTCGGCCCCGGCGGTGACGCGCGCGATCGCGGCGTTAGAGGCGCGCCTGGGCGCGCAGCTGCTGCAACGCAGCACGCGCAGCCTCCGCCTCACCGACATCGGCGAGCGCTTTCTCGAGGACTGCCGGCGCATCCTCGCCGATCTGTCCGAAGCCGAGGCCTCGGCCGGCGGCGCCCACACCGCCCCGCAAGGGGCGCTCGCGCTCACCGCGTCGTCGATGTTCGGGCGGCTGCACGTGGCGCCGATTGCACTCGATTTTCTGGCCCAGCATCCGCTGGTCACGATCCGCGGCGTGTTCGTCGACCGGGTGGTGCACCTGATGGACGAAGGCTTCGACGTCGCCGTTCGCATCGCGCGGCTGCCGGATTCGGGCCTCACGGCCGTGCGTGTCGGTTCGATGCGCGCCGTCGTCGTCGGGTCGCCCGCGTACCTGGCAGAGCGCGGGCTGCCGAGCAGCCCGGCCGACCTGGCCGCGCACGACGCGATCGGCTTCTCGCAGACCGGCGGCCTCGCGCCACCCTGGTCGTTCACCGGCGCGCCCGACGCGGCACAGCCGCGCATCCGGCTGGTCACGAACGCTGGCGAGGTCGCGATCGACGCGGCGGTGCGCGGCCGCGGCCTGGCGCGGGCGATGCGCTACCAGGTCGACGCCGAGGTGCGCGCCGGGCGCCTGAACATCGTGCTGGCCGAGTTCGAACCCGAGCCGATTCCGGTGCATCTGGTGCACGTCGCCGGCCGCATGGCGCCGGCCAAGCTGCGCGCGTTCATCGACTTCGCCGTCGAGCGCCTGCGCGCCGAGCCCGTGCTCAGCTCATAGCGGCGATCACCTCGGGCGGCGCCTGCACCAGCTCGATCAGCACACCCTCGCCGCCGACCGGGAACTCGTCGTTGCTCTTCGGGTGCACGAAGCAGATGTCGTGGCCGGCCGCGCCTTTGCGGATGCCGCCCGGCGCGAAGCGCACACCGTTCGCCGTCAGCCATTCGACGGCCCGCGGCAGGTCGTCGATCCACAGGCCGATGTGGTTCAGCGGCGTGGTGTGCACCGCGGGTTTGCCATTCGGATCGATCGGCTCCATCAGATCGACCTCGACCTTGAACGCGCCGGTGCCGATCGCGCAGATGTCCTCGTCGACGTTCTCGCGCTCGCTCCTGAAGTTGCCGGTGAGCTCGAGCCCGAACTTCTCGACCCACAGCGTGCGCAGTCGCTCCTTGCTCGGCCCGCCGATCGCGACCTGCTGAATCCCCAACACCTTGAACGGTCGGGCTGTCATGCCACGACCTCCGCGCGCTCGAACTCCATGATCACCTGATCGACCGCGAGGCTCTCGCCCTTGTTCGCCAGCACCTTCGAGACGACACCGTCACGGACCGCGAGCAGGATGTTTTCCATCTTCATCGCCTCGATCACTGCAAGTCGCTCGCCGGCGCGCACCGCCTGGCCCGGCTGCACCGCGACATCGACGAGCAGCCCCGGCATCGGCGAGAGCAGGTACTTCGACAGATCGGGCGGTGCCTTGAACGGCATCAACTCATACAGTTCGGCCGCGCGCGGCGACAGCACACGCACTTCGACCTGTGCGCCGTGGTGCGTGACGCGGTAGGCCAGCGTCAGGCGCTCGATCTGCGCGCTGAACGGCGCACCGTTGACGGTGCCGTGCACCGCGACATCGCGCAAGTGACCGTCGAAATGAATCGCGTAGGCCTTGCCTGCGATCACGACACGGAAGGCATCGCCCTCCATCTGCGCGGTGGCCCGCGTCTGGCGCCGCGCGCCCTGCGCATCGGTCTGCACGACGACGAACTCGGTGCCGATGCGCAGCTCGTGCCCGCGCAGCTGGCCGGTGATTCCCGCCGAGCGGGCCAGCACGCGGCGGTTCAGCGCGACCGCGAGGGCGAGCAGGAAGCCGGGGTCGTCGTGCGTTACCGACTCGAGCGTAAAACCGGTCGGGTACTGCTCGGCGATGAAGCCGGTGTTGAAGTCGCCTGAGACGAACTTCGGGTGCGCCAGCAGCGCGGCCTGGAATGGGATGTTGCTCGCGATGCCGCGGATCACGAACGCGTTCAGCGCCTCGCGCATCTTCGCGATTGCATCGAGTCGGTCGGTGCCGCAGACGATCAGCTTGCAGATCATCGAGTCGTAGAACATCGGGATCTCGCCGCCTTCGTAGACACCGGTGTCGACACGGACGCCACCGGCCGCCGGCACCGGCTTCGAAGCCTCCATCGTCGTCAGCGGCGGCTCGAACGCGATCAGCCGGCCGGTGCTCGGCAGGAAGCCGCGCACCGGGTCTTCGGCATTGATGCGGCACTCGATCGCCCAGCCCTTGCGCTGGATCTGATCCTGCGTGAACGCGAGCTTCTCGCCCGCCGCCACGCGGATCATCTGCTCGACCAGATCGAGGCCGGTGATGCACTCGGTGACCGGGTGCTCGACCTGCAGCCGCGTGTTCATCTCGAGGAAGAAGAAGCTCTTGTCCTTGCCGACGACGAACTCGACGGTGCCGGCGCTCTGGTAGTTCACGGCCTTCGCCAGCGCGACCGCCTGCTCGCCCATCGCCTGGCGCGTGGCGTCGTCGAGGAACGGGCTGGGCGCTTCTTCGATCACCTTCTGGTGTCGGCGCTGGATCGAGCATTCGCGCTCCCACAGATAGACGCAGTGGCCGTGCGCGTCGCCCAGCACCTGGATCTCGATGTGGCGCGGCTCCTCGACGAACTTCTCGATGAACACGCGGTCGTCGCCGAAGCTGTTGCGCGCCTCGTTGCGGCACGACGCGAAGCCTTCGAACGCCTCCTTGTCGTTGAACGCGACCCGCAAGCCCTTGCCGCCACCGCCGGCCGAGGCCTTGATCATCACCGGGTAGCCGATGCCCTTCGCGATCTCGACGGCGTGCTCCGGCGTCTCGATCGCCGCGTTGTAGCCGGGAATGGTGTTGACCTTGGCCGCGCCCGCGAGCTTCTTCGACGCGATCTTGTCGCCCATCGCGGCGATCGAGTGGTGCTTCGGTCCGATGAAGACGATGCCCTCTTCCTCGACCTTGCGGGCGAACTCTTCGTTCTCGCTGAGAAAACCGTAGCCGGGGTGCACGGCCTGCGCCCCGGTCTCTTTGCACGCCGCGATGATCTTGTCCATCGAGAGATAGGACTCGCGACTCGGCGCCGGGCCGATGCAGACCGATTCGTCGGCGAGCTCGACATGCAGCGCATCGCGATCGGCTTCGGAGAAGACGGCGACCGTCTTGATGCCCATCTTCTTCGCGGTCTTGATGACGCGGCAGGCGATCTCGCCGCGGTTCGCAATCAGGATCTTCGTGAACATGTTCTTGTGCTCCTGACCGATCACAGCGGGATGTTGCCGTGCTTGCGCCACGGATCGTCGACCTTCTTGTCGCGCAGCATCACCAGCGAGCGGCAGATGCGCTTGCGCGTCTCGTGCGGCTGGATCACGTCGTCGATGTAGCCGCGCGCGCCGGCCACGAAGGGGTTCGCGAACTTGGCCTTGTACTCGGCCTCGCGCGCCGCCAGCTTGACCGGGTCGTTCTTCTCCTCGCGGAAGATGATCTCGACCGCGCCCTTCGCGCCCATCACCGCGATCTCGGCATTCGGCCACGCGAAATTGACGTCGCCGCGCAGGTGCTTGGAGCTCATCACGTCGTAGGCGCCGCCATAGGCCTTGCGCGTGATCACGGTGATCTTGGGCACAGTGCATTCGGCATACGCATACAGCAGCTTTGCACCGTGCTTGATGATGCCGCCGTATTCCTGCGCGGTGCCGGGCATGAAGCCGGGCACGTCGACGAAGGTCAGCACCGGGATGTTGAACGCATCGCAGAAGCGCACGAAGCGCGCCGCCTTGATGCTGCTCTTGATGTCCAGGCAGCCGGCCAGCACCAGCGGCTGGTTCGCGACGATGCCGACGCTGTGCCCGTCCATGCGGCCGAAGCCGATGATGATGTTGGTCGCGTAGTCGGGCTGCAGTTCGAAGAAGTCGCCGTCGTCGACGGTCTTCGCGATCAGCTCCTTCATGTCGTAGGGCTTGTTCGGGTTGTCGGGCACCAGCGTGTCGAGCGACCAGTCGAGCCGCTCGGCCGGGTCGGTGCCGGGGCGCACCGGCGCCTTCTCGCGGTTGTTCAGCGGCAGGTAGTTGAAGAAGCGGCGCAGCATCGCCAAGGCATCCACATCGTTGTCGAACGCGAGGTCCGCGACGCCGCTCTTGGTCGTGTGCGCCGACGCGCCGCCCAGGTCTTCGGACGTCACCTCTTCGTGCGTCACGGTCTTCACGACCTCGGGGCCGGTGACGAACATGTACGAGCTGTCCTTCACCATGAAGATGAAGTCGGTCATCGCCGGCGAATACACCGCGCCGCCGGCGCACGGACCCATGATCATGCTGATCTGCGGCACCACGCCCGAGGCCATCACGTTGCGCTGGAACACTTCCGCGTAGCCGCCGAGCGAGGCCACGCCCTCCTGGATGCGCGCACCGCCCGAGTCGTTCAGGCCGATCACCGGCGCGCCGACCTTCATCGCCTGGTCCATTACCTTGCAGATCTTTTCGGCGTGGGCCTCGCTGAGCGCACCGCCGAAGACCGTGAAGTCCTGGCTGAACACGAACACGAGGCGGCCGTTGATCATGCCGTAGCCGGTCACGACGCCGTCGCCCGGCGGACGGTTGTCGGCCATGCCGAAGTCGTGGTTGCGGTGCTCGACGAACATGTCCCACTCTTCGAAGGTGTCGGCGTCGAGCAGCAGCTCGATGCGTTCGCGCGCGGTCAGCTTGCCCTTGCCGTGCTGCGCGGCGATGCGCTTCTCGCCGCCGCCGAGGCGGGCCTTCGCGCGCTTCGCTTCGAGCTGCTGGATGATGTCGTGCATGGGGGTCTACCTCTCGAACAGGTTCAGCAAGGTGCGGGCGGCGACCGACGGCGCGATGCGCGCCGCGGTCACGTCCTGAATCGTCTGCGGCAGTGCGCTGCGCACCGCCGCATGGTGGCGAAAATCGGCCTGAAGCCGGGCCTGAATGATGTCCCACATCCAGGCCAGTGCCTGCGAGCGGCGGCGTGCCGCGAACTCGCCGCTCGCCTGTCGCCGCGCATGCAGGGTCTCGACCGCAGACCAGAACGCGCCGAAGCCTTCGCTCTTCAGCGCGCTCATCAACAGCACACGCGGCGCGCCGTCGTCGCCGGCGAACAAGCGCAGCGAGCTCGTGATGTGCGCCTGCGCGCGCGTCGCGGCCATCGGGTCGATGTCGGCCTTGTTGATCACGACCAGGTCGGCCAGCTCCATCACGCCCTTCTTGATCGCCTGCAGGTCGTCGCCGGCATTCGGCAGCTGCATCAGCACGAACAGGTCCGTCATGCTCGCAACCGCGGTTTCGCTCTGGCCGACGCCGACGGTCTCGACGATCACGATGTCGAAGCCCGCGGCCTCGCACACCAGCATCGCCTCGCGCGTTTTCTCGGCCACGCCGCCCAGCGTGCCCGAGGCCGGACTCGGGCGGATGTAGGCGGCCTCATCGACCGAGAGCCGCTCCATGCGCGTCTTGTCGCCGAGGATCGAGCCGCCGGACAGGCTGGACGACGGGTCGATCGCGAGCACCGCGACGCGGTGGCCTTTCGCGATCAGCGCCAGACCCAGCGCCTCGATGAAGGTCGACTTGCCGACTCCCGGCACGCCGGAGATGCCCAGCCGCATGCCGTGGCCGGTGTGCGGCAGCAGCGTGTTCAGCAACTCGTCGGCGCGCGCGCGATGATCGGCACGCGTCGATTCGAGCAAGGTGATGGACTTGGCGAGCGCGCGGCGATCGCCTGCGCGCACGCCCTCTGCCAAGGCCTGATCCACGGGGGTCAACGCCACAGCTCAGACGCCGCCGGGCCGCCCCAAGGCGGCTGAGCGCCCCCGCGGGGGGCAGGAGCGAAGCGACGTGGGGGCCGACATTCGTTAGACCTTCGCGACGTTCATGCGGATCTGTTCGAGCACGTCTTTTGCACTCGCCGGGATTGGCGTCCCGGGGCCATAGATGCCCTTCACGCCAGCTTCATAGAGCATGTCGTAGTCCTGGCGCGGGATCACGCCGCCGACGAACACGATGATGTCGTCGGCGCCCTGCTTCTTCAGCGACTCGATGATCGCCGGCACCAGGGTCTTGTGGCCGGCGGCGAGCGTGCTGACACCGACCGCGTGCACGTCGTTCTCGATTGCCTGGCGCGCGCATTCGTCGGCGGTCTGGAACAGCGGGCCCATGTCGACGTCGAAGCCGAGGTCGGCGAACGCGGTCGCGACGACCTTCGCGCCGCGGTCGTGGCCGTCCTGGCCGAGCTTGGCGATCATCACGCGCGGGCGCCGGCCCTGGGCTTCGGCGAACTCGTTGATCTCGAGCTTGAGCTTGTCCCAGCCTTCGGCGCTGTCGTAGGCGGCGGCGTAGACGCCGGTCACCTTCTGCGTGTCGGCGCGGTGGCGGCCCCAGGCCTTCTCGAGCGCATCGGACACCTCGCCGACGGTCGCGCGCAGCCGCACCGCCTTGATGCTCAGATCGAGCAGATTGCCCTCGCCGGTTTCGGCGCAGCGGGTCAGCGCATCGAGCGCGGCCTGCGTCGCGTTCATGTCGCGTGCAGCGCGCAGCTGTTTCAGTCGCGCGACCTGGTTGTCGCGCACCATCGCGTTGTCGATGTCGCGCGTCTCGATCGCGTCTTCGGTGGCCAGCTTGTACTTGTTGACGCCGACGATCACGTCCTTGCCCGAGTCGATGCGCGCCTGCTTCTCGGCCGCGCTGGCCTCGATCTTCAGCTTGGCCCAGCCGCTGTCGACGGCCTTGACCATGCCGCCCATCGCCTCGACCTCTTCGATGATCTTCCACGCGGCATCGGCCATGTCCTGCGTGAGCTTCTCCATCATGTAGCTGCCGGCCCAGGGGTCGACGACGCTGGTGATGTGGGTCTCTTCCTGGATGATCAGCTGTGTGTTGCGTGCGATGCGCGCGCTGAATTCGGTCGGCAGCGCGATCGCCTCGTCGAGTGCGTTGGTGTGCAGGCTCTGCGTGCCGCCGAACACCGCGGCCATCGCCTCGATCGTCGTGCGCACGACGTTGTTGTACGGGTCCTGCTCGGTGAGCGACCAGCCCGAGGTCTGGCAATGCGTGCGCAGCATCAGGCTCTTCGGGTTCTTCGCGTCGAAGCCTTTCATGATCTTCCACCACAGCAGCCGCGCGGCGCGCATCTTGGCCACTTCCAGATAGAAGTTCATGCCGATGGCCCAGAAGAAACTGAGCCGGCCGGCGAACTCGTCGACGTCCAGGCCCTTGGCCAGCGCGGCCTTCACGTACTCGCGCCCGTCGGCGAGCGTGAACGCGAGTTCGAGCGCCTGGTTCGCGCCGGCCTCCTGCATGTGGTAGCCCGAGATCGAGATCGAGTTGAACTTCGGCATGTTTTTCGCCGTGTACTCGATGATGTCGCCGATCGCGCGCATGCTCGGTTCGGGCGGGAAGATGTAGGTGTTGCGAACCATGAACTCCTTCAGGATGTCGTTCTGGATCGTTCCACTGAGCTTCTCTTGCGACACGCCCTGCTCTTCGGCCGCGACCACGTAGCCGGCGAGCACCGGCAGTACCGCACCGTTCATCGTCATGCTCACGCTCACCTTGTCGAGCGGGATGCCGTCGAACAGGATCTTCATGTCCTCGACGCTGTCGATCGCCACGCCGGCCTTGCCGACGTCGCCGGTGACGCGCGGGTGGTCGCTGTCGTAGCCGCGGTGCGTGGCCAGGTCGAACGCGACGCTGACGCCCTGCGCGCCGGCAGCCAGCGCCTTTCGGTAGAAGTCGTTCGACGCCTCGGCGGTCGAGAAGCCGGCGTACTGCCGGATCGTCCACGGCCGCACCGCGTACATCGTCGCCTGCGGGCCGCGCACGAAGGGTGCGAAGCCGGGCAAGGTGTCGGTGTACGGCAGGCCCTTCAGATCGGCGGCGGTGTACAGCGGCTTAACCGGGATGCCCTCGGGCGTGATCCAGGTCAGCGCGCTCGCATCGCCGCCGGGCGCCGACTTGGCCGCGGCCTTCTGCCAGGCCGCGAGCGAGTCCGAGTTCAAGGTCTTGTCATCCGACATGGTGTATTCCTCTGGCGCGACGCCACCCCCAAGAATAGAACCAGATCGGGGCTGGACGGCATCGGCCTCTGGGGCGCATAATTCAAAATTGAATTCTATCGACAGATCGCGCGCATGGCGACTCTTCTTCCAGAAATTTCCAGGCCCGGCAGCGCAGAGCGCAGCACGCCGCTGCGCGAGAGCGCGCTGTACGAGCAGGTCGCCGAGCGGCTGCGCAGCCGCATCCTCGCGCACACGCTGCACCCCGGCAGCTGGATCGACGAGCAGGCGCTGGCCGCCGAATACGGCATCAGCCGAACGCCGCTGCGCGAAGCGCTGAAGGTGCTCGCGGCCGAAGGGCTGGTGACGATGAAGCTGCGCCGCGGCGCCTACGTCACCGAGGTGTCGGAGCGCGACCTCGCCGAGGTCTACCACCTGCTCGCGCTGCTCGAGAGCGACGCCGCGATGGTGGTCGCACAGACCGCCAGCGCCGCCCAGATCGCCGAGTTGCTCGCGCTGCACCAGCAGCTCGAAGACGCGGTCGCCGACCGCGACCGCTTTTTCGCCGCGAACGAACGCTTCCACATGAAGCTGCTCGAGGTCGCCGACAACCGCTGGCGCAACCAGCTGGTGGCCGATCTGCGCAAGGTGATGAAGCTGAACCGCCACCATTCGCTGTTCAAGCAAGGCCGGCTCGAAGCCTCGCTGAAGGAGCACCGCCAGATCATGGCCGCGCTGAAGGCACGCAACGGCGAGCGCGCGCAAGCGCTGATGCAGCAGCACTTTGCGAACGGCAAGGAAGCGGCCTCGCTGTCCTGATCACATGGCGCACCCGGCCCCGCCAGGCTCAGGCCGCTTGGGAGCGGCCCGGCGCTGGCCTGAGCGTCATCCTGGGCTGCGACAATCGCGCCCATGAATCGATCCGCCCTCCGGCCCCAACTCGCGCTGATCGCTGCCGTCGCCCGCAATGGCGCGATCGGCAAGGCAGGCGGCCTGCTCTGGCACGAGCCCGAGGACCAGAGGCACTTTCGCCGCGTCACGATGGGCTGCCCGGTGATCATGGGCCGCAAGACCTGGGATTCGCTGCCAGTGCGCTTCCGCCCCCTGCCCGGCCGGCGCAACGTGGTGATCACGCGCGACGCGGCGTGGCGCGCCGACGGCGCCGAGCCCGTGTCGTCGCTCGACGCCGCGCTCACGCTGCTCGCCGAGGCCCCGAAGGTCTTCGTGATCGGCGGTGCCGAGGTCTACGCGCTTGCGCTGCCGCACGCCACCGAGCTGGTGCTCACCGAGATCGACGCGGTGCTGGACGGCGACACCTTCTTCCCGCACTGGGACCGCACGCGCTTCGTCGAAACCGCTCGCGAGGACCGGCCCGGATTCAGTTTCGTCACCTACAACCACACATCAGGAGATTGACATGTCAGCAGGCGGTTTTCACGTGCACGGCCCGCACGATCATGAGCTCGAACACGCTGCGCAGCACGACCCGGCCGGGATGGCCGGGCAGCTCGCAGTCGTCACCGCGATCCTCGCGACCGTCGGTGCGCTCTTCGCGTACATGGGGGGCGCCACGCAGGCCAATGCCGGCCTGTACAAGAACGACGCCGCGATCAAGAAGACCGAGGCCTCGAACCAGTGGAACTACTACCAGGCCAAGAGCGGCAAGCAGAATCTGAGCGAGCTCGCGCTCGAGCTGGCGCCGGAGTCGCGAAAGACCTTCTACGCCGACGAGATCAAGCGCTACAAGGCCGAGAAGGCCGAGATCAAGCTCGCGGCCGAGAAGCTCGACGCGGAGTCGAAGACCTGGGACGACAAGAGCGCCGAGCAGATGCACCAGCACCACCGCTGGGCGCAGGCGACCACGGCGCTGCAGATCGCGATCGCGATGGCGGCGATCGCGCTGCTGACGAAAAAGCGCTGGCTCGAGAAGCTGGTGTTCGGCGTCAGCGGGGTCGGCCTTGCGGTCGGCATCGCGGCGTGGTTGCACTACTGATTCACTGATCCGCCGCCAAACCAGCCGCCTTGCGGCGCCGGCGTCTGTGCGGCAGCGCACCAAGGCCCGCACCGACCGTCTGTCCATGTGTTCGCTACCGAACATACGAGACCGGCGCGATCTGCCTACACTCACAGACCACTCTGTGCCCATCCGCTGCCTGAGAGGAATCACCGCAACCAGATCTGCCCCGGAGTTTCGAGAGATGGCCCAGTCGCCCGCCCCGAAGAAGAACCATCTGTTCGCGGCACTGCCGGACGCCGAGTGGGAACGCTGGCTGCCGCAGCTCGAAGCGGTCGATCTGCCGCTGGGCCAGGTCGTGTACGAGTCGGGCGGCACGCTGAGTCATGTGTACTTTCCGACCACCGCGATCGTCTCGCTGCTGTATGTGATGGAGAACGGCGCGTCGGCCGAGATCGCCGTGGTTGGCAACGAGGGCATCGTCGGCATCTCGTTGTTCATGGGCGGCGAGTCCACGCCGAGCCGCGCGGTCGTGCAAAGCGCCGGTCGCGGGTATCGGATGAAGGCGCAGGTCATCAAGGACGAGTTCAAGCGCGCCCCGGTGCTGCACCTGCTGCTGCGCTACACCCAGGCGCTGATCACGCAGATGGCGCAGACCGCGGTCTGCAATCGACACCATTCGCTGGACCAGCAACTGTGCCGCTGGCTGCTGCTGAGCCTGGACCGGCTGCAGGGCGACGAACTCGTGATGACGCAGGAGCTGATCGCCAACATGCTCGGCGTGCGCCGCGAAGGCGTGACCGAGGGCGCGCTGAAACTCCAGGACGCCGGCGTGATCCGCTATTCGCGCGGTCGCATCACGGTGTTGGACCGTCCGGAACTGGAGCGGCGCACCTGCGAGTGCTACGCGGTCGTCAAGAAGGAATACGACCGCCTGCTGCCGGACCTGATCACGAAATAGTCGCGCCGCGGGCGTTTCAATGGCCCGCTATGTGTGCTGGCAGACAGTCGCCCCGCCGCCGGCCGGGCAGACTCGTCGCTTGCCCAGCGAACAGAACCACCTGATAGAGCTGCTGCCGCGCACGGACCGGCTGCGCCTGCTCGCCGTGTGTGAGCCGGTCCAGCTGTTGCTGAGCGATGTGCTGTGCGAGCCCGGCATGCCGACCCGGCATGTCTTTTTCCCCACCGACGGCTTCATCTCGCTGGTCGCGCTGATCGAGGGCAGCCCGGGCGTCGAGGTCGGCCTGGTCGGTCGCGAAGGCATGCTGGGCGTGCAACTGGCCCTCGGCGTGCCCACCACCCCGCTGCATGCGCTGGTCCAGGGCTCGGGCGCGGCCTGGCGCGTCGGGGCCAAGGCGTTCCAGAAACAGCTCGCGCACAGCCCGGCCCTGCAGCGCGGCCTCCACCGCTACCTTTACGTGCTGATGTCGCAGCTCGCCACCTCGGCCGCCTGCCTGCGCTTCCACCAGATCGGCCCGCGCCTGGCGCGCTGGCTGCTGATGAGCCACGACCGGGCCCATGCCGATCGTTTCCACGTGACGCAGGAGTTCCTGGCCTACATGCTGGGCGTGCGCCGCGTCGGCATCACGATGGCGGCCGGCGTGCTGCAGCGCGGCGGGCTGATCGGCTACCACCGCGGCGACTTCACGGTGCTCGATCGGCCCGGGCTCGAAGCCGCCGCCTGCGGCTGCTACGCCGCCGACCGCAAGACCTACACCGCGATGCTGAACTGAGGTTGAGCGATACCGCCGCGGCGACTGTTCGCTGCCGCACAGACGCACGGGCACTTCCGGTGCTACACACGGATTGCACAGAACAGCTGAATCGCGGAGCCCTGACGATGTCGACCAACCCCACTCCCCCGCGCGGCGTCGCGATCGCCGACTGGGACGATCTTTTTTCCGCCGTGAAGGCACGCCTCAAACTGACAGTGGACGAGTGGGTCACGGCCAGTGCGGCCGTCGATCCGAAAGGCGCTGCCGCACGGGTGCGCGAAGGCGTGCTCGAATGCGCGGGCGCCCTCGATCAGCTGCACGCGACGCTCGCCCACGAGGCCGAGCGCCGGCAGCGCCTCGAGCTGGAAGTGTTCGACACCCAGGTCGCGCTCGCGCAAGCGCGCGCCGAACTCGCCGAGACCCGCGCGGCGGAGCAACGCGCGCTGCACACGGGCGCGCACGACGCGCTGACGCTGCTGCCGGCCCGCGGCTTCTTCCGGGATCGCCTGCAGCACGTGCTGGCGCGCGCCGAGCCGCGGCCGCAGGCGGTGACCTTGCTGTACCTCGACCTCGACGGCTTGAAGCCGATCAACGAGGTGCACGGTCACGACACCGGCGACGAGCTGCTCAGGATCGTGGCCGCGCGCCTCGCGCGCACGGTTCGCTCCGACGCCATCGTCGGCCGGCTCGGCAGCGACGAGTTCGCCTTCCTGCTGACCGAGGTGCCGAGCCGCGAACGCCTCAGCCACCTGGCCTGCAGCCTGCTCGAGGTGGTGTCGGCCCCGCTGAAGATCGGCGAGCTCGAGCTCAGGGTGCGACCGAGCATCGGCATCGCCACCTACCCCACCGACGGCGCCACCGCCGAAGCCCTGCTGAAGACCGCCGACGCAGCGAGGCACCTGGCGAAGCAGAGCCGGACCGGCTACGCCTTCTTCGACGAGCGTGCCGAGCCGCGGGTGACCTCCGAGACCGCGCTGGACCACTGACCCCAGCCGCGCATCTTCCCCGGGTTGAGCAGGCCCTGTCGCCTACGCTGGTGCGGTGGCGGCCTACGTCGTCGGGCTCGACGTCGGACGATGGGCCATCAGCCAAGCATGCAAGGCCTGCGCCGCGACCGACAGTTCTCGGTCGCGTCGTCGAACGAGGTAGATGTGACGGGTCAGGCCCTTCCAGCGGATCGGCCGAATGGCGATGTCGGGCAAGCGAAACTGGTACAGCGTCAACGCCGGCACGACGCTGATGCCCAGGCCGGCACGGACCATGCCGCTGACCGTCGCGAGCTGCTCGACCTCGAGCACCGAGCGAAGCGTTTGCGGATGCGTCGCCGCGTCGATGTACTGGCGCACGCTCGATGTTCGCGACAGGTGGATGAACGGCCACGCGGCCACGTCCTTCGGCCGCAGTTTGGCCGCCGTGTCGGCGAGCGGGTGATCGGCGGGGCAGACCAGATAGAACGCATCGCTGCAGAAGATCTCCGCGGTCAACTCCGGGGTCTCGGCGCGCGTGGCCGCCAGCGCGAAGTCGGCGCGGCTGCTGCGCACCGCATCGATGCAGGGCTCGGACAAGACATCGGCCACCTGCATCTCGATGCCCGGATGTTCGGCATGAAACCCGGCGAGCACGCTCGGCAGCCAGTCGGCGGCCAATGACGGCAGCAGCGCGATCGAGACGCGGCCGCGGCGCAGCGCCGCGCGGTCGCTGACGCCGGTCAGCGCCGCGTCCACCTCTTCCAGCACGCGGCGTGCGGCGAGCTCGAACGCCACGCCTTCGGCGGTCAGTTCGACATGGCGGGTGCTGCGATCGAAGAGCCTGATGCCGAGCGAGTCTTCAAGCTGGCGGATCAACGCGCTGAACGCCGGCTGCGAGAGGTGGCTCGCCGCGGCGGCGCGGGTGAAGTTGGCCTCGGCGACGAGCGAGACGAACGCCTGCAGTTGCCGCGTTGACAGATTGATCTGCATTTCAGCTCAATTTATCTTGATTTTCGATTTCACAGCTTAACCGTGTTTGCCTAGAGTCAACGCAAACAAGACCACCCTCGATGGAGACAAGCATGAAGTTTCGACCCCCGCGCCGCGGCGTTCTGCTCGCCGCCGCCCTCGTTTGCACCGGTGCCGCCCTGCTCGCCTGCGGCGGCGACGACGACGGCGCTGCCGCACCGGTGACCACACCGGCCGCGACCTACCACCTCAATATCACGAAGACCGAAGACGTGGCCGGCAGCTTCGGCGCAGTCGGGGCCTACGAGCGCATCACCGGCAGCTTCACCGGCGAGGTCGATCCCGCGGACGCGAAGAACACGATCATCCAGGATCTCGCCCTCGCACCGCTGAACGCAAATGGCAAGGTCGAGTACACGTCCGAGTTCGTGCTGCTCAAGCCCAAGGACATGAGCAAGGCGAACGGCGTGCTGCGATTCGATGCGCCGAACCGCGGCAACATCGTGGCGCTCGACCCGTACTTCGCGTCGCGCGGCTACGTCTTCGTCAGCGCAGCCTGGCAGGGCGACGTGCCCGCCGCGACGGGCAAGGTCACGCTCGCGGTGCCGGTCGCGAAGAACGCCGACGGCACCTCGATCACCGGCAGCTATCGCGCCGAGCTGATCCCGGCGGCGTCGACCACCAATTCGCTGACGCTGCCGGGCGGCGCCTACAACGGGGCGATGCTGCCCTACGCACCGGCCAGCCTCGACAACACATTGCCGGGCTACACGCTGACGCGCCGCATCAACGAGGACGATCCGCGCGAATACATTCCGGCGAGCGACTGGAAATTCGCGAAGTGCGATGCGAGCACCGCGTTCCCCGGCACGCCCGACGGCGCGAACGTCTGCCTGAAGAACGGCTTCGACGGGCGCTACTTCTACGAGCTGGTCTATGTCGCGAAGGATCCGAAGGTGATGGGCCTCGGGTTCGCCGCGGTGCGCGACATGATCGCGTTCTTCCGCGACCGGCAGCAGGATGCGGCCGGCACCGCGAACCCGATCTTCGGCGCGATCAAGAACACGATCGCCTCGGGGGTTTCGCAGTGCGGCAACTTCATGAAGACCTTCGTGCACCTCGGGTTCAACCAGGACCTGAACGGCAAGCAGGTCTTCGACGGCGTCTACGCGCAGATCGCCGCACGCCAGACCAACCTCAACATGCGATTCGCCATCCCCGGCGGCGGCGGCGGGGTCCGCACCGATCACACCGCCTTCGGTCAAGGCGGCACGCGCGGCCTCGATCCGGCCTACGTCGATGCCGTCTCGGGCCGCAGCGACGGCGGCATCCTGAAGCGCTGCGACGCGACGAAGACCTGCCCGAAGCTGTTCATCGGATTCAGCGGCACCGAGTTCTGGGACCTGCAAGGCTCGCCGCTGCTGACCGACGCCTGGGGCACGGTCGATCTGGTGCAGCCGGCCAACGCGCGCATCTATTTCTACGCCAGCTCGCACCACCTGCTCGGCCTCGCGAGCTTCGCACCCGCGACGGTCGGATCGGTCTACGCGACCAACAAGAACCTGGCCGTGACGACCATCGTCCGGGCGCTGTACCAGGACCTCGAGGAGTGGGTCGTCGCGGGAACCGAACCGCCCGACAGCCAGGTGCCGAAACTCGCCGACGCGACGCTCGTGCGGCCGGCGCAAGTCAGCTTCCCGGCGATCCCCGGGGTGCACTACACGGGGCTGGCGACGAGCTATCCGCTGCTCGACTGGGGGCCGCAATACCGGCCGCAGGACGAATCCGGGATCGCGACGCAGCTGCCGCCGGCGTACCTCGGCCGCGACTACGCGATCCTCGTGCCGCAGGTCGATGCCGACGGCAACGACATCGCGGGGATTCGCAGCGTCGACGTCGCCGCCGGCCTCGGCACCAACACCGGCTGGAACTACAACAGCAAGCCGGGCGTGATCGACCTCGCCGGCCTGTTCGGTTCCTACTTCCCGTATGCGAAGACCGCGGCGAGCCGCCTCGCTGCCGGCGATCCGCGGCCTTCGCTCGAGGAGCGCTACGGCACGCAAGCCGGCTATGTGGCGGCCGTGACGAATGCGGCCAACGATCTGGTGGCACGCCGCTTTATGCTCCAGACCGATGCCGATGCGGCGATCGCCGCGGCGACCGCCAACCCGGTGCTGCCCTAGGCCGATCATCGAGGAGCGACGCTGTTGAAAACCTTGCGCATCGGCACCGGAGCGGGCTATTCCGGCGACCGCATCGAACCCGCCGTCGAACTCGCCCGGGACGGGCAGCTCGACTACCTGGTCTTCGAATGCCTTGCCGAACGGACCATCGCCCTCGCCCAACAGGCCAGGCGCCAGGACCCGGCCGCCGGCTACGACCCGATGCTCGAGGCGCGCATGCGTGCGGTGCTCGCGCTCGCGGTGCGCCACCAGGTGCGCATCGTCAGCAACATGGGTGCAGCGAACCCGGTCGCGGCCGCGCAAAAAACCGCCGAGATCGCACGCACGCTCGGGCTTCATGGACTGAAAATCGCAGCGGTCGTCGGCGACGACGTGCTCGAGGTCGTGCGCCGCGGTGACTACCGGCTCGAAGAAAGCGGCGCCACGGTCGCTTCGCTCGGCGACCGCATCGTGTCGGCCAACGCCTACCTCGGCGTCGAGCCCATCGTCGAGGCGCTGCGGACCAGCGCGCAGGTGGTCATCACCGGCCGCGCCGCGGACCCTGCGCTGTTCATGGCGCCGCTGGTGCACGAATTCGGTTGGGCGCTGGACGACTGGGATCGGCTCGGCCAGGCGACCGTCGCCGGCCATTTGCTCGAGTGCGCTGGCCAGATCACCGGTGGCTACTTCGCCGACCCGGGCTTCAAGGATGTGCCGGGGCTGGCGCGCCTCGGCTTCCCGATCGGCGAAGTCTCGGACAACGGCGACGTGGTCATCGCCAAGGTGCCGGGCTCCGGCGGGCAGGTGACGGCAGCGACCTGCAAGGAACAACTGGTCTACGAGATCCACGACCCGCGCCGCTACCTGCAGCCCGACGTGGTGGCCGACTTCTCTCAGGTGACGGTCGAGGAGATCGCTCCCGACCGGGTGCGTGTCAGCGGCGGCCGCGGCACGCCGCGCACGCCCACGCTGAAGGTCTCGGTGGCCTACACCGATGGCTTCATCGGCGACGGGCAGATCTCATATGCGGGGCCGGGCGCGCTCGAGCGTGCGCGGCTCGCACTCGAGATCGTGCGCGAGCGGCTAGTCATCATCGGCCTGCACAGCGACGAACTTCGCTTCGACCTGATCGGCGTCGACTCGCTGCACGGCACGGCCTTGTCGGGCGGCGCCGGCGCCCCCTACGAGGTTCGCGCCCGCGTGGCGGGCCGCTGCGCATCGCTCGCCGAGGCCAGGCGCATCGGCAACGAGGTCGAGACGCTCTACACGAACGGCCCGGCCGGCGGTGGCGGCGCCACGCACAGCGTCCGCGAGGTGCTCGCGGTGCAGTCGGTGCTGCTGCCGCGCGAATGGGTCCAGACCTCGGTCCTGGTGATGGAGGCCTGACATGAAGCTTCGTGAGCTCGCGCATTCGCGCACCGGCGACAAGGGCAACACCTCGAACATCTCGCTGATCGCCTTCGACCCGAAGCACTTCGAGCACCTGCGCACCCACGTCACGGAGGCGCGCGTGAAGGCGCACTTTCACGAGCTCGTGCAAGGCGAGGTCGTGCGCTACGAGATGCCGAACATCGGCGCGCTCAACTTCGTCCTGCTGCATGCCCTCGGGGGCGGCGTGACCAGCTCGCTGGCCCTCGACGCGCATGGCAAGTCGCTCAGCTCCGCGCTGCTCGATCTCGATATTCCCGAACCGACACTCTAGACACAGAAAGAAGAGGACGACATGCTGAATCGATTCCGCCGCGGGCTGCTCGCGGCCGCGTGGGCCAGCGTGGCCACGATGCCGACCCTGGCCCAGACGACCGCCTATCCGACCAAGCCGATCACGTTCACGGTGCCGTTCGCTGCCGGCAGTGCGACCGACCAGCTCGCGCGGGCGCTGGGGCAATCGATCAGCGCGCAGACGAAGCAGCCGGTCATCGTCGACAACCGGGCCGGCGCCAGCGGCATCATGGCCGCGCAGGCCACCGCGAAGGCGGCGCCCGATGGCTACAACGTGCTGATCACGACCAACACCACGCACGCCGCGAACGAACACCTGTACAAGAAGCTGCCGTACGACCCAGTGAAGGACTTTCTCCCGCTGACCGGTCTCGGCAAGGGGGGCCAGGTGCTGGTCGTGCGTGCCGATGCACCGTACAAGTCCGTCGCCGACTTGCTGGTCAAGGCCCGCAAGGAGCCCGGCAAGCTGAGCTTCGGCAGCGGAAGTTCGTCGAGCCGGGTCGCGGGCGAGATGTTCAAGCAACTGAGCAACACCGACCTCCTGCATGTGCCGTACAAGAGCAACCCGCTCGCGATCACCGATCTGCTCGGCGGCCAGATCGACATGATGATCACCGACACCGCGACCGGTGTGCCGCAGATCAAGGGCGGCAAGCTGCGCGCGCTCGCGGTTTCGACCGCGCACCGCATCGCGCTGCTGCCCGAGGTGCCGACCATCGACGAAGCCGGTGTCAAGGGCTACGACATGGGCTATTGGTTCGCCGCCTACGTGCCGGCCGGCACACCGCCAGCGGTGGCGGCGCAGCTGCTTGATCTGCTGATCGCGGGCACGAAAAGCGCGGGCGCCGCCGCCTTCTTTCGCGACGCCGGCGTCGAACCCTGGACGACGACGCCGGACGAACTCGCAAAGTTCCAGGCGAGCGAAACGCAGAAGTGGGGCAAGGTGATCAAGGCGGCGGGCATCGAACCCGAATAGATCCCGAGCGGTTTGGTCGTGGTCGCCGATGGGCTGCGTGGGCGACCGCGGATGCTGCAAGAATCCGCAGAACCAACACCTGCCCGCGCCGCCGATGAAGCCTCTCCTGCTGGTCCTGATCCCGATGTCCGAACACAGCCTGGCCCAGCTGCATGAGCGCTTCGAGCTGCAGCACGCGCCGACGGCAGCACAACGCGCCGATGCGATCCCGACGCACGGCGCACGCATCCAGGCGGTGCTGACGAATGGCACGACCGGGCTGCGTGCCGACGAGATCGACGCGATGCCGCAGCTCGGTCTCGCCTGCGCACTCGGCGCCGGCTACGAGAATCTGGCGCTGGACCACGCGCGTGCCCGCGGCATCGTGCTCGCCAACGGCGCCGGAACCAACGACGACTGCGTCGCCGACCACGCGCTCGCCTTGCTGCTGGCGACGGTGCGCGCGATCCCGCAGTTCGATCGTGCCTGCCGCCAGGGTGTCTGGCGCGACGCGTTGCCGATGCGCCCGCAGCTGGCGCACAAGCGCCTGGGCATCCTCGGCCTGGGCACCATCGGCCGCAAGATTGCGCAGCGCGGTCTGGCGTTCGACCTGGCCGTCGGCTACCACAACCGGTCGCCGCGCGCGGAACTGCCGTATCGCTATTTCGACACGCTGCAGGCGCTGGCGCAGTGGAGCGACGTCCTCGTGGTGGCCGCGCCCGGCGGCGCGGGGACCAAGCACCTGATCGACGCGGCGGTGCTGAAGGCACTCGGCCCCAACGGCTTTCTGGTCAACATCGCGCGCGGCAGCGTCGTCGACACCGAGGCACTGGCCCGGGCGCTGCGCGCCGGCGAGCTGGGCGGCGCCGGACTGGACGTCTACGAGAGCGAGCCGCTGCCGCCTGCGGCATTGATGGAGCTGCCCAACGTGGTGCTCACGCCGCACGTGGCCGGCACATCGCCCGAGGCGGCCGAGGCCTCGCTGCAGTGCTTCCTGGAGAACGCCGCGCTGCACTTCGCCGGCCAGCCGGTGCGCACGCCGATCTGATGCACGCCGTCACGTTCAAGTCGTCAACGAATCGTCATCGGGGGCGACCGCGCACCCGTTGATGCGCCAGCTCTTGTCCGGCTGCAGCTCGAGTTCGTAGACCGCGCGCCAAAAATTGCCCTCGCGGTCGCGGAACTGCACGGCCTGGGTGATCGTTGTCGTCGCCCTCTCGCTGGCTTCGGGGCGCATGAAGCTGATCGATGCCGGGCGGATCAGCATCGGATAGCTGCGGCGCACCATCTCCGCAAAGGTCGCGGCGTCGTGGAACTGGCTCTTGATCGCCGGCGACGCGTACGAGAACGCCTGCACGGATTCCTCGGCGGCCAGCGCCTTGAGCTGGGCCTCGACGACTGCGCGCACCGCGCGAGCGTCGCTCGCACTGACCTGGTCCGCGCGCGAGTTTCCGTCGGCCATCGCCGCGGATGATGCGAGGGTCAGCAGCAGCGCACAGACCAGTGACTTGACGATCAGCATGGCGGCCTCCGGCGTCGACGATCGAGCCAGCCCATTCTGCGGCGCACTCGAAAGCCCTGCTGGCGGGCTACCCTCTTCTTCGAATCAGGTCACGGATTCGCGACCACGCGCCGCGCGACGACATCGATCTCCACCCGCGCGCCCTTGGCCAGCCCGGTCACGCCGACGCAGGTGCGCGCCGGGCGCTTGCCGGCAGCGAAGTAGCCCGCGTAGGCGGCGTTCATCGCGGCGTAGTCCTCCTCGAAGTGCGTCAGGAAGATCCGCACCGACAGCACGTGTTCGAAGCCGAGACCGCAGCCGGCCAGCACCGTCGCCAGGTTCTTCATGACCTGGTGCGTCTGCGCTTCGATGCCCTCGGGATACGGCGTGTCGACCGAGGTGCCGACGAAAGGCATCTGGCCGGTGACGAACACCCAGCCATCCGCTTCGACGGCATGGCTGAACGGCGCGACCGGGTCCGGCGCGCCGGCGATCATGTGGAAGATCGGTGATGCCATCGCTCAGTACCCCACCGCCTGGCCGTCGCGGCGCGAATCGCTGGCCGCCACATAGCCGTCGTTCAGGTCGTCGGACAGCTTCCAGATGAACTGGCCGCTGCCGTAGTCCATGTAGGCGTCGGCCGTGGGCTCGAAGCGGTGGCCCAGCGCGCTCAGATCCGCGACCAGGGCCGGGGCCATCGTCGACTCGAAGTCGACGTTCAGCCCGGTGGCGACTTTCCAGCGCGGCGCGTCGCACGCCGCTTGCGGCTGCTGATGGTGCACCAGCATGCGCGCCAAGGTCTGCAGGTGACCCTGCGGCTGCATGTTGCCGCCCATCACGCCAAAGCTCATCTGCGGCCGGCCATCGCGCGTCAGGAACCCCGGGATGATGGTGTGGAACGGCCGCTTGCCGCCGGCCACGACGTTGGGATGCCGCTCGTCGAGCGTGAAGCCGTGGCCGCGGTTCTGCAGGCTGACACCGGTGCCGGGCACGACGACGCCGCTGCCGAAGCCCATGTAGTTCGACTGGATCAGGCTGATCATCATGCCGCTCTCGTCGGCCGCGCTGAGGTAGATCGTGCCGCCGCTGGGCGGCGTGCCGTGCTGGAAGTCGATCGCGCGTTTGGGGTCGATCAGCTTGGCGCGCTCGGCGAGGTAGGCGTCGCTCAGCAGATCGGCGGCCGTCACCTCGGTCATGAAGCGCGGGTCGGCGACCCAGCGGTAGGTGTCGGCGAAGGCCAGCTTCATCGCCTCGATCTGCAGGTGCTGCGATTCGACGCTGTCGATGGGGAAACGCCCGAGTTCGAGCCGCTCCAGCATGCCCAGCGCCATCAGCGCGGCGATGCCCTGCCCGTTCGGCGGGATCTCGTGCACGGTGTGGCCGGCGAAATTCTTCTGGATCGGCGTGACCCAGTCGGGCCGGTAGTCGGCCAGGTCGGTCAGCGCCATGCTGCCGCCGTTCGCGCTCGAGTGCGCGACCAGCTTCGCGGCGATCTCGCCACGGTAGAAGGCCTCGCCCTTGGTCAGCGCGATCTGGCGCAGCGTGGCGCCCGCGTCCTTGAACACGAAGCGCTCACCCGGCGCGGGCGCGCGGCCGCGCGGCATGAAGGCCGCGGCGAAACCCGGCAGGTCTTTCAGCAGCGGCAGCTGGCGGCCCCATTTGTCCGAGACGATGCGTCCCACGCCGTGGCCGCGCTCGGCGAGCTCGATCGCCGGCTCCAGCAGGTCCGCGAACGGCAGCTTGCCGAAGCGCTCCGACAGCGCGACCCAGCCCGCGACCGCGCCCGGCGTGGTGACGGTGTCCCAGCCGCGCACCGGCATCGTTTCGCCGTGCTTGCGGCGCATGTAGCCCGGGTTCCACGCCGCGGGCGCAACGCCGGACGAGTTCAGGCCATGCAGCTGCCGGCCATCCCACAGGATCGCGAAGTTGTCGCTGCCCAGGCCGTTGGACACCGGCTCGACGATGGTCAGCGCGGCGGCCGCGGCGATCGCCGCATCGACCGCACTGCCGCCTTTGAGCAGCATGCGCAGCCCGGCTTGCGACGCGAGCGCCTGCGAGGTGGCGACGACGTTGCGCGCCATCAGCGGGCTGCGGATCGTCGGGTAGGGGTTGTTCCAGTCGAAGTTCATGGCAGCAGTAGTGTGACTCGGTTGAGATGATGAATGAAGAGCGATCGTCGCTCAGCGCTGGCGCGGATCGAGTGCGTCGCGCAGGCCGTCGCCGAGCAGGTTGAACGACAGGACCAGCAGGAAGATCGACAGCCCCGGCCAGATCGCCATCCAGGGCGCGTTGTCGATGAAGTTTTTCGCGGTGTTCAGCATGCTGCCCCAGCTCGGCGCCGGCGGCTGCTGGCCGAGGCCGAGAAAGGACAAACTGGCCTCGGCGATCACCGCAGCGGCGATCGCGAGCGTGGCCTGCACGATCAGCGGCGCGGTGATGTTGGGCAGCACGTGACGCAGCGCGATGCGCAGCGGCGGGTTGCCGACCGCGCGCGCCGCCTCGATGTAATCCTCGACCTTGATGTTCAGCACCTGCGCGCGAGTCAGGCGCACAAAGATCGGCGTGGCCGAGACGCCGATCGCGATCATCGCGTTCGTCAGACTCGGCCCGAGAAAGGCCGCGAGCGCGATCGCGAGGATCAGGAACGGGCAGGCCAGGAACGCGTCGGTGACGCGCGAGATCACGCTGTCGACCCAGCCGCCGAGAAAGCCCGCTGCGAGGCCGATCGGCACCCCCAGCAGCAGAGAGATCGAGACCGAGACCACGCCCGCGAGCATCGACGCGCGCGTGCCCCAGACCACGCGCGCGAACACGTCGCGGCCGATCTCGTCGGTGCCGAACCAGTGCTCGACGCTGGGCGCCTTGCGGATCGCCCCCCAGCTGGTTGCGATCGGGTCCTGCGGCGCGAGCCAGGGCGCGAACAGCGCGAGCCCGACGAACATCAGCACGACCGCCAGGCCGATGAGCGCACCGCGACGGCGGCGCAGCCGGCGCCATGCGCGTCGCCACGGCCCGGCTTCGGACGCGAGCGGCCGCGCGGCGACAGAGGGAAGAACAGCCGCCATCGCGTCAGCGCCTCAGCCGCGGGTTGACGACGAACTGCGCCAGATCCGCGAGCAGGTTCAACAGCATGTAGGCGCTCGCGGTGACCAGCACGACGCCTTGCACGACCGAGTAGTCGCGGTTGAAGACCGCATCGACGATCAGTTTGCCGAAGCCGGGGATCGTGAACACCTGCTCGGTCAGCACCGCACCCGACAGCAGCGTGCCCAGCTCCAGCGCACCGAGCGTGATGATGGGTGTCAGCGCATTGCGCAGCGCGTGCTTGAGCACCACGGTGCGTTCGTTCAGGCCCTTGGCGCGCGCGGTGCGCACGTAGTCGCTGCTGAGCACCTGCAGCATCGCGCTGCGTGTGTGGCGCATCAACACCGCGGCGATCGCGTTGCCGAGCACGAAGGCCGGCATGATCATCGCGGCCAGATTCGCGCGCAGGTCCTCGAACGGGCTCACGTAGCCCGAGGCCGGCAGCCAGCCGAGCTGCACCGAGAACAGCAGGATCATCAGGATGCCGAGCCAGAAGTTCGGCGTCGACAGCCCCCACAGCGCGAACACATTGGCCGCATAGTCCCAGGCCGAGCCGCGGCCGATCGCCGAGACGATGCCGGCCGGGATGCCGATCACCAGTGCGATCGCGAACGCGAGCAGCGCGAGCTCCAGCGTCACCGGCAGCTTCTGCACGATCAGGTCGAGCACCGGCTGCTGGTTGCGGATCGACTCGCCGAGGTCGCCGCGCAGCACCCCACCGGCCCAGTACGCATAGCGCATCGGCAGCGGCTCGTCGAGGTGCAGCTTGGTGCGCAGGTAGGCGACGACGGTCGGATCCTGCTCCTCACCAGCGAGAATCTTCGCCGGGTCGCCGGGCAGCAGTTGCTGCAGCCCGAAGATCAGCATCGACACCAGCACCAGCGTCGGGGCCAGCGTGGCGATACGCTTGACGAGGTACTCGAACATGTCAGGTGCTCCACCGCGTGTCACTCGATCCACGGCACACTGAACGCCCGGGCATCGTGAGCGACCGCAGTCGGCCCGTTGCCGTCGTTCGATGCAGGCCTTGCCAGTGTTGGCGCGGGATCGGGCCGGTGGGGCATGCTGCTGCGCTCATGTCCCCCGGGGCCGGCCTGCGGCCACCCCCTCCTCCTTTACTTCGCTCCGCAGCACGCCCCACCGGCCCGATCTTCTCCACCGTGGAGCACGTTCCCGGTCGACAAGCGCCCAGGTATGCAGCCGAGGGAGTCGGGTGGGCAACGCAGCGAAGTAAAGGAGGAGGGTCGGGCGCAGCCCGTCCCGGGGGACATGAGCGGAGTTGC
>Ga0307517_10001026_pt1 | contig 47473 bp, 40 predicted proteins | sample 23_EM_MG_FD_194515 | JGI IMG/M metagenome (GOLD analysis project Ga0307517, IMG submission 194515) | Populus trichocarpa ectomycorrhiza microbial communities from riparian zone in the Pacific Northwest, United States - 23_EM | ecosystem: Host-associated > Plants > Roots > Unclassified | place...
GATCAGTTCCGATATCCAGCTATCAAAGCATTATGCAGCTAATCGCATATGCAACTAGAAAATGAGAGGAGTAGTAATCTCTAAACATCGTTCCAATCAGTTAAACATATCTTGAAACGTGCTCTCACTCCGTATTCCGAGTCGTCTTCTAGATGCCTCTGTGAAGCTCATAACTCCGGGAGCTTGGGTTCGGATATGTGGTTATCCTATGAAGCCATATACCTCGCTCTTAATTATTAGGTAAGCTATTCCCGCTAGGGTAATATTACCATAACCCATTTTGTTTACTCTGGCATCTCAGGTACACCCTCCAAGATGTGAACAATTAAATGCGCATATGACGGGGTTTGCCCGCACATCACGAGCTTGTCTCTGAGTTTCTGAATGTGGTTGATGTACTCGAGTACAGTACCCGATTCCTCAAGCGTGGATTCGTATAGCTCTTATCGCAAATGGTTCGAGTCGTAGCTAGTAGCCGTTTGATAATTGGCGTGCGCGTCGAGCCAGATACTTGAAGCTGTAGTCCACTCCATTTCGTTGTAGTAGCGAATCGCGATAGCATCTGTCATTGCCACCCGAAGCGTACCACTTGCCTTTTGCATCCGAAGGTCTTGCTTTTCGTACTTCTCCATATTTTTCTCGTACTCCTTGACGAGCTTGTCCTTGTCAGACTCCTCTTTCTCCGGCTTCTCCAGCAGCTCCTCACCACCATTAACTAGGTTCCACAAGCCTTCTCGCTGGAGATAATCTCTCATCCTCATTGCCCACAACCGATAATTGGTCCCATCCAGCTTCGCAAAGCTCATGCCGACCAACGATGATGAACCATCTTGTCGATTCATCTTTGCTCCTACTACCGAAGGCGCTGCTACTCTGCGCTAGACACGGAAGCGTATGTAGGACAACGTAGTGTGGTGATAGGTGATACCGGAAAAATATTCACTGCCGAAAGATCACAGGTGAAAACCCTTTTGCTTTTCTTGCGTGTGTGTGAAAACCTTTTCCTGTTAACAGCCAACAAACCGGATGGATTTGGCCGGGCTGATAACCTGATGGAGGTCTGGTTTGCGCGCAGGGAATATGCCGTCGGACAGGCACCGCAAGGACACAGCTATGATCGGATCTGTCGTCACGAGAACGATCTGGGTCAGTCGCTGATAGGAAAACTGAGATGTGTTCGATATCCGATATATATGACAAGTGGGTTCGCAAAGGAGTGTGATGACCATGAGTAGTTCTCATACAGAGAAGGGAACGCAGCTCAGACTAGATACAGTTTGTGGTGGCCCGCACAGTGGGCTCCTACCACACAACACCAGTCACCGCCGCGCAGTCTGGTCAATAGCCCTGCTCACGCCTACAAGTGTGCCCTTACCTAACATACCACGATGAGATTACTCCATCAAGCTTATCAGTGATTTCTTGGCCATGGGCTTCTATGGCAAGAACAGTCACCCGGCATTAGATATCATAGTTGCGAGATACCGTTTTTCGGCATTATACCTTACAGCTATAATCTAAGACATAGTATAAAAATCTTACAAGGTACCTTAACATAACGTACTATCCGAGCACTCATCCGCCGGACATGACTAGATTTTCCCTACCAGGCCGGGGAGATTATACCGGTTCTTGGTGCCCGACCCGGACATTGTGCACAATGCGTGGATGAGGGAGAAAGAGAAGAAAATCGGGGGGGCAAGAGGAGATCACGGTAGAATGGGATATGCTTCCAAACTCGCTCATGCGCTGATATCGCAGTGCTGTGGGCCGTTCAATCACTCATGACAAGCCTGGGTACGATGCCGGTGCTCGCGGAGTGGAAGCTGACCTGATGCTCAAAAGGCTCCACACTTAAAGAACAGCACCAAAGAACACGGACAACCTCCTAACCTCACCTTCGAGCCCGGAGCTTGCATCCGGAGGAAGTGGTCTGCAAGCATGACCTCCATTAGGCCGTGCCCATGATTGGCACCAATCACCGCCATGCTTTAGTTAACAGCCAGCTCTCGGGTCCCTTTTCGCGTGTTAAAAGTTACTTGCGCTTCGAAGTTTTCATTATTCTTTATTTGTATCTCAGTAGTCGGTATTCCTACATTCGAGAGGGATGAGGAGAAAGGAATTAGAGAAAAATTAAATGAGCAACAAATGTGCGAGATGGACCACGAAAACGATAAAAGTAAATAAGTGTGAAATTTCGGGGCACACCGGCCCATATCAATATCAATACAACAGAAATAGCCCGCAGCCAACCCCAAAGTCTGGATTATGAGGGGAAATCAGGAAATCTAGGTTAGACAAGAAATGGGAGTGCGTGTAGGTCTTTATACAGGTAAGTGATAAATATATGCGGTTTGATCGTAAGTGATTTTCTGCGACTGAAGGAGAAATAGCTAATATAAATGTTCGTGACATGCCAACTCCGGAGGGAAAAAAAAAGGCGGTTATTAAGCAAGGCAGTATTGTGAACAGGGGAAGGAAGTAGGGACAGGATGAGAGGTGGGAGGAAGCGGCTGGGACAGGAATGTTTAGGGACCTTGTGGTTCGGTTAATATTCCCACCACCCCTTCGTGATCATTCAGAGCAGCATAATAGAGTGGAGTTCTGCCATTATTATCTAACTTGTCGGGGTTAACGTCATCCCGCCCGAGTAGTAGTTTCACTGCTCCCTCATGTCCATCCTGAGCAGCAACCAAGAGCGGGGTTTGGCCGAACTTATCTGGTCGGTCAGGGTCGACATCGCTCCGCCCGAGTAGTATTTTGACTACCCCCTCGCGCCCATCTGAGGCAGCTTGCCAGAGAGGCGTTCGGCCATTGATATCCGGTACATCGGGGCTGACATCGTTCCGGCTGAGAAGTGCTCTCAACACCCCCTCGTAACCATAATAAGCCGCACTCAAGGGCGGTGTTCGGTCGTGGATACCCCGTTTCTCCGGGTCAGCGTCAGGCCATCTGAGTAGTATTTCCACTACCCCCTCGTATCCCTTCTGAGCAGCGTGATGGAGTGGTGTTCCACCGTCTTTATCTGGCTTGTTGGGATTGACGCCCAGGCTAAGTAGTGTTTGTGTTACTTCCTCGCGCCCATTCCCAGCGGCAACCGAGAGCGGCGTTTGGCCGTACTTATCCGGTCTGTCCGGGTCAACATCGTCCCGCCCGAGTAGTATTTTCACCACTCCCTCGCGCCCGCGCTCCGCAGCGCCCCAGAGAGGCGTTCGGCCGTTGATATCGAGTGTGTCGGGGTTGACAGCGTTCCGCATGAGAAGAGCTTGCAACGCTCCCTCGTGGCCATAAAAAGCCGCACTACAGAGCGGTGTTCGGTTGTAGATACCCCGTTTCTCGGGGTCAACGTCGTCTCGTCTGAGTAGCATTGCCACTATCCCCTCGTGTCCCTTCTGAGCAGCGTGGTGGAGTGGTGTTGTGCCATCTTGATCTGGTGCGTCGGGATTGACGTCGCTCCGCCTAAGTAGTATTTGTGCTACTCCCTCGCGCCCATTCTCGGCAGCACCCGAGAGCGGTGTTCGGCCGCACTTATCTGGTATGTCAGGGTTAACATCGTCCCGCCCGAGCAATATTTTCACCACTCTCTCGCGCCCATCTGCAGCAGCAGCCCAGAGCGGTGTTCGGCCGTTGATATCCGGTGCGTCGGGGCTGACGTCGCTCCGCCTAAGTAGGGTTTTCAACACTCCCTCGTGCCCATAACAAGCTGCGCTCCAGAGAGGTGTTCGGTTATAGATACTCGGTTTCTCGGGGTCAACGTCGTCCCGTCTAAGCAGCATTTCCACTACTCCCTCGTGTCCCTTCTGTGCAGCCTGATGGAGCGGTGTTCCGCCGTCGTCATCCGGTTTGTCGGGAGCGACGTCACCCCGCCCAAGTAGTATTTGTGCTATTCCCTCGCGCCCATTCTCGGCAGCACCCGAGAGCGGCGTTTGGCCGTGCTTATCCGGTCTGTCCGGGTCAACATCGTCCCGCCCGAGTAGTATTTTCACCACCCTCTCGTGCCCATCTGCAGCAGCGGCCCAGAGCGGTGTTCGGCCGTTGATATCCGGTGAGTCGGGGTTGACACCGTTCCGTCTGAGTAGGGTTTTCAACACTCCCGTGTGTCCGTAATAAGTAGCGCTCCAGAGCGGGGTTCGCCCGCGGGTATCCCGTTTGTCAGGGTCAACGTCCGCCCGTCCGAGTAGTATTTCCACCACTTCCTCATGTCCATTCGAAGCAGCCCACACTAGCGGTGTATTACCTGTGCAATCTGTTTTGTTGATATCACAACCTTCTACTTCCGCCAAGCCAGCTACAATCTCAGCAATCCCGAAGAAGGATGCACAGTGCAAACCACTAAACCCGGAATATTTATCGATGCCACGAAAATAGAACCTCCATTTTCCCGCATCTAAGAGGAGTTCCGTGGATATGTGGCCGTCATAATCGTCAAACAGCTTCAGTGCCAGATGTTTCGTATAATCTGATAGATCTATTTTTGCGTGCGTTCCCCAATAGAGAGATGAATACTCCAGAAAAGGTGTGCCTGAAAATAGAGAAGAATATCTGAGAGAGGGTCTGCCACGGAGGTTACCAGTGGGACCGGTCGAAAGAGCTCTGACCTGATGGGAATTTAAATAACTCAAACAGGTCTCTGCCATTGCCGCGTGAGGTCTATCGAAAAGCTCAGGATGAGCCCGGAGGTGCTCTTGAAGGGTGGGGTGAATTAACCGGACCGTGGAAGTCCCCTTGTCTACGGAAACAAACCCCTGACAACAGGTTAGCAATGTCCCTATCGAGGGGACATTGTCGCCATCGATATCCGTCGATCCGATTTCGACTCCGAGGGCGTGACACAATTCGTCGACCTTTAAGGGCCTCTCAGAGTGAGATATCCACATCAATGTGGCCATGCCGAGTCTCGATTTCTCCTCTCCCTGGCCGTTTATCCGACTCAATGCTTCACCATAAGCGCCCTCCAACCCCAAGCCGTCGGTCATCGCATTAAGTTTCTGCCGCCTGCGACGGATTGTAGTTTCCTGTAGGATCGCATTGAGACTTAGCGAGACTAGCAGAAATCTAGATATGTATCTGTTAGTCGATAAATTGAGGGTGCCTATCCGATGCTGCTTGTTCAACTTACAATTCTGAAACATCTCCCGGAATCCCCTTTAGGATATCCGCCTTAAGACTACTGTCCATCGCCTCTGGCGTTGTGTCTTCGTCTAGTCTTCTGTGAATATAGCTAACCAAATCATCTCTCCGTGGAGTGATGCGCATGGCAGTTACCCTCCCGGAAAGACGCCTCATGACCTCAGCCTCGATGTGCGATCGTCCTGTCACGAATATCCGCGTGCTTAGAGAGCTTTGTATAATTTTGTTGAGCGAATCAAGGATCTTGACTTGATCTCGTGCCAAACATTCATCTAGTGCATCGATAAATATGAATGTGCGCTTCATGGAAGCGGTATCCTGCAGCATCTTTACAATGGCGGCAAGCTGGGGTCTCCGTCCACCAACCACAGGTCTCTGGTCTTCATATGCCTCGGCTATTTCCTTAGGTATCTCTTCTAGCCCACTCACAACTTGTTTAAGCAGGGCACCCAGCACACTCACGGATGACTGCTCTCCCCGGGCCGCGGAGTCAAAATAAAAACATGCGATTGCGGCACCCTGTCCTCTAGTCTGATCCCCCAAGCTGTCTACCACTAACGAGCTAGTATCGCAACTTGTTAGCACTTGACCTTCCATTCGTGGATATTCGTCCTTATTACCTAATAAAAGTCTTTCCAACCCAGGGATCTCCGTAGCAAAATAAAACCGCGTTATCAGATCCACTCCCCCCACTACCGGCGAACCAGTTTCTAAACTCCTCGGCCTCCAAGACCCATCCTCCTACATTTTCCACCCGGCTCTCTTGGATGTCCTGGTGCCGTAGTCTGGGCTCAAGCGGTGACAGCCAGGTCAAGATTTGTTGTCGGTCATCGGGAACAGGATAGTGGCTCCACATACTGCCAATGGTGCTGGCGTTATTAGAGTCGATACTGTCCTGGGAGCGATGCTCAGACATCTTCGCCGTTCGAAAAGCAGTAGAGGATTGACGACGGTTGAGTAGGTCGGTTGATTTCAATATATTCTTTATCACTATGTGAAAGGATCGTGTTGATGGAAGCGCTTGTAGCTAAAGAAAAGCGGGGCCTTTGGAACCCGATGGATGCCACACGCCTTTAAGTCAAATACTACGCTGCGGGGCTGCGCACTGCACAAATACTTCGCTATGATGAACGAACAGCGCTCTGGGCCGGGCCCAGTACGGTAAAAACGCTTGCCATTCGCCATCCCTATGGCCGCTAATTCCAGGATTCAGAGACAAACTTCCTAGGAAAGATTAAGGCTTTCCTGACATGGTAATCCTAAGCGCTTTAGCCTTGTTTCGTCTCATTTACTCACCATCCAAACCGATCTGAGACTAATGACTCGATACACATGAATAATCCGATGGCCAATCGCAAGAGTTTCCAAGGTGTGTAACCAGTCGAAACCCTTAACTTACATGTCCAACTCAAATTTTTGCACCATACCGGTACTGCTTCGTGACGTCGACATACAGGTACTCGAGTTGGCTGGAAAAGCTCTTCTCACAGCCTCATAGCTCGCCAGGTGGTTCTGTGAGGCTTAGCACTGCACTTCCGGATATTCAACAAGGCTGCCTGGTGAATGTGTCGAACCAATCTATCGCTAACTAACCGAGCCAGCAGAGCAAGTACTTGTAACAAGAAAAATGTGCCAGGAGGTTGGAATTTCCCTTCTCAGTTACGCGAAGGGAGGGCTCCGCAAACTCCGCCTTTAGTTGAGACAAAACAAAAGGAATATGCAAGGCGCCTTATCCGCGGGGGCCATAATAACGCTACCGGGGGTAGGTAGCCAGCGTTGCAGCTGATGTACCCCTACTCAACTCCACATAGCTAGTTCATCACCGACAAAACTCTCACTACATCAATAGTCTGGGCTATTGAGCTCTGATTTCTTCTGCACTCTAGCCCGGAGCATGCCTGAGAAGAAAAACACTGGTGAGTGGTGAGCCACTTATTTACTTCTATAGATTTTATTATTATTTTTATATCTGTGTTATTATCATTTCGTATTGTCTTGAGTCGAGGTATAGTACGAGTACATGCGTTGCAATTCTGGGTACCTACCCCCGGTCGGGTTATTATGGCCCCCGTGGATACTATTTTATATATATATATATATATTTTGTTAAATCCGCGGTTTATTCGTAGCTAGCTACAGGAAAACCCATGGCATGTAACCTAAGTTATGGCCTAGAATGAGGCTGTACTAGTTTTTTACATGTATTGTACCGTACTACTATCATCATCTGCCCCATCTTCCAAATAACCAGTGCGTAACTCGTCAAAACCAAATACTCGAGTACTGAAACTTCGATTCCGGGCCACAAGAGAAAAGGCTGTCGGTAGCCGCAGATTCACTTCCCACAGTGGAAATGATTTCACGAACGGACAAGAAACAATAAGAAACAAATCGATACTACCGGAGGGGCAAACACCGCTCACACAGCCGGAAGAAGAACGAAGTCGATAGAATCACGAAACTCACGATGAAGAAAGAAAGAAAATCCCAATCACGTTCCGAAAAGGGCCTCTTGGTTGAGGTTGTCGTTGTTTTTCCTGTCGTGCTCTCCCTCGTTGTTTCCATGAATCTACTTACAGCCACTTATAACCTTGCCCCCCCTGTCTATATCACGTGCTCCGAAGCAAACCGCTCTCATCCACGATGCTAGCTCTCTAACTACCTTTGAATAAAAACCATATATGAAACAAAGCGAATAGTCATAAATACAATTTCTCACGCCACAGTACCCTTCGAAGGCTAACTTAGGTGACACGAACGGTCTTCTATCACTACCGTAATTAACTAACCGTGATGGCAGAATAAATGCCGGTGAACAAATTCTGAACGAAATTACCATAAGAATACACAATAATATAAATCGCAGTGCCTGCGGAGAGAGAAAAACTCACCCTTGCTTCTACCCAGGCTACGCTACCACCTCCAATCTAGTGACAGTTAAACACTTTTTTCCCTCGGCTATCCTAAACAGAATCACAGACAGTCACTCACCTTGTCGAAATCTATAAGGTTTGAATCGTATACTCTCTTAACTGCAATACAAAGCAATATAATGAAACGCAGTTTAGCAGCGTCTTCCGAACTTATTAGGGACCGGTGTCCGAACCTGTATGGAACAGAAAAAACTCCTTCCACGGTAGCTCACCGTTAGGCGATTTTGAAACAGGCCTGAGCGTGAACTACCTGACCACACTACCGTAAGAACTCGAATAATCGCACCATGCGCTACAGTATCCCAGAGGGTCGCGAGATTCTCGAGTTGCGAGAGTCGAGCATAAAAACGGGTACATGCCTCCACTTATTTCAAGGCTTAGCCCAAAAGAGGAACTTCAATCCCAAGAGCAAACAAGAAAAGTATCGAAGAAAATTTAAAAGCAGGGTTGACCATGAGAAAATCCATGCCAAGTGGCTAAGAGCGCCGCCACTCTCGCAACTCGAGAATCTCGCGACCCTCTGGGATACTGTATGTATGATAGTCCGAAATTGCCTCCTCAGGAACAGGGGCGAAAAACACACCAAAAATCTGCCCCCCGAGAGGGAGGAAAAACGAAACAACACCAGACCATACTAAGGGAGGCAACTCTAACGTCCTAGCACATGGACCGGTTATTCGAGTTCTTACAGTAGCGGGTCATGGCTACACAAAATCGGGTGCCCCCCGCAGACATTAGATAGTGTGACCGGGTCGCTTACTTTACCTATTCGGGATATTACGAAATTGCAATTAACATGGTGCGCTCCCCCTGTCCTAGGATTAGTGCAGTTGCTTGCGAAAAAAAACCTCATGCACACTGCCACTTGATTACTATCATCTCCAAGCAGGCAATAATTATCACCACTATTTCCTCTTCTTTTTATTACGCCGCTACACTCCATAACCCGTCCCGCCGAGACTGAGGGTTTGCTCTGAGTTGGGGTATCATAATAGTGCGCGATACAATAAATCAAATACAGCACAGTAGCCTTGCTTACCCTACCAGACGCCCCCGGCTTGAAAGGTTTAGAAAAAAACTGAACTTTAAATCGAAAGGGAGATGTGATGGAGGTGGTATCGCGGTCGTGTAAGTGTAGTGGTAGGAGAGAGAGGATGTTCTTGGGTTTATTGTCTACAGAGGTCGCTAGTTAAAGGCGACTTAAATAGTGAAAAATTCTGCATGTAAAATTCCATATACGGTACTCGTTCATGCCCTGGGCCGCTCACATGTCCACACTTTAGCGTTCCTTCATACTATACCACGTGCGCTTCCTGCTTCCTGCGCTCCTCTCTGCTTCCAACACAACACTCTGCTACCACGACTACTATATCACCAGGATGTAAGAGGGGGGCTCTGAGTGTTTGCCTGGGGCGTGGAGACGCGGAGGGGAAATCTAGGTTTTCCCTTTTAATGCGTGGCCAACCCTCGGTGTCATGGATAAATCATGTACACCCAACCTCTTCTTCCTCGGAAGCGCCCTTGCATCCAACCCTCCTCATATGCTAACCAAAGCCTAACCTTTCCGGCCTTGTCTAAAAATCACTTATTCGGCAGGTTGGCAACAGAAAATCCGCTGGCTATTACTGTTGGGGGCTTGAACTATCGGCGCTTGCTATACCATAGACATCTATGGCATCGGGTTTTATTATTGCGGGATACCGCCCTTCGGTATTGTACACCGCAGCAATAATACACCGTATGGTATAAATCCTATTCGTACAGTAATGTACGGTCTCACCCGCAATAACGAAGGCCGAAAATTCCGAGTTTTTTGTTCGTTATAGCGATTTTTGGAAGAAATTCCTTATGGCGGAGGCTATGTGTATAGGAGCAGGGGTGTGAATTCTCAGAGGGTTCATTCGTAATAGCGAGGTTTCTCTTATAAGCAGTTCATTATAGCGGGGTACGCTGACTTGCTCAATTGGGAAGCAGACTCTGGCCTCACTTTCCATTAGTGTCGAAAGTTACTTGCATTTCGCACGTTCCGCTGTCAATACTTGTATCTAAGTATCCTGATCCTAATAGTCTAGAGTGGGGGAGAAGAAAAAGGAATTGGGGAACAGATAAATGAACAGTAGGTGTGCCGGGAGTATCTAGAGCTAGAAAACAGCAATAAAAGGAAAGGCGGGGGGGACTCTAAGCCATTGCGTCCTGTCTCAATGCAATAGGAATAGCCCTCATCAACGCTAAAGTCTACATTACAAATAGAAATTCGCAAACCCCAACCCGGCTACTTACGAAAATGCGTGTAGAAGCTTGGGCGGGTGTGATATTTGTAGACCTGTGCATCCCCACCGCAAACTATTTCCTGCTGCCTGAGGAAAAATATTTAAGCGGAGTTTCCAGAGCCGGCTTACTCCCGGAGGAAGGCAAAGATGGAAATTACCACAAAACAGTGTGTAAAACTGGGGGAGGGATAACTAGGGAGGAGATGAGAAGGGATCAGTAGTGATGGGGTAGACATGTCTATAGAGCTGTTGCAGTCCTTGGGGAATTGACACATAGCTTGTCTGTAGTTGAACGCCTTAAGGGGAGGATTCCTAATGGCCTGATGAGGTGCTAGGTGTTGGGGATGCTGGGGACCGTAGTGGGGCTATCACGCATGCCCGCGCCAAGCAGCCCACTAAAGCGGTGTTCGGCTGCCGCTGCCTAGCTTGTCGGTGTTTAGGTCGTCCACTCGCGTAGTATTTTCACCACCCCCTTGTGTCCATTTATGGTAGCACAGAAGAGTGGCGTCAGACCGTAGATATCCGGTTCGTCAGGTTCAACGCCACCTCGCCCGAGGAGCATTCGAACTACTCCTTCGTGCCCGTTGTCAGCAGCACACCAGAGGGGTGTTCGGCCGTGGATATCTGGTTCGTTGGAATTGACGTCCCCACGTCCGAGTAGCATTTTCACTACTCTCTCATGCCTGTTCAGAGCAGCCCACCATAGCGGTGATCTGCGACTACTATCTAGTCTGTTGGGATTCACGTTGTCCCGTTCTAGTAGCACCTTCACCACTCCCTCGCACCCATTCGGAGCAGCCCAACAGAGCAGTGTTCGGCTACTACTATCGGGCTTATCGGGGATCATGTCGTCACGCCCAAGAAGCATTTTCATCACTCCCTCGTGCCCATTCTTAGCGGCACACCAGAGCGGCGTCCGGCCGTTGGTATCTGGTTCGTCGGGATTCACACTGTCCCGCCTGACCAGTATTTTCACCATTCCCTCGTGCCCATTCGAAGCAGCCCACCCGAGTGGCATTTGGCCGAGCTTAATTGGTTTGTCAAGGTTGAGATCACCCCGGCTGAGTAGCATTTCCACCATTCCCACGCGCCCATTCCTAGCAGCACACCAGAGCGGCGATTGACCGTAGACATCTGGTTTGCTGGGGTTTACGTGATTATGTTTGAGCAGTATTTCCACCACTCCTTTGTGCCCACTGTGAGCAGCACACCAGAGCGGCGTTCGGCCCTTGTTATCTGGTTTATCTGGGTCAACGTCGCACCGCCCGAGTATTATTTTCAGCACTCCCTCGTGCCCATTCGAAGCAGCTCGCCAGAGCGGCGTTCGGCCGAGCCTATCTGGCGTGTTGGGGTCGACGTCGCCCCGTCTGACTAGTATCTCTGCCACTCCATCATGACCATTCTCGGCAGCACACCAGAGTGGTGTGCGGTTACTCTTATCTGGTTTGTCTGGGCTGGCGCCGCCCCGCCCGAGTAGTATTTCCACTAATTCTTCATTTCCACTCATAGCGGCCCACCAGAGTGGTGTTTCGCGATACCTATTTGGCTTGTCGGGGTTGATGTCACCCCGTCGGAGTAGAATTTTCACCACTCCCTCGTGTCCATTCTTAGTAGCCCACCAGAGAGGTGTTAGCCCATTTTTGTCTAGTTTTTCGGGGTTGACATCGTCCCGCCCGAGTAGGATTTCCACGACTGCCTCATGCCCGTTCTTAGCAGCCCACCAGAGCGGTGTTAGCCCGTCATTATCTGGTTTGTCGGGGTTGATGTCGACCCGTGAGAGTAACATTCCCACTACTCCCTCTTGCCCATTCGAAGCAGCCCACAGGAGCGGTGTGCCACCTGTGCAGTCTGTTTGGTTGATATTGCAACCTCGCACAAGTACCAAAAAAGCTATAATATCGACAATCCCGAAGAAAGATGCACAGTGTAGAGGGCCGAATAGGGAAGGTTTATGGAAATCAACATGGGCGAAACGCGACTCCTCTGCATGCAAGAGGATTTTCGTGGATATGTGGCTACCGTAGTCGTCGAAAAGCTTCGAAACAAGTTCCATGGCAAGATCTGAAAGCCCTCTTTTTGCATGCACTCCCCAATATAGCGAAGAATATTCCAGGAAAGGTGTGTTCGGATAAAGAGAAGAATATTCTAGAGAGGGTGCGCCCGAATGCGGAGGATATCTTACATTGGGTGAACGAGAAGATCGGGGGGAGTACTCTCGAAGGGGTGTGCCCGAATAAAAAGAATGTCCAACGAAGGATGCGTTCGAGTATGGAGAGGACCGTTCTATAGAGGACGGACTCGAATGTAGAAAATATCCTAGAAAGAGTAAGCTCGAATACCAAGAAGAATTTACGAGATAGGGTGTACCCGGATATAGAGGATATCTTATAGGGGGTGGGCGAGAAGATCGGGGGGAATAGCCCCGAAGGGAAGTGCCTGAATATGGAGAAGTATGTTCTAGAAGGGGCGCGTTCGAGTGTGGAGAAGAATGTGCCACAGAGGATGGGCCCGAATATAGAGGACAATATCCTAGAACAGGTGGGCTCGCACGTCGAGAAGAGTGTTCGGGATAGGGTGTGCCCCGAATACCAGGAGAGGGAATAGCAGCAAGAAACTTAATTGGGTGGGAATTCAGATAGCTTAAACAGGTTTCTGCCATTGTCGAATGAGGTGTACCCAGAGGCTCAGGATGAGCCCGGAGGTACTCTTGAAGAGTAAAATGGATTAACCGAACAATAGAAGCTTCCTTGTCTACGGAAACAAGTCCCTGACAACAGGAGAGCAACGTCCCTATTGATGGAACGTTTCCAGCATCGAGATATGGCGATCCTATTTGAACACCTAGAGCGTGACAAAGTTCGTCGACATTTAGGGGTCGCTCCGAGTGGGAGATCCACATCAAAGCGGCCATGCCAAGCCTGGATCTCTCCTTATCCTGTCCTTTTATCCGGCCCAACGCCCCCTCATAAGCACCCTCCAACCCCAAGCCGTGGGTGATCGCGTTGAGTCTTTGCCGTCTGCCGCTGATCGTGGTTCCCTGCAGGATCGCATCGATATTCAACGAGACAAGCAAGAAACTAGATATGCATCTGTCAGTGGGCAACCTGAAGTGGCTCTCCGCTGCTGTTGGTTGCGCTTACATTTCAGAAAAGTCTTCGGGAATTCTCTTTAGGATATCCGCCCTCAGGCTAGAGTCCATTGCGTCGGGCATTATGTCTTCGTCAAGTCTGCCACAGAGATAACTGATGATATCATATCTCGGCGGAGTAATGCGTATGGTGGCCACACTTCCAGAAAGACGCTTGGTGACCTCAGGCTCGATATGCAGCCTTCCCGTCATAAATATCCGAGTGCCCGGAGACCTTTGTAAAATTTGATTAAGAGAATCAAGAATCTTGAGTTGATATCCCGCCACACATTCATCAAGTGCATCGATACATATGAACGCAGGCTTTATAGATGCCGCATTCCGAAGCATCTTCACAATATCGGCAAGCCGCGGCCCCCGCCCACCAATGACATGTTTCTGGTGTTCGTATGCTTGTACTATCTCCTCGGGCACCTTTTCCAGTCAGCCCACGACCTGTTTGAGCACGGCACCCAGCATATCTACCGGGGGCTGCTCCTTTTGGGCCGCGAAGTCAAAGTACAAACACGCAACCGTGACTCCTTGGCCTCCGGCCCGATCGCCCAACCTGTCTATCACTAATGAGCTAGCATCACGACTTGTTAGTACTTTCCCTTTTTCCATTTACTGAGATTCGTCCCTGTTACCTGATAAAAGTCTTCCCAACCCCCGGATCTCCATAGCAAAACAAAACCGCGCTATCGGGTCCACTTCCCCCACTGCCAGCGTACCAGCTTCTAAACCTTTCAGTCTCCAAGACCCATTCCCCTACATTTTCCACCCGGCTCTTTTGAATGTCCTTGTGCCGTAGCCTAGGCTCCAGCGGCGATAGCCAGGTCAAGATTTGGGACCGGTCATCGGCAAGAGTGCAGTTGTTCCACACTTTATTAAAGGAGTTGGTATTATTGAAGGAGTTAGTGTTGTCAAGAAAGCGATACCGAGACATCTTCACTGCTTGGAAGCAGCAGAGAATACCCCAGGTGATGGAAGTGGCCAGTTGATGGAATCGGGCTGAGGGGATGTGGGGCCTGTGTGGAACCTGATGGATACCTCCGGACCACCTGGTTAGTCTGATCTCGGCAAAGTTTAGTCAGCCAAACTCTGGCTGTGTTTACTGCATAAGTAGCAAGAATGCCACACTCCTTTAGGTCAAAAGCTATGCTGCGACTCTGCACAAATCCTTTGCTGTGATGAACAGGCACCGTTGAGCGCCTGTGGTGGAATTGTCTAGCCTGGTATATAGAAGAGTACATCAAGCCTTCTCGCTGAACTAGTCGAAACCTTTACATATCTATGATAGCTTAAATAATCGCACCAGATTCCTTCCTGATGTCGACATAGATTGTGAAAACACTTCCCACAGCCTCGTAACTCGCCAGATTCTGTGAAGCTAAGCCTTGTATTTCCCGATACTCTGCAAAGCTGCCAAGCATACTCAAGTAGCGCAGTGCCACAAAAAAACCCTCGTGACAAAGCAATCGAGTCAACCATCATAATATAGCCCCCCTTTTGTGGCGTAGATACATCGGGACCAGATATCGTTCGGTGGCCAACCTGAGCAGTAATTCAATGAATATATCAAAAAATCTTCTATTGCTATCTAACCGAGAGAGCGGAACAAATATCCTGTGAACAAGCCCTAGGGAGGGTTGCCGTATGGAGGCCAGACACCCCGCTTCCCACTACTCAGCAAGGCTGCCATGCACAGTTCAATATTTGTAAAGTTACTGTGGGTATTTATATAAAGTGCACAAGTTTAGCTGACCACCACAAAGGTGGACAATAAATTTTGCTCTTCAAAAGTAATTGAATGAAAGACAAGCATGGAGAATTTAATAAAAAAACTTTTAACTTTTTTTACCCTGCCAAGTGCTGGCGGTCGGTGGGTGAAGCTAGCCCCATATAGAAACCCCATACCAACTGACTTGTCTTAGAAGTGTTTGTGGGCTTTTCTCTTAGAACTCTAGTACTCAGGATATCCAGATGTTTTCTATAGCTTGGCTCAATTATGTGAATCTCCATGTTAAGTTGTATTATTGAAGAAAATCCCTAGATTTTTCTAATGAGGGTGGTCTGTAGGCAGATCTTGAAAATGAGCATTATGGATTAAAACCTGAGTGGGAGTCAGTTTTTTATTATATTACTAGAATTTATTGATTTTGGGCGCTCTTTGGCCACAATAGCCCCCCTAGCCAGCCTCGGACACTTCATATACGGTCTTTAAAGTCTAATAACCTTCTTGTGTTTACTCTTATCACCCCCACCAAGGCAGTCTCTCCAGAGGGTCAGTCCCCACTCCCAAAACCACCCCTCTCATGACTTCTCTCCCCCCAAAACTCCTCTGCTTCCTTCTCAAACATCTCTTTCTCCGTCATCCTTCCCTTCTGCTTCCCTTTGGGGATTAGATTCATCTGTTACTAAGATAATATTACTAAATACAATAGTAGGGTATGGCATCCCATTTACCACTGGCAGTATTACCCAGACTGCTATAAATCTATCATAACATTCCCTACCCTTCAGTCGTAAACTTATCAGAACCAAATACCGCTAGAAGGCTAAGACTAGCAGTAATCCGGAAAGCTGCCGAATCTGGTGTACTAACTAACCCACTATTAGAGTAGAATAGATCTCCAGTGATCAAACGTTGAGAGGAATTACAGCATTGAAAGCGCACCTGAGATACTACCCGGAAGACTGAAAAACAAGCAATTTTGCCAAGCCAAATGAATACATTACCGTAAGTACTCGAATAGAAGAGAAATGTGCTAGGACTTTGGAATTCCCCTTCTTAGCTTAGCGAAGGGGAAAACACCGCAAACTCGGCCTAGAGTCGAGCCGAACAAAAAGAATATGCAAAGCGCCTTACTAGGAGAGGCAACTGCAACGTCCTAGCACATTTCTCTTCTATTTGAGTACTTACAGTAAGATTATAGCTACTATGAGAAATGATGAGAAACCAGAGAAAATAGAGAAACCATGAAACCAAAACACAATTCTAGCGATTCCTTCCTTCCATCACACTTTCTGCATGTTTCCACTGGATGAGGAGTTGGGGAGATGCCGCTGCCCTTGTCGCTAGGGATCGTTGCCACCGATATATTCCTAGATGACAATGAGGGCGCAAGGTGAAAGTAGGGGCTGGCGGGTGGGAAAAACAAAGAACACGAGCTGTAGCGAGCTTGGAGATGAGAAAGCGAGGTGTGGCGAGCTTCGAAGACTCCCGGGGTTCGACGCTCCTATATGTGCAGGTGGCTCCCGGGCCCATGGATGATCATGATCGCGAGCTATGGCCCCCGGAGGAGGACGCGACTGGCTAAACCTTTTTCTAACCGCCACCGAGTAATGCTCCGGGTCCACAAGCTTTGCCCAATTGGCAACGGGTTGTTCCAACCCAACATCATGATTAGTACCATGTCCGCAAAAAAATAAAACCTAGCTTCACTTCAATGCAGGCTATTAAATTTACCTCCAGGGTTGTGCAGTGAGCTCAATCGGAGTAGGAAGGTGTGATTTCTCTGGCTACAGAGTGGCTTGTGCGCGGATATTAAGACTTATCACGGCTCTAAGCTCAAATAGTGTAGTTAACCGTCTTCTGTCAACCAAAGAAATCGAGGTGGGGGTGGTTACACATCTCCCCCTACGGTTTCTTGCTGGTAACAATCGTCACCCCCTCCCGTTGCTTATTTTTAACTGGATCACAGATTGTCACTCACCTCGTCTAAATCCCGAGGGCTTGAAGGACAAGCCTACAGCCTCGTTCCGAAAGCTCTCGCACCCAGTGCAGTACTGCGACACCAAAGGCTATAATTTAATACATCTAGTACAAAAATTTGTCACGGTATGGTACCAGCCAGGGTGTGAGAACATTTGGAACGAGGCTGTACTGTACATAACTATGATATAAAGCGATGCGATAAAACACAGTATATGTGAACTCGGAGAAGGAAAAATCAAATAATAGTTGTGGGAACACTAGCTTAGGGTGGGATGGAACATCCGTCTTAGTTTGGTCCTAGGTCGATATTGTATAGCGCTGTGGGTCGTTTAATCACTCTTGACGAGTCAGGATAGGATACGAGTGATAGTAAGGTGGAACGGAAGCACGAACTCTATTAAACTATATCCGGAATGAAAACCAATCACTGCCACATGCTATCCAAAAACCAGCTCCTGGGCCGCTTTTCGCTGGCGTCAAAAATTACTTGCTCTCCATGATTTTTGTTGATCATAATTGAATCTAAAAAGCCCTTGTGGCAACAGCTCAGACGGGGGGAGAAAAAAAGAATCGGAGAAAATATAGATAAACAATGATTTCGCCAAGAGGATCCAGAATAGAAGAAAACACAAGGGAAACTCTATGCTGTAACATTTTATCTCAATATCATAAGAATAGCTTACACCGCCGCCAAAATCTAGATTATAAATAGAAATTTGTAAATTCCCACACGGGTACATAAAAAAAATAATGTGGGTGGGGGTTTTGGTAGGTGTGTGGTAGATCCGTCTATCCTAACTGTGGACGATTTCCGGCCACCAGAGGGAAGTGATTTAGGCCGAGTTTCCGTAGCGGGCTCACCCCAGGAGGAAGGGAAAGATGACGATCACCACAAAACAGTGGTTCAACCCGCCAGATGAGGGAGGGGGCGAGGAGGCAGGTGGTGATGGGGGGTAAGCTTGTTTATGGAGCTGTTGTAGTCTTCGGAGAAATGGCGCATAGATTGTCCGTAGTTGAAGGTGGTAAGGGAGGCGACACCCCATGGTCTTATGACGCGCTGGGAGTCATAGATGTTGAGAGCCGTAGTAGCCATATCACTCCCACATAGCCACGCCTAGCAGCCCATCAGAGGGGTGTTCGACTGCCGTTACCTAGCTTGTTGTTGTTCACGTTGTCCACCCGGATATTATTTTCACCACTCCCGCGTGTCCATTCTGAGCAGCACAAGAGAGAGGTGTTTGGCCGTAGATATCGGATTTGTCCGGGTCAACGCCGCCATGGTCGAGTAGCATCCTCATAACTCCCTCGTGCCCATTATCGGCAGCGCACCAGAGCGGTGTTCGGCCGTTGATATCTGGTTCGCCGGGGTTGACATCGTCCCGCCCCAGGAGCATTCTCACCACTCCCTCGTGCCCATTCAGAGTAGCCCACCAGAGTGGTGTTCGACGACTACTATCTAGTCCGTCGGGGTTCACGTCGCCCCATTCGAGCAGTACCTTCACAACTCTTTTGCGGCCATTCAGAGCAGCCCAACAGAGCAGCGTTCGGCCGCCACTATCTGGTTGGTCGGGGTTCACGTCGTCCCGTCCAAGGAGCATTTTCATCACTCCCTCGTGCCCGTTCTTAGCAGCACACCAGAGCGGAGTCAGACCGTTGATACCTGGTTCGTTGAGGTTCACGTCGCCCCGTCTAAGCAGTACTTCTACAACTCCCTTGTGCCCATTCCTGGCAGCCCACTCGAGTGGTGTTTGGCCGTGCTGGATTGGTATGTTGGGATTGACGTCATCCCGGCCAAGTAAAATTTCCACCACTCCCATGTGCCCATTCCTAGCAGCACACCAGAGCGGTGTTTGGCCGTTGGTATCTGGTTTGTTAGGGTTGAGGCTGCCCTGATCGAGTAGCATTTTCACCACTCTCTCGTGTCCATTATGAGCTGCGCACGACAGCGGCGTTCGGCTGTTGATATCTGGTTCGTCAGGGCTAATGCTGCCCTGCCCAAGTAGCATTGTCACCACTCCCTCATGTCCATTCTGAGCGGCGCACCAGAGCGGCGTCCAGCCGTTGATATCTGGCTTGTTTGGGTTAACGTCGCCCTGATCGAGTAGCATCTTCACAACTCCCACATGTCCATTATGAGCGGCACACCAGAGTGGCGTTCGGTTGTTGATATCTGGTTTGTCGGGATTGGCGTTGCCCTGCTCGAGCAGAATCCTCACCACTTCCTCGTGTCCATTATGAGCGGCACACCAGAGTGGTGTCCAACCGTTGCTATCTGGTTCGTTAGGGTTCACATCATCCCGTTCGAGCAGTATTTTTATCACTCCATCGTACCCATTCTCAGCGGCCCACCAGAGCGGTGTCTGGCCGTCGATATCTGGTTCGTTGGGGTCGGCGTCACCCCGGCTGAGTAGTATTTTCACCACTCCCTCGTGCCCATTATGAGCGGCACACCAGAGCGAAGTTTGGCCGTAGATATCTGGTTTGTTAGGCTTGACGTTGCCCTGCCCGAGTAGCAGTTTCACCACCCCCCCGTGTCCATTATGAGCTGCACACGAAAGTGGTGTTCGGCGGTTAATATCTGGTTCGTTAGGGTTGATGTTGCTCTGTCCGAGTAGTATCTCCACCACTCCCACATGCCCATTATGGGCGGCACACCAAAGCGGTGTCCAGCCGTTGATATCTGGTTTGTCGGGGTTTAGGCTACCCTTCCTGAGTAACATTTTCACTACTCCCTCGTGACCATTATCAGCTGCACACGAGAGCGGCGTTCGGCCGTTGAAATCTGGTTTGTCAGGGTTGACGCTGCCCTGCCCGAGTAGCATTTCCACCACTCCTACGTTCCCATTGTGAGCGGCACACCAGAGTGGTGTCCAGCTGTTGATATCTGGTTTGTCGGCGTTGACACCGCCCTGCTCGAGTAGCATTTTTACAACTCCCTCGTGTCCATTATGAGCTGCACACGAGAGCGGTGTTCGGCCATTGACATCTGGTTTGTCAGGATTGATGTTGCCCCGCCCGAGTAGCATCTTCACCACTCCCTCGTGCCCGTTATGTGCTGCACACCAGAGTGGTGTCCAGCCGTTGACATCTGGCTTGTTGGGGTTCACACCTTCCCATTCGAGCAGCGTTTTCACAGCTCCCTCGTGCCCGTTCTTAGCAGCACGCCAGAGCGGTGTTCGGCCGTTGATATCTGGTTTGTCGGGGTCCACGCCGCCCTGTCTGAGCAGTACTTTCACCACTCCATTGTAGCCATTCTCGGCAGCACACAAGAGTGGTGTTTCTCTGTCATTATTTGGTCTGTCGGGGTTGACATCCTGTCCGAGCAGCATTCTCACCAATCCTTCGTGCCCACTAAAAGCAGCCAACCAGAGTGGTGTTTCGCCCTCCTTATTAGGTTCATCAGGGTTGACGTCGTCTCGCTCGAGGAGCATCTTTGCCACCCCCTCGTGCTCGTTAAAAACAGCAGCCCAGAGTGGCGTTTCGCCATACCCATTAGGTTTGTCGGGGTTGACGTCGTCTCGTCCAAAGAGTATTTCCACCACCCCCTCGTGCCCGTTGGTAGCAGCCCACATGAGAGGTGTTCTCCCTGTGCGGTCTTTTTGGTTGATATCACAACCTTCCACCTCTACCAGGGAAGTCACAATTTCGACAATTCCGAAGAAGAATGCACAGTGCAGGCCACTGAACAAGAAATGTTCATTCAAATCAGGATTAAAAGGTTCTGGTTTCTCTTTGCTCAAGAGGATTTCGGTGGAAATGTGGTTACTGTAGTCTTCGAACAGCTTCAACGCAAGCTGCTTCGCAATATGTGAAAGATCTCTTCTTGCGTGGGTTCCCCAATATAGAGATGAATATTCCAGAAAGGGCGTCCGTAGGAGGTCACGAGAGGGGCTAACCGAAAGAGCTTTAACCTGGGGGGAATTCAGATAGGTTAAGCAAGTCTCTGTTATTGTCGCGTGAGCTCTACCAAAAGGCTCTGGATGAGCCCGTAAGTACTCCTGGAGGGTAGAATGAATTAGCCGGACCGTAGAAGTTTCCTTGTCTATAGCAACAAGTCCTTGACAACAGCTTAGCAATGTCTCTATTGAAGGAACGTTATCGGGGTCAAAATCCGGCGACCCTATTTCGACCCCTAAAGCGTGACGTAGCTCGTCGATCTTTAACGGGCGCTCCGAGTGAGTGATCCACATCAAAACGGCCGTGCCGAGCCTCGAACCCTCCCCACCCTGCCCCTTTATCCGACCCAAGGTCGCACCATAAGCGCCCTCCAACCCCAAACCGTCAGTCATTCCGTTGAGCTTTCGTCGCCTACGGGCGATGGTGGTTTCCTGCAGGATGGCATCGATGTTCAACGAGACTAGGAGGAATCTAGATACGTATCAGCTAGTGGATAACTCGAGGCAACTTCTCCAGTGTCGTTACTTATACCTACATTTCAGAAACATCTTCCGGAATTTTCTTCAGGATATCTTTCTTGAGACTGCTGTCCATTGCGCCCGGCCTTGTGTCTTCACCCAGCCTAGTATGGAGATAGTTGATGATATCATGTCTTCGTGGGGTGATGCGCATAGCAGTTACCCTTCCAGAAAGCCACTTCTCCACCTCGGGCTCGATGTGCGGTCTTCCTGTCACGAACACCCGAGTGCCTGGCGACCTTCCTAGAATTTGGTTGAGCGAATCCAGAAGCTTGACTCGATAGCTACGCATTCATCCAGAGCGTCGATGCATATGAATGTAGGCTTTTCAGAGGCGGTTGTCTGCAGCATTCTCACAATATCGGCCAACTGTAGTCCCCGCCCACCAATCACCTTCTTATGGTCTTCGTATGCTTGCGCAATTTCCTCGGGTATCCCTTCCAGTCCGCTCACTACCTGTTTGAGCACGGCACCTAGCATGCCCGCCGATGACTGCTCCTTTTCGGCCGCGAAGTCAAAGTAAAAACACGCAACCGCCATCTTCCGGCATCTGGCCTGATCGCACAACTTGTCTATCACCAATGAGCTAACATCATAGCTTGTCAGCACTCGCGTTTCCACTTCCATTCGTCAATGTTTGTCCTTGTTACCTAATAAATGTCTTCCCCACCCCCGGATCTCCATGACAAAACAAGACTGCGTTATTAGACTCGCTCCCCTCACTGCCACCCTCCCAGATTCTAAATTCCTCGGTTTGTAAGAGCCACTCCCCCACATTTCCGATTCGGCGATCCCGAACATCTTGATGCCGTAACTTTGGATCTAGTGGAGATAACCAGGCTAGGATGCCAGATCGGTCATTGGGAACGATAAAGTTATTGACAGTGTTTAAAGAGTTGATATTATTGCTGTATGATTGCGACATCTTCCGGTTTTTCTGCCTTCGAGTATTGTTGATAGCGGATGATGGAGGCAGTCGATTCCCGGTCTTAGAATTCCTCCGGGCTGAAGAAAAGAGGGGTCTTTGTTGAACCTCACCGATATCTCACGACCATCCAATCAATGTCGCCCAGAGTTTAGTCACCAACACTGGGGGTGTGTTTGTGGGATCAATGGCAAGGGACGCTTCACCCCTTTCAATGCCAGCGGCGCTGCACAGATCCTTCTCTGTAATGAAGGAACACCCTAGCCTGCTTGAAGTTGAATGGCCTAGTCTGGTATATAATATACAAGTTCAGTACATCAAGCCTTCTGAATGAATAAGTCGAAAACTCTACTTTCCAAGCTCAAGAATTGGAACGAATTCCTTCACGATATCGACGCAGCCGGAGGGTCTCTTCCCACCGCTCCGCAACTTACCGGGTTCTTTAAAGCCAGGCACTACGCTTTCTGGTATACCGAGACAGCCGAGCACAGTGCGCGAACAAGACAGCGCAGTGTGGCGTCACAGTATGTCGCTACAGCCACAAGACATCAAATACACACCATCTTTCCAATGAGCGAGGCGCAAATTCCTCAAACCCGCGTGCCCGACAACTAACCGTGGTTAGACATGATCAACAGTCCTCCTACCGAGATAACCGAATAAATCTCCGATAAAACTCAGAAACAAGCTCCAGTAGGGATCAGCCGACAGTGCGATTAGCCCAGCACGTGGAAAATAAAAACAAAAAACGACCCACACCCACTTCAGTCTGCCGTAGCTACTGCCTCCAAGTTGGCACTCATAATAGCAATCATCACGGCCCTTTTCTCGGCTATTCTCGACAGTATTACAGACCAGCGCTTGTCTTGCGGAAATCTTCGGTGTGTTCATGGTAAGTTTCCACCACGGTTCACAAAGCTCTCACCCTACCGTGTATCAATGGCTGTGCTGTGGCTGATAAAAATGTAGCATGGCGGCCATAGGCGACCATAGGCGACCGAAAATTGCTTGCTAAAGTCGTCTTACAAGTACAACAAAGACCAGTACTGTATGGCTCCCTCATGATATGACACAAACCTCCTTTCGGGCATCGGAATGGGATGTAAAAATATCGCGGGATATGAAGGCACCCCAGTCTCCGCTGTCTAGGATGTGGTAAAACGGTATCGAATGCGGGGCGTCATCTACTTTTTCGCCGCCGCCACAGCACTGCCACAGCACTGCCACAGATACACAGTGGGTTGTGTGAGAACTTTGTGAGCAGTTGTGTGCATAGCTACGAGACGATGCAATACAATAAATACTTATACTCGAGCAGTACTTGTAACATACGCTAGGCTCATCAAACATCGTTATCCATCCCAGCAGAGACAGAAAAAACCCCTTGGACCCCAACCTACCCCATGTTGGATGCCATTGGACGACGCTCGGCACACCTAGCGCGTTGTTCCCATTGTTATGGCGAAAAGGTTTTTGAGAACGGGCTTTTGGATTGATGCATTTGTTGGAAGTCGTTAGGTGGCGGTCGGCAAGCTCTGGTTTATTCTTTCGTTGTCTGGATAGGCTTCGGGGATGCGCTTAGGCTTGGGAACCCCAATTTCCCCACAACACTCAACCATCACAATACCACAACTCAAGCCAATGCCACAGTCAAAATCAATGGTCCGATTACTAGTTCCCATGATCATAGGGAAAAGGATGGACATAAATATACAGCCCTTAGGATTAATAGTCATTATAGTTGTGGTTGTAATTGTAATCATAGATTTATATTGTGGTCATCAAGGTGGTTGAATTTTGCGGGGGATCGTGGTTGCGCCCATTGTCTCGGGACCTACCGGCATTCTCTCTGCGAGTAACCAAACCCACATTAAATTTTTATACCTGGATTCACTTAATTAGGTAAAGCTCTATAGCCGGATCATCTAGGGTAGAAACTAGCTTACTACTAGCTACGTGGGCTAAACTTAATTCACCTTCCTTGGTTCCCAACAAGGCTTCCAACTTGTTTTTTTTTTGCGAGTTCGGTACTTGTATCATGAGCTCTTGCCCACAATCTACGGCCACAATCGCAACCCTCAAGAACATGAACCATCACCAAAGTCAAAAGATGATTATTTGTTTATCGAGCAACTACGGCATGTCACAAGTGCAGGCAATATCACCTCAAGCCCACCTTTCCACCCGAGACATGTACCCAAGAAATCGTCCATTAGTAACAAGACGTGGGCAACATCCACGTTCACAGTTTAGAAAAGTTGTAGCGCAGTAGCGGCCCGCACGTGGGGGATCTATATAGAATTTGTTGTAGCAATAATACCACCGAAGTAACTTAGGGTTAGTTTGTCTAGGCCAATGTGCCGTACAACTCTTAACCCCCGGTTTGCCTGGCCTTGTTTTTTCCTTTCTCCCCCATGCGACGACCGTTGACCATTATATGGTAGCGGACTTCATAGACCTTGATTTGACATGAACCAGGGCAAAAAAATATCCTTGCCCAGCATCAAATCTTATAGTTGGGAGCCACCGTTTTTTTTCGGTATAGCGCTCCACGTGAGACCCATAAGCCGCTGCAATGCACCCTAACCGTCGCGTAGCATAGTAACGCATGGTGCCACTCGAACGCGAATGCCGGCTATATCGTGTAGCACTAGATAGGGTAGTAGGAGTGCATTGGATATCCGTGTTGCGGCATAGGGGTGAAGGAGAGGAGGAGGGTATGAATGGGACTTGAAACTGGCACGACTCGATCGCACAACCTGTCTATCACCAATAAGCCAACATAACAGCTCGTCAGCGCTTGTTCTTCCCCCTTTATTCATAGGAGCTCGCCCTTTCTGCCTAATAAAATTCTTCCCGCCCTGGGATCATCATGGTAAAACGGACTGTGGTGTCGGATTCGCGTCCCCCGATATAGGCATGCCAGCTTCTAAATTCCCCGGCTTGTGAGACCCATTCCCCCACACTCCCAACTCGGTAGTCCCGGTTATCCTAATGCCGCACCTGGGGGGGTCGGGGTGGGGTAGCGGATCGGTCATCGGCAAAGCTGCTGGATGGAGACATTTTCTGTTTTTTTGCTGTTTTGAGTACTGTAGACGATGAATGGTGGGGGCGGTCGACTACTTGTCCTCTTTCACGGAGCCTCATGGATGTCTCAGGACTGCCCAATCATTCTCCTCTGGCTATGATTGCCCATCAGTGCCAAGAGGTGCCACACCGCTCCGAATTTTATCCTCCGGCACGCCACAAACCCCTTGCCGCGATGAACCAACATCCCGGAGTGCCAGGGGTGGAATTTGCCCTCGGTAACTCTAATACAGGCCGAGCTCCTTAGGACAGAATCAGTCGCAAACCTTGCACATCAACTTAAAGCATCGCAGCATATTTCCTCGGGATGTCTATACGGGCTGGGAAACCTCTTCACCCAACCTCGTCACTTACCAGATTCCATGAACCCAAGCATTGTGGTTTTTTGTCATTCATCACGATGGCCAAGTACGGGTGCAGTGCGGCTCCACGGTAGATCGCCACAGCCACGACACATCCATCGTAACATACCCCCCCACCTTCCCAATAACCGAGGCATAAATTCGTCAAAACCAACAACTCCCTAACGACCAGCCCAAGCGATACCGCAAAGAATTGTTGAATCCATCCAGTCCTCTATCACTAATTAACCGGCTACAGAATAGATCTCCGGTGAGCGGACTCTAAAAGAAATTACTCATGGACGAAACAATGGTATGATTCGCGGTGTCTGCAAAAGAAAAACCTTACCCCCGCTTCCGCCTAGGCTACTATACCGTCTGCCGGTATTACCTTTAGTCTGGTAATAGTCGGCCTCGCGCTTCCCTCGGCTATTCTCTCTTGGACGGATGTGCTCGGTTTTGATCGTTGCTGCGGGAGAGTGAAGAATCGTTCTGGAGATTTTCGGATGGTTCAGATACGGGAGATTGTTTAACAATACATTACACCGACATGTCATTCCTTCGTTCTCACGGGAGTTTGCGGAGAAATAAGTGCATGTGGGAAAATACAGAGATAGGTGCGGCGATCCGGGGAGAGATCGGGACGCAGTATTTGTGTTTTACTTATACACCTACTTTAATCGTTAGTTTACTTTTAGAGAGTATGTGATGGATCAAATGAACGAAGTGTGAGCGGGAAAATTTAACCTTCATATCCTTCCTACAAAGTGCCTAAGTTCCAGGTGAATTCTGCTAGTTTATCATTTACTTCTGTGCGACCCTCGTTTCCCTCATTGACATCAGGAAACTTAACCTATCAGCGCTTTCCATGCCTAGACTTCTATGGAAAGAGGCACTATTACCCGGCCTCTGATTTCATAATTGCGAGATACCGTTTCTCGGTATTGTGCCGTACCTTGCAGCTGTAATATCCCTGGCATAAATCCTAAACGGTACTGGAATGGGGCCTATTGTTCGAGCGCCAGTTTCCCTGTGAACAATCCACATGAAATCTCTTGTAAATATAATACCATCAGGGCAGAGCTAATTCATCTAAACTCTGTTTTCACCCCTGTTTCACTATTTCAATTTTCCTCCTTCCCCCTCTTCTATACGAGAAACCTTTGCCATCTAAGTTAGTAGACCTCACAGTTACCATCAAGTGAGCTATAGCGAAATTCCATCATCACTCGGGACCAAATTTTTCAACTGCGAGATACTGCCTCCCGGCACTGTGCCTTTTATGTAACTGTGGTTTACTATATGATATAAATGCAATAGGATACCGAAAGGTATTATTTTTTAGAACACTGATGTTCCGGACATGGCGAAATTTTTCCTACCTAGCTGTGGATGGGGTGGGTTCCTGACGCTAGACTCGGGCATCGTGCGGGGCGCTTGGTAGAGAGCGAGAAAGAAAAGGGAAAAATTGTCGTAGGAAAAAGGCTGATTAGGATATGATGAAATACGGTATCCTTTCCAACGTGTTCCTAAGTGGAAATTGCACAGCGCTACGGGCAGTTCAACCAACCCTTGGCAGGTTGGAGTAAGGTACTAGCCCCTGCAGGGCAGAAGTTTGCCCCGCGATTAAAAGGCTCCCTACTACCCTCATTTTCCTTCATGGGCAAAACTAAGAATTGTGGAGAGCCTCCTAGCCTCACCTTAGAGCCCGGAGCTTAAGCCTGGAGAAATATGTAGTATTTCTCAGACCAAACTATTTCGATAGTTGGCTTTGGTGAACAGCTGGCTCGGGGACGACTCTTCTCGTGTCCCGGAAATTACGTGCGTCCTTTATTTATTGTTCTCTCCACTTGTATTTCAAAAGCCTTCATGCCTACAGCTGAGTGAGAGGGGGAAGGGGGGATTAGAGAAGGAATAAGTGAATGATAGGTGTGCGAAGAGGACCCAAAACCGGGAAACAAAAATAAAAGAGATATGGCAGAAATCCTTAGCCACACCAGCTTATCTCGAATCTCGGTAGTAAATATAATAGAAATAACCAGCGATCAACGCCAAGATCTTGGTTATAAAAGGAAATTAGCAAATCCTGACTCAACTTTACTAGAATATGTGCAGTATGAAATGTAGAGGTTTGGGGGGGGGGGGGTCTATGCATCCTTCGCCCAAATGATTTGCTGGGACTAAAGGAAAAATATTTGATTAGGGTTTCAGTGGCTGGATCACAAGGAAGGGAGAGATGGCGATCACCACAAGACAGTGCTCAAACCGCGGGAGCGGGGAGGGAGGATGTGGGAGGAGGGGAGCGGTGCTTGGACTTGCAGATGGTGGCTAAGTTACAGTAGCGCTACCACACCGGTGTGGCGATGTATAGTAGCTCATTATGGCGGCGTGTGGTGGCCGTTGTCTGGTTTGTTGGGATTGGCATCATAACCCCTGACTATTTCCACCACTTTCTCAGGTCTATTCCAAGGAGAATACAAGAGCGGTGTTTGGCTGTAGATATCCGGTTTGTCGGGATTCGTATCACCCCGTCCGAGCAGCATTTCAACCACTCCCTCGTGACCATTCATGGCAGCACCCGGGGCGGTGTCTGGTGGTCGTTGTTTGGATTATCGGGGTTGACATCGTCCCGTGTGAGTAGTACCCCCACCACTGTCTCGCCTCCATTCTCGGCAGCACTCCAGAGGGGAGTTGGGCCGCAGCTATCAGGTCTATCGGGGTTGACAAAAGGGATGAATCAAACTTAGTTAGCACTCGTACTGTGGGGTATGGCAGTTGATTTCACCGAATGGCGCTTTCATAGGTAGTTAGTTCTATTGTTACGTGCGTTGATATGTAGTTAGCATGGGAGGCCAAATGGGCTAGCGTCGGATTACTTAGTCTCAGGGCTTTCAGCGGGTAAAAGGTTACCATAAGTAGAAAAGGAAAACAACAGCAGACAACCTCATGAGGAGGACGATTTTCTTCACGCTTTTGTAACTTTTCTGTCTTTAATCATCGTGATCATTGAGGATCATCTACGAACTTCACTTTTCTTCGGGCTGTGCGAGCGGTGATTGCCCCTCCCAGAAGTATCATCGGATTTTTTCTTTCTTTCCTGTTGGTTCGGTCATTGTCACTCACGGAGGTGATTTTACTGCAATATACCCGTACTCCCCTAAGGACCGGAATCCCCTTCTCATTACTGGTACTGCTAATCTACAATCGTCCTGACAGTCAGGGGAGAAGTGTCATGCCACACCCCAGAAGATATTGCCTATAATCTTAGCCAAGAATTATATATACGTATAATAACATGTAAATAAACATTATAACAATAACCAAGTCCTAATACTTTACCTCTGTAAGTAGACAATAATAATATTATATATATATATGTGAAAGAAGGTAATTTATTCGAACGCCCCTGTACACCCTCAATCTACGCCTCCCACACACGATTCACATGACAAGTACCTAGGGGGAGAAGAAGAAACAGCAGAAAACATTCCCCCCCTTTCCACAAGCGCTGAATCAACAAAGTCAGAATTTACAGTTGGGAGGCCAATGGCGCTGGCACAACTACCCTCAGAAGTGCTCCTCCAGTTCCCACTCACACTTCCAGTGCCACTGCCTCTCAGGGCATTTGAAGCCCCACTTCGAAACCGACCTTTGTTGGAAACATCATGCTTTTGTGGGAATGCGAGAGGCCCATTGGCCTGCCCACTCCACTGCCGCTGTCGGCCAAGCTAGCTGGTGGCTGCGGCATTTTTTTTTAAAAAAAATGGCGGCAGGCAGATTGCCCCCTGCGGCTACAAATGAATATTCGCAAGGATAGTGCTATGTGCTCCGCTCCCGCGTGAGACTTTTCAGAGCCCCGCCACGACCACCCCCGGCATTCTTCCTCAAGCACATCGGCTACTCCAGTGTGATGGACGCGCCACCGCTGTTGCTGCGAGAACATCTGCTATAATATCTCTGAGGCGGTATGAAACAGTAAAACTTGCCCCGAGGTGTGCCAAACCAAAAGTAGCTACGGAGCAGCGGTTGTTGGTGGTAATGTTGGACTTTTCAGACCATAACTGATCTAGCACCTCCAGAGCTACTAAATTCTCAATGGATCACAATCCAATTCTTTCCGTATCTAGCTTAGCCGATCTGGGAGATTCACCCTTGGAGGGATACCCCATCTTTCCTAAATTAACTGCAGACTTAAGCAACAGGGTCAAACAAAAAGACCAAATGGGCCCTCGTTTCCCATCCCGAAGACTTAGGAAACCTCCTACCGTATTTATTTTACACCCTACCTCCAAACATGAACGAAACAATTATGATATGATTCGTACCCTATGATTCGTAGACGTTGTGTAAAATTGAAAACTCTGCTCTGCTCCGATTTGTTCACATACACAGTAACGCCTGAGGATTATTTCTTCCGGGAAGGTGACATGATTATCACCACCCTCCCTCGACTTCTCTATAATTTCATCACCGGTCATCACTCGCCTGGATTGATTCGGCTTTTGTTGAAAATGATGGTTGCTGAGGTAATGATTTACGGTGAAGATTTTACGCGGCTGAGTGGAACCGCTTAAGTGGAGATAGAGATCATGGTTGATTGTGATAAGTTGATGGAAACTTTTCTCCTACTTGTTTTTCTTTCTCACTGTCTTTCTTTCGCCCCCCTGGCTTCCTGATCCTAACTCTTCCTCACGCCTTTCCTTTCTTAACTCACAACACAGTTAATCATGAACCCCCCCACTGCTTGATACAAACTGTGTATCTTCACTTAAGCCGCCCTACTCCGCTGCGTATCATAAAAACTTCATCGCCGATTATTATTGTTGAAACATATCATTGGAGTAGTCGATTCATATTTTGCCCCTCCTCTACACCTGCATATTTTCCCTGTTTCATTTCCTTCGGCTAACATCCAAGACCCTCCTCTTACCGACTACCAGTAGCAGGTATCGGCTGGGGGAGGAGATTTTCTGGTTATGTTTCTTGTCACGCAGTTGTCATAGAATAAGAGCAGGTTCTTTTTCTCATGTCCTTGTTGAAAGATTACTTACTCTTTCCTTGTACATGTCTCCATTCTTTTATCTTGTCTCTATAAGTCAATAAAATTGCTTTCATAGCAAAATCCAGAATCACCTCCGAATCTATTATTTCCAACAGGTTTGAACGGCAAGTTTGCAGAGCATACTACCGGTACACAACAGGATCTAATACAGCGGCGAAACTTCCATAACCCCACTATCGTAGATGCCATTAACCCGACTGGCACAAAAAAGCACTTCCGATCCCAACGACGATATGATTGTATCTACACAACTCTCATGTCTACCAATGCTTAGGGAGGAGGGGAGGGAGGAAAGTAAACTCTAGGGGAATAAAGTGAACGAGGAGATGTGCAAAGAAGGTCTAGAACCAGAAAACACTAAAATGTGGGCACCACGGGAATTCCTTGTCAAACCCGCCTACCCGAATACACTAGAAATAGCCTGCAAGAGACGCCAAAGTCTGGACTGTGGACAGGAATTGGCAAATACTGATCCGACAGCATAAGAAAACGTAAGCAGAGGTTGGGGCGAGTACGTGATAGATCAGGAAATGCTCATTCCAGATGATTTCCTAGGACCAGCGGAGAAATACCGAAGGCGAGTTTCGATGGCGGGCTTACTCTAGGATGGAAGAAAAGCTGGCAATTACCACACGCGGATATTTCAAGCTACGGGAGGTGACAGGGGGGTATAGATACCGGGGGCTGGAGTAGCGCTACCACTCCCGCATGGCCACGGCGAGCAGCACACGAGTGGGGTGTTTGACCGTCATTATCCGGTTTGTCGGAGGTCACATTATCATGTCCAAGTAGAGCTTTCACCACTCCCTCGCGCCCCTTTGCGGCCGCCAACCAGAGTGGTGTTCGGCCATACTTATTGGGTTGGTCCGGGGTGACATCACCCCGTTCGAGCAGTATCTTCACCACTCCCTCATCCCCATTTGCGGCAGCCCACCCGAGCGGTGATTCGCCGTACTTATCTGGGCGGTTGGGGCTGACGTCGTCCCGTCCGAGTAGTACTTTCACCACTCCCTCGTACCCGTTCTTAGCAGCAAACTAGAGTGGTGTTTCACTAGACCCACTTGCTTTATTGGGGTTGATATCGTCCCTCCAGAGTAATATTTTCACTACTTCCTCGTGCCTATTCTCGGCGGCGCACTAGAGCGGTGTTCGGAGGTTAGTATTTTGTTTGTTAGGGTCTACATCATCCCGCCCAAGTAGCATTTTCACCACTTCCTCGTGCCCATTCTTTGCGGCCCACCAGAGCGGTGTTTCTCCGTCGTCGTTTGGACTGTCGGGGTTGACGTCATCCCGCCCAAGCAGCATTTTCACCAGTCCCTCATACCCACTGAAAGCAGCTGACTACAGAGGTGTTTCACCGTCGTTATTGGGACTGTGGGGGTTGACATCGTCCCGCCTGAGCAGTATCTTCACGACTCCCTCGTGCCCACCGGAAGCAGCACACCAGAGTGGTGTTTCTCCGTCATTATTTGGACTGTCGGGGTTGACGTCGCCTCGTCCGAGTAGCGCTTTTACTAATCCCTCGTGTCCACGAAAGGCAGCCAACCAGAGCGGTGTTTCGCCGTCCTCATTAGCTTCGTCAGGGTTGACGTCGTGTCGTTTGAGGAGCATCCTTGCCACCCCCTCGTGCTCATTGAAAGCAGCAGCCCAGAGTGGCGTTTCGCCATACCAATTAGCTTTGTTTGGGTTGACGTCGTCTCGTTCGAGGAGTATCTTCACCACCCCCTTGTGCCCATTGGTAGCAGCCCACATGAGAGGTGTACTACCTGTGCAGTCTGTTTGGTTGATATCACAACCTCCCACCTCCACCAAGGAAGTTACAAGTTCCACAATCCCGAAGAAGGATGCACAGTGCAGGCCACTGAACAAGAAATGTTCATCGAAGTCAGGATCAAAAGATTCCGGTTTCTCTTTGCTCAAGAGGATTTCGGTGGAAATGTGGTTACTGTAATCGTCAAACAGCTCCAACGCAAGCTGCTTCGCAATATGTGAAAGATCTCTTTTTGCGTGCATCCCCCAATATAGGGATGAATATTCCAGAAAGGGAGTCCGCCGGAGGTCGCGAGAGGGACTCATCGAAAGAGCTTTGACGTGATGGGAACTCAGATAACTTAAGCATGTTTCAGACATTGTCGCGTGAGCTCTACCAAAAAACTCAGGATGGGCCCGGAGGTACTCAGTGTTCCCAACCGTCCCGTCCGGACGCCAGGGCCCTGGCGTCCTATAGTCCCGTCCGTCCCGGGCAGGGTGGGTAAGGACGGCCGGGCACGGCGTCCGTCTTTTGTAAACACCGCAGGACTGTAGGTTGACGGGCGGGCCCTGCAGTCTTTTTGGAAATGGTAACTTCCGGTAGGTACCTACCGTCCTGAGTAAGGACGGGCGTCACCTGTAGGTTACCTACCGTCCTGCATAAGGACGGGCGTCCCTTGTAGGTCAAGGAAGTGGAATGGGGTCAGGGTGCTCAGAACCAGGATCGGATATCACTGGAAGCATTGGTTGATTGATAGCGAAATTTGATACATAATAGTAGAGCCTAAGCTTCTCTTCATTAGAATAAAAATGGTTCACATCTTGATAACACTTACCTAATGCTCATGAAATTCGAAAATGAAACATAAACTAAGACACCTATAGGGCCCGGCCGTCCGTCCCGGGCATAGGTCAGGACGGACTGCAACTGGGCGTCCGTCCCGTCCGAAGGTCTCAAACTTGGCGTCCGTCCCGTCCTAGGCTAAAGACGGACGGACTGGACGCTTGGGAACACTGGAGGTACTCTTGAAGAGTAAAATGAATTAAGCGGACCATGGAAGCTTCCTTGTCTACGGCAACAAGTCCTTGACAACAGCTTAGCAATGTCCCAATTGAAGGAGCATTGTCATCATCGATATCCGGGGATTCGATTTCGACTCCTAGAGCGTGGCACAGTTCGTCGACCTTCAATGGCCGCTCCGCGTGGGAGATCCACATCAATGCGGTCATGCCAAGCCTCGCTTTCTCTTCACCTTGTCTCTTTATCCGACCCAGTGTCGCACCATAAACACCCCCCAGCCCTAACCCATCAGTCATTGCATTGAGCTTTTGTCGCCTGCGTCGGATCGTGGTTTCGTGCAGGATCGCGTCAGCATTCAGCGAGACTAGCAGGAATCTAGATATTTGTCAGTGGAAGCTTGAGACAGCTTCTCCGATGCTGTTGCTTCTTCATACTTACATTTCTGAAATATCATCGGGAATTTTCCTCAGAATGTCTGACTTCAGGCCACTGTCCATCGCATCCGGTGTTGTATCTTCGTCTAGTCTGCTGCGAAGATAACTGATGATATCATCTCTCGGCGGAGTGATGCGTAAAGTCGCTACCCTTCTAGAAAGACGATTTCCAACCTCAGCCCGGATGTGCGGTCTCCCCGTTATGAACAACCGAGTGCCTGGAGACCTTCGGAGGATCTGGTTAAGCGAATCCAGAAGCTTGATTCGATATCTCGCTATACATTCATCGAGAGCATCGATACATATGAACGTAGGCTTTTCGGAAACGGTGGTCTGTAGCATCCTCACAATATCGGCAAGCTGTAGCCCCCGCCCGTCAATCACCTTTTTGTGGTCTTCATATGCTTGCGCTATTTCCCCCGGCACCTCTCCCATTCCGCTCACAACCTGCTTGGGCAGGGAACCCAGCATACCCGCCCAAGACTGCTCCTTTTGGGCTGCAAAGTCAAAGTAAAAGCATGCAACTGCGGTTTTTCGATCTTTAGCCCGATCGCACAACCTGTCTACCACCAATGAGCTAATATCACAACTCGTTAGCACTTGCCCTTTCCTCTTCCATTCATCGGGGTTCGTCCTTGTTACCAAACAAAGGTCTTGCCCACCCCCGGGTCCCCATAGCAAAACAAAACCGGGTTGTCGGATTCGCTTCCCGCACTACCAGCCTCCCAGCCTCTAAATTCCTCGGTTTGTAAGAGCCACTCCCCCACATTTCCAACTCGGCCGTCCCGAATATCCTGATGTCGTAACTTCGGATTCAGGGGTGATAACCAGGCTAGGATATCCGATCTATCATTGGCAAAGGTAAAGTTATTAATAGTATTCATAGAGTTGATATTGTTGCTAAATTGTTGAGACATTTTTGGGGTTTATGCTGGTTTGAGTATTGTAAATTATGGATGATAAAAGCGGCCGACTACCGGTGGTGTAATTCCTTCGAGGTGGAGAAAATAGGGGTCTTTTGTGGCCTGGTCGATGCCTTAAGAACTGGAATACCGGCAATTAAGAACTTGAACGCCGCTGGGACGTCTAGACTTCCCCGTTTTGGATTAAGGGAGGAAACACTGAGAAAAGTCCTCTTTCAACCCTCAGCTGGGACAATAGAGCTGGCGGTTATCAATTATTCTAGTTCCGACGGTAGTCCAATCAATCCGTGCCAAAGACTATTCGACAAAATTCTCCCTGTGCTTACTGCATCAGCCGCGACAAATGCCACACCCTTTACAAGTAAATGCTATCCCGCTGGGCGCCACAATCCCTCCACTCAAATGAAAAGGAGCCCCGAGAGTGCTTGGCGTGGAATCGCTTGGCTAGGCAACTAAACAACCTGGCGCCTTACCCCTTGCTAATGAATCAGCTGGAAGCCCCACCTAACTTATTATATGTCCCTTCATTCGTGCTCCACGGAAAATCAGTGTGCCGTAGCGCTGGGAGCGGCGTATGATTAACCATACTCGCAACGCACTAGGAAGCCCATCATACCATAAAAGGACTTAATGAACAAACCAATCCCAAAAGAAACAAGAAATTGAACACCGGAAAGGTTTATCCTCAAGCTATAGTCGAAACCTTGGATCATAATACCTTCTCATACAAAAGCTTCCACACAATGGAGCTTTGCATAGAGAGCACGGGAAGCCAGTACAGTGCACATATCCAGCGCCCTGAGAGTCATTAAAAAGTGATGTAAACTGGGATTTGCTAGAAAGAAAGCAACAAAAAAGACAAAGGTTTTTGCTTCACCGCAAACTTCTTGCTGTGAGGGAGTATTCTTCCCTTCTTAAATGTTGAAAATCACCGGTGATCACTCGGCACTAAACGGTATTTCCTATGCACCTTACCTATCTTGTCACTCTTTTGTTAGAGGTTTCCTTTGTCACGCATTACCAATGTAGGAGGAGGAGGGACGGATATACCTGAATTATATATCATGCAAGTGTCCGGGTGGATCGCCGGAAATGATCAGAAAGCAAATGGGAGGATGGGTGAGAATACCGGCCACATAGGACCGGAACCCCATTGTTGTGTGGGCATCTCCCGGAAGATTCCCGCTACTATAGTGAGGAGGTTGGGAAAGATCTTGTATTGTGTATATAAGCCCTCTGTCCTTCCATAGATCAGAAGGATAAGCAAACAAGGTACGAAACCAATCAATACCCACTCGTTTCCTCCTTGACATCATTCTCTCTCCTCATCCAATTGCCCCGCTCCTCAATCAACATCTCATAAATGTCGGGTTGGCACAACCCATTGCCAATTGGGCAAAGCGCGTGGAATCGCACCCAGAGGACGGCGGAGAAAGGTATCGCCGGCTGCTTGGCAACCGCGGGGTCCTAGCTCACACACGCGGGGTCCGCGAACCCCAATACATATAGCTCCCCGAGCTCCCGACACTACCAGACCACCATGCTTCCTCGCTTCCCAAACCTCGCGTTTTTTGTTGCCCACCCACCATCCCGGCTGGATTTTCATGCGCCCTCATTGTCACACCGGGATACTGCGGCGGTAACAACCCCCCCCTGGCAGGGCAGCGGCACCGGAACCAAAAGCCTCCTGCAGTGGAATGGGCGGAATGGCCATGGCGGTGGAGATCATAGTTCTGTATTTCCTTCGGCGTTATTTATCATCCATCTCCCTTTGTTCTTTCCTCTTCTTGACTAGCTAGTTGTTTTCAATACATGGGTTGTCTGCTTTGGAAAATTGGCAACATTAAATATTCGCTAAGAGTTCCAACTTTCAACTTCTAGCTTCCAACTTTCACCCCTACGTGGGGCGTCGTCACTCTGTTAACTGAGCAGCTAGAATCTGCTCTAAACTACTTGCTCCAGGAAAGAAGCATCCGGAAATAAGAGCTGTGAGTTTGTAATACAAAAGGGTTTTTTGCGAAATATTTTGCGAACCCCTATCTCCCGATACTTTTTGCCTGGGGCGAGTAACCATCCGAAGCTACGGGTTAAATCTCCGATGAACCTTGAAAGAATACCCAATCTGGATGATAGCCCCTGTGTTCCCGGCCATGATTGTGGCATCCAGAACTTGAGTTACCTGACCGCGAAGGAATGGATCGTGGCTATTTCTGCAAGACCCGGCTGCTGCCGAGGCAATAGTTATTACATAACCCGATTACTTTTCTTTTCCCCATTCTGAACCCTGGTATGAACAAACTACTAGGGTTAGCGCATTTACCTGCAAAAAAAAAAAAAAAAACTATCATACTTCATTCTATTCCAACACACTACTGCACAACGGACGCTATAATCATCAAGTGCGTAACAATTATCACCAGTCTTTCGTAGGTTGTTTGTTACGTCGTCACAGGCGGTCACTCGCGGGGTCTGAGAGTAATGTGTTGGGTCGTCCTTCCATATCTAGCACGGTCGGCTATGGGGGAGCACGTCAGCCAGTAAAGTGGCGGGTGAGGCTGCGAGTGAGGCCGTGTGAACCTGGGAAATTGTGGCTGGTGCTTTCCTGTATAGATAGCCGGGGATGCCCCCCTGCCAGTGTTCACAGCGGCCCAGGGCCCCCGTGGGGTCCGACGGGGCGGCAAGGCGCGCTCCGTTGTCCGGGAAACTTCGGGACGGCCGCTATTGCAAGGAAGGCGGGCCCTACAATGTAAGAAAATTAGCGTAGGGGACTGCCGGGCAGAGTTTTTTGCGCAATTCAATTATTTCTTGTGCCAAAAATAAGTAGAGATATGTGTAAAAGATAATAAAATAGAGGTGTTATCCTGCTCTAACCATTGGAGGGAATGGTCTCTTATATGGACAGTGTCCCCCAATATCCTAACATTGCCGGGGGGTGGAAAATACATGGGAAATATTGTAGACCCTGAAAATGGTAGTGAAGCATGAAGTTTATCTCCGCGGTTCCGGATATCTTCTCGTGTACAAGGACCTGCTATTGACAGAATCTTTCGTGCGATCAGCCACTGGAACGTTACAACCCCAGAATCTCTGGTAGCCATTGAGATGCATTTTTATCGCCGGTACGATCAATGGAGGAGGGAGGGACGATGAGGAAGAACACTAAAAGAAAAGTAAAGAAATGGTAGTAAATAATATTATAATACTAATGCATGAAAAAATAAATATAAAAATGATTGGAAACCAGTGAGTGGTGTCTGGTGACTTTCAACATCAGGGACGATAGCGGGACTGCGGGGGACTACAGGGGATGACAGGAGGGCTAGTGTGAGACAATTCTTGCGGGGGGGGCGGGGCCCTAGTCCCTGGCGGTGGGTAGGGAAAGTTTGGAAGAAGACTGGACGGGATGACAAAATGTCATCCGTCCTCGTTGAGAACAGTGCCCCCTACTAGTGAGTTACATGCCAACGAGGAAAAGGATCCCTGATTTTTGTTCCTAAATACACACCCAACCTGTTCCATCAGCGATAAATATTGTGCACCCTATCCCTCTTCTTTAACTGCGTCCTCTTCCCCCAATACCAGGACACTGGTGACCCGAAAATGGCGAGATTTTTCCCACCTGGCTCGGGAGATTATTTGAGTTCGTGACTTCGGACCCGAGCATCGTAGAGAGTGCCCTGAGGAAGGGAATATGTAAAAAATAATTCTTTGCTCCCTGGAAAGAGGAAACCAGGGTCGTAGGGGATATCCATCCGAACTCTTTCGCAGCGGGTATTGCACAGCGCTGTGGGCAATTCAGCCGCTCTTGGCAAGTCTGGGCAGGATACCGGTGCTCGTAGAGTAGTTAACCTCGCGGTTGAAAGGCTTCCCGCTGTATTAATTTTCCTTAATAGTCTAAGCAAGACTAAAGAGTGTGGACAGCCTCTTGACTTCACTTTCGAGCTCGGAGCTCGCCTGTAGAGGAAGGCGTCATATAAGCGTGATCGTCGTTAGGCTGTATCCTTAATTGGCATTAGTCACCGCAGTATAGGTACCTTGGTTAATGGATGACTTAGCTCTCGGGTCGCGTTTGTATATCATAAATTGCTTGCACATTATATTCTTTGCTGTACCTAAATAGCCCTCGTGTCTAACATACAGCCTAGAGGGTGTAGAACAAGAAAAAAACCGTACAAGCAACTATCGAATTCTTAAATCACATTTGACTATCCCCAGAGAACTGAAACAGCGCACAGCCAACCACAATGCACAAAACTAAACAGAAACCGACAAAACCCGACCGGACCACATGAGAGAATGCGTGCAGAGGATTGACAGGTAGACGACTACACAAGCCACTCGAGCACCCCTCCACTCGGGCCGATGGTGAGTGGTTGATTTTCTGTGAGGAAACAGCGGCTGATCTCTTAAGCTGCAACACTTTATCCGGTTTACCGCAGAAAACTTTCAAGTTCAAGTTCAGTCGCCCGGGTGGCTTGTGAGGTGGTCTATATGATAGATCTGTGCATCCTAATCGCAAGCGATTTTACTGCGGGCAAAGGAAAATGATTTGACCTGGATTGCACTAGCAGGATTACTTCGAAAAGAAGGGAAGAATGGCGATGACCACAGGATGGTGTTTTAGACTGCGAGGGGAGGTAGGGGGAAGGTGAGAGGAAAGCCTGTGACGAGGATGGGGGCGCTTAGGAAGGTATTGCGGTCACTGGGGAAATGGCACATCAGTTATGAGTGGTCGAAAAGGGGGACGGGAGCGATGCCGCAGTGGGGTCATGCCCTGGAGGCTGTAGTAGCGCTATCACTCCTGCGTGGCCAGCGGTCGTAGCACGCGAGAGCAGCGTTTGGTCGTAGATGTTCGATTTTCCGGGGTTGATGACGCCCCGTTCAAGTAGAATTTTTACTACTCCCTCATTCCCATACACAGCGGCACCCCAGAGCGGTGTTTGGCCATAGATATCTGGTTCGTCGGGATTGACGTCATCCCGTCCGAGCAGAATCCTCACGACCCCCTCGTTCCCATTCTCAGCGGCACCCCAGAGCGGTGTTCGGCGGTTGATATCCGATTTGTCCGGGTTGACGTCACCCCGCTCGAGCAGCATTTTCACCACCCCCTCTTGCCTATAAAAAGCAGCACACCAGAGTGGTGTTCTATCGTAGATACCCCGTTTGTCGGGGTCGACTTCTTTCCGTCCGAGTAACAATTTCACTACTTCTTCGTGACCATTCTCAGCAGCACATAAGAGTGGCGTTCGGTTGTTCCCATCAGGTGTGTCGGGGGCGATATCATCACGCTCGAGTAGCATTTTCACCACTCCCACATACCCATAAAAAGCAGCACACCAGAGCGGTGTTCGGCCGTACATCCCGCGTTGGTCGGGGTTGATGTCGTCCCGACTGAGTAGTACCCTCACCACCCCTTCGTGTCCATTCAAAGCCGCCCACACGAGAGGTGTACTACCTGTGCAGTCTGTTTGGTTGATATCACACCCGTCCACCTCTACCAAGCCAGCTACCATATCAATAATCCCGAAGAACGATGCACAGTGTAGACTACTGAACAGTGAAATAACTGCGAAGTTAACATGGAAGGGACGCTGTTTTGCTGCACTCAAGAGGATTTTTGTGGATATGTGGCGGCCGTAGGAGTCAAACAGCTTCAGCGCAAGCCGTTTCGCATAATCTGAAAGATCTCGTTTTGCGTGCATCCCCCAATATAGAGAAGAATATTCCAGAAAGGGTGTGCTGCGGAAATCGGAAGGGGGAATGGCCGAAAGAGCGTGGACCTGATGGGAATCTAGATAACTTAAACAGGTATCTGCCATTGTCGCGTGAGCTCTACCAAAAAACTCAGGATGGGCCCTAAGATACTCCTGAAGACTAAAGTGGATTAACCGGACCGTGGAAGTCTCCTTGTCTACGGAAACAAGTCCCTGACAACAGAATAACAACGTCCCTATCGAAGGGACATTGTCGCTATCGAGATCCGCCGATCCGATTTTGACTCCGAGAGCGTGACACAGTTCGTTGACCTTCAAGGGCCGCTCCGAGTGAGGGATCCACATTAGAGCGGCCATTCCGAGCTTCGATTTCGCCCCACCTTGGCTTTCCACCCGACTCAGCGTCTCACCGTAAACACCTCCCAGCCCTAAGCCGTCCGTCATTCCCTTGAGTCTTTGCCGCCTGCGACTGATTGTCGGTTCCTGCAAGATCGCATCGATATTCAACGACACTAGCAGGAATCTAGGTGTGACGGTTAGTGGATCAATTGACGTAGCCTGCCCGGCATTGTTGCTCCTACCTACATTTCTGAAATATCTTCGGGAATTTTTCTCAGGATATCTGCCCTCAGATCAGTATCCATCGCATCTGGTGTTGTGTCTTCGTCCAGTCTAGTGTGAAGATAATGAATGATGTCATGTCTCCTAGTAGTGATGTATACTGTCGTTACCCTTCTGGAAAGACGCTTCCGGACCTCAGCCTGGATGTGTGGTCTTCCTGTCATGAAAATCCGAGTGCCAGGAGACCAGTGCAGAATCTGGCTAAGGGAATCAAGAAGCTTGACTTGATATCCTGCAACACATTCATCGAGACCATCGATGCATATGAATGTGGGCTTTTCGGAAGCAGAATTCTGTATCATCCTCACAATATCAGAAAGCTGCGGTCCCCGCCCACCAATGGCACTTTTTTGGCTCTGGTATGCTAGTGATATCTCCTCCGGGACCTCCTCCAGTCCTTTCACAACTTGTTTGAGCACGGCACCTAGAATGTTCGTGGGGGACTGCTCCTTGCTGGCGGCGAAGTCAAGATAAAAACATGCGACGATAGTATTATGTTCCCTAGCCCGATCACACAGCCGGTCTATCACCAACGAGCTAACATTACTGGTCAGCACTTGCCCCCCCTTTCGAGGTTTCGAGGTTCCCCCTTCTCACCTGATAAAAGTTTTGCCCACCCCCGGATCTCCGTAGCAGAACAAGACTGCATTATCGGATTTGGTTCCCCCACTGCCTGCCTGCCAGCTTCTAAATTCCTCGGTTTGTAGGAGCCATTCCCCCACATTCTCCACTCGGCTGTCCCGAATATCCCGATGCCGCAGCTTTGGATTCAGTGGGGATAACCAGGCTAGCACATCAGATCGATCATCGGCAACGGTAAAGTTATTAACAGTGTTGAAAGAGTTGCTATTATTACTGAATGATTCAGACATTTTCTGTTTCTTCATGTATTGCAGGTGACGGATGATAAAGGCAGCGGACTGACGGTCCTAGAATTCCTTCGGTTTAACGAAAAGAGGGGATTTTTGGTGAATCTCGTGGATTCCTCGGGAGTCGGGACTGTTCAAAAGCCCCGCCAAAGCTTTGTCAACGGGACCCGTGCTACCGTATTTCCTCCTCTCAGCCGCAACGAACGCCACCTCTTTTTCAATGCTGCCCTGCTAACCGCCGCAAACCCTGGCAGCAATCGACGAACCCTCTCGGGCGCCTGGCGTGGAATCTCCTACGGTAGCCTGGTATGACAGCTATACAGGTATGATGTCGAACCCCTTACAAATGAATTAGTCGGAAACTTTAGATGCCTAACTAAAGGCTTCAAACATGGCAGCATACTAGATCCTTTCACCATGTCGATACAGGCTTTAAAATCGCTTCCGGCAGCCTCGCTACTTGCTGAGGCTTCACGCAGCAAGGCGCTATGCCCCGATATTTTCAATCCCGCCAAGCACCCGTGTCGTGCATGTACCGTACTGGGCTTCAACTACTTGCGCATTGCAAAGGTTTCCGGAAATGTGGACTTTGGCTTTGTGCTAACTTAGATATCGCCACTTAATAAAATGTGCCGAGCCATGACCCCACATTTCCTGAACCTTTTGCAATGCGCTAGTGCAGCGCAGCGCGGTGAAGCGTCACCATACCGTAAGAACTCGAATAGAAGAAAAATGTGCTAGGACGTTGGAGTTGCCTCTCCTAGTAAGGCGCCTCGTATATTCCTTTTATTTTGTCTCAACTGGGGGCTGAGTTTGCGGTGTTTCCCCCTCGCGTAGCTCAGAAAGGAAACTCCAACGTCCTAGCACATTTTTCTTCTATTCGAGTTCTTACGGTATTCCAAAACAACAACAACTACGGCAATACTAGTACATCTATCATAATATACCCCATTTTCGCAATAACTAGTGCATAAATTTATCAAAACTAAGTACGCTTTAACCGCTCGCTTACGGTAGATGATGACTCAAAGAGTTGTTGAATCTTGTGAATAGTCTTCTATCACAAACTAGCTAACTGACGCAGCAGAATATATCTCCGGTTAACAAACTCTGAAAGAAATTGCTATTTTGACAATACAAAAATGTAACTCACACTGCCTGCAAAAGAATCAAAAAAAGAACTTCTGCCTAGGCTGCATTATTACCTCTAATCTAATTACCGTCGTCATCCTTCCCTTAGCTAATCTCACCAGCATCTCATACTATTACCCATCTGCTAGCCAAATTTTATAAAGTTTGAATTGTGAGTTCACATGCCGGCAATACAATGCGATATAATAAACATGGCATGATAGTACAGGAAGGTGTGTGAAACTCGCCAAGAAACCCTATACGGGCTAGTACTGAAAGGATGATTTCCGGTCGGAGGAAGATAATCTTCCAGTAATCTCTCCAGACAAAAACAAGCAAAGCAAACCTAGAGAAATGATCAAACCGCTGGAAATGCCTTAGCAGAACCTAAGTGGGCAAACGCCGCTCGCACTTACAAGAACTGGTAAAGTATCGTCGATGTCGATCACGGAACTCTGATGAAAGAAAACTCGCGAAGTGAAAAACCTTCTATGTCACGCGTGTCTAGGTAACAAGCTGTCTCACTCTGCGTCTGTGTTCCCCTGTGCTTCCCTCCGCTTAAAATCCCACGATACAACCCACTGATTACGAATCACTCCCTGCCCGGGAGCCACAACACCTTCCACCTCGCCACTAACTACTGACTAAACGGCTCGCTCGCGCCCATGAACATAAAGAAATAAAATATCTAGCTAACAATCCATAGCCCCACTTTTTGTCCCACAGTACTGAACAAAAATTCCCGTCCCACCCTACTTACTATGATATGTGCATTTAGCTGTTCTACATCTGGAATACTGGAAAATAAATGCCAATTTGGTCTCTAAATACACAATTAACACCTACACTTCAAATGAGTTCATCGAGAACGAAACTCAACCTTCCAAATAGCGTCTTTGTGAATATGATCTGCATATACTAGACTAATAATCAAAGCCCTATTATAGGGTCCTTCATTCAAGAGTGGTTCAAGCAGTGTTCTGAACCGTCCAGTGACTCCAGTCCTTCCGTCTTGGAGGTAGGACCGGACGGCGTGGTTCGTCCTTTTTTCACTCTGTGGACCGCCTAGTGTAGATGTAGGCAGGGCCCTGGGATGATTCCAGTTTAATATTTTCAGCCTGTATGCTCAGACACTTCAAGCTCGAGATTTCGTGTCCTTCATTGTCTATGATCTTGCAAACCAGGTGTCACGTGGGAAAACTAATAAGCCAGGAAGCATACGGTACATCTTTGAGGAACAACGATTTATAGGTGTTTGAAAGAGAAATTAAGGGTTGGAGAGGAATGAATTCGTTCAGTCTTATCTTAACACGCGAAGGGCTTGATGGTCTGTTCGACCTTCTCCAGAGGGATTATTTACTTGGTGTGTTATATGGCATCTTATTACATCACTCATATTTCATCCGGTGTTCCCTATTGAAAAACGGTTCAATTGTCAAGCCGTATACCGGAAACATGTGTATGCGAGAGATGCTTAAGAACTTCCTTCAATCTCATAGGGCCGTGGGGGCGTACTATTTGTGCAGTGAAGCAGCAACATATATCCGCAGTGGGAAAGAAAATACAGAACCAATTTGGAAGATAAAAGAAGAACAAGTGAGAACAGAATTATATAACCAGTGGATAGATTGGGCGGTAACAAGAGGGGAAAGGCCAAATGCAGTAAGTTCAACTTGGGAAGTAGAAGGCTGGAACCAAGGTCTAATGACCAACTTTGTCGTACTCTAATGTGTAGACAGTGCATATCCGAAAGCCTAATTCCAACACCCGCGCTCTTTCGATATGCCAATGATAGAGTAACAAAAGAAAGGAAACAAAAATGGCAGCCTCGTTGAAACCCATAAAAACCTCTTTGAGGAAAAACTTGGGGAAAGAGTACTCCATATACAGGATAAACAACTTGAACTGGAAGCATCAGCAAAAATAATACATTGCGTTCCGTGCGTTCCGTGCGTCTGACGCACCAGACGCCGGAACGCTAATCGCGAATCAGGACACAATGTCAGATCGACGTTGCGTCCTGACTTTGGGTTACATGGCGCCATCCATCCTGACGTCATCCGCACTCGGACCCCTATGTCCTGTGCTTCCTGACTCCGTCTGGTGCTCCACTACTCCGTCCTGACTCCGTCTGGTGCTCCACTACTCTGTCCTGACTCCGTCTGGTGCTCCACTACTCTGTCCTGACTCCGTCTGGTGCTCCACTACTCCGTCCTGACACCGCCTCATCCAGGACTCTCCCGTCCTGACGTCGCCTGATCTACGACTCTCCCACCCTGATGACGTCTGATCTACAACTCTCCCGCCCTGACGACGTCTGATTTAAGACTCGCGCGCCCAGATGCCGGTTCCTTCTCACCGAACGTCAGGGCTCCGTGGATCTTACCACCTCACATCCCCAGTGTTTCTGCTCCTGCCTCCCTCGTCTGGATCCCACGATCCTGATCTCTCCCTTCCTGACGTCTGGTCTGTTCTTCCTGATCTTACCCCCTATACATGCCGCGTCCTGATCCAATTGTGACTCTATCAGACGTCGCCTTGTGATCTCTGATGCATCGTGAACTAAGTCTAATGCTATCCTGGTCCTACGCCTAGAGGCTTTTCCTAACGCTGTCACCATGAGTTTTACTCAATCCTGATTGCGTGTCACTAATTCTACTCTGAATCCTTGATTTTGCTTGATGTCCTCATATTAATACTAAGCTCCTCCGGGTACCCTTCCCACATGTGAGAGCGACAACCGCATACACATATTTATTACAGCTATGCTACACTTGCGCAATCTCCTAACTGCATGTATCATTACTCTCACCTTGCCCCTGCTCCATATCCGATGGCTCGCTATGCACAGCTGCCTCCTCTTGCGACTCTACATCTTCAATGCTCAGCGCGAGTTGTCGCAAAGTAGTAGGAGTCACTGTATTCTCCAAAGTTACCCACATGGCCACCACCTGTGAGCTGTCTGGGGTCTGTGGATCGGAATCGAGAAAGCTCAGGAGTCGTGTTGCTGTCTGGCTGAAATGGCAAGACAAGACGGTTTCTTGTGAATCGAATGGGTTACGCGGGGGGGCCGCCAGGGCCCCAATTCCCAGGTTGCTGGGAGTTTGACTCTGAATCCGGGGAGTCGAGCATGTGGGGGCGAGTCGCGCCGTCTGGCTGAAATCAAAAGCCCTGACAGTTTCTTGTGAATCGAATTGGTTACCCGGGGGGGCAGCCAGGGCCCGGATTCCCAGGTTACCCGGAGTGTGACTCTGAATTTGTGGAGTTGCGAGTGTGGGGGCCCGACTCGAAATCTGACTCTGTACCTCTGCAGCGACTGCAGCCCAATCGTCAGTAAACCCTTCACGGCGATCTTCCCGGACACTATGCGCCTGCTGCATCTTGGCTTTAATGGTCTCGTGAATGTTCTTGAGAATCATAGTCTGTACCCAGTGTGGGCAAGAGGCCCACGTCTGGCGCTGGTGGCCCAAAAGATCTTCCGAGCTCAACCTCATGTTAGCATCTGAGCAGGAACGAGAGGACACCGGGTTCGGGGTCATGCTCACCTGCAACGGCCTCCGGCTTGAAGTGGCATGTTTCAAGATGCACCCCTATTTGCCATGCTCGCAGAGTATGGAACAGTATGGCCCAAGTTAAGCAAACCATGATGCTATTGATGCGACCAAGAAAATCAGGTTCGGAAATCCCAAACATTTTCTCGCCCTTGAAGTACATTCCCTTTATTGCCTCGCGGATCGGGGGCGCGAGGAAGCGATTTGTTATTTGCTATGTCATGTTCATACGCATTAGTTGTGGCAGGACTCACTACCTAGCGCACACTTACCTCATACCCCCTCGAGGAGCACATAAATCTATCTCTCTGAAGCATGTAGTCCACTCTACATCAGCAAAAGTACACATTTGCCCCCTATACCTCATGAGGCATGTGAGGGATGGGGGGCAAAATTATCAAACTCCAGTTGATGTATGGGTCATCCATACCCTCATAAACCTCGGTTAAATC
>Ga0307517_10001027_pt1 | contig 47444 bp, 43 predicted proteins | sample 23_EM_MG_FD_194515 | JGI IMG/M metagenome (GOLD analysis project Ga0307517, IMG submission 194515) | Populus trichocarpa ectomycorrhiza microbial communities from riparian zone in the Pacific Northwest, United States - 23_EM | ecosystem: Host-associated > Plants > Roots > Unclassified | place...
ACCACGGTCAAGACGATCGACGACCTGAAGGGCAAGACGATCGTCTCGACCACCGGCACGACCAACTTCCAGATCCTGCGCACCCTGAACGAAGAAAAGAAGCTCGGCATGGAGCTGCTCGGCGCGAAAGACCACGCCGAATCGGCGCTGATGGTGCAGACCGGCCGCGCTGTCGCGTTCGGCATGGACGACATCCTGCTGTACGGTCTGCGCGCCAGCGCCCAGAACCCGGCCGAGCTCGCGGTCGTCGGCGACGCGATCCAGGTCGAACCCTACGCGATCATGCTGCGCCTCGACGACCCGGCATTCAAGAAGCTGGTCGACGGCACGCTGGCCGGCCTGATGAAGAGCGGCGAATTCGCCAAGCTCTACACCAAGTGGTTCCAGTCGCCGATCCCGCCCAAGGGCATCAACCTGAACGCGCCGATGAGCCCGGAGCTGGTCGAGAACCTGAAAGCCTTGAGCGACAAACCCGCGACCTGACGACCCAAGGTCGCCTGCGGCACCCGGCCCCCGAGAAGCGCTCAGGCCGCTTGGGGGCGGCCCGGCGGCGGCCTGAGGTCCAGTCAGTCAGAGGGACGCCGCCAGCCGCGTCCCCTGGTCGATCGCGCGCTTCGCGTCGAGCTCGACGGCTTCGAAGGCGCCGCCGATCAGATGCGTCTTCACGCCCGCGGCCTTCAGCGGCGCGTGCAGCTCGCGCAGCGGCTCCTGGCCGGCACACAGCACGACGGTGTCGCATTCGATGAGTTGGCCGTCGGCGTGCTGGTCGCCGTAGCTCACGAACACGCCCTGCGGCGTGATGCGCTCGTAGTGCACCCCGCCGATCATCTCGACGCGCTTCATCTGCAAGCTCGTGCGGTGGATCCAGCCGGTTGTCTTGGCCAGGCCCTTGCCGAGCTTGCCGGCCTTGCGCTGCAGCAGCGTGACCTGGCGCGCCGGCGGTGCGGGCCACGCCGGCACCACGCCGCCGCGCACGCGGGCCGGGTCGGTCACGCCCCATTCGATGAGCCACTCGTGCAGGTTCAGCGTCGGCGAATGGCCGGGCGCGGTGACGAGGAACTCGGCGACATCGAAGCCGATGCCGCCGGCACCGATGATCGCGACGCGTTCGCCGACCGGTGCGCCATGCAGCAGCACGTCGACATAGCTGAGCACGTTGGCGCCGTCGTCACCGGCAATCTTCGGCGCGCGCGGCAGCACGCCGGTGGCGAGCACGACCTCGTCGAAACGGCGCGCGATCAGCTCCGCGGCCGTGATGCGCTGCCCGAGGTGCAGCTGCACGCCGGTGATCGCGATGCGGCGCGTGAAGTAGCGCAGCGTCTCGCTGAACTCCTCCTTGCCTGGCACGCGCCTGGCCATGTTGAACTGACCGCCGATCTGCGACGCGGCCTCGAACAGGTGGACCTCGTGGCCGCGCTCGGCGAGCGCCGTCGCGGTCGCCAGGCCGGCCGGTCCGGCGCCGACGACGGCGAGGCGTTTGCTCCGCGTCACCGGCCTCAGGATCAGCGTCGTCTCGCGCCCGGCGCGCGGGTTCACGAGGCAGGTCGCGAGCTGCGACTTGAAGGTGTGGTCCAGGCAGGCCTGGTTGCAGGCGATGCAGGTGTTGATCTCGTCGCGCCGGTGGTTCGCCGCCTTCTTGACGAACTCGGGGTCGGCCAGCAGCGGCCGCGCCATGCTGACCATGTCGGCACAGCCTTCGGCGAGCAGCGCCTCGGCGACCTCGGGCATGTTGATGCGGTTGCTGGTGACGAGCGGGATCGACAACCCCGCGGCGCGCAACTCCTTGCGCATCTTCTGCGTGACCCAGCCGAACGCGCCGCGCGGCACGCTGGTCGCGATCGTCGGGATGCGCGCCTCGTGCCAGCCGATGCCGGTGTTGATGATCGTGGCGCCGGCGCGCTCGACCGCCTTCGCGAGCAGGACGACCTCGTCCCAGCTGCTGCCGTCGGGGATCAGGTCGAGCATCGACAGACGGTAGATCAGAATGAAATCCGGCCCGACGGCTTCACGCACGCGCTGCACGATCTCGACCGCCAGCCGCATGCGGTTCGCATACGGGCCGCCCCATTCATCGGTCCGGTGGTTGGTGTGCGTGACGAGGAACTGGTTGATGAAATAACCCTCGCTGCCCATCACCTCGACGCCGTCGTAGCCGGCCTCGCGCGCGAGCGTGGCGCAGCGCACGAACGCACGGATCTGGCGCTCGATGCCGGCCACGCTCAGCGCACGCGGCGTGAACGGCGAGATCGGGCTGCGCAGGCGCGACGGTGCAACGCACAACGGCGAGTAGCCGTAGCGCCCGGTGTGCAGGATCTGCAGCGCGATCTTGCCGCCCTCCGCATGCACCGCGTCGGTCACGGGCCGGTGGCGCCGCGCCACGCCGTGGCTCGCGAGCGTGCCGGCAAACGGCTTGGCCCAGCCCTCGATGTTGGGCGCATAACCGCCGGTCACGATCAGCCCGACCTCGCCGCGTGCGCGTTCGGCGAAGAACGCGGCGGCCGCGGCGGCGTGGCGGCGGCCGTCTTCGAGCCCGGTGTGCATGCTGCCCATCAGCACGCGGTTTTTCAGCGTCGTGAAGCCCAGATCGAGCGGCGCGAGCAGATGCGGATAGGGCTGAGGCATGCGGGGCTTTCGTGACGTGCCTCCGCATCATCGCAGCCCTTGACCGACACTCGAGGACTCCGCCCCCGCCGAACACCCGATGCCGCCTGAGTCCCCCGCTTCAGATCCGACCCGCCAGGCCCGGCATGCACTCTGGGCCGCGCTCGCGATGGTCGCGGTCTGGGGTTCGAACTTCAGCGTGCAGAAAGCGGTGTTCGCGGCGCTCTCACCCGGCGGCTTTCTGTTCGCGCGCTACCTGATGATGCCGGTCGCGGCCACCGTGCTGCTGCTCTCGCGCCACGGCCTGAACTGGCCGCGCGTGCCGCGTGCCGACGTGTTCGCGCTGCTGCGGCTCGGCCTCGCCGGCCACCTGCTGCACGTCGGGCTGGTGACCTACGGCATCCATTGGTCGACGGCGTTCTCGAGTTCGCTGATCCTCGCGGTGGGGCCGGTGTTCACGCTGCTGATCCTGCGCTGGCAGGGCCTGGAAGACCATCTCTCGCGCGGCCAGCTCGCCGGCGTGGCGGTGGCCTGCGTCGGTGTGCTGGTGTTCCTGTCGGACAAGCTGCTCGGCGGGCACTGGCAGGCCAGCGGCGGCGACCTGACGCTGGTCGTCGCGGCCTCGTTCTTCTCGTACTACACGGTCGCGGCCAAACCGCTGATCGAACGCCATGGCGGTGTCACGGTGATGGCCTACGCGACCTTGCTGGGCAGTGCGCCGGTCGTGCTGCTGAGCGCGCCGGCCGGGTTGAGCGTCGAGTGGACCGAAGTGCGCCCGATGATCTGGCTCGGCCTGTGCTACGCGGTGCTGATCTCGGCCTTTCTCGGCTGGCTGGTGTGGGGCTATGTCAACGCGGTGCGCGGCGTGGCGCGCAGTGCCCCGCTGATGTACCTGATGCCGCCGGTCGCCGGGCTGGTGGCGTGGCTCGTCACCGGCGAGCGCTACACCGGCGTGAAGCTGGCCGGGGCGGCGCTGACGCTGGGCGGGGTCGCGCTGGCCCAGTTCACGTCCCCGCGTGGCGACGTGGTTCGGGATTCGCCCGCTCCGGTCGACTGACCTTCCTTGTATGCTGCGCGTTGATCCAAACGGACGACCCATGAAGCCGATCACCGTTTCTCTCCTCACCGCCGCCGCGCTGATCGCCGTCGGCTGCTCGAAGCCGCAAGAGACCGCGGCACCGCTCACCCCACCCGTCGCCGTGCAGGCCTCCGCCCCCGCGGCGTCCGGCGTCCACGCCGCCGCCAGCGGCATCGCGTGGCAATACGCGGCCAACGATGCCGAGGTCGACGCCGCGTTCACGCGGGCCAAGGCCGAGAGCAAGCCGGTGTTCGTCTACTGGGGCGCGAAGTGGTGCCCGCCGTGCAACCAGGTCAAGGCGACCCTCTTCAACCGCCAGGACTTCATCGAACGCTCGCGCGCCTTCGTACCGGTCTACGTGGACGGCGACAGCCCCGGCGCGCAAAAGCTCGGCAGCCGATTCAAGGTCAGCGGCTATCCGACGATGGTGCTGTTCAACCCGCAGGGCGCCGAGCTGACGCGGCTGCCGGGCGAGGTCGAGGCCGAGCGCTACACCCAGGTGCTGACCTTGGGCATGAACGCGCAGCGTCCGGTGAAAGACGTGCTCGCGCAAGTCAAGACCGACGCGAAGGGCCTGAGTGCGAACGACTGGCGCCTGCTGGCGTTCTATTCGTGGGACACCGACCAGCAGCAGCTCGTGCCCAAGGACGGCGTTCCGGCACTGCTGAAGCAACTGGCCGACGCCTGCCCGGCCGATCAGGGCGAGATCGCGACGCGGCTGCGCCTCAAGGCGCTCGCGGCGGTCGACGAGAAAGCGCCCGCGCGTCCCGACGCCACCGCGCAAGCCACCTTGCTGGCGCTGCTCGCCGACGCGGGCGCGGCGCGCGTCCACCTCGACATGCTGACCAACTACCCGGGCGACATCACGCGCGCGCTCAGCCCGCCCGGCAGCCCGCAGCGCGCCGAGCTGCTGAAGGGTTTCGATGCGGCGCTCAAGCGCTTCGAGGCCGACACGACGCTGTCGCGCGCCGACCGCATGCAGGCGCTGATCGCGCAGGTCGACCTGGCCCGCATCGACGCGAAGAAGGACGCCGCCGTCAAGCTGCCCGAGCCGCTGCTCGCCGACATCCGCGAACAGGCCGCGCGCGCCGACCGCGAGATCACGGATGGCTACGAGCGCCAGGCCGTGATCACTTCGGCCGCCTACCTGCTCGATCTGGCCGGCCTGGGCGCCGAATCCGACACCTTGCTGAAGGCGAACCTGGCGAAGAGCCACTCGCCGTACTACCTGATGTCCGAGCTCGCCAGCAACGCGAAGAAGCGCGGCGACAAGGCCGAGGCACTGCACTGGTATGAAGAGGCCTTCGACAAGAGCGAGGGCCCGGCGACCCGGCTGCAATGGGGCTCGAGCTTCGTGAACGCGCTCGTCGATCTGGCACCGCAGGACGAGGCCCGCATCGAGAAGGCGGCCGGCCAGTTGTTCACCGAGGCCGCGAAGCAGCCCGATGCCTTCTACGAACGCAGCGGCCGCTCGCTGCAGCGCGTCGGCACGAAGCTGCAGGCCTGGAACAAGAGCGGCACGCACACTGCGGCGATCAAGCGGTTGCAGGCGCAGCTCGACGGGGTGTGCGCCGCGCTCGACAAGGCCGAGCCGCAGCACGCGCGCTGCACGGCCCTGCTGAAGCCCGCCGCCAAGGCCGTCGCCTGATGCGGCTCGCGGCCTGGCTGCTGGCGCTGGTCGCCGGCCCGCTGCTGGCGGCCACCGCACCCGCGGCCCCGCCCGCTGCGCCCCGCACGGCCTCGGCACCTGCGAGCGCCGGCCACTGGGTGCACGCCTACGCGGCCTTCGGCGAACCCAAGTATCCGCGGAGCTTCGACCACTTCGACTACCTGAATCCGAACGCACCCAAGGGCGGCACGCTGTACCTGCCGAACCCCGATCGCCGCACCAGTTTCGACAAGCTCAACTACTACACGATCAAGGGCAACGCGCCGGCTGGGGTCGCGATCTACATGTTCGAATCGCTCACGTTCCTGAGCGCCGACGAAACCCAGACCATGTACGGCCTGCTTGCCGAGGAAATGCTGGTCGCACCGGACAAGAGTTCGATCACGTTCCGCCTGAACACGAAGGCACGTTTCTCGAATGGCGACGCGGTCACTGCCGACGATGTCAAGTTCAGTTTCGACACGCTGACCAGCAAGTTCGTGCGGCCCAGCTACAACACCGACTATGCCGGCGTCGCGCAGACCATCGTGCTGGACGCGCGCACGATCCGCTTCGAGCTGAAGGACCGATCCAACGACCAGATCTTCAAGATCGGCCGCATGCCGGTGTTCTCGCGCAAGTGGGGGCTGAAGGCCGACGGCAGTCGTCCGCCGTTCGACCAGATCATCAATGAGCCGCCGATCGGCAGCGGCGCCTACACGATTGCGCGCACTGACTCGGGCCGACGCATCGAATTCCAACGCAATCCCGACTACTGGGCACGCGACCTCCCAGTGCGCCGCGGCATGTACAACTTCGACCGCATTGTCTATCGCCTGTACCAGGACGAAGACATCCAGACCGAGGCCTTCAAGGCCGGCGAATACGACATCGTGCGGGTCTACACCGCCAAACTCTGGGAACGTCAGTTTGTCGGCCCGAAATTCGATTCCGGCCGAATCATCAAGCAGTCGATCCACGTCGGCACCGGACAAGGTCTGCAGGCCTACGAGATCAACCTCCGCCGCCCGATCTTCTCGGACATCCGCGTGCGCAAGGCCTTCGTGCTGACCTACGACTGGGAGACCAACAACCGCTATCCGAAGTTCGGCCTGAAGCGTGCCAACAGCGTGTTCAACAACTCCGAATTCGCTGCAACAGGGCTGCCGTCGCCCGGCGAGCTGAAGCTGCTCGAACCGTATCGCAATGAGCTGCCGAAGGAAGTGTTCGGCCCGCCGTTCGTCGCACCGCGCACCGACACCAGCCCGAACGCCCTGCGCGAGAATTTGCTCGAGGCGCGCGCGTTGCTGCAAGCCGCCGGTTGGAACCTGGATGCCCAAGGCGTGCTGCGCAATGCCAAGGGCGAACCCTTCGTCGTCGAACTGCTCGCCCCTTCCGGCCAGGACACCGACCGGCGCATGCTTCCGTGGGGGCGGAATGGCGACAAGCTCGGCATGACGATTCGCACTCGCCACGTCGATTTCGCGCTGTTCGACCGGCGCCTGCAGGAATTCGACTTCGACATGGCCACCATCGTCGAGCCCGCATTCCAGCTGCCGCTGGCCGCCGACTACGTGTCGATCTACGGCAGCACGGCGGCTGACGAGAAGGCCAGCAACAACCTGCGCGGCGTCAAGAGCAAGGCGGCAGATCACATCATGGAAGCGATGGCCAACGCGACGACGCTGGACGAACTTCGCGATGCCTGCCGCGCTCTCGACAGGGTCGTGATGTGGAGCTACTGGCAGGTGCCCGAGCTGTACAAGGACGGCGAGGACCTCGCTTACTGGAACAAGTTTGGCATCCCGGCCGTGCAGCCACTGCATTTCACGACCGACCTGCCCCCAGACCTGGACACGCGCCTGGCGTGGCCGATCACGTCCTGGTGGGCCAAGGAGCCAGCGCAGCGCTGAAGAACCGACGATCATGTTGACCTACATCCTCAAGCGCATCGCACTCATGGTACCCACGCTGCTGGGTGTGCTGACGGTCGCGTTCATCGTGATCCAGTTCGTGCCCGGCGGGCCGGTCGAGCAACTGATGGCACAGGCGCGCGTCGGCGCCGGTGGCGCGTACAAGGCCCGTGGCGACACCGACGCCAAGCAGATCGAAGCGCTCAAGAAGCTCTACGGTTTTGACAAGCCCGCGCCGGTGCGCTATGTCGAGATGCTGAAGAACTTTTCGACCTTCGATCTCGGCACCAGCTTCATGCAGAACAAGCCGGTGTGGTCGCTGATCAAGGAGAAGCTGCCGGTCTCGATCAGCCTCGGGCTGTGGACCTTCCTGATCTCGTACCTGATCTCGGTGCCGCTCGGCATCGCGAAGGCGGTGCGTGAAGGCTCGCGCTTCGACGCGATCTCGACCTTCTTCGTGATGTTCGGTTTCGCCGTCCCCGGCTTCGTGCTCGGCGTGTTCCTGATCGTGCTGTTTTCCGGCGGCACCTTCTGGGAGGTGTTCCCGCTGCGCGGACTGACCTCCGACAACTGGTCCGAGCTCGGCTGGGGCTCCCGCATCCGCGACTACTTCTGGCACCTGACCCTGCCGCTGACCTGTCTGGTGATCGGCAGCTTCGCCGAGATGACGATGCTGACGAAAAACACCTTCATCGAAGAGATGCGCAAGCAGTACGTGCTGGTCGCGCGTGCCAAGGGCCTGTCGCGGCCGCGCGTGCTGTGGAAGCACATCCTGCGCAATGCGCTGGTGCCGATGGTGACGGGCTTTCCGGCCGCGTTCATCGGCGCATTCTTCACCGGCGCGCTGCTGATCGAAACCCTGTTTTCTCTCGATGGCCTCGGCTTTCTGAGCTACGAGGCGATCGTGCGGCGCGACTACCCCGTCGTGCTGGGATCGTTGTTCGTCTTCACGCTGATCGGCCTGGTGGTCAAGCTGATCTCGGACCTGCTCTACGTCGTCGCTGATCCGCGCGTGCAGTTCCAGGCGGTCGGCAAATGACGGCCGCCCCTGTCGTCACGACGCCGGCGTCGCCGAACCAGCGGGCCTGGGCACGCTTCAAGCGCAACCGCCTCGGGTACTGGTCGCTGTGGATCTTTGCGGCGATGCTGCTGATCAGCGCCTTCGCCGAGGTCCTGAGCAACGACAAGCCGATCGTCGCACGCTACGAAGGCGAGTTGTTCTTCCCCATCCTGCGCAATCACTCGGAAGTGCGCTTCGGGGGCGATTTCATGACGCCGACCGATTGGAGCGATCCCTTCATCGAGCAGCAGTTCGCGAAGCCTGGCAACTGGATGCTGCGCCCGCTCAACCACCACTCAGGCACCTCCACCGAGTACTTCTCGAAGCCACCGAATCCATCCGCGCCGAACGCCGACCACTGGCTCGGCACCGACCAAGTCGGTCGTGACATGGTTGCGCGGCTGCTCTACGGATTTCGCGTCAGCATCCTGTTCGCGTTCACGCTCACCGGCATCGGCCTGGCACTCGGGCTGGCGGCGGGCGCCGTGCAGGGTTATTTCGCCGGCCGCATCGACCTGACGATGCAGCGCCTGATCGAGATCTGGACCTCGATCCCGGAGCTCTACCTGCTGATCATCTTCGCGTCGATCTTCGAGCCGTCGATCGGGCTGTTGCTGGTCCTGCTGTCGCTGTTCGGCTGGGTCGGGTTGTCGGACTACACGCGCGCGGAGTTCCTGCGCAATCGTTCGCTCGAGTTCGTCAAGGCTGCACGGGCGCTCGGTCTGTCGAACTTGCAGATCATTTGGCGCCACGTGCTGCCGAACTCGCTGACACCGGCGATCACTTTTCTGCCGTTCCGCATGGGCGCGGCGGTTCTGAGTTTGGTCGCCCTCGACTTCCTGGGCCTGGGCGTTCCACCCGAGGTGCCGTCGCTCGGTGACCTGGTGAAGCAGGGCAAGGCCAACCTCGATGCCTGGTGGATCATCTTCCCGACCTTCGCGGTGCTGGTGCTGACGATGCTGCTGCTGACCTTCATCGGCGACGCGCTGCGCGACGCTTTCGACACGCGCAAATCATGACGAACCCGCCGCTGCTCGAGATCGAGCACCTGACCGTGCGCTTCGGCGCGAGCACCGTCGTGAACGACGTCTCTTTCCGCATTGCGCCGGGCGAGAAGTTCGCGCTGGTGGGTGAATCGGGTTCGGGCAAATCGATCACCGCGCTGTCGGTCCTGCGCCTGGTCGACGCGGCCACCGCGAGCGGCGCGATCCGCTTCGAGGGTGCGGACCTGCTGAAGAAGTCCGAGCGCGAGATGCGCGGCCTGCGCGGCGCCGAGATCGCGATGATCTTCCAGGAGCCGATGACGGCGCTGAATCCGCTGTACACCGTCGGCAACCAGATCGGCGAAGTGCTCGAGCTGCACGAAGGCCTGCGCCCGAACGCGGCGCGTGCGCGCGCGATCGAGCTGCTCACGCGCACCGGCATCCCTGAGCCCGAGCGCCGCATCGACGCGTTCCCCCACCAGCTCTCCGGCGGCCAGCGCCAGCGCGCGATGATCGCGATGGCGCTCGCGTGCCGCCCGAAGCTGCTGATCTGCGACGAGCCGACGACCGCGCTCGACGTGACGATCCAGGCCCAGATCCTTGCGCTGCTCGACGAGCTGCAGGCCGAAATGGGCATGGCGCTGCTGTTCATCACGCACGACCTGAACCTGGTGCGGCGCTTCACACACCGCGTCGGCGTGATGGAGCGCGGCGTGCTCGTCGAGATCGGAGAGACCGAGAGCGTGTTCGCGAACCCGCAGCACGCGTACACGCGCAAGCTGATGGCAAGCCGGCCTCAGCGCGTGGTACAGCCGCTCGCAAGCGACGCGCCGGTACTGGTCGCGGGCGACGACGTCGGCGTTACGTTCACGATGGCGCAGGGCTGGTTCGGCAAACGCCACTTCGAGGCGGTGCGGCACGCGACCTTGCAGCTGCGCCGCGGCGAGACGCTGGGCATCGTCGGCGAATCGGGCTCGGGCAAGACGACGCTGGGCATGGCCTTGCTGGCGCTGCAGCCGATCTCGGCCGGCAGCGTCGCGCTGGCCGGCGCGCGCATCGACAACGCCGGCCGCCCGGTGCTGCGCGCGATGCGCAAGCGCATGCAGGTGGTGTTCCAGGACCCGTTCGCGTCGCTGAGCCCGCGCATGACGGTCGGCCAGATCGTCGGCGAGGGCTTGGCGCTGCACCGGCCCGAGCTGTCGTCCGCCGAGCGCGAGCGCCTGGTGCTCGAGATGCTCGACGAGGTCGGCCTGAGCGCCGCGCACGGCGTCGACAACGTGCTGCAGCGTTATCCGCACGAGTTCTCGGGCGGCCAGCGCCAGCGCATCGCGATCGCGCGCGCGGTGGTGTTGCGCCCCGAGGTGCTGGTGCTGGACGAACCGACCTCGGCGCTCGACGTGTCGGTGCAGCAGCAGGTGCTGGCGCTGCTCGCCGCGCTGCAGCGCCACTACGGCATGAGCTACGTGTTCATCAGCCACGACCTCGCGGTCGTGCGCGCGATGTCGCACCGCGTGATGGTGATGAAGAACGGCGACGTGGTCGAGGAAGGCGAGGCGCTCGCGCTGTTCGATGCGCCGCGCGAGGACTACACGAAGGCGCTGCTCGCGGCCGCGCACCTGGGGACATGACTGCCCCAAGACGCCTACGGCGTCGTCCCCCAAGGGGAGCTCAGGCCGCTTGGGACGGCCCGGCGCTGGCCTGATGAAGCCAGTTCGCTACCTTAGGGCTTCGCGCACAAATTCGAGCCGGTCCTGGCCGAAGAACATCGTGCCGCCGACAAACATCGTCGGCGCCCCGAACACGCCGCGCGCAACGGCCTCGTCGGTGGTGGCGCGCAGCGCGGCCTTGACCTCGGCATCGGCCGTCAGCGCCATGACCTCGGCCGGATCGAAACCGGCGTCGCGCAAGGCCTGCGCCGCGACCGCGGGGTCGTTCATGTTCAGGCCCGCGACCCACATCGCCGTGAATACGCCGCGCAGGTAGTCGTCGAAGCGCGCCGGCAGGCGCAACTGCACGCCGGCCGCCCCGCGCATCAGCGTCAGCGTGTTGATCGGGAAATGCGGGTTCACGACCAGCGGCACGCCGTAGGCCGCCGCAAAGCGCGCCATGTCGTCGTTCATGTAGCGGCCCTTCGCGGCCACGTTGGCGGGCGAGGCATTGCCGGTCGCCTGGAACACGCCGCCGAGCAGCATCGGCCGGTAGACCAGCGTGGCGCCCGTTTGGGCGCACAACGCAGGCAGCTGCGTCCACGCGAGGTAGCTCGTCGGGCTGCCGACATCGAAGAAGAACTCAACGGCTTTGTTGTGGCTGCTGCTGCTCATTCGCACCCCGCTTGATCAAGAAGCGAACTTCATAACGCACGTTGCGGTCCTCGTCGTTGAACTGCAGCGAGCGACCGACCCAGGCATACGGCACCCTGAACTCGTCGACCTGCACCGCGCCGTGCATCAGCACGACGTCGACCTGGCTGCTGTGCAATTGCAGGTGGTAGACGAGGTCGTCGATGCGCACGCGCGCCGAGCCGTCGCGCCGCAGCTCGGCCTGCGCCGGGCCGCAGCTGGGTTCGGCCGGGCCGGTTGCCACGCAGAACTCGGCCACGTGACGGCCCAAGGCCGGCCGGCCCGCGGACACGGCAGCCGAGGCATGGCCCGCGGCCAACACCAGCAGCACGATCGAGACGACAGCCCGCACCATGGCTACTTCAGCAGGCCTTCCGCCTTCATCGCCGCCTGCACCGATGGCCGCGCCGCGATGCGGGCCTGGTAGGCGCCGAGGTTCTTCATGCCCGAGATGTCGATGCCGGTATGGGCCGTCCACGTGATCATCGTGAACAGGTACGGGTCGGCGATCGAGAACACATCACCCATCAGGTACTGCTTGCCTTCAAGCTGGTCGTCGACCCACTTCAGCTTCGAGGCGGCCCTGGCACGGATCACGGTCTTGCCGTCTTCGGGCATGGCCGGGTTGAACAGGCCACCGATGCCTTTGTGCAGTTCGCTGGTGATGAAGTTCAGCCACTCCTGCACGCGGTAGCGCGCCATCGTGCCGTTGGCCGGGGCGAGGTTCTTCGCGGGCACCTTGTCGGCCAGGTACTGCACGATCGCCGGGCCCTCGGTCAGGCGTTCGCCGCTGTCGAGCTCGAGCAGTGGCACCTGGCCCTTGGAGTTGATGGTGTAGTAGTCGGTGCCGTCGGCGAGTTGGTGGGTCTTGGTGCTGGCCAGCGCCGTTTCATACGCGAGACCGGATTCCTCCAGAACGATGTGCGGGGCGAGCGAGCAGGCGCCGGGGCTGAAATAGAGCTTCATGGGGAAGAGTCCGTCGGGATGAGAGGGAGCGTATTACACCGCTTCCCCACGATTTTCGCTCGCGCATCGATTCAAGCGGCTTGAAGGATGAATGCAAATCCGACCCGTTGGCGCGGGCCGCTGGCGGCCCTACATTGGACGCATGAACACCACGACCACCCCCCTCACCCCGGTTCAACAGTCACGCCGCGTCGAGCGCATCGTGCGCGGCCAGCCGACGTCGGACGGCGACGGCGTCAAGCTCACGCGCGTCCTGACGCAGCCGCTGCAAAAGCGCCTCGACCCGTTCCTGATGCTGGACGCGTTCGGCAGCGATGCGGCGAGCGACTACATCGGCGGCTTCCCGAGCCACCCGCACCGCGGCTTCGAAACCGTGACGATCATGCTCGAGGGCCGCATGCGGCACCAGGACAGCGTCGGCAACGTCGGCCTGCTGGAGCCCGGCAGCGTGCAATGGATGACGGCCGGCCGCGGCATCATCCACTCCGAGATGCCCGAGCAGGAGGAAGGCCGGATGGCCGGCTTCCAGCTCTGGGTGAACCTGGCCGCGAAGGACAAAATGACGGCGCCCGCGTACCGCGACGTGCCGCCTGCGAACGTGCCCGCGCTGACGCTGGACGATGGCGTGCACCTGCGCGTGATCGCCGGCTCGGCGCTGGGCGTGGCCGGCGCGGTGTCGCGCCCGACGACCGAGCCGCTGGTGCTCGACATCACGCTGCCGGCCGGCGCGAGCTTCGACGCCGCGATACCGGCCGGGCACAACGCGTTCGTCTATGTGTTCGGCGGCGGCGTGGTCGACGTCGGCGCTACCGAGGCCCCGACACGGGTCGAGAGCGAGCGCATGGCGATCCTCGCGAACGACGCCTCGGCCGACGGCGTGCGGCTCAGCGCCGTGCAGGCGGCGCGCGTGCTGCTCGTCGCCGGCGCCCCGCTGAACGAGCCGATCGCGCAGTACGGGCCGTTCGTGATGAACACGACCGCGCAGATCCACGAAGCGGTGGCGGACTTTCAGCGCGGCGTGCTCGCGAGTTGACGACCCCTCGACTGAGGAGTACCTCAGTCGATCCCCCCGGGGATTGCGGGCCGGCTTGGGAGCGGCCCGGCGCTCGACCCGCGGAACGGTCCCGTCCGACAGCTGCGCTACTCTTGCGCCTTTGCGCAGAGGATGCCCATGCCCCGCCGAACGCTAGACGAAGCCCTGCTGCACCCGGCGATTCGCGATACGGTCGCGAACCTGCATGTGGACATCGTTCACAACGTGCAGTCCGCCGCAGCGTCGAACCCGGTGCTGGTGGTCGGCATGATGGGCAACCCGTTCTGCCGCCAGGCGCGGCGTGTTCTCACCGAGGCGGGCATCCCTTTCAAGTACCTCGGCTACGGCAGCTACCTGAGCCAGTGGCGCCAGCGCAGCGCGCTGAAGATGTGGACCGGCTGGCCCACGCTCCCGATGGTGTTCGTCAGAGGCTCACTGGTCGGCGGCGCCGCCGATCTGAAGAAGCTGATCGACAGCGGCGAACTCAAGCGTCTGTTGGGCGAATGAAGCGCCGAGTCGCCGCATTCCTGGCGCTGGTGGCGCTGGCCGCACATGGGCAGGGCTTGACCGAATGCCGCGTGCCCGGCATCCGCAACAGCGTGCAATGCGGCGTCGTGCAGCGCGCGCTCGATCCGGCCCGGCCCGACGGCCCGAAGATCGATGTGCACTACGTCGTCGTCCCGGCGATGGCGCGGCGCAAGCTGGCCGACCCGGTGTTCCTGCTCGCGGGCGGCCCGGGGCAGAGCGCGATCGACGTCGGCCCGCAGGCCTTCGCGCTGTTCAGCCGGCTCAACAACCGGCGCGACATCGTGTTCGTCGACCAGCGCGGCACCGGCCAGTCCGCGCCGTTGGAATGCAAGGACGCGAAACGCGAGACGCTTGCCGAACAATCCGACCCCGACCAGCAGCTCCACCAGCTGATGGAGTGCAAGGCAGCGCTGACACGGCTGCCCTACATCCAGAGCGAGCGCAACCTCGGCTTCTTCACGACGACGCTGGCGATGCAGGACCTGGACGCGGTGCGCGCGCAGCTCGGCGCCGAGCGCATCAACCTCGTCGGCATCTCGTACGGCACGCGCGCCGCGCTCGAGTACCTGCGCCAGTTCCCGACCCACGTGCGGCGCAGCGTGCTCGATTCGGTGGCACCGCCCGACATGGTGCTGCCGGCGAGCTTCTCGACCGACAGCCAGGCCGCGCTCGACGCGACGCTGCGCGCCTGCGAACAGCAGCCCGCGTGCGCGCAAGCCTACCCACGGCTGCGCAGCGACTGGGGCACGCTGCTGGCCGGTCTGCCGAAGACGGTGACGGCCGCCCACCCGCTCACCGGCAAGACCGAGCACTTCACGCTGACGCGCGACATGGTGCTCGGCGCGGTGCGCGGCGCGCTGTACTCGCCGGCCGCCGCTGCCGCGCTGCCGGCGGCGATCACCGAGGCCGCCGCAGGGCGCATCGAGCCGCTGGTCGGCGTGGGCGCACTGCTGTCGTCGCGCAAGGGCATCCAGCTCGCGATGGGCATGCACTTCTCGGTCGTGTGCGCCGAAGACGCGCCGCGCCTGCCCGATGCCGCGGACGCTCCCGGGGCCGATTTCCGCGGCGACTACGCGACGCTCTATCGACGCGCCTGCGCGCAGTGGCCGCGCGGCGCGGTGCCGGCCGAGTTCTACCAGGTGTCGCCGCGCTCTACCGCGACGCTGCTGCTCAGCGGCGGCGCCGATCCGGCCACGCCGCCACGCCACGCCGCACGCATGGCCGCGGCGCTCGGCCCTGCCGCGCAGCTCGTGGTCGTGCCCAACGCCGGCCACAGCGTGCTGGGCGTCGGCTGTGCACGCGACCTGCTGTACCGCTTCATCGACGCCGCGGACGACCAGGCAGCCGGCGCGCTGGATGCGGGCTGCATCAAGGCGATCCCGCGGCCCGGCGTGTTCATCCCGATGGGCATGGAGGCCTCGAAGTGATCCACATCGAACACCTCGCGAAGCAGTTCAGCGCGCCGGCCGTGAGCCGCAAGGGCCTGATGAGCCTCAGCCGCGGCGCGGCGCGCATCGTGCACGCGGTGCGCGACGTCAACCTGCACGCGCCCGACGGCCACATCACCGGCCTGCTCGGCCCGAACGGCGCCGGCAAGACGACAACGCTGCGCATGCTCGCCGGCCTGATCACGCCCGACGCCGGGCGCATGGCGGTGGACGGCATCGATGTCGCGGCCGACACGCGCCAGGCGCTCGCGCGCATGGGCATGCTGTCTGACGCACGCGGCCTGTACCCGCGCCTGAGCGCGCGCGAGAACATTGTCTACTACGGCCGCCTGCACGGCATGAGCCCGGAGGCCGCGAACGCGCGCGCCGAGTCGCTCGCGCAGATGTTCGACATGAGCGCCCTGCTCGATCGCCGCACCGACGGCTTCAGCCAGGGCGAGCGCATGAAGACGGCACTCGCCCGCGCGCTCGTGCACGACCCCGCCAACATCGTGCTCGACGAGCCGACCAACGGCCTGGACGTGCTCGCGACACGCGCGCTGCGCGACAGCCTGCGCTGGCTGCGCTCGCCCGCCGGCGGGGCGAAGTGCATCGTGTTTTCGACCCACATCATGCAGGAGGTCGAACGGCTGTGCGACAGCGTCGTCGTCGTCGCGCACGGCCGCACCGTCGCCACCGGCAGCGTGCCCGAGCTGCTGGCGCAGACGCAGCAGCAGGACTTCGAAGAGGCGTTCGTGAAGCTGGCCTTCGCCGACGAGGAGGCGAGCGCATGAAACAGAGCTGGCAAACCGTCGTGACGGTCTTCCGCAAGGAGATCGTCGACGCGCTGCGCGACCGGCGCACGCTGCTCACGGTGTTGATCTCGTCGGTGCTGATGGGGCCGCTGGTGCTGCTGGCGATCTCGGCGCTGGTGGCCTCGCTCGAGTCGAGCGCCGAGCAGCGCGAGGTCGTCGTCGCCGGGCTGGCCGCCGCGCCGACGCTGCAGAACTACTTCGAGCGCCAGACCTTCACGGTGCGCGAGGCGCCGGCCGACTTCGAGCGCCAGCTGCGCAGCGCAACGCTGCCGGACGCGGTCGTCGTCGTGCCCAAGGATTTCGAGGCGGCGCTGCAACGCGGCGATGCGCCCATCGTCGAGATCGTCGCCGACAGTGCGAACCAGCGCTCGCAGGCCAGCAGCAGCCGCACCGCGCGCCTGCTCGGTGGCTTCAGCCGCGAGCGCGCGACGCTGAATCTGGCGATGCGCGGTGTTTCGCCCGACGTGCTCGAGCCGGTGCAGGTGGAAGAACGCGACCTCGCGAGCACGCAGACGCGCGCGACGCAGATCACCGGCATGCTGCCGTTTTTCGTGCTGATGGCGGTGCTCACCGGCGCGCTCAACGCCGCGCTCGACACCACCGCCGGCGAGCGCGAGCGCGGCTCGCTGGAGCCGCTGCTGATGAACCCCAACGAGCGCTGGGCGCTGGTGCTGGGCAAATGGGGGGCGGTCGCGGGCGTGGCGATGCTGATCGCGGTGCTGAGCTGCTTCAGCTTCCTGCCCGGCCAATGGCTGCTGCGCAGCGACACGCTGGCCGCAATGTTCCAGTACGGGCCGCGCGAGGCCTTGCTGTTCCTCGTCGTGCTGCTGCCCTTCGCGGCCGCGGTGTCGGCGCTGCTGATGGCGGTGGCGATCCGCTGCAAGACCTTCAAGGAGGCGCAGGCGAGCACGACGGTCGTGATGCTCGCGGCCTCGCTGTTGCCGCTGATCAACGTGTTCAGCCTCGGGCAGGAGTCGGCGTGGTACTTGTGGGTGCCGGCGCTGGCGCAGAATCTGTTGATGACACGGGTGCTGAAGGGCGAGGCCTTCGGCGTCGATCAACTCGCCGCGCCGCTGATCGTCTGCGCGCTGATCGCAGCGGTCGCGGTGTGGTTCGTGGCGCGCACCTTGCGTAGCGCGGCCGTCCGATGACCACCACCCCCACTCCACTGACCTGGCACTGGTGCCGTTTCGACGAGCTGAGCGTGTTCGAGCTCGACGCCATCTACCGGGCGCGCCAGCAGGTGTTCGCTATCGAACAGGCCTGCGTCTACCTCGATGCCGACGGCTTCGACGCGGCCTCGTGGCACCTCGCCGCGTGGTCGCCGGACCACAAGGAACCGCTCGCGTATGCCCGCGTCGTGCATCCCGGGCAGAAGTACGCCGAGCCGTCGATCGGCCGGGTGATCACGACCGCGCCGGCACGCGGCACCGGGCTCGGGCGCGAGCTGGTCCGGCGGGCGATCGTGCAGTGCAACAACGCCTACCCGAGCCAGGCCATCCGGATCTCGGCGCAGACGCGGCTGGAGCGCTTCTACGCCGAGCTCGGCTTCGTCGCGGTCGGCGCGCCGTACATCGAGGACGGGATCCCGCACACCGAGATGCTGCGCGGCTGAGCTCGTCAGCGTGGCTGGGCCGGGCGCGTCGCGTCGTCGAGCCGCGCCAGCCAGTGCAGCGCGTGTTCACGGTCCGTGCCGCACATCTCGGCCGACGCCTGCAGACCGGAGCAGCAGGCCGGCCGCTCCGGGCGGCCGAAGATCGCGCAGCGCTGGTCCTCGAGCAGCTGCACGCAGCGCACGCCCGCGGGCTTGCCGTTCGGCATGCCGGGGATGGGGCTGGAAATCGAGGGCGCAATGCAGCAGGCGCCGCAAGCCGGACGGCAGTTCATGAACGCGAGCGTAACAAGCCCCTGGTGTGACTTCCCCAGCCCCACTCTCTACAATCCCGATTTGCCCAAAAAACAGGCACGCGCGATGCTCTTCCCGAAAGAATTCGATGTGATCGTGGTCGGTGGCGGTCACGCCGGCACCGAGGCTGCGCTGGCCGCGGCACGCATGGGCGCGAGCACCTTGCTGCTGACGCACAACATCGAGACGCTCGGCCAGATGAGCTGCAACCCGTCGATCGGCGGGATCGGCAAGGGCCACCTCGTCAAGGAGCTCGACGCGCTCGGCGGCGCGATGGCCGCCGCCACCGACGAAGCAGGAATCCAGTTCCGCATTCTGAACGGCTCCAAGGGCCCGGCGGTGCGCGCGACACGGGCCCAGGCCGACCGCATCCTGTACAAGGCGGCGATCCGGCACCGTCTGGAGAATCAGCCCAATCTTTGGCTGTTCCAGGGTGCCTGCGATGACCTGCTGCTCGAAGGCGACCGCGTGGCAGGTGCTGTGACGCAAGTGGGTATTCGCTTCAAATCTCGCGCCGTGGTCTTGACGGCAGGCACCTTCCTGGACGGCAAGATTCACGTCGGGCTGGAAAGCCACAGCGCCGGGCGTGCCGGCGATCCGCCGGCGGTCGCGCTGTCGTCGCGGTTGAAGGAACTCAAGCTGCCGCAAGGGCGGCTCAAAACCGGCACGCCGCCGCGCATCGACGGCCGCAGCATCGACTTCAGCGTGCTGACCGAACAGCCCGGCGACCTGGCGCCGGTGCCGGTGTTCAGCTTCATGGGCAGCGCCTCGCAGCATCCGCAGCAGGTGTCGTGCTGGATCACGCACACGAACGCGCGCACCCACGACATTATCCGTGCCGGTTTCGACCGCAGCCCGATGTTCACCGGCCTGATCGACGGCGTCGGGCCGCGCTACTGCCCGAGCATCGAGGACAAGGTCAATCGCTTCGCCGACAAGGACTCGCACCAGATCTTCCTGGAGCCGGAGGGGCTGACGACGCACGAGTTCTACCCGAACGGCATCTCGACCTCGCTGCCGTTCGACGTGCAGCTCGCCGCGGTGCACAGCATGGCCGGTCTGGCCAACGCGCACATCCTGCGCCCCGGCTACGCGATCGAATACGACTACTTCGACCCGCGCGCGCTGAAGGCCAGTTTCGAGACCAAGGCGATCGGCGGCCTGTTCTTTGCAGGACAAATCAATGGGACGACGGGCTATGAAGAAGCGGCTGCCCAGGGCCTGTTCGCCGGGCTCAACGCCGCCCTGAAGGTTCGCGGGGACGGCGCCTGGTTGCCGCGGCGCGACCAGGCCTACCTCGGCGTGCTGGTCGACGACCTGATCACCAAGGGTGTGACCGAGCCGTACCGCATGTTCACCAGCCGCGCCGAGTTCCGCCTGCAGCTGCGCGAGGACAACGCCGACATGCGCCTGACCGAAATCGGCCGCGAGCTGGGCCTGGTCGATGACGCACGCTGGGCCGCATTCAACCGCAAGCGCGACGCGCTCGCGCGCGAGGCCGAGCGCATGAAGTCGACCTGGGTTCGGCCCGACACCCTGCCCGCGGCCGACGCCGAGCGCCTGCTCGGCCGGGCCATCGATCACGAATACCGCTTGTCTGATCTGCTGCGCCGTCCCGGCGTCGGCTTCGACACGCTGGCCGAGGTCGCGGCCATTTCCGGCGTGGCGCCGCTTGTTTCACGTGAAACGTTGCATGCCGAGCTGGGTCAGCCATTGGCTGACGCGGTCATCGAGCAGGTCGAGATCAGCGTCAAGTACGCCGGCTACATCGACAAGCAGATCGACGATGTAGCGCGCTCGGTCCAGTTCGAGAACCTGCGCCTGCCGGACGAGCTCGACTACGGTCAGGTCGCGGCACTCAGCTACGAGGTCCGCCAGAAGCTCGCGAAGCACCGCCCCGAGACATTGGGCCAAGCCTCTCGCATTTCCGGGGTGACACCGGCGGCCATGTCGCTGCTGCTGATTCATTTGAAGAAGGGGCGATTCAAAGGCTTCGTGGCGGCGAACGATCGCGCCACCACCGATGCGGCGGCCTGAGTTGTTCGGCTGCGGTTCAAACAAGAGGCTGGCCCGCCCGGCTCGCCGGACCTTTTCATGACCGGCGCGACCTCCGCGTCCAGCACCTGCCGGTGATCCAATGAGCGAGACCAGTCCCCCCCATCGCGCGCGCCTGCTGGATGCCGCGAAGCAGCTCGGCTTGGCGTTGAGCGACAGCGAAGCCGACCAACTGCTCGCTTATCTGGCCCTCCTTCAGCGTTGGAACAGCACCTATAACCTGACGGCGGTTCGCGATCCGGACCGGATGCTGAGCCAGCACGTGTTCGACTGCCTGGCCGTGATGGCACCTTTGCGCCGCCACTTGGCGGGCACCACCACATCGCAGCGCCTGCTCGATGTCGGCAGCGGTGGCGGCCTGCCGGGGGTGGTGATCGCGATCCTGAATCCCGCCATCGATGTGACCTGCGTGGACACGGTCGGCAAGAAGGCGGCCTTTGTCCAGCAGGTCGCGGCCAGCCTGCGCTTGCGCAACCTGCATTCCCAGCACGCGCGGGTGGAACAACTGAAAGCGCCGCCGTTCAGCGTCATCACCTCGCGCGCTTTTGCCTCGCTCGCCGATTTCGTCGGATTGACCCGAACGCTGCTGGCGGAAGGCGGCGCCTGGCTCGCGATGAAGGGCAAGAACCCGGCAGACGAGGTGAATGCCCTGCCGTTGGACATCGCGGTGTTTCACGTGGAACAACTTCAGGTTCCGGACCTCGAGGCGGAACGTTGTCTGGTCTGGTTGTGCCCAAAGCCCTCTCTATAATCCTCTTCACTCCCGCCGCACGGCGCCCTTCGGCGCACCTCGAACGACCGCCCATGGCCCGAATTTTCTGCATTGCCAACCAAAAGGGCGGCGTCGGCAAAACCACCACCACGGTCAATCTCGCCGCTGGGCTGAGCCAGATCGGCAAGCGCGTGCTGGTTGTCGACCTCGATCCGCAGGGCAATGCAACGATGGGATCGGGCGTCGACAAGCGCGCCCTCGAATTCACCGTTTACGACGTGCTGCTGGAAAACGCCACGGTCGCCGAAGCACGTCAACCCAGTCCGAAAGCCGGCTACGACGTGCTCGGCGCAAATCGCGAGCTGGCCGGGGCCGAGGTCGAATTGGTCGAACTCGAGCGGCGCGACAAGCGCCTGAAAGGCGCGTTGCTGGCGGTCGACGCCGAGTACGACTTCGTGCTGATCGATTGCCCGCCCTCGCTCAGCCTGCTCACACTCAACGGGCTGTGCTGCGCGCACGGCGTGGTGGTGCCGATGCAGTGCGAGTACTTCGCACTCGAAGGTCTCAGCGACCTGGTCAACACGATCAAGCAGGTGCATGCCAACCTGAACCCGGCGCTGGAAATCATCGGTCTGCTGCGCGTGATGTTCGACCCGCGCATCACCTTGCAGCATCAGGTCAGCGAACAGCTCAAATCGCATTTCGGCGACAAGGTGTTCAACACCGTGATCCCGCGCAACGTGCGGCTGGCCGAGGCGCCAAGCTATGGCTTGCCCGGCGTCGTGTTCGACCCACCCTCCAAGGGCGCGTTGGCCTTCGTCGAATTCGCGAAAGAAATGTCAGAGCGCCTCGGCCAGCCGGCCTGAGCCTTGCTTACAGGCCGCGCGCCTCGTCGATCCCGAGGTGCACGTTCATCGACTGGACAGCCGCGCCGCTCGCGCCCTTGCCGAGGTTGTCGAGCCGGGCCATCAGGATCGCCTGCGTATCGTTCGCGAACACGAAGATGTCGACACGGTTGGTGTCGTTGGCCGCCTGCACATCGAAAAATGTGTCGGCGAGTGCGGCCGGGTCGCGCACCGGCATCACACGGATGAAGCGTTCACCTTCGTAGTGGTGCCTGAACACCGATTGCAGCGCCTCCGGCGTCGTGCCCGCTTTCAATTGTGAAAGGTGTAAGGGCACACTCACCGATAAGCCCTTGTAGAAACCACCCACGATCGGCATGAACACCGGTGGCACCGTCAAGCCGGTGTGCGCCATCATCTCCGGCACGTGCTTGTGGGACAGCGTCAACGCGTACGGCCGCGGCGCATCGAGCCGGGCATCGCCGCCGGCTTCGTACTGCTCGATCATCTTCTTGCCGCCGCCCGAATACCCGGTGATCGAACTGGCGCTGATCGGCAGATCGGCCGGCACAAGGCCGGCATCGACGAGCGGACGCAGCAACAGGATGAAGGCCGAAGCATGGCAGCCCGGATTCGAGATTCGCTTGCTCGTGCGCAGCAGTTCGCGCTGGCCCGCCGCGAGTTCGGGCAAACCGAAGACCCAGCCGGGTGCGGTGCGGTGGGCGGTGCTGGCGTCGATCAGGCAGGTCTTGGGGTTGGTGACGAGCGCGGCGGCCTCGCGCGCAGCCGCATCGGGCAGGCACAGGAAGGCCACATCGGCGGCGTTCAGCAGACGTGCGCGCTCGGCGGCGTCCTTGCGCTTGTCGGCGGCTATACGCAGCACCTCGATGTCGTCGCGCTGCGCGAGATACTCGTGGATGCGCAGGCCGGTCGTGCCTTCCTGGCCGTCAACGAACGCGCGGTATGTCATGGCTGGCTGCCTCACACAAAATCAGGATCTAAGGATAAACCAGAGGATGACCGACGCGTTGCGCTTTCTGCTGTTGCCCGGCTGGCTCGACTCCGGATCAAGCCACTGGCAAAGCCGCTGGGAAGCCCTTCATCGCTGCGAACGTGTGCATCAGGACGACTGGCTCTGGCCACGACGCGGCGACTGGATGGCGCGTCTGGACGAGGTGCTTCAGGCGAGCGAGCGGCCGGCGGTGCTGATCGCGCACAGCCTGGGCTGCCACCTCAGCGCCGCCTGGGCCGCGCATTCGCAGCACAGCGCACGCGTGCGCGCCGCGCTGCTGGTCGCGCCGCCGGACACCGAGCGCGACGACATGCCCCCGAATCTCTTCAACTGGCGCCCCATCGTGCGTGCGCGACTGCCGTTTGCCAGCCTGGCAGTGGTCAGCAGCGACGATCCATATTGCACTCCTCATCGCGCCGAAAGCATGGCCCGCGATTGGGGCAGCGCGATCACCCCCATCGGACCGCGCGGCCACATCAATGGCGACTCCGGCCTCGGCGACTGGCACGAAGGCTGGGCCTTGCTGCAATCCATGCTTCCCGATCGCTGACAATCGGCCCATGGTGACCAAGAAACCCAAGGGCCTCGGCCTCGGCCTCGAAGCATTGCTCGGCCCCCGCGTCAAAGATGCCGGCGAGGCCTCAGGTGCCGCCAGCGACAACACCCCCCATGTGCTCAAGCTCGCGCACTTGCAACCCGGCAAGTACCAACCGCGCACGCGCATGGACGAGGGCTCGCTCTACGAGCTGGCCGAAAGCATCAAAGCGCAAGGCGTGATGCAACCGGTGCTCGTGCGGCCCCTCAGCGGCGGTCGCTACGAGATCATCGCCGGTGAGCGGCGCGCGCGCGCGGCCAAGCTGGCCGGCCTCGACGAGGTGCCGGTGCTGGTCAAGGACGTGCCGGATGAATCAGCGGCCGCGATGTCACTGATCGAGAACATCCAGCGCGAGGACCTCAACCCGCTCGAAGAGGCCCACGGCCTGAAGCGCCTGACCGACGAATTCGGCCTGACGCACGAGATGGCGGCGCAGGCGGTCGGACGCTCGCGCAGCGCCGCGAGCAACCTGCTTCGTCTGCTGCACCTGACCGAGCCGGTGCAGCAGATGCTGATGGCCGGTGACATCGACATGGGTCACGCGCGCGCGCTGCTTCCGCTCGATGGCGCGCAGCAGATCCTGAGCGCGTCCGAGATCGTCGCAAAGAAGCTGTCGGTCCGCGAGGCCGAGCGACTGGTTGCCCGCGCGAGCGCGGGCACGGGCCGCCAGGCACCGTTGCTGCGTACCAAGCACGAAAAGCCGCGCGACCTGCAACGCATCGAACACGAACTGTCGGATGTGTTGACGGCGAGTGTCGAGATCCGCGTCAAGAAACGCACCAAGCGCGGCGAGCAAGGCGAGGTCGCGATCGGCTTCGGCTCACTCGACGAACTCAACGGCTTGCTTGGTAAGCTCGGGCTCGGTCAACGCTGATCGACTCATGCATGCTCACGGAACTTCGTGCACACCGCCACAGTCTGCAACAGGTGCGGGTCAACGAAGCCTTCTTCGGCACGTTGTTTGCTAATCGAGTACTGTTAGCAACGACCACCGAAATGAGCGGTCTTGAACCTTGTACTTGATCGATCGGCGAGCGCAGAATGAACGAAGCTTGATACACATGTCTTGCTGCTGAACGGAAAGCTCTGATGGCGCCCGCCGGGTGTCATCAGAACTTCCCCAGGCGTTGAAGGGCGGAACATCGCGTCGCCTTCAGCGTCTCCTTCTCGCACAGGAGATCAGCATGGATGTGATCAGCAATTTCGCGGCCCGCTTCGAGCGCAGTCGCGAAGAAGAATTCTCGATCGAGGAGTACCTCGCCGAGTGCAAACGCAACCCGGTGGCCTACGCCACCGCGGCCGAGCGCATGCTCCAGGCGATCGGCGACCCTAAGATGGTCGACACGCGCAACGACCCGCGCATGTCGCGCCTGTTCGCGAACAAGGTCATCAAGATCTACCCCGCGTTCGCCGAGTTCTACGGCATGGAAGACGCCATCGAACAGGTGGTCTCGTACTTCCGCCACGCGGCTCAAGGCCTCGAGGAAAAGAAGCAGATCCTGTATTTGCTCGGCCCCGTCGGCGGCGGCAAGAGCTCGATAGCCGAGCGGCTGAAGCAGCTGATGGAGCAGGTGCCGTTCTATGCGATCAAGGGCTCGCCGGTGAACGAATCGCCGCTCGGGCTCTTCGATCCGATCGAAGACGGCCCGCTGCTCGAGAAGGAATACGGCATCCCGACGCGCTACCTGCAGCGCATCCTGAGCCCGTGGGCGGTGAAGCGGCTCGACGAGTTCGGCGGCGACATCCGCAAGTTCAGGATCGTCAAGCGCCGCCCCAGCGTGCTCAAACAGGTCGGCGTCTCCAAGACCGAGCCGGGTGACGAGAACAACCAGGACATCTCGGCGCTGGTCGGCAAGGTCGACATCCGCAAGCTCGAAACCTTCGCGCAGGACGACCCGGACGCGTACAGCTTCTCCGGCGGCCTGTGCCTGGCGAACCAGGGCTTGCTCGAGTTCGTCGAAATGTTCAAGGCGCCGATCAAGGTGCTGCACCCCTTGCTCACGGCCACCCAGGAAGGCAACTTCAAGGGCACCGAAGGTTTCGGCGCCATCCCGTTCGACGGCATCGTACTCGCGCACAGCAACGAGAGCGAGTGGAAGACCTTCCGCAACAACAAGAACAACGAGGCCTTCCTCGACCGCATCTACATCGTCAAGGTGCCGTATTGCCTGCGCGTGAGTGAAGAGGTCAAGATCTACGAGAAGCTGCTGCGCGGCTCGTCGCTGGTCGATGCCAAGTGCGCCCCGGGCACGCTGAAGATGATGAGCCAGTTCGCGATGCTGACGCGCCTGAAGGAGCCCGAGAACTCGTCGCTGTATTCGAAGATGCAGATCTACGACGGCGAGAACCTGAAAGACACCGACCCGCGCGCGAAGAGCTACCAGGAGTACCGCGACTACGCCGGTGTCGACGAGGGCATGAGCGGCGTCTCGACGCGCTTCGCGTTCAAGATCCTGTCCAAGGTCTTCAACTTCGACCCGGCCGAAGTCGCCGCGAACCCGGTGCACCTGATGTACGTGCTGGAGCAGCAGATCGAGCGCGAGCAGTTCCCGGCAGAAACCGAGCAGAAGTACCTCGGCTTCATCAAGGAGCACCTGTCGGCACGCTACGCCGAGTTCATCGGCAAGGAAATCCAGACCGCCTACCTCGAGAGCTACAGCGAGTACGGCCAGAACATATTCGACCGCTACGTGACCTACGCCGACTACTGGATCCAGGACCAGGAGTACCGCGACACCGACACCGGCGAGGTCTTCGACCGCGCTTCGCTGAACGCCGAGCTCGAGAAGATCGAGAAACCGGCCGGCATCAGCAACCCGAAGGATTTCCGCAACGAGATCGTCAACTTCGTGCTGCGCGCGCGCGCCAACAACGCCGGCAACAACCCGGTCTGGTCGAGCTACGAGAAGCTGCGCACGGTGATCGAGAAGAAGATGTTCTCGAACACCGAAGAGCTGCTGCCGGTGATCAGCTTCAACGCGAAGGCGAGCGCCGACGAGGCCAAGAAGCACGAGAACTTCGTGAATCGCATGGTGGACAAGGGCTATACCGCCAAGCAAGTTCGGCTGTTGTGCGAGTGGTACCTGCGCGTTCGCAAGAGCAGCTGATCGGAGCGGGCATTCGGAGAATCATTCATCATGCTCCAGCAGATCATTGATCGGCGCTTGGCGGGCAAGAACAAGTCCATCGGCAACCGCGAGCGTTTTCTGCGCCGGCACCAGGACCAGGTGCGCGACGCGGTACGCCGCGCCGTCGACGGCCGCGGCATCCGCGACATGGAGCGCGGCGAAGACATCCACATCCCCAAGCGCGACATCAGCGAGCCGGCCTTCGGCCATGGCAGCGGCGGCAAGCGCGAGATGGTGCACCCGGGCAACCAGGAATACGTCGCCGGCGACAAGATCGAGCGGCCCAAGGGCGGCGGCGGCAAAGGCAGCGGCAAGGGCGAAGCGGGCGACTCCGGCGAGGGCGAGGACGATTTCGTCTTTCACCTCACCAAAGAAGAGTTCATGCAGATCTTCTTCGACGACCTCGCGCTGCCTCGCATGACGCAGACGCAGCTCGCCGAGACGCCCGAATGGAAGAGCCACCGCGCCGGCTTCGTCAGCGACGGCACGCCGAGCAACCTCAGCGTCGTGCGCTCGATGCGCGGCGCGATCGGCCGGCGCCTGGCCATTGGCGCGGGCTCGCGCGGCGAGTTGCGCGAGCTCGAAGAGCAACTCGTGCTCGTGCTCGCACGCCCGGCCGACATCCGCCGCGAGGCCGAACGCCTTGATCTCGAAGAACGCATCTCCGCGCTGAAAGCACGCCTCGCGCGCATCCCCTACCTCGACCCGATCGACCTGCGCTTTCGCAGCCGCGTGCGGGTGCCGGTGCCGACCACCAAGGCCGTGATGTTCTGCCTGATGGACGTCTCGGGGTCGATGGACGAGGCGCGCAAGGAGCTGTCCAAGCGCTTCTTCATCCTGCTCTACCTGTTTCTCACGCGCCACTACGACAAGATCGACCTGGTCTTCATCCGCCACCACACGCAAGCCCAGGAGGTCGACGAAGAGAACTTCTTCCATGCCCGCGAAACCGGCGGCACCGTGGTGTCGAGCGCCCTGGTGTTGATGGACGAGATCATCAAGGCGCGCTACTCGCCGAACGAGTGGAACATCTACGGCGCGCAGGCCAGCGACGGCGACAACTGGCACCACGACAGCGGCCGCTGCCGCGAGTTGCTGACCGAGAACCTGCTGCCGGTGTGCCGCTACTTCGCCTACGTGCAGGTGGCCGAAGAAGAGCAGAACCTGTGGGAGGAATACTCCCGGGTCCAAGAGTCACACCCGCAGTTCGCGATGCGCAAGGTGAGTTCGGCCTCGCAGATCTACCCGGTGTTTCGCGAGCTGTTCAAGAAGCAGGGGGCCAACGCTTGAACGAGGAGAGCCCATGAGCGGATTCCCTGGTGAACGTCGGGTCAGTGTCGCCCCACCCGAAACCTATCCGAACGACCGGCGCAAGGCCGAGCGTGGTCCGCTGCAAGCGCCCCGCCCCGCCGGCCCGCGCCCCAGCGCGCCGCTGCCCGACCCGAGCGACTGGTCGTTCGAATTGATCGAGCAGTACCACGACGCGATTCGCGCGACCGCCTCGCGCTTCGGCCTGGACACCTACCCGAACCAGCTCGAGATCATCACCGCCGAACAGATGATGGACGCCTACGCCTCGGTCGGCATGCCGGTGAACTACCGCCACTGGAGCTACGGCAAGGAGTTCATCGCCAACGAGAAGAACTACAAGCGCGGCCACATGGGCCTGGCTTACGAGATCGTCATCAACTCCGATCCGTGCATCAGCTACCTGATGGAAGAGAACACCACCGCGATGCAGGCGCTGGTGATCGCGCACGCGGCCTATGGCCACAACAGCTTCTTCAAGGGCAACTACCTGTTCAAGCTGTGGACTGACGCCTCCAGCATCATCGACTACCTCGTCTACTCGAAGAACTACATCGCCGAGTGCGAGGAGCGCCACGGCATGCAGCAGGTCGAAGAGTTGCTCGACAGCTGCCACGCGCTGCAGAACTACGGCGTCGACCGCTACCGCCGGCCGAGCAAGCTCTCGTTCGCCGAAGAAACCGCGCGCCGCAAGGAACGGCTCGAGCACGCGCAATCACAAGTCAACGACATCTGGCGCACGCTGCCGAAGAAGGCCGAGAAGACCGACGAGGTGGCTGACGCCAAGCGCTTCCCGGCAGAGTTGCAGGAGAACATCCTGTACTTCATCGAGAAGAACGCACCGCTGCTCGAACCGTGGCAGCGCGAGATCGTGCGCATCGTGCGCAAGATCGCGCAGTACTTCTACCCGCAGCGCCAGACGCAGGTGATGAACGAGGGCTGGGCGACGTTCTGGCACCACCATTTGCTCAACACGATGTACGACGACGGCTACCTGACCGATGGCGTGATGATCGAGTGGCTCAAGTCGCACACCAACGTGGTCTACCAGCCGCCGGTCGGCCACCGCGCGTACAGCGGCATCAACCCGTATGCGCTGGGCTTTGCGATGTACACCGACATCAAGCGCATCTGCGAGAACCCGACCGACGAAGACCGCGAATGGTTCCCGAACCTCGCCGGGAAGCCCTGGCTGCCGACGCTCGACCACGCGATGCGCAACTTCAAGGACGAGAGCTTCGTCGGCCAGTACCTGAGCCCGAAGCTGATGCGCGATCTGCGCCTCTTCGCGATCGTCGACGACGAGAAGGCCGAAAACCTCGAGGTCTCCGCGATCCACGACCCGACCGGCTTCAAGCGCCTGCGCGAGGCGCTGTCACGCCAGTACGACCTGAGCTCGCGCGAGCCCGACATCCAGGTCTGGAACGTGAACCTGCGCGGCGACCGCTCGCTGACGCTGCGCCACACCCAGCACAACAACCGGCCGCTGCACGAGAGCTCGCAAGAGGTTCTGAAGCACGCGGCGCGGCTGTGGGGCTTCGGCGTTCAGCTCGACAGCGTCGACAACACCGGCACCGTGACGAAGACCTGGTCGGTGCCGGCGCCACCGCACTGAATGACGGGCCCGGACCCTCGGTCGATGGGAACATCGACCGACCCCCCAGGGATGCGGGTCGGCTTGGGGCAGCCCGGCGCTCGGGTCGCCGACTAAAGGGTGAAGATCTTCCCCGGGTTCATGATGTTCTTCGGGTCGAGCGCACGCTTCAATGTGCGCATCATGTCGACCGCGCCCACGCCCGCCTCGGTGACCAGGAAGTCCATCTTGTGCAGGCCGATGCCGTGCTCGCCGCTGCACGTGCCCTGCGCCTCGATCGCACGCTGCACGACCTCGTGATTGAGCCGCTCAGCCAGTTCGCGCTCGGCCGGGATCGTCGGGTCGACAAGGTAGGCAATGTGGAAGTTGCCGTCACCGACATGGCCGACGATGTAGTGCGTCATGCCCGCGGCGGTCGCCGCCTCCGACGCCTGCGTCACACACTCGGCCAGGCGCGAGATCGGCACGCAGGTGTCGGTCGTCACGGTGCGGCAGCCAGCCTTCAATTGCAGCCCGGCGAAATAAGCGTGGTGACGCGCCGTCCAGAGCTTGGTGCGCGCCTCGGGTGTGGTCGCCCATTCGAAGCCGGCGCCGCCGAACTCGGCCGCGATCTCCTGCACCGTCGCGGCCTGCTCGGCCACGCTGGCGTCGCTGCCGTGAAACTCCATCAGCAGCATCGGCGCCTCGGTCAGCGTGAGCTTGTCGTGCCGATTGACCGCGCGCACCGCGTGAGTGTCGAGCAGCTCGCAGCGCGCGATCGGGATGCCCATCTGGATGATCTGGATCGTCGTACGCACCGCCGCGGCTATGCTCGGAAACGTGCAGGTCGCCGCGGAGATCGCCTCGGGCAACGGGTAGACGCGCAGCGTCACCTCGGTGATCACGCCCAGCGTGCCTTCGCTGCCCACCATGAGCCGCGTCAGGTCGTAGCCGGCCGATGACTTGCGCGCACGCGTGCCGGTGTGGATCACCTCGCCCTGCGGCGTGACCACCGTCAGGCCGAGCACGTTCTCGCGCATCGTGCCGTAGCGCACCGCGTTCGTGCCGCTCGCGCGCGTCGCGCACATGCCGCCCAGGCTAGCGTCGGCACCCGGGTCGATCGGAAAGAACAGCCCGGTGTGGCGAATCTCGGTATTCAGCTGCATGCGCGTGACGCCCGCCTGCACCGTGACCGTCAAATCCTCGGGCTGGATCGCGAGCAGCTTGTTCATGCGCGACAGGTCGAGGCTGACGCCGCCCTGCACCGCGAGCAGATGACCTTCGAGCGACGAGCCGACCCCGAACGGGATCACCGGCACCGCATACTGATCGGCCAGCTTGACGACCGCGGCGACGTCCTCGGTGCTTTCGCAGTAGACGACCGCTTCGGGCGGCGGCGCATCGATCGGCGACTCGTCGCGGCCGTGCTGCTCGCGCACCGCGAGCGCGGTCGAGCAGCGCTCGTTGAAGCGGGACTTCAGCGCGGCCAGCATCTCGGCCGGCACGGCGCGCGGCGCGAGCTGCGGCATCAGGTGGGCGGGCAGGGGTGCATTCATCGCGGCGTCTCCATCCATCGGTAGCTGCCGATTGTGCCAAGGCGCTAGCATGCGCACCATGGCCCACCGACTCTCTCAAATCGCAACCCGCACCGGCGACGACGGCACGACCGGCCTCGGCGACGGCACCCGCGTGCCCAAAGACCACCTGCGCATCCAGGCAATGGGCGACGTCGACGAGCTCAACTCGCAGCTCGGCGTGCTGCTTGCCGAGCCGCTGCCGGACGACGTGCGCGAATTGCTCGTTGTGATCCAGCACGAGCTGTTCAACCTCGGCGGCGAACTCTCGATTCCGGGTTACGAGCTGCTGAAGGCCGAGGCGGTGTTGCGCCTCGACGAAGCGCTGGCGCACTACAACGCCGCGCTGCCGCGTTTGAAGGAATTCATCCTGCCGGCCGGCACGCGCAGCGCGGCCCTCGCGCATGTGGGCCGAACGATCGCGCGCCGCGCCGAGCGTGCCGTGGTCGCGCTGACCGCAGTCGATGCGGTGCGCGCCGAGCCGCGTCATTACCTGAACCGGCTGAGCGACCTGCTGTTCGTGCTCGCCCGCGTCCTCAACCGCGCCAACCTCGACGGGCTTGGCGGCGACGATGTGTACTGGAAGAGCGAAAGATTGCTGCGCGACAGCGAGTGATCGATGACCAACTAGCCGCGCCGTGCTTTCACCGCGCCGCTGAGCACGTCCAGCACCTCCAGCGAGTGCTCCCAGCCGATGCACGCATCGGTGATGCTCTTGCCGTACTCGAGCTTGCTCGGATCGTCCTTGCCGGCGCTGAACTTCTGCGCGCCCGCGTTCAGGTGGCTCTCGACCATCACGCCGAAGATGCAGCGGCTGCCGTCGCGCATCTGCGTGGCCACGTCGCGCGCCACATCGACCTGGCGCTCGTGCTGCTTGCTGCTGTTGGCGTGGCTGCAATCGACCATCAGCGTGCAGTCGAGCTTGGCCGCCTCGATCTCCTTGCAGGCCGCCGCCACGTGCGCGGCATCGTAGTTCGGTGCCTTGCCGCCGCGCAGGATCACGTGGCAGTCCTTGTTGCCGCGCGTCTCGACGATCGCGACCTGGCCGTTCTTGTGCACCGACAGGAAGTGGTGCGGCCGCGCCGCCGCCTGGATCGCGTCGATCGCGATCTTGATGTTGCCGTCGGTGCCGTTCTTGAAGCCGATCGGCGCCGACAGCCCCGACGCCAGCTCGCGGTGCACCTGGCTCTCGGTCGTGCGCGCGCCGATCGCGCCCCACGAGATCAGGTCGCCGATGTACTGCGGCGAGATCACGTCGAGGAACTCGCTGCCCGCCGGCATGCCGGCGCGGTTGATCTCCAGCAGCAGCTGGCGCGCGATGCGCAGGCCTTCGTCGATGCGGTAGGTTTCGTCGAGATACGGGTCGTTGATCAGACCCTTCCAGCCGACCGTGGTGCGCGGCTTCTCGAAGTACACACGCATCACGATCTCCAGCGTGTCGCGGTACTTCTCGCGCTGCACCAGCAGCTTGCGTGCGTACTCGACCGCCGCGGCCGGGTCGTGGATCGAACACGGGCCCATGATCACGAGCAGCCGGTCGTCCTTGCGCTGCATGATGTGGCGGACTGCCTGACGCGTGTTGCCGATAAGCGTCTCGACCGGCGTGCCCGCGATCGGGAAGAAGCGGATCAGATGCTCCGGCGGCGGCAACGGCGTCACGTCCTTGATCCGCTGGTCGTCGGTCTGGCTGGTGCGTTCGCTGTGCGCATACCACCCCTCGCTGGCGGTATTGCTGGATTTGGTCGTCATGGCGGTGGGCTCCTGAAGGTGAATTCGCGTTCGTGCGGGCGAAAAAAAACCGCCGGGGGTGAGCCCGGCGGTTTTCGGAGATCTTGGCGCTGTTTACTTGGCGTGCGCGCTGGCCTCTCCGGCCGCTGGGCGGTGGGAGAACCAAAAGTACGCAAAATAAACGGCGCGCGAAATCATGGCCGCGAATGTATCACAGGGCTGTCTCGAAGCATCCTCGGACCAGCGCCGGGCCGCCCCAAGCGGTCCGAGCGCCCCTCGGGGGCCGGACGCCGAAGGCGGCCTTGGGGCTGTCATCAAGCGGTGCCGCCCACGGTCAGGCGATCGATGCGCAAGGTGGGCTGGCCCACGCCCACAGGCACGCTCTGCCCTTCCTTGCCGCACACACCGACGCCCGGGTCGAGCTTCATGTCGTTGCCGATCATGCTGACGCGCGTCAGCGCATCGGGCCCGTTGCCGATGATGGTCGCGCCCTTCACCGGGTACTGGATCTTGCCGTTCTCGACCCAGAAGGCTTCGTTGGCCGAGAACACGAACTTGCCGCTGGTGATGTCGACCTGACCGCCGCCGAAGTTGGTCGCATACAGCCCGCGCTTCAGGCCCGCGATGATCTCTTCCTTGGTCTTGTCGCCGCCCAGCATGTAGGTGTTGGTCATGCGCGGCATCGGCACCGCGGCGTAGCTCTCGCGCCGGCCGTTGCCGGTGGGCGCCACGCCCATCAGACGCGCGTTCATCGAATCCTGAATGTAGCCCTTCAGGATGCCGTCCTCGATCAGCACGTTGCGCTGCGAGGCGTTGCCCTCGTCGTCCACATTCAGCGAGCCGCGCCGATCCGGGATCGTGCCGTCGTCGAGCACCGTCACGCCCTTGGCCGCGACGCGTTGGCCGATCCGGCCGCTGAACGCACTCGAGCCCTTGCGGTTGAAGTCGCCCTCGAGCCCGTGGCCGATCGCCTCGTGCAGCAGCACGCCGGGCCAGCCCGGCCCGAGCACGACGCTCATCTCGCCGGCCTTCGCCGGGCGCGATTCGAGATTCGTCAGTGCCGCGTTGACGGCGTCCTGCACATAGGCTTCGATGATCCCGTCGTGGAAGTAGCCGAAGCCGAAGCGCCCACCGCCACCGCCACTGCCGACCTCGCGGCGCAGCTCGCCATTGATCGTCTGCTCGGCGATCACGGTGACGCTCAGGCGCACCAGCGGGCGCACATCGGCGGCCAATGTGCCGTCGCCGCGCGCGACCATCACGACGTCGTATTCGCCGGCCAGCCCAGCCATCACCTGCACGATGCGTGGATCCTTGCTGCGCGCGAGCTTCTCGACCTTCTCGAGCAGCGCCACCTTCTGCGTGCTGTCGAGCGTCGCGATCGGGTCCATCGGTGCGTAGAGCAGCCGGCTGCCCCCGACCTTCTGCTTCGTGCCGACCTTGACTTGGCGGCTCTGGCCGTTCGCCGCGATCGTGCGCACCGTGTGCGCCGCGTCCATCAGCGCCGCTTCGGAGATGTCGTCGGAGTACGCGAATGCGGTCTTCTCGCCCGCCACCGCACGCACGCCCACGCCCTGGTCGATGCCGAAGCTGCCGCTCTTCACGATGCCCTCTTCCAGGCTCCAGCCTTCGCTGCGCGTGTACTGAAAGTACAGATCGGCATCGTCGATGCGGTGCGTCGCGATCGCGGCCAGCGCCTTCGCCAGCGTCGCGTCGGTGAGGCCGAAGGGTTCGAGCAGCAGCGAGCGTGCCACAGCCAGGCGTTCGATCGTGGGTTCGCGGGAGATCATGGCCTTCGTCCTCTGGAGGTTGAGCGCGCATTGTAGAAGTCGTGCACCGATCGATCCACGCCCATGTCTTTACCCCTGCCGGGGGATTCGTCAGCGCTCCTTCAGTGCATGGGTGAGCGCATCGAACACGACTTTCAGCCGCGGCGTGCCGCGCAGCTCGCGATGCGCGGTGATCCACAGCGGCAGCGGCGGGATCGGTATCTTCGGCAGCACCCGCACCACCTGCGGTGACAGCGCCGCCACGCGCCGCGTCACGACGCCGATGCCCAGCCCCGCGAGCACCGCCTGCCACGCGACGATCTGGTTGTCGCAGCGAAACCCGAACAAGTCCTTGCCCACCGCATAACCGGCGGTGCGAAAACCGCGCAGGTACTGGTCCGAGCGGTCGTAGCCCACCCACTCGTGCTGCAGCATGTTGGACAGCGTAGGCTGGCCGCGCCGGGCGATGTAGTCGCGGTGCGCGTACAGCGCCAGCGGCTGATCGGCCAGGCGCCGCGCCACCAGCGCCGATTGCTTCGGCCGCAGCATGCGCAGCGCGATGTCGGCCTCGCGCTCCAGCAGGTTCTCGACCGCATTGCTGGCCACCAGCTCGATCTGGATCTCCGGATGGGTGCGGCGCAAGCCGAGCAGCAGGTCCGGCAGCACGTAGGCGCTGAAGACCTCGCTCGCCGTGATGCGCACCGTGCCGGCCACCGTCTGCGAGCGGCCGGCCGCGACCATCGCGAACTGCTGCGCGTGCTCGCGCATGCGCTCGGCCGGCGCGCGCAATGCCGCGCCGGCCTCGGTGAGCCGCACACCGCGCGTCGTGCGCTCGAACAGCGCGTGGCCGAGTTGCGCTTCGAGTTGTGCGATCTGCCGGCTCAGCGTGGGCTGGCTGCTGCCCAGCGCCACAGCCGCGCGACTCAGCGAGCCGCTGTTCGCGACTTCGAGGAAAGCGCGCAGCAGCGCCCAGTCGGGCTCCGCGGTTGACGGTTTGTTATTCACCGATGAATGACAGATATGCAATGGCGTCGATTGTGCATCGCTCGATCCCCTCGAACAATGGCGCCACCGTCATCCACCCGGAACCACACCATGAGCTCCACCGTCCTGATTCTTGGCGCCGCCGGCCGCATCGGCCAGGTGCTTTCCGCGGCCTTCGCCGATGCCGGCTGGCAGGTTCGCGCGCAGGCCCGCAAGGCCTTGCCGGACGCGCTCGTCAATCACCCGCGCGTCCAGGCGGTGCGCTGCGGCGCCACCGACACGCCCGCGCTGATCCAGGCCGCGCAGGGCGCGAGCGTGGTCGTCAATGCGTTGAATCCGCTGTACACCGAATGGGACCGGCTCGCGCTGCCGCTTGCCGATGTCGCGCTGCAGGTCGCACGCGCCAGCGGTGCGCTGCTGATGCTGCCGGGCAACGTCTACAACTTCGGGCGCGAACTGCCGCCGTTGCTGACATCGACGACCCCGGAACGCGGCGACACGCCGAAGGCGCGCATCCGCATCGAGATGGAAGCGCGTCTCGCCGCCGCGGCGCTCGAGGGTGTAGCCAGCGTCGTGATCCGCGCCGGCGACTTCTTCGGCGGGCCGGGCACCGGCACCTGGCTCGACCTGGCGATGGCGTCCAGGCTCGGCAAGAGCCAGTTCGTCTACCCCGGCAACCCCGGCGTTGCCCACGCCTGGGCCTATCTGCCCGATCTGGCGCAAACCTTCGTGCGCGTCGCCGACAAGCGCGCCGAGCTGACGGGCCACCATCGGCTGCATTTCACCGGCCACACGCTGACCGGCGACGCGTTCAAGGCCGCCATCGAGGCGCTGATCGGACGCCCGCTGCGCACCGCTAGCCTGCCCTGGTGGCTGATGCGGCTGGCCGCGCCGTTCATGCCGATGTGGCGCGAGCTGCTGGCGATGCGCTACCTGTGGGAGCGCCCGCACGCGCTCGACGGCGTGGGCCTGCGCGCGCTGATCGGCACGCCGCCGCACACACCGCTGTCACAGGCGCTGCGCGCCACCCTCGGCGCGCCAGATCAGCCTTCGGCCGTGTTCTTCAGCGCCAGCGCGCGTTCGTAGACGGCATTGCGCGGCGCGCCGCTGAGCTCGGCGGTCAGCGCGACCGCCTGTTTCAGCGGCAGCGCGGCCAAGAGCGTGCGCAGCGTCGCATCGAAGGCCGGTCGGTCGGCCTCGGCGTCGGCCGCCGCCAGCGCGTGCACGACGAGCACGAATTCGCCCCGGCTGCGGTTCGCATCGGCCGCAAACCAGGCGGGCAACGCGCCCGCCGGCATGCTGGCCACGGTTTCGAACTGCTTGGTCAGCTCGCGGCAGACCGTCACCACCCGCGCCGCGCAAGCCTCGGCCAACGCCGCCGCGAGCGCCTCGATGCGGTGCGGGGCCTCGAACAACACCTGGGCGTGCAGCGTCGAGGCCAGCGCGCTCAAGGCCGACGCGCGCTCACCGGCGCGCGTCGGCAGGAAACCGATGAAGCTGAACGGCCCGACCACCGCATCCCCGGCCACGCTGAGCGCCGCGACCGCACTGCTCGCGCCGGGAATCGGCAGCACGCGATGCCCAGCCGCCTGGACGGCCGCGACCAGCGCCGCGCCCGGGTCGCTGATCGCCGGCGTGCCGGCGTCGCTGACATAGGCCACGCGTTCGCCACGCGCCAGCCGCTCCAGCACGCCGGCCGCGGCTTCGCGCTCGTTGTGCTGGTGCACCGCGACCAGCGCCTTGCCGGCGATGCCGAGCTGGCGCAGCAGCGGCGCGCTGTGGCGCGTGTCCTCGCAGGCCACCGCGTCGACCAGCGCCAGCACGTGGATTGCCCGCAGCGTGATGTCGGCCAGGTTGCCGATCGGGGTGGCGACCACGTACAGTGCGCCCGCGGGGTAGTGCTGCGCACCGGCAGCCGCAGCGGCGGCCTGCTGCATCAACGAGGCATCGGATGTGGTCACACGGACTTCCAAAAAAGCGGGCGACGCAGGCGAGGCGCGTGCGCTGGCGCACCTGCTGGCCCAAGGCCTGGCCCTGGTGCAGCGCAATTATCGGGTCGCGCGCGGCCCGCACGCGCGCGGCGGCGAAGTCGATCTGATCATGCGCGAACGCGACGGCACGCTGGTCTTCGTCGAGGTGCGCTCGCGCCAATCCGCGGCGTTCGGCGGCGCGGCCGCGAGCGTCAGCACGAGCAAGCAGCGCAGCCTCGTGCTTGCCGCGCAGTACTTCCTGATGAACACGCAGCGCTCGACGCCGCCCTGCCGCTTCGACGTCGTCGCGCTCGACGGCGACCGAATCGAATGGTTACGCGGCGCCTTCGACGCATCGTAAGCAATGGAACCAGCCTGGTGCATTGCTGTCATATGATCCATGTCCATGCTCGAACAACGCATACAGCAACAATTCTTCGACAGCGCCGATCTCAAGTACGCGGCCGCTGAAGTCCTCTCCAAACCGATTGCTGACGCCGTCAGTGCGCTGGTCGGCTGCATCACGGCCGGAGGCAAGGTGCTTTCGTGCGGCAACGGCGGTTCGGCCGGCGATGCGCAGCACTTCGCGGCCGAGTTCGTCGGCCGTTTCGAGCGCGAGCGGCCTGGCCTGGCCGCGATGGCGCTGACGACCGACAGCTCGATCCTGACCGCGATCGGCAACGACTACGACTTCAACTCGATCTTCTCGAAGCAGGTCCAGGCGCTCGGTGCGCCCGGCGACGTGCTGCTGGCGATCAGCACCAGCGGCAACTCGGGCAACGTCGTCGCGGCCGTTGAAGCCGCGCGCGCCAAAGACATGACGGTGATCGCACTGACCGGTCACAAGGGCGGCAAGCTGCGTGAGCTGCTGCAAGAGACCGACGTGATGATCTGCGTGCCACACGACCGCACCGCGCGCATCCAGGAGGTGCATCTTCTCGTGCTGCACTGCCTGTGCGACGCGGTCGACCTGCAACTGCTGGGCGAACAGGAAAACACATGAGCTTGTTGAATCTTTCTTCTTATTCTCGACTGCGCCTCACGCTGCTCGCCAGCGCGCTCGCCGCCTCCTCCTTGATGAGCGGCTGCGCGGTGCTGGCCGGCGGCGCCATCCTCGGCAGCTCGATGATGGCGACCGACCGGCGCACCTCGGGCACGCAGGTCGAAGACCAGGCTATCGAGTTCAAGGCGGTCAAGCGCGCCGGCGATCTGCTCGGGGATCGCGGCCATGTCAACGTGACCAGCTACAACCGGCTCGTGCTCATCACGGGCGAGGTGCCGACCGAGGCCGACAAGGCCGCCGTCGAGCAAGGGGTGGCGCGCATCGAGAACGTGCGCTCGGTCGTCAACGAGCTCACCGTGACGATGCCGAGCTCGATCGGGAACCGCTCGAACGACGCGCTGATCACGAGCAAGGTCAAGGCCAGCATGGTCGATGCGAAAGACGTGCAGGCCAACGCCTACAAGGTCGTCACCGAACGCGGCGTCGTCTACTTGATGGGCCGCGTCACCGAGCGCGAAGCCAACCGCGGCGCTGAGATCTCGCGCGGCGTCAGCGGCGTGCGCAAGGTCGTGAAGGTGTTCGACGTCGTCAGCGAGGCCGAGCTCGCGGGCACGGCACCCCCCGCGGCGCCGGTTCCGGTCGCCGAACCGGCATCTGCCGCAAAGCCCTGATTCCTATTTAAGCCTGAGCAGCAGGCTCGAGGTGTCGAGGCGGTTCCCGCCTTGGGCCTGGATGTCGGCGTAGAACTGGTCCACCAGCGCCGTGACCGGCAGCCGCGCGCCGTTGCGCTTGGCTTCATCGAGCACCAGGCCGAGATCCTTGCGCATCCAGTCGACCGCAAAACCGAAGTCGAACTGATCGGCCAGCATCGTCGGACCGCGATGGTCCATTTGCCAGCTCTGCGCCGCGCCTTGGCCGATCACGTCGAGCACGCTGCGCATGTCCAGGCCGGCCTTCTGGCCGAACGCGATGGCCTCGGCCAGGCCCTGCACCAGCCCGGCGATCGCGGTCTGGTTCACCATCTTCGCCAGCTGGCCGGCGCCACTCGCACCGAGCAGCGTGACGGCCTTCGCGAAGGCCAGCGCCGCCGGCCGCATCGCATCGAACGCCGCCGGATCGCCGCCGCACATCACGGTCAGCGTGCCGTTGATCGCGCCGAGGTTGCCGCCCGAGACCGGCGCATCGATGAAGTGCAGGCCGCGCGGCTGCGCGAGAGCGCACAGCTCGCGCGCGACCTGGGCCGAGGCGGTCGTGTGATCCACGAGGATCGCGCCGCGCGGCATGCCACTGAAGGCACCGTGTTCGCCGAGCACGACTGAGCGCAGGTCGTCGTCGTTGCCGACGCAGCAGAACACGAGGTCGGCCCCGGCACTCGCTGCCGCCGGCGTCGCGGCGCTCGCATGACCGTGCTCGGCGACCCATTGTGCGGCCTTCGCGGCGCTGCGGTTGTAGACCGTGACGCGGTGGCCGGCGCGAGCCAGGTGGCCGGCCATCGGATAGCCCATCACGCCCAGGCCGAGGAAGGCGACGGTGCGCGGCGGGGTCGGGTCGTAAGTCTTGGTGGTCATGACGTCGGAATTGAAAACGGCCTCAGGTGAGGCCGTCGATGGTAGCGAATACGCCGTCAGCCGCTGGGGCTGACACGTCAAACGATCGTCAGGTGCTCGGTGCCGGCCGCCAGATCGCTGCTGCGCGCGCGCTGGCTGTGCAGCTTGATCTGCAGGCGCAGGTCGTTGACCGAGTCGGCGTTGCGCAGCGCATCCTCGAACGTGATGGCCTGGGCCTCGTACAGGTCGAACAGCGCCTGGTCGAAGGTCTGCATGCCGAGCTCGCGCGAGCGCTTCATGATCTCCTTGATCTCGGCCACCTCGCCCTTGAAGATCAGGTCGGAGATCAGCGGCGTGTTCAGCATGATCTCGACCGCGGCGACGCGCCCGCGCCCTTCCTGGCGCGGCATCAGGCGCTGCGAGACCAGCCCCTTCAGGTTCAGCGACAAGTCCATCAGCAGCTGGTCGCGCCGCTCTTCGGGGAAGAAGTTGATGATGCGGTCGAGCGCCTGGTTCGCGCTGTTGGCGTGCAGCGTGGCGAGGCACAGGTGACCGGTTTCGGCGAACGCGACCGCGTGCTCCATCGTCTCGCGGTCGCGGATCTCGCCCATCAGGATCACGTCCGGCGCCTGGCGCAGCGTGTTCTTCAGCGCCTGCTCCCAGCCGTCGGTGTCGATGCCGACCTCGCGCTGCGTGATGATGCAGTTCTTGTGCGCGTGCACGAACTCGATCGGGTCCTCGATCGTGATGATGTGGCCGAACGAGTTCTCGTTGCGGTGGTCGACGATTGCCGCCAGCGAGGTGCTCTTGCCCGAGCCGGTGGCGCCGACGAAGATCACCAGGCCGCGCTTGGACACCGCGACATCTTTCAGCACCTGCGGCAGGTTCAGGCTGTCGATCGTCGGCAGCGTCTGCGGGATCGTCCGCATCACCATGCCGATGTTGCCCTGCTGCACGAAGGCGTTGACGCGGAAGCGCCCGATGCCCTGCGGCGCCACCGCGAAGTTGCACTCCTTGGTGCGCTCGAACTCCGCGGCCTGCTTGTCGTTCATCACCGCGCGCGCCAGCGCCAGCGTGTGCTGGCCGGTCAGCGGCTGCGGCGAGACCTTGGTGACCTTGCCGTCGACCTTAATCGCCGGCGGAAAGTCGGCCGTCAGGAACAGGTCGGAGCCATTGCGCGACACCATCAGTCGCAGCAGGTCGTTGACGAATTTTGATGCCTGGTCGCGTTCCATGTCGTGTCCTTTGCTCAGCCCGGGAAGTTCTCGGGGAACTTCGCTTTGGCGCGTGCCTCCGCCGGCGAGACGACGTTGCGGCGCACCAGGTCGGCCAGGTTCTGGTCGAGTGTCTGCATGCCCATCGAATTGCCGGTCTGGATCGCCGAATACATCTGCGCGATCTTGGCCTCGCGGATCAGATTGCGGATCGCCGCGGTGCCCAGCATGATCTCGTGCGCGGCAACACGGCCCGAGCCGTCCTTGTTCTTGCACAGCGTCTGCGAGATCACGCCGATCAGCGACTCCGACAGCATCGCGCGCACCATTTCCTTCTCGGCCGCGGGGAACACGTCGACCACGCGGTCGATCGTCTTCGCGGCGCTCGAGGTGTGCAGCGTGCCGAACACCAGGTGGCCGGTTTCGGCGGCGGTCAGCGCGAGGCGGATCGTCTCGAGGTCGCGCAGCTCGCCGACCAGGATCGCGTCCGGGTCTTCGCGCAGCGCCGAACGCAGCGCGTTGTTGAAGCTCAGCGTGTGCGGGCCGACCTCGCGCTGGTTGATCAGACACTTCTTGGATTCGTGCACGAACTCGATCGGGTCTTCGACCGTCAGCACGTGGCCGAACTCGTTCTCGTTCAGGTGGTTCACCATCGCCGCCAGCGTGGTCGACTTGCCCGAGCCGGTCGGCCCGGTCACCAGCACCAGACCGCGCGGCTTCAGCGACAGCTCGGCGAAGACCTTGGGCGCGTTGAGCTGCTCCAGCGTCAGGATCTTCGACGGAATCGTCCGGAACACGGCGCCGGCGCCGCGATTCTGGTTGAAGGCGTTGACGCGAAAGCGCGCCAGGCCCTGGATCTCGAACGAGAAATCGCACTCCAGCGTCTCTTCATACGCCTTGCGCTGCGAGTCGTTCATGATGTCGTACACCATGCCGTGGACCTGCTTGTGATCCAGTGGATCGACGTTGATGCGGCGCACATCGCCATGCACCCGGATCATCGGCGGCAGACCGGACGAGAGGTGCAAGTCCGACGCCTTGTTCTTGACCGAAAACGCCAGCAGTTGGGTGATGTCCATGGGTCTTGGGGTTGATTGGCGCCACGCTCGACGCGCGTGCGGCGCACACCGCGGCGACGCGGGATACTCGGCGCATTATGGCGATGATCGCAGACAAGCTACAACAAGTTCACCAGCGCATTGCCCAGGCCTGCGTCCAGGCCGGACGGCCCGTGCAAAGCGTCACGCTGCTGGCCGTCAGCAAGACCTTCGAGGCCGACGCGGTGCGCGAGGCGGTCGCGGCCGGCGAGCGCCGCTTCGGCGAAAACTATGTGCAGGAAGGCCTGGACAAGATCGCCGCCCTGGCCGACCTGCGCGAGCGCATCGAATGGCACCTGATCGGCCCGCTGCAGTCGAACAAGACGCGCGTGGTCGCCGAAGCGTTCGACTGGGTGCACACGGTCGATCGGCTGAAGATCGCGCAGCGCCTGAGCGAACAGCGGCCGGCGCACCTGCCGCCGCTGCAGCTGTGCCTGCAGGTCAACATCAGCGGCGAGCCCAGCAAGAGCGGCCTGCGCCCGGACGAGGTGGCCGCGCTCGCGCACACCGTCGCCGCGCTGCCGCGCGTCACGCTGCGGGGGCTGATGGCGGTCCCCGAGCCGGCCGCGGATGTCGACGCACAGCGCGCTCCGCACCGGGCGCTGCGCGGGCTGATGCAATCGCTTCAGTCCGAGGGCCTCGCGCTCGACACGCTCTCGATCGGCATGAGCGCCGACCTCGAGGCGGCGATCATCGAAGGCGCGACGATGGTGCGCATCGGCAGCGCGATCTTCGGCGCGCGGCCGCCTCTGCTCAGGCCGGCGCAGGACCGAGCGTCTTGAACAAGACCGTGGTCGCGCACAAACCACCGTTCGGCCACAGCGCGTAATCGGGAATCACGCCGCAGCGCTGCCAGCCGAGGCGCTCGTACAGGCGCTCGGCATCGCCGCCGGTGACGGTGTCGAGCACCAGCAGCGACTTGCCTTCGTCGGCCGCGACGCGCTCGACCGCCCGCATCAGCGCGGCGGCCAGGCCCTGGCGGCGCGCACGGCGGTGCACCAGCATCTTCGCGACATCGGCGCGGTGCGGCTGGTTCTCCGGCTGCGCCAGCACCAGCTGCACCGTGCCGACGATCTCGCCGTCCGCGTCTTCGGCCACCAGCAGCGCGCGCTCGCCGCGCACGACGCCGGCGACCACGCCGCGCCAGAAGGCGGCGGCGCGCGCCATCGACAGCGGCGCCATGAAGCTCACCGACGCCCCACCGGCCACGCAGTCGAGCAGCACGTCGGCGAGGCCACGAACATGCGTTTCGGTCGGCTCCATCAGGCGGCGAATCGTGGGCGCTGTCATCGGGACGCCGCTTTCTGCCGCACCGGCTCGTTGGCGATCACGACCGCATAACGCGCCGGCTTGCGCGTCGGGTTGCGGAATTCCACCGGGCCGTCGAGGCGCATCGCGAGACAGTCGCCCGCCTCGAGGCGTTGCGTCCGACCGCCGTGGGTCAGCTCCATCGCGCCGACCAGCAGCCACACCTGCTGTTGAATCACCGCGTGCGGGCCGGCGCCTTCGAGCACCACGCGTTTGCCGGCCGGGAACTCGACCTCGACGATGCGCAGCGGCGACGGGTGGTCGGGCGGCGAGACATTGCGCCGCAGATAGCCCGATGCCGGATCGCGCCACTCGGGCTGCTCGCCCCGCCGCATCAGCGGCCCCGGCGCGGCCCGCTCGACCTCGAACAGCGCCGCCAGCGGCACGCCCAGGCCGGCCGCGACCTTCTCGAGCACGACCGCGGTCGCGCTCGTCTCGCCACGCTCGATCAGCGAGATCGTGGACCGGCTCACATCGCTGCGCGACGCCAGCGCGTCCAGCGACAACCCGCTGGACGCCCGCAGCGCAGCCACGCGGCGCGCGATGCGCTGGTTGATGTCGTCGAGCTCGGGGGCGGCCTGTTCCGTCATGATGGAATCATTGTCCAACATACTGGATAACGGCGTCAAGCCATCGGCGCGCGCTCTCAAGGAAACGCCGGGCCGCCCCAAGTTTCCTTGACCCCCTCGGGGGGCGGGCTGGGCGCAGCCCGGTCCTGGGGGCGCTCAGATCGGCAGCATCGTCGTGTTCTTCACTTCCTCCATCACCGCGTAGGTGCGTGTCTCGCGCACGCCCGGCAAGGCCCAGATCACCGAGCCGACGAATTCGCGGTAGGCCTGCATGTCGGCCACGCGCGTCTTGATCAGGTAGTCGAAGCCGCCCGCCACCAGATGGCATTCGAGGATCTCGGGACGCACCTGCACCGCCGCCTTGAAGATGCTCATCGCGTCATGCGTGGTGCGGTCGAGCACGACCTCGATGAACACCAGCAGCCCGGCGCCGAGCTTGTCCGGGTTGAGCCGGGCCTCGTAGCCGAGGATGAAACCGTCGCGCGTCAGGCGCTTCACACGCTCGAGCACCGCGGTCGGCGAGAGGTGCACCGTCTCGGCCAGTTTCAGGTTCGAGATGCGCCCGTCGGCCTGCAGCGCGCGCAGAATCCGGGCGTCGATCTTGTCGAGGGCAGCGTCGGCGGTCATGGATTATTCGCGGTCAAGTGGCGTCGATTCAGAGAGTAATTCTGGAGATCAATCGATAACCTAGCAAGTAATTCGTCCACCGAGCACACCGCCATGTTCACTCCGCCGCCGTCCGCCGCTCGCCTGCCCTACCCGTACCGCAAGGAGCCGGCCGTGCTCGCCGGCCTGCTGCAAGGCCTGGCCGGCGCCACCGACTGGCCCGCCGCGATCCGCAGAGCGCGACCCTGGGTGCAGGCGGTGCGCGACAAGCCCGCGCCGTTCTGGGCCATGGAATCGCTGCTGCGCGAGTACCCGATCTCGAGCGCCGAAGGGCTGGCGCTGATGCGGCTGGCCGAAGCGCTGCTGCGCGTGCCCGACGCCGAAACCGCGATCGCGCTGACCGCCGACCAGCTCGGCAAGGCCGAGTTCGATGCCGCGTCCGGCGGACCGCACAAGATGCTCGCGAGCCTCTCGGCCAGCGCGATCGCGCTGTCGAAGAAGTTCCTGCCCGAGAACGACGGCGACGCCGGCCTGTTCAAGCGCCTCGGCGCGCAGACCGTCGTCGCGGCCACGGTGCGCGCGATCCAGCTGCTCGGCCGGCAGTTCGTGCTCGGCCGCTCGATCAAGGAGGCGATGGCCGAAGCCGCGTCGGCACGCAAGGCTCAACACGGCCTGCGCTTCAGCTACGACATGCTCGGCGAAGGCGCGCGCACCGAGGCCGATGCACAGCGCTACCTCGCGTCCTACCTGAACGCCATCCACGCAATCGCGGGTGCCAGGAACGCAGCCGGGCCGGAAGCCGCCGACGGCATCTCGATCAAGCTCAGCGCCTTGTTCTCGCGCTACGAAGACGCGCAGCGCGAGCGCGTGTTCAACGAACTGCTGCCGCGCGTCTGGCAGCTGATCGAGCCGGCGGCGCGCGCCGACCTCAACCTGACGATAGACGCCGAGGAAAGCGACCGCCTCGAACTCTCGCTCGATGTGTTGGACGCGCTCAGCTCACGCATCGCCGCGACGTTCCCGCAATGGCGCGGCTTCGGCCTCGCGGTCCAGGCGTATCAGACGCGCGCGTTGCAGGTCATCGAGGAGGTCGCCCGCATCGCGCGCACGAACCAGCTGCGCTTTATGGTGCGGCTCGTGAAGGGCGCGTACTGGGACGGCGAGATCAAGCGCGCACAGGAGCTGGGCCTGTCGGGCTATCCGGTCTTCACGCACAAGCACCACACCGACATCTCCTACCTCGCCTGCGCGCGCGCACTGATCGCGAACGCCGACGTGATCTACCCGCAGTTCGCGACCCACAACGCCGGCACCATCGCCGCGATCATCGGCATGGCCCAGGCCGAGAGCGCGGCGTACGAGATGCAGCGCCTGCACGGCATGGGCGAGGGGGTGTACCGCGAGGTGATGCGCGACACGTCGATCCCGGTGCGCGTCTACGCGCCGGTCGGCGAGCACCGCGACCTGCTCGCCTACCTGGTGCGTCGACTGCTGGAGAACGGCGCGAACTCGTCGTTCGTGCATCAGCTGTCGGACGAAGCGGTCGACATCGACGCCTTGCTCGCCTCGCCGCTCGTGCCCGCGGCGACCGCCGGCATCGCACCGCCCGCGGCCCTCTATGCCGCCGCCGACCGGGTCAATTCGAACGGCGTCGACCTCGCCTGCCTCGAGGAGCGCGCGCCGCTCGACCGTGCCGTCGCCACGGCCACGGTGCCCTCGATCGCGGAAGCCGGCCGCGCGGAGGTCGACGCCGCGATGGCCCGCCTGCAGCACGGCTTCGCCGCCTGGAACGCGACGCCGCTCGGCGCGCGCGCCGCCACGCTGCGCCGCGCCGCCGATGCGCTGAGCGCGCGCCTGCCGGAGTTCTGCGGCCTGCTCGTGAAGGAGGCGCACAAGACGCTGGGCGACTGCGTCGCCGAAGTGCGCGAGGCGATCGACTTCTGCCGCTACTACGCCGACCAGGCCGAAGCGCGCCTCGGTACCCAGGTGCTGCCCGGCCCGACCGGCGAGAGCAACGAGCTGCACTTGCACGGCCGCGGCGTATTCGTCTGCATCAGCCCGTGGAACTTCCCGCTCGCGATCTTCGCCGGCCAGGTCGCCGCGGCGCTCGTCGCCGGCAACAGCGTGGCCGCCAAGCCGGCCGAGCAGACGCCGGCCGTCGCACAGCGCTTTGTCGAACTGCTGCACGCGGCCGGCGTGCCCATTGATGCGCTCGCGCTGCTGCACGGCCCCGGCGAGACCACCGGCGCCGCGCTCGTCGCCGATGCACGCACCGCCGGCGTGTGCTTCACCGGCTCGACCGCGGTCGCGCGCATCATCAACCGCGCGCTCGCGCATCAGTCCGGCCCCATCGTCCCGCTGATCGCCGAGACCGGCGGCATCAACGCGATGATCGTCGACAGCACCGCCTTGCCCGAGCAGGTCGTCGATGCGGTCGTGCAGAGCGCGTTCCGGTCCGCCGGGCAGCGCTGCTCGGCGCTGCGCCTGCTGTGCGTGCACGAGGGCGTGGCCGACGGCGTGATCGAGATGATCCGCGGCGCACTGAAGGAG
>Ga0307517_10001028_pt1 | contig 47353 bp, 52 predicted proteins | sample 23_EM_MG_FD_194515 | JGI IMG/M metagenome (GOLD analysis project Ga0307517, IMG submission 194515) | Populus trichocarpa ectomycorrhiza microbial communities from riparian zone in the Pacific Northwest, United States - 23_EM | ecosystem: Host-associated > Plants > Roots > Unclassified | place...
CTTGTCGTCCAACTCAGCCAATCGCACAAACCATGATTTCAAGTTTTCTATTTTTGGTACTCAGGTACCACAAGGGTGTTGCCTAATTGATACCGTAAGTAAAAAAGGGCGCATGATGCCTCCTCCATTTGCTGCGCATAACTTGTTGTGAACGAGCTCCGAGGGTCTTTCAATGGGCATGGCTGGATCAGGGTGGTAGCTGTATATACAAATAGCCTACATGTACACTTATTTATTTCGAACCGAGGTAACAGGGAATTCGGACGGAGTGTTTCACATGCAATTGCGCCGAGATTTTGGCTCTCTAGTTCAATATCGGCTGGCATGGCCTAATAGCGCAACGGATCCAATTGGGCCGAAATCGATGACAAAGTCTGAATCGGTCATGAATGCAGGTCGATATAGTTAGGTATCCCCTTTCCTTTTTAAGGTCAACATATAAAGCTATATATATATAAAGGGCCATAGTACCACCATATATTGTGGCGAATACGTCCACCAACAACAGCAAATCCCTTGAGAACAGATCTCTCCCGATAGTCCTGGATTATCGATTAACCTTATTTGGGGAAAGGATAGAATGGCTCATCTGCATCAGGGTCAGGGCCCGTGTACCTCATTCAAATCTCTGAAACAGGAAAATATTCATGATCAAAATTAGCCAACTGTATCCTCGCATGACTCTCACATCGAACAACCCGAATGCAAACAGTGCCACTGAGTTTATAATGAACTTACTAATGGAGATAATTCGAGGTACCGGAAAATTCACGAATTGTCGGAACTTGTTCCACCTGGTTGTCCGGTGGTACATAATTTCGAAGACAGTTGAAAGTGACAGAAGGCATTAAGTACGGTAAGTAGGGCCGACTCCTGTGTACAAACACATTTTCGATCGTCTACTTGAGCTTTTGACATTTGTTGGCGTATTCTCTCTGCTTTGGAATATTTCTAAGCTTCCCGTACGCTCGGTAAATATCAAAGAGAAGGAGGACGAAGTGGACACCGAAGTCCAACCCTTCTTTAACAATCTCTTTCTCCAGCACGAGCCAAGGATCGAGTGAACGAAGGTTGAACTGCGGATTTGCAAACACCTTTTTTGCCTCTTCTGTAAGCTTTTCGATCCTGTCTTTCATTTCTTCTCGTAGCTTGTCACTCTCAGGGGTAGTGTTGACGCAAGCCTGACATTGGCACGCAAAGTTGTACGTCGTGAGGAGTTGCCTTTGCCTTTCCTTTGCGGATTGGTAAATGCCACAGTAACAGTTGAAGAGTTGCTGGCCTGCTTCAATGTCTTGCAAGGCGACAATCTGAATGGAGAAGGTCGGGATGTCGAACTTCATGTCTACATTTGGCGAGCAGCTAGCACAATTATCAATCAGCACTTGAAAAAAAAGGGATCAAACTACATACCTATGATTGATTCTCGATGCTAACTTTCCAATGGCAGCATACCCAAACTTTCCCTCATCAAGATTTCTTTCTTCGATGGTCGTGGCGAACGCATTGGTACTTGAAATGCCATAGAGGCGCGATGAATCTGGAAAACAGTTTGACAGACTCGTGAATGCGTCGGCGTCCTCCTTGGTCATTTCCCTTAACACCAATTCTAGAACCTCCTCGAACGAGTTATCATGTTCCATCGCCCCGAAAGGGCTAAAGAAGGGGAGCCCCCGCGGAAAGACAAGCAACGGTTTTTCTGAGAAGATCGTCTCCTTGACTTTGACGTTGCGTTTAGCGAAAAGGCCAACACCCATTTTCTGCGTGTTTTTGGTGAAAACGACGTCGGTCAGGTTCTGTGGTGGCGGGAACGTGTAGAAGCCTGGTGTGTTTGTGATTGCACTACAAGGTGGCATGCCAAGTAGGCAGGTGGTAGACAGTTCCTTCGATTTTGTCAACGTGAGAGATGGAATGCGGATTACTGCATGAGGGTGCACAAGTATCGCCCCTGATGATACTGCTGGTATATGTTCCACGATATCTATATTGGTAGACGATCATTATGCGAACCTGGATATCGCAAGACGCCTTACCGAATCCAACTACAGGTTCTGATAACTTCTTTGGACCTGCAGTTTGTACCATATATCAAGGGCTCAGAGGAGATGAAGTTAACACGTACCGGAAACAGCTGTGGCGTGGTCACCAGATTGCGGAAGCTGTCTCGGAGGAGCCAATGCCACATAGCTGCCTGTATTGTCGCACAAAGTTTTGTCCTTCGCAACCTTTGCTTTCTTGCTGTTCAGAAAACCACGCTTCATGTCCGATGCAAAGTCTGAAAGCTGGTTATCAGGGATATCAGTAACGCGTCAAATTTACTGTGACGAGTTACTGACCTATTGTGGAAACTTGAACCAGTTGAATGGATGAGAAACTTCAAGGTCCGTAGGATGACAGCAAGAATCCAGAACAGTAGAGACCTCGTGTACCACGCTTGTACCACGCAGTCAAGAAGGTAGTCCCCATTTTATATCTGGGCTTCTTTTGCACACATGTGGTAAATGTACCCAAGTTTAGTTGCGCACTAATAGTACAGCCGTTTGCACCAAGATTGATTTTCTGGCATGATGGTGTGTCAGTGAAGGCCCGGTCCGGGGTTGCCATTATTTGGACCTCAGCGAAAGTGTTTATTTTGATTTCTTTTCACATAGTATGTGTTGACAATTCAGTCAACTCACAAAAGAGCCAGACTCGCAAACTCGTATAGCCGTAACGTCCCTGTGAAATTCAACACGATGTTCTGAAATATTGGGTTCGAGAAGAAGTCCCCCAAGGTCAACGACTTGTTCAACACCAGCTGATTCTAGCAAGCACTCATTGCACTCCCTCAACACTTTTTTCTTCCTAAAACTGTTGTAGCGCTGAAAAACATCAATTATAGTATATCTACACATCTGCTCACCAATACATCATCACATTCCTTCAACGCCGGCAACTGAACATTCAAGAACACTTCACATTTATGAAACAACAGAAGTTAAATATGTTCGGAAGGAGGTTCGGAAGCCACAAAAACGCTGTGTAAACAACAGATTCACCAAGCCCGCAAAATATCCTTGAGTCTGACATGAACAACCTCTTCAACCACCCCTACTCCGTGCATGTCTTCCTCTTTGTCTGCTTTTTGTAAGTTGCAATCTTGCGCTTTGAGCCCAATATGAGTATCTTTCTTGGGTGCCCATTGGGGAAGTCATCGATGTGGAAGGTCAGGTGCTGCCACGGTTCTGAACGGAAGATAAGGCAATGAGTTGAAGATGTAACATTCCAAGCTGGTCGCCCTTCTCAACCGTTTCGTCTGCTGCCACTGTGACGTAGATACATGCCCACGGCGACGAAACACACGAGGCCTATGTCGCCGGCACGGGTAGCTAATTGAGTGACGTACGGCTGCGACTGGTCAGGAGCGGCCATGTCCAACCCGGTAGTAGGAGAGACGGCGAAATAGGTTCCTGGAACTACGACGGTTTTCAGGATCCTGCCCCAGACAGGGGCGTTCCAGCGATGATGCTGAGGAAAACTTGGAACACTGTCGCACCACTGGTGTTTTTTGATTGTAATCTTTGAAGAAATATTCGGAATAGTGAGGATCAAGATTCTAAATGTGAAGGATGGAATATGGCTGGGCTTTCACCCAAAAGGTGTCCGCCGGCTTGATGTTGCGAGAAATGTGCACGACATCACTTTCACAAGCGACTACGATGACGTTTGGATCTTTGTCGTTTTCATCGAGGGGACATATGCCATCTTTGAACTCCCTGGTGAAGAAATCATCCCAGCATGTAGTCCTTCGCGGCCTGCTCGTCAGTTTGAACCCCGGGTCCGTGCTTGAAGGCATCATAAAAGGAAACCGATTGGTTTGGATTATTATATACCCGAACCTTCAACAGATCGCGTGCTTGTTCAGACAGCCAACCACCTTGCCCATTGTGAAGGACTTTTGCGGAAGGCTTCGAAAAGGTAGGTGGTTTGGGCGTTAAAAATCTTCTTAAGATGAGCGTTAATGGCGCCCGCCTGAGTTGTCATCCGGCCAATCAATGACGGCATTGAACGGAAAGGCGATCATCTTATTCGACCTGGACTCCGAAATCGGGAGCTTCAGATACGAGAGTATCGAATAACTGCAACATAGCGTCGACTGTGGTGAATTTGGGTAGGAATGAGAAACGGTAATTCACTCAGCCTATAGTATAGCTGAGCTATACAACCCTGGTAGCATCCTACTTTTGCCGCGAACATGAGACCGAATCCCATATAAAGCTCGGGGGTTTCATCAATGAGCATCTTGAGGTCATTGACGGCTGGGTGCCACTCGCTTTCGTGTTTGGGAGCCCTTACAATGTCACCAAGTTTTGCTTCGCGCCAGGCACACGTAGTGTCGATGGCTGGAAACTATCCGTGACCGAAAGGGATATCGGACATAAGGACAGGACGACGACAAAGATTCTGAGGTGGCGGGAGGTAAGAATGGCTGCGTGGAAGAGTCTAGACAGGTAGCTTACACAGAATGTAGCCGTCGAACGGTGAACTGTGAAAATTCATTGCCTCCTTATACCTGGCGTTTAACGAATATATATATATAAGGAGAATTAAGAATGAATACGAGGTGGGTCAACTTGAATGAAAGGTCAGCTGAACCTTCTTGAACACCAAACATGTTGCGCGTCATGAAGAACAAGTTTCAAAGTTCCGAGGATCGATCTGGAAGAACCAGTCGATTAGCGAAGATTGACCTTAAGAGTGTATGGCGTTCCTGCAAAACTTTTTATCAATGTTCTCATTGGAGTTGGGGGGAACTAGGACCGGACTAGCCTTTCTATAGCGAGTTATGATCCATTCGTTCGATTCATCTTCACCACAGGAAACTCTGATGCACTCATGTGCGGGCCTGGATGGTTAAGGAATAAGTGAAATGCCTTTGTAGAACTTTACCTCTTACCTGAATATGGCAGAGAATCGTTCCTCGTTATACAATGTGCATGTGGTGTGTGCCATGACATAAATTGCTGACATAATCAACTACCTCTCTCTTTCCAGCTATGCATCGTACTCCCGATTCACGGCTACTATCGAACCTTCTACAACACGAGAAAGAATACACAAAGCAACTGTTATCTCTCCTAGATACGTCTAATGCCTCCTTGGCTTCCTTGGCCGCCTATGCAGCTGCCTCTCCCCAGCCATTGAGCCAAATAATAATGGCAGTTGCTGGCTCTCTCGCCGCTGCCGACGATGCATTGAGGAGGTACGCACACAGCGTAGAACTATGGAGGGATACCATGGCGCGCCTGAAAGACATGGAAGACGAGGTGGGGAATGTTATCCGCGATAAAGAAATCCTGTTCGTGCCCAGGGGTTGTTGTCAAGCTTACTGCTAACTAAGCTTTAGTGTAACCCGCCTAATCAAAGCTTCTAAGTCTTCAAAACCAGGCTCTTCGATAATAGGATCATCTATTCGGTCTTCTTCGTCGCTGTCTCTAAGCAATAATCAAGATTCTCCATCCTCTCGTGGGCCGATACTTTTAAATTTCCTTTGTTCCCTTCTGACCTACAGTCATAATAGGTTCTCTTTCCTTAACATTCTCTAACTCGTCTAAGCTGAGTGCTGCACAGTCCGAGCTGCAAGCCTGCGAACTGCACCTTGCGACCAAAGAGCGTGAGCTTGCAGGCAGCCGCTCGACTGCTTTGCGTGAAGGTCTCGGTGCACGTCTTAAAGCCCTCATCGATTGTGGGTGGGGATGGGGTGAATTAGGAAAGGAAGGTCTAAGGAGTCTTGGGGCCCTACAGTCTGATTCCAGTGCAGGTGACGGCGGGCAGAATCCCAAAGATACAGACTCGTTTTTTGTTAAAGCCTCTTCAGAGTCTGGGATTTCTTCTATAAGTCCTTCCCAGTCTGCATCACAGATTAACCACGACCACCATGATGCCCGACCACCTGTCTTCCATTCCTTTCGTTCTTCTGAACTGCTCTCAGCTCCTCCCCTTGCCGCGGAATTCAGCACTAACACGATTCGTCCTATTTCTATGGCTACGACTACGACTAACGGTACACTCAGTGGTTCAGGGACATCTACACCTGCGCATGCTGCACTCCTCGCAGCGACAGCTTCCACCCTCACATACGCACCCGCCGTGGCGGTTCATATTCCCCCATCATCCACACCGTCTGCTCTTGGAGTTGCCAATGGTGTTCATGTTATGGAATACGAAACAGAGAACATGGGTCGTTCGGAAATTCACCTCCCCCTCCCTCCTCCGCATGCACTAGGCGGCGAATATGTCAATATTCCTCTAGCCGAAATGATTGCCTCAGAAGTCGAGGGCAACCGCAGCAGCCCGCCATCGTCTGACAGACTAGCTGGACGAAGGGAAGACGAACATAAGAGAGTTATGGCACACTACCCCCAACACGAAAATCTGCACGAGTTGACTCCACAAACGGTAGAACTGCAACTTGAAGAGCCTGTGCAGGAGCAGGAAACACCAGTAACTTCCGAAAAGGGAGGCAATACTGTGGAAGGACACGAGCGGAAGGCGACCCAAGATCCCGAAAGCAGTTCCGATGAGGCACAGGTTTTTCAAAAGCTCGAAGTAGTGGAAAACCCCAAATTCATCTCCGAGAAGCAGATGGAGGAAGAGGAGAACAATGAGAGGCTTGCAAAAGGGGGGGAGGGATACAGGGTGCCCTTCGGGTCTCCACATTTACCTCAAACGCAGAGTGGGCCGAGGACTGCTGCCAATGACAAGAACCCAAAGATCTCGACATCTTCACCTTCGAAAACTTTTCTGGGTAGCTTGAGGGGTTTATTCGGATCAAAAGACAAACCCCCTTCGACTTCACACTCAAAAACAAAATTGCGGGCTCCTGCAGCGGATTCATCCGATTCTGACTCCTCCTCGACTAACGAAGATTGGCGATCACCCACAAAAAAGAGAAAAAAGGTTCTTAAGACACTCCTTTTCCGACCGCCAGACAAGAAGACCGTCAGTTCTGGTGCTAAATGGGAGTTAGGAAGGGGGGGGTTGGACTCTTGGAATGGAAATCCTAGTGGATCTGGAAGCGGGTTGACGGGTACTACCAGGCGAAAAGTGCGAAAGTCACAGGCAGACGAGTCGTCTAGAATAACCAATGGCGCCAGCGAGGGCTGGGGTGGCGCAGTTGATGCCATTAAGCGGGGTCCCACAGGTACTTCGATGGGGAGGGTGAAGGCGGGGAGTGTGGATAAGTTGGAATTGGGTGGAACGGGGAAGCAGGAAAATCACAGAGGCAGGACGAGGGCTTCCAGTGATGTGGGCACTTCTATTGCCGGCGGATCACTTAATCAACGACTAAACTCGACGAGACGGTTGAAGAAAAACCGCGCTGCCGCTGACGGGAGTGTGGTTGAAAGGAATGGAAGTAGTGGAAGCGGTTTGGACATGGGAGGTAGTGGTGGTAAGCCGACAAAGACTGCATTTGGAGGCCCACCCGTTGCCGTCTCGGCGGCGATTGCGAAAGCTACTTGGGTCAAAGACAATCGACCTGGTGCTGGCGCTTCCTTGTTTGATCCAAACAAAGAAATGCCACATGTTGAAAAGCAGGGTATTTCGAGGAGGAGAGATATTGGAGTAGCCAGTCGGAAGAAAGAGGGACGGGAGTATTATGGTCCGGACAACGATGGTGAAGAAACCAGTTCGCCTACTCCGAGCTCTAGTAAGGGCCAAATCATTGACTTGGGTGAAAGGCGTGCCAAGGAGAACGAACGAGAAAGAGAAAGAGGGGGGTTCACTCAAAAATGGGAAGAGGATGATAAGTCCGCCGCGCTTAGGCCGGTTGTAAAGGAGACAGAGAAGGCCGTTGCCCGATCCTCAAGTTTATCTTCGCCGAGAAAAGCCACGACTGTCCTCACCGTCCATTCAAATGAGGAAGGATCCACTGTGCCCTCTGATCGAATCCCCAGAAATTCGTCTTTCGGAAGTAAGGGTGGGAGTGACTTAGGAAAGACCAGGAGAACAGATTCGCTTGGACAGAGTAGCTTCAGTGCTTCGTCATCCCGTCTTGCCAGTCCTTTGGCGTATTCACCGCCACCGTCTGTATCGACCCCAAAATCAACACTGGAAACAGTCCCTGGCCCAACGAGTAAAACGACTACCTCTACTCCTGCAACTATGAGTCTAATGAGCATCGTCGAGGATGTCAAGAGGATTAGGGAGGCTGGCCAGATGACCACCTCTGCTTCAGCAAAGTCAGGGACGAAAGATGTTGTCAGAACCCCACCAAGAACCACAAGGGAAAATCTTGAAAGCTTTGGTGGTCATAGAGGTGCATCGAGGGCTGGAGAGGAACAGGGTGAAGATAAAGCTGCGGGGAGTGGCTTGTTCCAAGTCCAAGCACCGGGATCGGTATTTGACTATAAGCACCAGACGAGTGCAGGTCCCAAAAGCGACTCATCTTCAGCAAGTCCGAGCGTATCAGCATTGGGTGTCGGCGTGCAACAACGGCAAGGACCTGGACAGGTAACCAAGACACCTCTGAAGAGTGCACTAAAGAACACGAGTAGGACACCCTCACCTTCACCGCTAGTTGTTTCCGCTTCCTTGCCTTTGGTTGCTTCGGCACCCCTGAACGGTTTGAGTCACTTGAGGCAACCCCTCCTCTCGATAACTGGGAAAAGTCTTGTGGAGGCGGAAAACGAAAGTACGTACGAGTCTGGCGAAGAGGAGTTCTTCACCGACGAAGGAGAGCTTGATGGTGAAAATCATGTCAACCCGGCAACGGCTGTTTACACGGTACTTCCAACGGCGAATTCCCAAACCCCTCGCAAACGGAAAAGCGTTCGAGTATCATTAAAGCCTACTTTCTCACCATCTCCACCTGCTATTGAGTATAGTGAAGAGGGGAATTCCGATCGTCGTCCCTCTTCGCGACATCATTCCCCGAAATCCCTCCACCCATATGCACCAGTGAGACGCGTGCCAATCTCATCACATGGTGAAGGCGATCAAACTGATAACTGGGCGGACTCGAGTGACGAAGATGAGGAGTATAAGAATGCCAAAGCTGCACTTTCAAAGGCGGCAAAGAAGGATAAAGAAGTATCTCAGTCGGTCTTTGGTCATTGACCTCCCCTATTAATAATTGTGTTATTTCCGCGTTTTCATTCTACCATAATTACTACAACTCCATTATGTACCAGTAAATTTGCAATACTAGACGAGCATTGAGCATCGAGATTCGACGAGTATCAACATCATCACATGCCATCAAAATCGTCTTGAAAAGGTAAAATTTTAAAGCATTTATTTCTGCCCTGGTGCACGATCTGAAAAATCAGTTAGAACTGTAGTGATATATTATATATGTAATATTGTCTAGAATATAATACCAATCAAACTTAAAAGTGGCTGTTAAGTATTCAGCAAGGAATTATGTCTCTCATAACATTACAAGTAATTGTGTTTTTGCAAAAGTAACAATATGGGTACATATAGTAAGGCTATTTCTATAACTCTTAGGAAGCCGATTGAGTAAAATCCACTTGTAAAGAGAGAGAATAAGGTTTATGTCTGCAGGTAGATGATAATTACCTTTTTAAGACGATTTTGATAGCACGTGATGTTGGTGGAAAGTGGATGAACGCTACATTACGTAATTCGGATGCAACATCCTCTCTTGCTCATTCTCCAACGCGCTGGTCTTCTCCGATTCGCACTGCTAAAGACGTTCGTACCTAGGAATTGCAATTAACCCCGCCAAACACTTTAAAAAAGCAACCCAAACGACGATGTCTGACATGGATGAACACCCACAACCACAACTGGAAGTCGAATCTAAGAACGAGGACAACCAGACGATTAACGTTAGGGTAAGAAGGCAGCGTGCCTACTTTTAAATGCATTTGATAGCATACTCAGCGATATTTTTCATTATCAGGTTGTGGACTCAATAAAAAATGAGGTTTTCTTCAAGATCAAGAAGGGGACAAAGCTGAGCAAGCTCCAAGGAGCGTATGCTACCAAGGTTGGGAAGGATGTTATGAGCATTCGGTGAGTCACCCATGATTCTTTGTCTGGACATCCTCTATGTCACCCCCGTCCGAGGACGACTTCTCACTGCAGAGATACGGTCGTCGTTCAAAGTTCTTGAGCGGTGTGAGACGTAGACGCTGACTCAATCTGTCCTGATAGATTCTTATATGATGGTAGCCGAATAAATGACGAAGATACGCCAGCCTCACTTGGCATGGAGGACAATGGTGGGTTAATTGTGCTGCTACTTTCATGCGTAAAATTCACAATCTTATACACTCAGACACCATTGATGTCATGGTAGAACGTGAGTGTGGTATTTCTTCCCACTATTTAGTACGTTTGACAGTGTCTTCTTTTTGTAGAGGTTGGGGGGTTGCTTTCAAGTGCTTCTTAGTTTCTTGAGCATGACCTTTCATTCTATTTGTGATATTCAATTGCGTTTCTGATTCTCTTGTTTCATATAATTGTGTTGAGGTTTTCGAGGGCTGCCACAGATTCAAATTGCCTCTCGGTTGTATAGATAAGGCTCTGGCCATGTTTTGGGACGGTTACGTGCATTGCAGCCAGCGTATCTCTGAAATACATGACAGTGCTTGCCCGAATTCCAATGCATCTTTAAAGACGCGCAATTGTCCCTCGTAGGTTTAGTATCTAGGATTGTATATTATGCCCAATCTGTCACTGTCAAATATAGTGGGAACTGTTGCTATGTTCGGTTATGGAGCCGTATGTATCCGTATGCTCATTCTCTCCACCAGTCACATTAACGGCCATCCAGACAAGAGGCTTCATGACTCTCTTGCAGCGCCAAAGGACTAGGTCCTACAAAACGTCCTCCGCCGTTGCCACGGGAGAAAGGGAGGCGTTGGAAAAGCGTCTGCCTGATCTCCCACTTCCTGCTGGCATCGAAAACATCCCCCAGACAGTCCGATCCGCGAAAACTGATAGCAAGCAGAATGGCCTGCTGAAGCGCGTCGGGTCAATATTTTCACTTCGAAAGCGGCCCAATCTGGACTTGCAGCTTGTCTACAGCACTTACAATAGGAGTCCTTCGTACGACCTGAATAGTCTTCGCAGCTCTCGAGAGTCTGAGGCCGAAATTCGATGTCCGAGTGGACTTGGAAGTGCAGTGTCGATAATTTCCAAATGTTCAATGCCCCCCTCCCCATTCTACCCACCCAATGGCCCTCCTTACGACCCCATGTGCAGTCAGTCACGTCTGCTGAAAAGGGCCATTAGTACTCCGAATCTGTTGCGATCCTTCAGTTTAAGGGTCAAAGGGAAGAAGAATCGGAGGCGAGGAGCGTCTGTACTGGCCGATAAGCGTCAACCCGAGGCAAATTCTACCCAACGAAGTGTCTCTGCATCGGGTTCTCGTCTTCCAGAAATTGTCACTTCCTTGATCCTTGCACAACTATCCCAGTCAGAAATTGCGTCCTGTGCAACTGCTTCTCGGACCTTCGCGTCCGCCGCGAGGTCTGCACTGTATTCAGACATCGACACGAGTTCAATCAGTCTTACGATGCTTGAGAAACTCACAAGCACTCTTTCATCACAAAGTCAACTCGCAGAGCTTGTAACGTCCTTCACTTGTCCAGAATGGCCTCCTTTCTTTGTGTCTGCCAGGGAACAAGGTACACACCACGGAATTCGACAGCGAGACACACGTCTGACTGCGATGTTTACCCTTGCCCTCGAACGGATGTACAACTTGACTTCGTTGACGCTCCCCTCATTTGATGCGTCATTTGTTGCACACCACTCATCATTCGGTCTCAAAAGCATCACATTCCTCGATTATATGATGTCAGAAACCGAAACGAAAGCCCTGTTTTCATGGTTGGATGGTCAGGTCAACATATCTACCCTTCGGTTCCCCAATCTTTTCGATATCGAAAATTGCATAGGGACAATGAAGGCTAGAATCAAGAACGATTTCCCCCAACCTGCACCAGACAGTTGTTATCTCGGGTTCGGTACACCGAGCAATGTTCGTACGCCTTCGCCCTACTCTACCCCCATGCCCAGTCCCAGTCCTTCAATCCTGATGCAAAACATACCACCATTAACATCTCCTACTTTACTTCCCAACCTGACTGTACTCCATGCAACACCCTCTTTGGTTATGTCACTTTGCTCTCATCTAGAAAGCTCTCCGATCACACGCCGGCCTCTTCGATCAGTCTTTCTGAACATTAATTCCACACTATACAACGGACTACGACCTGCGTCACTGATGTCCACCCTCAGTGGCATCTCTCACTTAGGTTTACGATTTACCTCTGGAGTCGACAGGAGATCGTTCGAAAAGGTCATAGGTGCTGCGGGTGCTTCCCTTGGGTCGTCCGCTGAAGATGACAATGACGACCCATTTATCATGGTTGAGAAGAATGGTGTACAATCCACGAGACGAGGGTTGCTTGCATTGGAAATATCTTTTCAGACACCAGGAGAACCCGGAAGAGACGAAGTATGTGGATTCTTTAGCATGAATTCTACCTATAAATGACGATTTCTTACTTCAGGTTCTTTACAAGAGCTTACAAGCTTCACTGCCACGTTACAGCTCTCTTTCGTCCCTAAAGTTCACTGTCCAAGATACCACCATTTGCGACGCCGACAGTCGTCCTGCTGCCGAAGAAGACATGGTTGATTCATGGGTGAAAACCTGTCCCACTTTAACATCCATCATATTATTTTCGGGGACAATATGGACGCAGCAAGGTCAGGGAAGATCGACCTGGGCTGAGAAAGAGGATTTGCTTGCTCGCCATCTACATCACCAACGATAGACGGAAATCTGATACCCAAGTTTCTTGCCTTATCACCAAACTACTGAATTATTTGCTTATTTATGTGAATAGTAACTACCTTACTCCTTAAAGGCCAATTCGTAACCAATCTTGTAATCATTCGTTTATCGTACATTAGTTTGACAGCAGAGAAGACCAACAAGATTCAAGTATCAGAATCAAGTGTGATGTACAGGTGGTTACGTGTCAGTACTGTTTTTGCACCCGGAACGATAACAATGGTTTGAGTGTTGTCAATGATCATTGCTGGGCCGTCCACAACATCGCCAACATCGAGTTTACTGAGTAAGAAAACTGGAGTATCGCTTACCCTTCCGACTTTGTCGAAATAGACACTTTGTCGAGTCTCGGACTTTGTTTGGTAATCGACAGGCATTTGTGGAAGTTGGGCAATCTCCTCGTAAACGGATTGCCCGAGAGTGTCATATGTTTTACCAATGCCACGGACCTATTGACGATCTTCACTATTGTCTCTTAAACGCTCGATGGTGGACTCACCTTGACATCATCCACGATAATCCGATTCATATTTAACAAGAAACCAAACTCTGCCTTGTAGACTCGCTTGAATGCTGCCTCAAAGTCTTCCTCTTTCCCATCTCCGTCGTTTTTCGTCGGCAAAATCATCAACGCCGTATCCGTTCCCTCAAACCTCATATTCAACATCCTTTCAACGTGGATACGGCTTTGTTCGAAACCTTGTTTCTCGAGTTCTAAACGAACATCTTTCGTCATCTTGTCGAGGCGTGAAAGCAGTGAAATTTTATTTTGAGGAGTATAGAATGTTGAAGATGGTTCTTGTATTTCATATACGCTGAGGCATTCACACATTCATAAGGAGACCATAATCAGGATAAAAAAGGCCTTACCGATCAGCCAGTGCCAGACCATAGGCAGAAAGTATAGAGCTATAGCGATGAATCAAGATAGTTTTGATACCCAGAAGCCTCGCGATTTCACAGGCATGCTGACCGCCAGCACCACCAAAGCTTGCGAGGCTGATAAAGGAATAATGAATCAGAAAAGCACTTAAACCCACGAGTAGGAAAAACGAACGTATGCTTGGCTGTTGCATATCCCTTGGCTTCAGTAAGGGCGCGGATAGGTCGGCACATTGTTTCATTCGCTACTTTGATAAATCTTTCAGAAAGAAAATATATCAACATATGTCGAGCAATCATTGGAACAATATTACCCATATACAACCTCATCCAGCGACAGCTTGGTTTCATTCTCTGAATTAATTTGCTCGGTTAGCTTCTCAAACGCCTGCCTTGAAGCTCCAATATCAAGAGGTTCCTTTTCATTTTTGCCGAAGATCTTCGGGAAGTAGTCAGGAATGAGGCGTCCGAGCATCAAATTGGCATCCGTGACAGCAAGCGGGCCACCCTTTCTATTTTGAAGATTGAGCTTTGTTGGCACATCAAGCAATCGCTCTCATACCGATAGCAGACTGGTCCGGGTTCAGCCCCTGCACTCTCAGGACCAGTAAGAAACAGTCCATTTCTGAACGTCAGGCAAGAGCCTCCACCTGCAGCAACGGTGTTAATGTCAAGTTGAGGTGATTGGATCGTAACGCCAGCGGTTGTCGACTCGTAAATAACTTCATATCGGCCATCAAATCGCGACACGTCAGTAGAGGTACCACCGACATCCAGCCTAGGCCAAGTTAAACCAAAATAGGTTTAAAAGAGAAATGTAATAGACAAACCCGATGATTGGAATTTTTTTCTCCGCATCCCAACTTGTTAAGGCATACCCGACAACGCCCCCGGCTGGGCCACTCAGAATACTCTTCAGACCCGAGAAATTCGCCACATCGACGAGGCCTCCATCACTTCCCATGAATTCTACTCGAGGACTGTGCAGCGTTCCATCTCGAAGCTTTTCGTCGAATCCATTGAAAAACCCATCAAGGTATTCGCGCAGGATAGGTGTGAGATACGCATCTGCGGTAGCGGAGACACCACGAGGAACCAGTTTAATCATTGGAAGCAGTTGTGCCGATTCTGAGACGTGGGAGAAGCCTACTTCTCGAGCAAGCTTGCCAATCAAACGTTCGTGGTCAGGAAAAGTATAGGAGTGAACAAGAACAATCGCGAGGGATCGGTAGCCCTCGTCATACAGACTCTGCAAGTCACGTCGAACGGTATCGACGTCTATCAAAAGCTGTAGTTAGTACAGTGACTAAAAAAGGGCCTAGACTATCTCACCAGGTTTTTTAATAATACGCACTGCCTCTCCAGATAGACCCCGCACGATCTCACCTGGTCCTTCTGCGTCTCCCAGTTTGTCCCAACCTTTTCCACGATATCCTTTGACAATCTTACCGTGTTCGTCGAAATGGATACCATGTTCCTCTGCGTTCGGATCAGAGGTGTATCCAACCAAGGTTGCGCGTTCGTCAATCTCAACAACCTTTGAAAACAACGGAGGTGGTCTTCGGATGTTTAAGTCAAAGATTTTGGGTCGCGACTGGTTGCCAATGAGCAGGAGATCCTTGAAACCCTTCGTGATAAGTAGTGCATGTCTGTGACCTTTGCGCTCTAGAAGGGCGTTGGTAGCGACAGTGGTAGAGAGGCGAATGTAATCTAGCCCAAGTGATAAGAAATCTGCTATTTACATACAAAGAAATGGTTACCTATTTTATCGGTTTGAAGAATGGTTCCTCGTGCAATCTTTTCACCTGTAACAATCTCCAAGATGCGCCTAATCCCTTCTGTCGGTGCATCACCATAGTTCCCTGGGTCTTGCGACACTGAAATTTGGGCCAATTTGATGAAGCTCTTAAAATCTACCTTGAAATTTACTCACAGAGCTTTACAACCAGTTCTTTTCTTTCTTTTGAATTTTCGGGATCAGGATAGGAGCTGATGTGGGCCTAAAAATCTCAGAAAGAATCAAGAAAAATCAACACATACGCATGAACGTCACAAAACGTCCCTCCTCTATCGGCACAGATACGGATTGAATGATCTGGGATTTTCGAAACTTCTGTAGACATAACCACAAAACACTAGAGCTGGGCTGCAGGCCTCTTTCTTGGACCAGAGAAAGATTTCTTCAAAGGATATTTTTATAGAAATTTTGAACTCGGAATCTGGGCGGAAAGTCGATGGACGCATCATGGATACTCCTAGGGAGATCAATATCGAATCAGATCGATCATTGCCGAAATTCCTTCAAATTCATAAATGCAATTTAAAAGACAGAATATTGAGGCCAACTCTATGAGATATATACACTCGAAGAGAAATAAGATATCTACATGTTATAATGTACGATTAAGAGTACGATTTTTGTCGAGTTGCTACAAGTAAGATAAAAGTTAAAACAAGTACTTGCACGCTCCAGTCAGAACTTCAGCGCGACATAAACAGACGGCTGGAACTGACCTCGGACAGAACTAATGTTCTTCTAGTGGAGGTATTCCACCTCGGCTGGAGCTTGGCCTAAACCAAGTCTGTTTTGCATCCCTGGCACTCGTTGTCGGACACGCCCGCTGTGTACCTGGTGTCATACTACCCTGAGTATCACGACGGTTGAGATAGGGCAAAGCTGGAGATATAGGGTATGCACCCAAAGATGGGAACCCGCCTACATTTGGCGGGTTGCGAGAAACCTTGTCTGGCGGATTGCAAGTGACGACCACAGTCGATTGATCTTGCCTCTGGTATGATCGGGGTCCATAACCTATACCCATCGAAGAAGTACCACCATTCATGGTATCTTGGCTAGTGGTTCGCGAGTTCGCTCTGAGAGGTTGTGAATTTCTTATACTGGAAGAAACAGGTCTCCCTGCTTGAGGTGCCGAAGTAATACCCGACAAGGTAGTTGGACTTCGCAATTGGGGCAAGGCTGACCCCGAAGCTTGCTGAACAGCCATTGAAGGAGTTGGTCGAATGCTCGGCCTCCCAACTCGGTCATCGATTTTTGACGGCGAAGCCAGTTTTAGAGGCGGAGAGGTGTTGATGGCAGGGTTGCGGGTCATGCTTTTCTGAGGGGATTTTTTCACAGTTGTTCTTGCCTTGCTTTCCGCATCCCGTTGTCGATTGGCAACTTTAGAAGAAAGATCCACCTTGGTAGGAGGCTTCTTCGCCCTCGACGTTGAAGCAGGGGCTTCCAGGATCCAGTCTGCATCGTCGTTATCATCATCCTCGGTCCTTTTTCTTTTGCCGCTCGCTTTCGTAATGGGAGGGGTTGCCCTACCGGTCTCCGCATCCAAGTTCACATTGTATTTGAACCTATCCGCCGCACTTTCTCTCCTCTTATATGGCGTATAAGCAGCAGGTTTTTCATTATCCTTGGGTGGCGCGAGTTGGTTGACGAGCTTTGGAATATTCCTAAGAACAAAATCCGAGAAGACCTTGAAATTTGGCTGAGAAAATTTCATGTCTTCAGTGCGCCGCTGCGCGTGTTCCCTCATTTTGCAGACCGCATCAGATAGCTGATGATCTGTTAACGAGGTTCGATGCTGGGAGATTAGGAAGGCAGCCATCACGAATTCGAGTGGCGAGAGATTTTTGGTCAGGGGCTTATTGATGCTAGGTGTTCTTGCGATCCTGCAATAGACATCCATGGTGTTGATGATCCCACTTTTCGCGGTCGACGGTTTTCCATCAGTGCTGTTGAGGAAGGTCTCAATACGTAGAGTTGATGGATATGCTTTCTTGGGTGATGTACCATTGACGGCGAGGTAAACGAATTGAGCAAGGGACTGGAAATCCTTGCCACGAGCTAGACCCCAATCGAGGTATCCTTCGAAGCCTTCGGTAGTGTTCATTCTGTTTCGTAACTCGCGAACCACATCTGCCCAAGGTCCATTAATGGCTGGAAGACGGTCTGTTTTCAAACGCATGTATTAGTACAAGTTGAGTTAGCTGGCTTAGAACTCACCAGAAGGGGTCAGGGGAACCCCATGCTGAACACGCTGGAGAATAGGTTAAGTAAGAAAGTAGCACTGCCAGAACAAACGACAGACCTGAAATATTTCTCGTTCAAGGTCAGGACTCAGTTTGGAGTACTCAACACATGCAATTGGAGTGGTCTTGAGATTTTCCATAACATGGGGTGGGATGAGCGGACGGGTTGTACCGCCATTTTTCATGGACCAAAACTTTCGTTTGGCATACCCGGGAGCATCTGCAGCATTCAGGTATGGCATCACTGGTGATGTCTTGAGACACAAGAGGACCAAAAAAAAAAAAAAATTAATACTTACAGGGTATCTTCCCGCATCAAGGGACAAAAAAATGAGTCTTTCCGAGGAATCGTCAAGACAACGGGTACACACCTTGCCATCGAAAAAACTTGTCAAGGGTGTGAGTATGGACGAGTTGACAAACGCAGAAATGAACATACTTGCATATAGAAGTCAACCTTTGCTTTCCATCCATACAGGTCCTCAACGCAGATCCAGTGTCTGGATCGTAAGTAATGTCTGATAAAGTCAGACCGTTGGAATCCGGCAACAAGGAAAACAAAAACGTACTGAAAACAATTTCCGGTGCATGAAAGCGATGATAGAGAGAATTTATAAAATTTGATTGCTTTGCATCGCTCCAGACGATACCTGTTAATCATAGATATGATTGACGAACAAAAGCTGGCTGAAGATTACCATACCTCTTTGATATTCTGGGTTCAGTTCTATCATGCCTTTATTTATTAGATCTATACCAAAAGTGTCAAAAACAGGAGCCCGAATTGAGAGGGGAATTCACCATAAAGAATAGATGCCGAGAAGGAGATCGTTTGGCGGGATTCTACAGCAGGGATTGGCCATTTGTCTTTCGTCCGCGCTCTGCTCTTTTGTGTTGCCTCTTGAGTGGAAAGTCTTGTCGTCTTTCTTGGATTTTCGCTAGATATGGTCGAGTTCATTCGTTGAGGGGGCCTAGCTCGACCCGAAATTTCATGTTTATCCGGAGTTGGTGGTAGAACATCCTCCTCATCGCTAGACAGTTCTGTCAAGTCTGATTCGTCGTCGACATGCGTCAAGTTCCAAGTGGCATCAATCATAGCATCAACAGAAAAGAGAAAGCTCGAGAAAGACCTGCTGTGAGTCATTATTTATCACTTTCATCAGGTGACTAAGTTTTACATCGAACAACAGCCTGAGCATGGCATTGGCCCGTCTCAGTGATCTCGTTCCCTTTTTGAGAACGAATGGACATAAAGCCGTCAGCTGAGCCATGGGACAGCAGCAGAACTGAGAAAGCACGAAGGACTTGCTATGTCCTATTGGCAACGAGATGATGGTTCGATAACTCCAGTAATTCTCTTGAATTCATGAAACGATCAGGCTCAAGGTCGAGCCCTAATCACAACCTAATCATTGACACTGATCGATGGTGATTCATGAACTCGAAGTTGCCAAGAATCATATCAGATTTCATTACCACAAACACGATGGTAACCGAGGTGGAGGAAAAGGAAATGCAAAGGTGGACGTACAAGACACGCTGACAATCTTAAATGTGGGTGGAACAAGGGCATTGCGTTGTTTTCATTCTAACAATTGGAGAATTCCCCTTCAAGCTTCAAGTTTCAACGTCACATCGCGTCGTCCTTTTCATTTTGATGCGATGTTGGTCACGGTTGTCAGTGCAAAGTAGGACAAGATTACATTGACCTGAGTGATCCTTCATTGATAGGCTCGGCTTTGTCGTCTCTCAGATTAACGATCCCAGAATCAGGTAACGGTCGTTCAGCGGAGCTGGCCATTTGACTTACATACATAAAGGTACTAGTGGAATAAACATTGTTCCATCGTCCCGGCGCTAAACTAGATAATAGATATGTTTCTGGGACCTGTATCTCAGAGATACTTTGTATAGTGCCAATGTCAGTGAACATCCCTGTGGCAAAAAATAGCTTCCAATCTTTTGCGGCCGAATTTGACTTTGAGGGATAAACCTCCTCGCCGCTTTCTGGGTTACATTACCTTCTGCTCAGTTGGATATCGATGTGCCTCCTCGTCTGACACTCGGAGGCTTCTGCACACTATCTTTCGAACAAATGCATTTGCAGGCACAAAGAAGTACAACTACGTCAAAAAGTCCTGGTGGCATGATGCTGCCAAATGCCGTACTCTTCAATAATTTGAGAACCAAGCTAGAACTTAGGAACTTCTTATGGGCTTTGACGTCGTCAACGGAGGACCAACACTTTGAAGCATCCGGAATAGAGAGCATTGTCTCCGCCGTCGCTCCCCTGGGCTTGTGCCAAGAACGAACATTTGTTTTGGTATTCACAAATTGAAGTTCGATCCCACCAGGACTGGTTTTGACAATTTTCCACTCCAGTGGGTCGAAGACTGGTTTCTTAAATGCAGACTCAAACACGGACTATAGGGTGGGGTCACATACCAACTAGCTATCAATATCGACAGGACGCACCATGATGCTAAAACTCGCAGTTTCTGGTGGATCGTTATGACACGATGCAATCATGTATAAGTCTTGGTATAAGTAACACTACAGGGAAAAGCCGGTTATGCTCGGCTTGTGCCGAAGCTTCTGCACACCATGTGGAAAGTGGACTTTTTAGTTCTACAGCTGAGTCCTCCAAAAGTTTATCGTTGGCAGCTACAGGTGATTTGTTTTGACGATTCATAGTTCATTCATAGTTGACTCACGCATCAAAATCACAGATTGCCAGTGTCATGACGCGTTCGAGGGTCATGTGAGCACTTTACTTACATAATAATAGTAATACTCCCTGGCTTCGAACAACGATGAGGATAGAGGAGCTCGTTATCGAAGGCATGTCCAATTCCTTGTTTTGTGAATCAAACCAACCGGCTCCTAGGCTTCAAGTCGTATCCTGTTAGAACCCAGATTATTGGGTGGGACCCTTCATTCAACGCCATCACAGGTCTCAATGGGTCTGGCAAATCTAACATCCTCGACGCGATATGCTTCGTTTTGGGTATCACTAACATGTCCCAGGTATGTTTCATGACATGTAAGACCATGGAAAGTCATTTTGACGCGTGTTCTCCCCTACCGTTCAGATGCGTGCCACCAATCAACAAGATCTCATTTACAAGCGTGGCCAAGCGGGCATCACCAAAGCCAGTGTTACAATCGTTTTTGACAACTCGGATCGCTCAAAGAGTCCCGTTGGCTACGAAGATTACAAACAGATAACTGTGACTCGCCAAGTGAGTCTCTCCGTTTGTTCTTTCGACCCTCACACTGACCATCACGCGCCAGATCGCATTACCAAACGTCTCAAAGTACCTCCTAAATGGTCACAAAGCACTTCAAGCTAATATTCAAACTCTCTTTCAATCTGTTCAATTAAACATCAACAACCCAAATTTTGTGATTATGCAAGGTCGCATTACGAAGGTGAACTTCGGAATTTGCTGTGATGGCCTTCAGTATCACAAATCCCATTAAAGGTTCTCAATATGCGGCCACCTGAAATTTTAGGGATGGTTGAAGAGGCAGCCGGGACGCGAATGTTCGAAGATCGTAAAGAGAAAGCCAAGAAAACAATGACTAAGAAAGAAAAACGCATGCAAGAAATCAAATCATTGCTCGACGAAGAAATAACCCCAAAACTTAACAAACTCCGGGAGCAAAAGCGGTCCTTTATTCAATACCAGAAGTCGGTGACAGAGTTGGAAAAACTTAGCCGAACGCTTCGCGCGTACGAATGGCATGATGCTCAGGGAAAGGTCGCCAAACGCCAGGCCGAAATCGAGGCTAAAGGCAAAGAGGTTGCGGATACAGAAAATCAAAAGCGAGTGGCTGGTAAAGAATGCGAGAAAAGAGAAAAAGAAGTCCTAGCTGTGCAGAAGAGTCGAGATGCAGAGTTGAGTAAAGGAGGCAAATTGAAGAAACTTCAGGACGAAGCAGGCGAGTTAGGAAAAGGTGCAGCGAAGTTGAGGGCTCAAGCAGAGATTAAGACGACGAGCATCGGAGAAGAAGAGAAGAGAATTGGGACTCTGGAGGTGAAGCTGAAAGAGGTATATCGGAGCTGATTATGGTTTTCATCTATTCAATTCATCTTCTTTAGTCGGACGCGGCACGTATCGAGAGAAAGTCGCAAGTCGACGAACTCGCCTCCAACTTCAACAAAGTGAAGGATGCACACACGACGCTGAATACCAAGCTCACCTCCGACGAAGAACTACTCCAAACTTTACTCACTGGCCTTTCATCCAACAATGCAAAGACTAAGGGAGGCGGATACATGGGTCAACTGGCGGAAGCAAAAGCTAAGATTGCACAGGGTGCAGCGGAGGAAGAACAGGCTAAAGTCAAGTTGAATATGCAGCAAAAGGAGTTGGGCGCTCTGGAGGCAAGGCTGAGGGCACATGCGAAGGAAGTAGGGGATAACACAAAAAAAGTAGAGAATCTGATGAAAGGCCTGAAAGACTCGGAGAAGAAAGTTGAAGCATGCGGTTGGAGTGAAGGGAAAGAGAAAGAGTTGGAGAGTGCAATGAGGGATGGGAGAGAGGGGATTAAGGCTCTCACTGAGGTTCGTTATCGTAAATTGATCTCTTCGTTTTCTCACTTTGTCACAGGAACGGGAAAGGATCAAGTCCCGTATTGGTAGGCTGAACTTCGACTATGACGATCCGACCCCAAACTTTGATAGAAGGAAAGTGAAGGGCGTGGCCGCTCAACTTATCACCCTCCCAGAGGAGCACTACAATAAAGCCACTGCATTAGAAATTGCCGGGGGGAACAAACTCTTCAATGTCGTCATTGAGGATGAAAAAGTTGGGAAGGAACTCATAAAAAATGGGAGGATGAGGAAGAGGGTCACTTTCATTCCTTTGACGAAGATCAGCGCGCATTCGCTGTCTGATTCGGTATGGTACATCATTGGGTATTATATTGAATGATTGCCTAACACATGTCCTCCTTAGAAACTGAATGCTGCCAACCGCATTGCACCTGGAAGGGTGCGAACTGCATTGTCACTCGTTGGTTATGCCGACGAAGTCTCCCGAGCAATTACGTATATCTTTGGAGATACCCTTATATGTGATGATGCTAATACTGCCAAGGCTGTCACCTTCTCGAGGGATGTCGACGTAAAGTCGGTCACTTTGGAAGGAGACGTATACGATCCCTCTGGAACCCTCAGTGGTGGAGCAGCTCCAAATTCCAGTAAGGTCTTGATTCAGGTTCAAGACTTAATTGCGGTGGAGCATAAACTTCGTGATGCGCGGACAAGGCTCGATGCAACCGCGAAGCACGAGGAGGAGATTAGAGATCGGAGAGCACGATGGAAAGCGCTTGGGAGGGAGCTGGAAATCAAACGACACGAATTGAACCTTCTCCAAGAACACTTGGAGGGCAGTAATGCTTCAATGGTACGATTTATTCCTATCTCATCTTATTCCTCACCAGACGTCACACGGATAGATAGCAAATCAAGTGGACGAAAGTAAGGCAACCATTGAAAACCTTCAACGCTCTGTCCAAGACGCCCGGAACAAGCAAAGGCTCGCCCAAGAAGAAGTTAAGCAACTCGAGCGCGATATGGAGGAGTTTAAGAATAACAAAGAGGGAAAGATCGAAGAACTGAAGGTACCTCCATTCCATCCGTTGGTGTTGACTGACCTTTTACTCGTGGTCACAGGCAAGTATCAGCAAGCAAAAAGCTGCTCTCCAGAAACATGCGGTTGTTCTTAAAACGGAACACAAGGAATCGCAAACTGCGGCTCTCGAATTGGGTGAGTTTTTCTGGTAAAGGAATCCTCCCCGTTCCCTCTTATCCGCTTTGGCTGAGGGCTAATCTATTATTTACCCCTACCCGTCATAGAACAAATTGAGGCCGATATTGAAGGCGAGAAGAATGCACTCGAGGAAGCAAAGGCGGGGATTACGAAACTCCACAAGGAGCTGGGAAGATTGAGTGATCAAGTCGCAGCGGCTGAGGTATGTCCGCCAAGAGTTCCATGAGACAATCGTTTTTGGTCGCTTGTGTGCCACTGACTTACGCATATGGTCTCTCTCCTATAGGAGCAACACCGCAAAGCAGAGGAAAGGCTTCAGGAGGAGATGGCTACCCTCAGCCGATTTGATACCGAGCTGAAGGAACTTGATCGCGTCATTAAAGAAAAAAAAGGGATGATAAACCAGTTGGACCTTGATCTGAGCAAACTTCATCATGAAATTACCGCTCTAAACAAGGAAAAGACGACTGCCAGCAACTTCGTTGCGAAGCTAGAGCAACAGCATGAATGGATTCAAGAAGAAAAGCAGTGAGTTTCTGTTCCATCTGTTGTCGTAACATCCGTATTTTTGGCATTTTCCTAGTCTATTCGACAAACCTGGAACACAATACGATTTCACAGTCGATATTTCAAGTTTGAAACAGAAATGCGATGAACTTGAGACAGCTCAGAAGGGAATGAAGAAGAAAATCAATCCCAAGGTTATGAACATGATTGACAGGTAATTGACCGTTGAAACTGGGTACCTTCATTTCTGACGGCAATATTTTGTTGTCAGTGTGGAGAAAAAGGAGACTGATTTGAAGAAGAACATGACAACAGTTGAAAAAGACAAACAAAAAATTGAAGAAACGATCGAAGAATTAGACCGATATAAACGGGATGCACTTCAGAAAACTTGGGAGAAAGTCAATGCGTAAATTCACTCATTTTCTCAGCGCTTTACTTTCTAAAGTTTCTCCTCCAGAGACTTTGGTGGGATTTTCGCAGAGCTTTTACCAGGCAATTTTGCAAAACTCCAACCGCCTGACGGTCAGGATCTAATGGATGGTTTGGAAGTCAAAGTTCAACTTGGCACTGTGTGGAAGCAGAGTTTGACAGAGTTGAGTGGCGGACAAAGGTATGGAAGTCTCTCCTATTCATGTACCCTGCTCACAAAGATAATGCAGATCTTTGATAGCGCTTTCCCTTATTATGGCACTCTTACAGTTCAAACCAGCGCCGATGTATATTCTTGACGAGATTGACGCGGCTCTGGACCTTTCGCATACCCAACATATCGGCCAATTGTTCCGGACACGGTTCAAAGGATCGCAATTCATTGTCGTCTCGCTCAAAGAAGGACTTTTCACAAACGCAAATGTCCTATTCCGTGCAAGGTTCCGTGATGGCACATCCATCGTCGAGAGGACTGCGCAACGATCTACATCTTCATTATATGGAACCGATGAGAATGAAAGGGATGGAGATGATCAACGAAATTCCCGAAGGCGTCGCGTTGCGGATATAAGATAGACTTTGGAAATCTATCAATAATACTCATGTACTCTCCCCTTGTCGCTGATTTGTTAATCACTTTATAAGAATGGTAATGGCCATCGCTAGACAGGCGAATCCGACATATGGTGATAATCTTTCTCCTGCAAATCCGTTTAGGTGGGAGAGTGGGAGCTTGGTTTCACTCACCGATTCGAGCTGCCTTGAACAAAAGGCCAGAAAAGCTATATGCGTGTTGGCAATCTGTCATTATTCCTCAGTACCACGAGACTCTCACCCTGTCTTTTCCCTATCAACAAGAGAAGGTGCCACGGCGCGCACATATGTACACGTGCAGATGAAAAGAAGGATGACCAGTAGCAACGATTGGAAGTTAAACAAGGCGGACTGGAAAGGGATAAGTTGCAATGAACATCTTGCTTCTGACCCGTCCTTACCATGAAAGCTTTCGACAATGGATTAAGGCAAAGGGGATGCGTGACTGTTACGTCATGTGTGTTACAGAGTTACAACTTCAAGCAACGGCCGCAAATCCATTGAAGAATATCTTTCTAAATGTAATCAATTGATGAAATTTGGGCTTATTGAATCTGCCTAATAATTCGGAATCCGGATTTCTCATCTTTCATGCCAGTGGTCCTCTCTGGCTTGACAAACATTACTTCCTCGGAGCCCAAGTTGGCAGGCCTAGGACAAGATCGATACATGGAAGTCTAGAAGAGCAAGGTATCTTTAGAAAGAAGCATGAGTTTCAAGTTGCTATCAAAAGAGTCCTACAACGAAAAAAGTTGCATGTCTCTGTCGGCGCCGACTTGAATAATGATAAAACAAACAAAAATAGAAGAAACGAGTTGATATATTACAATCTGATGTCTCCTTGTCCGCATTTGAGGAGCGGGTTTCTCGCCCAAAGTTATTTCTAGCCACAATCTACCCACTGTTGCAAAGCCTCGTCTTGTGGCTTTCCGTGAGGGCCAAGGCTTGCTTTTCTGGGGATAAATGGCAATGGTCGTCAGATTCGATGTGTCATACAAGGTTGCGAATCTCCATGGTAGTTTCACTCTTCCCGTGGTTCCGCGCGGTCAAGGAACCCGGTGTTTCGCAAATAGTTGCAAGATGTTGCATTCGAAGCACTTGCAATGATCCTCGCCTCCCAGTGGTACATTAGCACAAGTATACTCGGATGGGCTTCTTCCAACCCTCCTCCCTGCAATGTCTTCTCCAGAACCAGGCGAGAAGCCCGTTGACTATGCCTCGTATATTGAGAAGCACCAAGGCGAGATTGGTATAGTGCTCATCGATGGACTCTTGGCTCATTCAATTTCAGCCACGGATGCTGACCTTGCCCTGCCCAACTTCGATGACCCTAATATCGACAAGGACCAGGCCATTGCTGGTGTTATAGGTATTGGCTTTCTTCCTATTCGGCTTCAATTCTCTCTGACTCTTTTCTAGAGGACGATTCCCCCTACCCCGAAGTTCGATCTGCCGTCGCTAATACCGACGATCCTGACATTCCTGTCAGCACAATTCGTGCCTGGGTTCTTGGTCTCATCTTTGCTATTGTTATTCCAGTATCGTATTGTTTTTGGTTTTCATATTCTTCCCCTAATCCGTTGCATAGGGTCTCAATCAGTTCTTCTTTTTCCGCTATCCTGCGGTTACAGTGTCTGGGGTAAGTCGACGTCTGCATGTTTCGAATAGGCTAATCCTTCAACTGTTACCCAACAAGATTATCTCCCAGCTCTTGATTTTCCCTATTGGCCGTCTCTGGGCTCGCACCATGCCCAACGTCAACATCTTCGGTGCTCCTCTCAACCCTGGCCTGTTCTCGATCAAGGAGCATGTCCTGGCCACTATCATGGCTTCCGTGGGTTCAGGAAGCGCTTATGCTACGGATATCGTTGCTGTACAACGGGTCTTCTATAACCAGAATTACAACTTTGGGTGTACGTCTGTCCAACAACTTGACGACTTTCCAAAACGAAACTTTTATTTGTAGATCAATGGATGCTTGTTATGTCCACCCAGCTCATTGGTTTCTCAATTGGAGGCATTTGCCGCCGCTTTCTGGTCAACCCACCTTCTATGAGTATGTTTGTATCGTTCCAGTGTGTTTGACTCCTGAATCCTGTAACAGTCTGGCCCGCCAATTTGGTCACATGCGCGCTATTCAACACACTTCATGCTCAGACATACACTGGCATAGGTCACCGAGGTGGTATTAGCCGCGAGAGGTTCTTCTTCTATATCTTTTTAGCATCCGCTATCTGGTATATTGTGCCTGGTTATTTGTTCCAAGCACTCAGTTATTTCTCCTGGGTGTGCTGGATTGCACCCAACAATATTCCGGTCAACGAGATGTTTGGTTACATCCACGGAATGGGTATGAGCTTGATCACATTTGATTGGTCTCAAATTACATACATCGGCACTCCCCTTGCTACTCCATGGTGGGCTGAAGCCAACGTTCTTGTTGGTTTCGTTGCCTTCTTCTGGTTCCTTGCACCAGTTCTTCATTATCTGAATGTTTGGAGTGGCAAGTACATGCCCATCTCCTCCCGTGGATCTTTCGATAACAGCGGTCTCAAATACAATGTGTCAAGGATCATAAACGAGGACGCTACCTTCAATCAACAAGAGTACGAGGCATACAGTCCCTTGTTTATTTCTACAACTTTCGCAATATCCTACGGTCTATCTTTCGCCTCAATCACCGCCACTCTGGTTCATGCACTTCTCTATTTCCGCAAGCAAATCTGGACTCAGTCCCGTCGCGCTATGGGCGAGCAACCAGACATCCACGCCCGACTTATGTCCCGCTATCCCCAGGTCCCCGAATGGTGGTATGCTACTATCTTCTGTGCGTCATTTCTCCTTTGGCATGTTGTGAATTCATGCCCACGAAGTTTCACCTCTCCAGTGACCATGTTTGCTTTCGGTGTTGCTGTCATCGAGGGCTGGCCGACCAAGTTCCCCATTCCATGGTTCATCCTTGCTCTCGTTATTGCCTTTTTTTATGTCATTCCCGTAGGAATGATTCAGGCCATCACTAACCAACAAGTCGGCCTCAATGTTATCACCGAATTGATTATTGGTTACGGTCTTCCGGGACGACCGATCGCTATGATGATGTTCAAGACCTGGGGTTATATCACTATGGCTCAAGCTTTGACGTTCACCTCGGACTTTAAACTTGGCCATTACATGAAAATTCCTCCCAGACCTATGTTCTGGTCTCAGGTTGTGGCAACCGTCATTGCTGGTACTGTCCAACTTGGTGTCCAATCTTGGATGTTCAGCAACATTCCTGGTATTTGCGAACCCCACCAGAAGGATGGATTTATCTGTCCTGCCACAGAAGTGTTTGGTACTGCTAGCATCATTTGGGGTGTCATCGGCCCAGCGCGTCAGTTCTCGAAAGGTCAGATCTATTACGGGCTTTCGTTTTTCTTCCTCGTCGGTGCTCTCTGCCCTCTTGCGGCCTATCTTGTAGGCCGTAAATTCCCCAACAGTTGGATTCGCTACGTCAAGTAAGTCTCTCTTTACCACATTAATCCATTATTCAATTCCGACATTGTAGCTTCCCCGTCCTCTTCAATGGTACTGCTTACATTCCTCCTGCCTCGGCTGTCAACTACGTTCCTTGGGGTATTGTTGGTTTCATCTTCCAATATGTTATTCGGAGGCGATATTTTTCGTGGTGGGCGAAGTACAACTACGTTTTGTCTGCGGCGCTCGATTCTGGCGTTGCCATATCGGCAGTGTTGATCTTTTTCATACTCCAATACCCCAAGAATGGCACCATTGGAGAAAATAGTATCCAAACTTGGTGGGGTAACACGTACGTATACAATCGACCTCTCTAATTTGGGAAATAACATACCCTTCTTCATAGTGTGTTTATCAATACAGTAGATTATTCAGGAAAACCAATGCTCAGTGTCGCTAAGGGGTCTCACTTTGGGTACGTTTTCATTTATTTATTTCCCACCGAGAATGTTGATTTGAGCACACTTTCTAGACCTGATGCATGGCATTAATTGTACTAAGTAATATTGAATTGGTGGTTTTGAGGGTCCTTGTATTTTCATAATTATGTATGGTTATGTATACTACTGAAAACTTGGTTTTCTAACTGGTTGTCATGTGAACTTGAAGATTCTGAATACCTAAAAATTATATCTGAGAAGGACTTGTGTAAGGTTAGGTGCAACCAAATGCGGTGTTTCCTGTGTGGGTAACTCGGCGTAGCCGCTATGGACTTTCCCAGTTGAACTCGCACCGTCATCGACTGACTACCATTCCATCCGTCTGCAGGCCAGCGGATATCTGAGAAAAGTTTCTAGTGTGCTGAGCACATTTGCATTGATAAAGAACGGATATACCTTTGGGTGAGCTTTTGGGAAATTGAAAAGCAGGCTTTCAGACATGTCGTTTAATAGTGAGTCTTGGGAATTACTGGTGGCAAAATCTTACTCAAAGATGTATTGGGTATTTGTAGAGTTTACAAAGTTTGGTATTTTGGGTTTCTGGGCTGCATCGTCCCTCCCCACTGCTTTTGCCTCGATGAGCTGGGACGTTTGCACGAAGGATGAGTATGTTCATTCCCTTTTGCTGGTTCGCTGGACCTTCTGTTCACTCTACGATGATGTTTTCTTATAACTAAAATTCCTGAACCCAGAACTGGTGGTAGGAAATGCACGCGAAGGATCCCAAGATCTGCTCGACTCGCCATCGCAATCTGTTGCTGTACGTTTGCGAATTATCTCCCTATTCGAGATTGTTGACGGAGTTGTTAGTCTTGGTCCTCCTTCTGTTGTTGGGAATGGTGATTCACATCATCATAAAAAGACGCAGATCTGAGGCGAACCAAGAGTACAACGTCGAGGCCGGACAGGTGGAAGGACCGCCGACCATTATTTCAACACAATATCATCCTACCTCCGGCCCTTCTCGCGTTTACAATAGTGGGTCAAACGAACAGGGAAATAAGGACCATTTCACGGAGCGAGAATTGACCGCTGTTTCACGCCCGGCACCATCTTATCAATCTGAACGCCCGCCGACTTACACGGCTCCAGTATCCCAGGTTACGTTCTCTGATCAGCCGTATCCATTTGCTTATAATCCTGTGAGTTTATCGTGCCTTCCCTGCGTAGGGTTTTAATGCTGATTGTTTTTTTGCAGAAAAATGGTTCAGAACCACCGAAAACTGCTTTTGTCTCGAATGGGTTCCCCAGACCGATGCTCGCCGGAAACAGACTGAAGGACAAGTTGAAGGAGCGATCTTCATCCATTTCTGGGCTCAATATGCCTGCTCCACCTCCGTCTCATTGAGTTGTTATCTACCGAGTATCTAGTAGATATGGTGACAATGGCTATGAATCAATTTGTGGCATTTTTGCCAGTCTCCCCGATCGAGAAGAAAAAGAAGAAGGACATCATGGGGTCGAAAGGTACTGCCAACTTCCTAATTTCCTTGATATTAGATTGTTCACTTTACACTAAAATTTGAATTCCTCTGTGCTTCTGAATAATGTCACGGTGACCTTTGATACTCCACTGTCACTGAGCATGCATGACAGGTGAAACGGTTACCAGGCGAAGAAAGCCGGTGGACCAACTGCAAATGAGCGTTGGTGAGTACAGAAGATAACAAAGGCTTCGGGCGATACCTACAGTATACTCAAGTGCTGCTCTCAAGATTGTCGCGATCCTCCCCGCCGGACTCGGAAATAGACTAAAGGACAGGTTGAAGGAGGTCCTCAGCGTGCCGGTTCCACCGTCTCATTTAATTATCTTCCGAACACGTAGTAGATATATATTAGGGCACGAGGCAATGGCTATGACTTAAGAGTGCGATTAGTGTAACAGAATCTATTCGCGGCATTTGCCGGTCCACTTGTTTGTTGTGTCCACGAGCTGGTCTACCTTTTCTTCATCGTCGCACCCGATGAGCAGTCTCTTTTCCCGTACTCGAACGAAGTCGACGCCCCACAAGAATCTTACCTTTCCTGCTGAAGGGAATGGCCTCAGCAACCCTGACGAGTTCGGCAGAGTCCCAAGTCGTGGTTTCCTTGGCACGCCTTCGAAGAGAAAGAAGGACCACAAGGGTTCAAAGGGTCCTGCAATCGTAGAAGAGGAATATATCACAGAAATAATTCCTGATGGCGCTTTTCTACCTCTGCATATCGAAGGACCAAGGGCCAGCGACGCCACCGCGACGACGACAACTACCACCCCTGTCAAGCAACCCGACTACGGCTATCTCTCCTACGAGCGACACGTTGTCCTTGGTCTCGAACAGCTGGAGCAGCTAGTGGAGGTTGTGTCCGAAGAGCTGGAAACAAGAGGCGGCACCACCACTCCATTCATTTTTTCTAACACGGCCCTGGACATTTCTTCGTCTGCCATCAAAAGATTGATTCGAGCTTTCCTCAACACTTGTGACTCACACAGCGAATTCAGAGCCCAGGAAGCGGATAGGAAATGGAGAGAGGAGTCCAAGTTCGCCGGCCCACATGAATTAGGAATGTGTCTTCGGTGGGGCCTTGCCCGTGTCATCAGATCAGTGGGCGGGCAAGACGTTCGTGGGTTGGTCTCATGGGAACACTACGTCGATTTTCGCGAGACAGAAGCTGGTAAGGTTTAGTTCCACCTTTGTTCTGGAACCCGCAGCGTTGTGTGGTTTATTATTCAATCTGAACGCGTCCACTGAACCCTCACCTCTACAGAACTTGGGTATCCCTCAACCCACTTCGCCACACAATTTCTACCATCTTTGACACCCACCCTCCAAGCTATAATCATTCGGCTGCTGACGCTCCTGACGCGCCTAATAGCAAATAGTAGTTGTTCAGGGCACACACCTCCAACTCTCTCTCCGTTGTTCGGTCCTCTTTTCTTTGGGGTTGGCCCAGCTACGCTCACGTTTCATCATGCGTACATTCATTACCTACGTGCGGTGACTGCTATGGAACACATCATTCTTGCCTTTATCAGATGGCAGGACACCCCGCGAGTGGTCGCTTCACCATTGGGTGGTACGGCAAGTGCGGCAACCCTCGGAGTGCCCGTTCGCCTTAAGGAGTGGATTAAGGGTTATCCCGGGTCACTACCGGTTCTTGATATCAAGAGGCCTCAGCCACGTCGGGGTGCCCGGGTCATGCGAATCATCAGTGTGCGCAGGAATGTGCGCATGTATTCGCCTGACCTTGTCAAGACTGCGTCTACATGGGCTTATAGATCGCCACAATCAACCAACAATGGCCTGGCTAACTCCAAGGAATGGGAAATGATAGCACCACCGACATTGAAGCTAACACCTCGATATTCAGAGTCATACAAGAGGAAAATGGATTTGCCACTTACTTTTCACCCCGACGTCGCACCTGGTATTGCCCCAGTTTTGAGTACTTCTGCTTCTCTTCAATCGACTGCATCCAGCTTGCAATCGGCTCTTCTTCCAGAACTCGATTATTTTGGCCTGGGTCATAGGGAGGGTGAAGATAGGTTCAGGAGCTTGACTGACCTCAGATGGGGCGAGTTCGAGTCTATTGGTTTCAACCACCTTGGTAACGAAAAGAAACTTCAATTTGATCTCACCGAGAGTGCCCGAACAGTATGTCTTTGTTTCGATTTTGTCTACCTTGCCACTCATTCTGATTTCTTGTAGGAACGTAAGACGAAACGACAAACTATGTCCTGGAACGATTTCACTTCAGACGGTTTTTCCCGTATGGATGCTCCACTGAGCGCGACTTTGCAGTTCAGCACACCGTTCACTGCCATGATTTCTTCTTGGCCATCCCAAAATGCTGAGATAACTCGAAAGCTCAAAAAGACACACAAGGCTCTTCCAACCTTTGGATGGGATACGGAGCCTGTTATCGGAAATGAGGAAGTTATTGAAGAAGCCTTTGTGGATGTCTTCTGCGATTTAATTTACGGCGGCGGTTGGATGGACCTCGAGAGAGGCGAAATGCTAGATAGGGACTGTAATTGGGCGTTGGTATGTCAAAATTGCCTTGTTCAATGTGGATATCTGGATCATAAACGTCGTCTAGGTCGATTTCAAGTCCCTACCACCGTCGCGGACAACCACTCCTGAAGGGACAGATCCGCGAACACACACCACTCTGGTTCTCTTTGAAGAATTTGTGCCTTTAGAATATCGAGAACAATTAGCAATTAAGTCTTCCAACCGGCGACGTCTCCCCTCCCTCTTCTCTACCTCTGGCAAGAAGCAGTGGAAACCCGCCGCAACTTTGAACGGACGCCCCTATGTTATCGGCCACGTTCCTGTTGCTCCTTCCCCTCGTGAGGTGGAATTCGAAGGACTCCTACATGGCAACAACTCCACGAGAATCTTATCCCTTAACCCAAAGCGGTCCGCTACTGGTCTTCATTCTTTACCCTTTCAGGCTCCCGCTGCTGAGCATCCGCCAATTGCAGTTATGCGGATTCCAACCAAAACTCCTGAAAAACGACCTTCAACATATCCACGTGCTGATGAAACCCACACGGATTTTATTGCATCACCCGCTATCAGGAAGTCGCTCTTTAGACCGAATCGTAAATCCATGTTGCCGGCGGAATATTCAACGGTCGAGTTTGAAACCAGGATGGCAAGCTATAGTGACGACGAAGCTAATGCGAGTATTGATGAACCTGAACATATTAAACAGAAGCGACGAGAATCTAGTGCCGATGCTTGGGTCGATATCCTGGTTGGTCAGGATGCCGAGACATCTGAGAAGAAAACAGATATTAGACGCTCTGACCCCGACCTCGCGCGTCAGGAAGTCGCACAGGTTCTTGCCAATCGATCTCCCTCGCCGCCCAGCATGACTGATCGAGTTGATCGAGACTACGGTATGGATCAACATATCGACCAGCACATTAGCGATACCGACGTGGTGGAGGTTGAACACGTCCCAAGAGTGAGTCGCAGTACAGAATCGGAAGATATGAGTCACCAGACACACGAATCGGGAGCAAACTCTAGTGATGCTGATACTGCTGAAGGGGAGCAACCTCCTGGTACCATTCTTAATGCGCATCAAATGCTCAGGCAACAACGCCGTCTGGGGTACTTTGACCTTCATCCAGAACGAAGGAAGAATCAAGCTGATTCGATCGCCGATGATCCTCGAGCCAGATTGGCAAATGACAGTGACGAGGAAGAAGATACGGAGGTGTATGGACCCCCAGATGGACCTCCAGACATTGTTCGACCTCTTCCTATTCCTCCAATCACCGTGGCAAAGCCCGTCATTCATGAACCTATCCCTGTCACACCAGTCAAATCAATCGTTCAGGACCTTGACCAATCCCCCGAAATGAAGATCTCTGCTAATGCCATTTCATCATCCACGGGCTCCCGAACCGCAGCTTTGATTGAAATGTACCGTGAACGCGAAAAAGGAGGCACAATGCCCACTAAATCTTCTCCAAACACCTCCCCTATTGCTCCTCTTGTTTCTTCCCGTTTGCCTGTTCGAACTACATCTTTGTCCAAAGACACCCCTGCCCCTCCTCCCCCTCCTGTCATCGCAGTTACAATTCCTCCACAACCTAAAGTCACTCCTCCCCCTCCCAATCCATCTTCACCCGATCCTGAAGCGGATGTTTCTTTGGATGAATCTGATCGGTCAAGTCCTGGACGCTATGTGCATGGTGCTCCTCTTCATAATGTTCTGGAAGAGGAGGAAGAAGACGATTGAGATCCTCTGTGATTTCTACCTCTTCCTCTTTTCTAATCCTGTTACCCTATGCCTCGATATTAACTATCAATCAAATTCGGACGACATCCCCCATGGCATATACCATTCTTCATCCGATGACCAGGATGGGATGTCACACCAGCTCAGTGCCGCAGTTTCCCAACAAAAACCCTCCTTACCGGTCTCTGTTATCTGGATTCACTCTTTATTTCTCTGCTATTCACAATCAAGTAGCAGTTATGCTTTCATTTAGTGTTCAGTATTCCTTTCTCTTCTCAATACTTTTCTTACCTTATCGCTTTAGTTGGTGCTTGATTCGATTAACGATGTTATAAGCAGCCTCGATGGCACAGCCCATTCGCAAACCCAACTTCCGGATGGCATAGAATTGTTGCCACGGAAAGCTTCTGGAGTAAAATTCGCGATTCAGAGAGAAGGCAAGCTCCTATATTTACCACAATTCCAAGTCTATGACCTACAAATTAAAGATACAGACGTATTTCTACACATATTGCTACAAATCTAGATTCGATGCGGAAGGTGAAGGGATAAGTAAAAGCTCGAGATGCATGAATACAGTTCAACCGCCATGTCCACTTTCCGACGAACCTTCTGGGGGTTCGTCAAAATCTATGCCAAAGGCTGCAAATTCTTCAAACCCTGAATCGACAAATCGGTTTTCTTGAGCTTCAGGGAAAAATCCACTTTTCGAGAAAAGTGATTCACCCATATTTTGCGAGAGTCCCCAAATCTCGGCTTCCAAGTCCAGGGGAAGGGCGAATGGATGTTCTTCCCGGCCAAGTGGCTCAAAAAGAGCATCATAAACCACCAACTCAAACTCAGGAAAAGTGAGTGTGTCCTTTGGATGTTGCGAATCGAAAAGCGGAAAGTCAAGGGGAAACATCATGTTTAATTCCTCGGGCGTAGGAGGGAGATCAAGCTGGCTTCGTAGTTCATCGAACCGCCAGTCGAGTGATAAGGCTGCGGCCTTTGGTGTGGTCTTGGGTCTAAAAGATTACAGATATAAGAATGGCCAAATAAATGTATGATTTTGAAAGTAACTTGCATGATATCGACGGGAAACGGCGATTCCGGATAAGAGGCACTAATTGGCGTGATAGGTGTTAGTTTGACCTTGAATGTCGACATCTGAAGGAATAGGTTATGCACCTGAGTTCGTTTAACGATGGGACGTATTTATAAACTTCCGTCCTTCAGCCTGCAAAGGGAAGCACCACTTGGAGTTGTGCCCGATTGGCCACCAATGAATGTACTTGGAATGTATTGACTGATTTCAAGAACAACAATTACCAAAGGCCAAAACAGGTATTGCCTTGTTATCGAGACATGGAGACACTTTAAGTAAATTGCCATAGTTATGTCCAGTCAAGTGCAGATTCTTGTTCCCCACAATAGAAGGTCGAAGATAATAGCCATGTTGATTGTTATATTTGAAGCTTGAAGCTTGAAGGAGAGTGTTGCGATTTTTTGGGCCGGTCCGTTGGGTCCGTCTGTCCGATCCTCTTCAAATACTTAGAAAGGATTTGTTTTTGCACGGTTGGTACTTATAATTATGAGCTGTGAGTTGTTGTTGTGATTTCTAACAAGGAACTCACCAATTTACTTTCTGCGGCCAGCTGGGAAACGTTTAATTGTGCACTTAGGAACTCAGAGCTACTAACATCACTGTGCCAGTGTACTCCCAACACTTCCTGTCCTTACTGTAACTGCTACCCTCAGACCTCATCCGTCAAGTACGGTCCAAAATGTTTAACCCCAAAATGCTTAACCGTACCCCCGAGAGCTGACCTAGCATAACCCAAAAGAAAGCTACCACGCCACGACGGGATTCGAGTGCTAATAGTCGTTCATACGATTTGGACTCAGTTCTGGACTTCTTCAGCCTTACTTTCACCCCACTGACCCGCTGCCAAGGTATGCCGCTACCTTCCTACCACTGTCCCATACTTATGTCGTTGCTTCGTTCTCTTTGTCTAGGTCTTACAGAATGAGCAACAATATCGTTTATGTCTGGTGCGGTGATGAACTCAGACTCAGGGATGCCACCGACGCGTTTAAACTCTGCTCCGAGGAGGAAGATCTAGAGCGTGATACCCGGTCAGTTTCCGCACAATTGGACCTGATCCCAAAAGACATTAAGTATCTCATTGACCTCCCTCACTTTCCGACGACGCGATTCTGTCTTTGACATCATCCCCATCCGTGCTCTCGATCTGCAGCTGGGATATCGCTTCCCGCAGTCAACGTGGAGAGGACGAAGAAGATCAGTTGCGCAGACTTTTGGCATACCTTAAGCGTGGGGAGCGCAGTTCCTATACGCAAGTCCAAGAGCTCTGCAGTCTCTAGCAGTGTCAGCATACACGGATCATATCCAAGGTCAGAGTCTTGTCGATAGACAGGAAAACTTCTAACACGCTTTTCAGTGACCCACAGTTTTGGCTACGACGCCCGCTTCCTGAAGTATATCTGTGTTACGCTGCGTGGGGCGTATATTCTATCGGGTTGCTCTACAATGACTTCAAGTCTGGATATGGCCGTCTTTTAATCGTCTATGCCAAAGGCAACATATGACGAACCTGTCACATGCATGGTAGTCGGGCAGGGAATGGTTTGTGGTTCTTGGTACTAACCATTGCTCACTTGGCCGTTTTATGTAACATTTGTAGACAGCACAACATCGGCCATTCTCAAGGACCAACATATCCGATCAGAAAGTGGAAGTATGCCGTTCATTTGTTCTAACTGGTTACTCTACTCAAGATGATGTGAACTTTTAAAAGCTGGAGTGACTTCGCAACCGAAGTAGTGGAGAAGAAGTCTGGGAAGAAGCCCACCGACATTACCAATAATCCGGCTCGGGTCCTTGGGGAGTACTGGTACGCCAACTTGGGGAAGGCCACAGATTTATTGGATGGTGCCGTCGCTGTCAATGGATGTTCTACAACAGCCGAGGAGCCAGATGGGGTCTCAGCCCTGAGGTTCAGGATGCTGTTGTAGACAGTGCTTGTGCGCGCCCCTCGTCTTGAGTGGCTCGGGCTCAGAGATATCTTCAACTAGATCCTTGCGTGCAACAAGAAAGTGGTGCGCAATGAGATTACTTGAGTTAATTTCTTGTGTTACAAACGAACAGTCCTGTTGGCGAGATGAAAATGCTATTTTCAATTACAAAAATATAGGATTTTATGTTATTTCAGTGATAAAAAATTAACGGGGATTGCACCACTGGCAACCCAAGTACCGAGTTAAGAACCCAGGGTGGCACAAACATTGTCAAGTCTTGTCACGGAAACAATTGCATGGAATGGCGATTGTTGTCATAATCGAGTGCTTGATTTGAACACATTGGAATGGATCCCCCGGGTTGCCAGCGCTCCGTGTAATACGAGTCCAGGAAGGAACAAAGAGCACTCAGACCAAATTTGAATTCCAGAGTGGGCCGGATAATTAGAACAGACAAGTAACTTCAGATTCTTTTTCCTACTGGAATAACAGACAAAGGTATTGTAAGGCAGGGAATCAATTTCAAAGGTGTAGAAAACACAATATCTAAATCTCCGATTTGGATTGATCATTGTGTTTGAAAAGCGGATATAAACGAAGGACGAAAAGGAACCGTCTTAACAGGTAACAAGGAGGGAAATTTCAGACAGTAACAGTGTGATACACACGATGCATAGGAGTGGAATTTGAGTCCATTCTTTGGCTCTTAGAAAAGTGCCTGAGTTAACCTGCCAAATAAGGATGCAGCAACGCCCGTTTTGCTTCAGAAAAAATGAGTAAATTTTCCACAGGGTCAACATCAAACATACCAGAAATTCGTTTGGCAGAATCATAAACTAGTGAACGCTAAACGTATAAAGTGTCAGACCAGTCATGAACTAAGTGGTGTGACACACTTTAAGGAAGTCCATTCCTGTTTCACCTAATGTTGTGACAATATCTCCAAGGTCTTGACGGGACCACTTCGGGAAAGAGGGTTTGTAGTCCGGTAGAGTGCTCACGTTTGGCCAAACTTCTTCATTAGGTGTTCCAAGGATTCTACAGATAAAATAATCGTCAACATTCACGCATCAAACGGAAATTGAAAGGAAGAGATAAGAGAACATATCCATCGTCAGCTGCTTTCGAAATGATTTGAACACGATAACGTGTCACACCATAGTAACCCTTGAAAATATGATTGATGCCTACCTGAAAATTTTAAATATCTGGTCGATCTCCGAATCTCCAGGGAAGAGCGGGATGCCTGCCATCGCCATCTCTGCGAAGATGCACCCCACGGACCACATATCAATGGCGGTTGAGTAGTGGCGTGAGCCGAGAAGAACTTCAGGAGCCCGATACCAAAGAGTCACGACCTAGTGTGGCACATGAGAACACGCGAACAGAAACAGCGATGCCGCCGTTCATATAGTACCTCGTGTGTATATGTCCTCATCGGGATGCCAAATGCCCTCGCTAGACCAAAATCCGCCAGCTTGAGATTATCCCGCTTGTCTATGAGCAGATTCTGCGGCTTCAAATCACGATGAAGGATCCGATGAGAGTGGCAATAAACCAGCCCCAAATTAAGTTGATGAGTAAATTTCTGTTCAAAAAACTTCAGCATAAGAAATATTGGTTACAGATACGCCACGCACCTTAACAATCGGCGGAGAGATGGGTTTACCTATCTGATTACCAGTTTCTATGTACCGTTTCAGGTCGACATCGAGGAATTCGAAGACGAGGTAGAGCTTTTGGTCTGCATGCACGATATCAAGAAGACTGAATTCATAACAAAGAACGTTGAGCAAATGACAGAACGAATAAAAGACATTAAGGCGGAATTGAGGTGAAATAATTGCGTGGGCTTCGAGAAGTGCATGGATGAAATCGGGTGTTCGATAAAACTCACCGAACCACGTTGTCGTCTTTCAACTCCTTGAGTAGACTGATCTCACGGATAGCGGTACTTGGCACGCCCTCGTCCTCTGCTTCCAATCTAATTTTCTTCAGTGCTACGACTTGTCCTGAAGATAAGTCCTTCGCCTTGTATACGACACCATAAGTTCCTAAATTACGAGAATTAGTTACACCATTAACCCAACGGCGCACAGTACTTGCCTTCACCTATGCACCGAATGTTGCGTAAACAATGGAACTGTGCTAAACCTGAGGCCTGAGGTTTGACTGTAACTTACCAACTTTCTCAATCTTCTGATAGCTACTTATTCGTGGTCAAAAAACGCGACTTGAGTTTAGGAGACCTATACAACTTACCGCTCCATATATGCAGATACACTGGTATAGATGACACGTCCGGTCAATGCAGCTGAGCAACGAGCTACTTATGTGTGTGGTGTGCCGGCCAGTGTGCCTTCCAGCTGAGATTGAATGGATTAGCGGGTAAAGACACGCAACTTTGTCGATGCCGGTGTTCCAGGGCTATGTTACGATCAACAAGTACTTAGATGAAACAGTGGCTATTAATATATGTTACACGAACACAGCCACTCCCAACACCCAAAGCAAATAATTTTTTTGTCGCATCTTTGATTGAAAGGAATTCAGTTTTAAAAAATATTCTGCATTCCCTCAGTAATTGCAAACGATAGATCTAATTCTTCGGATAATCGTACCCTGTCCAAATGCAATCTCCTCTATTCATCCGGGTCTTGGCCAAATGAAGTTTTCACCATCCTGCCTTCTTACACGCATGACGTCGATGTACTCCCCAGGACCTCTTTCCTCAGCTAAAGAACGGAATATATTTGCCTTATACAACTAAAGCGAGGTCAACGACTTACATCGGTCAATAATACCTTCATCCCCATTGTCATCTTCGTCAAACTCTTCTCCTTGTTGGAAGTTATCTGTAAAAGCCATGGGATTCTTTGCCCTGTCGATGGCCAGGTCTTTCATTAGTCTGTTCATGGAATCGGCCTTGACTTCCTGCAGCGACTTTTCACGCCGTTCGCGGGCGAGGTTCAGCTCTGGAAGGTAAACTCTAGAAATAACGAATTAACCATTTTTGATAATGAAAAGAATACAAAACGGGCAAACTTTTCATATTCTTCTCGGGAACTCTCAACGGCGGCGATGAACTCGTCGAGGCCTGCTCCTGTATGGCTTGAAACGCCAACAGCCTGAAAAATACTCATGAGTCATGCAAACATGAATCCCGACAATGAGTTACCTTCAAGTTCTTGTAGAACTCGTCTAAGACAAGGCTCATACTGTTCATCAAACTACTCATATAGGTCGGCTCTCCCTCTGAATCTCTCGAAGAAGAGTGAGTCGCCAGCGCCGCCTGAAACTCTTCAAAATCGTTCATCCACTCCAGGGCAAAATTATGATTCTGCACATCAGTTTTGTTGAATACGAGGATGAAAGGAAGCTTCATTTTGTAAAGGATAGAACAAGCGTAGAGCATGTTTGACATGAAAGTGGGGGGTGCATTCGTTCGAGGGGTGTCGATGACATAAGCGATGACAGTTGGGAAAGATGAGGCAATAGCATCGGTGATGATGGCTCCAGAGGCCGACCAGGTGAATATTTCGATTTGTCCAGGAGTATCAAGGATTACATAGCTAGCAAAGAAAAATACATTATGGGTGTCGCCAGATGAAAGGCAACTTGGTTTACTCAACCGAATCCGTTCTTTTTTCTAAGATATCCAGGACCTGGTCAAATTTTGTCGTGAATAGGTTTAGGGAAGTCAGAATCGCCCCATTAGGACCCAAGTTATACCTTCAGAGAAGGGAAGTAGCGATATTCGATAAAAGGGTCGACTACACATACTGTTTCATGACCTCTCGATAATTAACCGTGTCCCTTATGTCAATGTTGGATTCGTAAGGTAGGTATGTAACCGCAGGGTCCAGATTCAAGATATACGGCGGGGAAGGTGGCTGTCGTTCCTGCAGATATGTGTTGAGTTTGGAAACAAACGTAGACTTTCCAGCCCCAGCCATCCCTATTGTTATAATTGTCATGGGCATTTTATTCGATGACGGCCCAAGAGACGATGAGGATGCTTCAGAAGCCATGCAGGTGGCGTACAAGTTATACCAGTTGGCCGATGTCACATGTCATACATAATGTCACATCTGAATGATCTGATCCGAGTCGTTATACCAGAGACAATCACCTTTAAATTCCTCCGACTTGAAAACCCCCAGGGATTCAATAATAATTAATAATGGAAAGGATGTAAGTGCGCTCCTTCTCTCTCATACGAAGCGAAACTTTACCGCGACCGAACGCAGAAGAGCAATGGTGACGAGGAATACCGATTTCTATCCCAATCTGGGCGATGAGAGTAACAACGATCAAAGGTAAACTGATGACTTTCTCAATTGCACCAATATTTAACATGCCCCTTAAGATATACCAACAGTCAACCTGGTTTACCAGCGAAATACGGTCCGATACCAGGGATATTGCCTGGGGCCGTATTCAAGGATAGGTGCGTCGTAAACGTTATTACAATGACTTGTTACTATCTTTTCAATATATCAACAGGAAACATTGTGCACAAGCTGGTGTACACGTTGTTCGCTACGCAGGAATACATGGGTCCAAAGAATATGGTGCCTGTTCGGTTTGCCTATCAGGTGGCTATGAAGATGATGCAGACAAAGGGGACATTTTGTATGTCGCCCTTCCATTGGGTGTCTGTTACTAAGACTCTTTTCCCAGCATCTACACAGGTACGGGCGGTCAGAAGAACTCTTTCTCCGTGAGTGTGCAAGAACGATATTATTGACTTAGCGTGTACTACGTTTCGCAGGGTGATCACGCTCAGATCGAAGATCAATCCTTCGACCATCCGAGTAACGCGTATCTGGTGGTATGTTGGACATCTTTGTTTATTTTTTCTTATTTCATTTTCCTAGACGTCGAAAATTTTAAATAATCCTGTCCGTGTCGTGCGAGGGTCGAGATTAAATTCGAATTGGGCTCCTGCTGAAGGTTACCGCTATGATGGCCTCTACCTTGTTGAAGATGTTTGTACTGTCCGCCCTCATGACGCCCCGCGTGGTATGCTGACTCTACTTATCCCAACAGTTTTACCTCGGAGAGGGTGCTAGTGGATATCAAATGTGCAAGTTTGAGTTCAGAGTGAGTTTATCACCTGACAAATGATCCTTGTACTCATCCGATATTAATTAGAGGCTGAAAGGCCAAACCCCCATTCCTGAAAGACAGTTTTGAAAGCTTGACATGGGGTTCCAAGGTTCTAAATTCTCTCTGTCCCTTGTACTGCTCAAGACCTTCGGCAATCCAAATTTGCCTGACTCTTTTCGTGTTGTATCATGATCTAAATTTTAAAATGTACTCGATCTCTTGGAACATGTAATGCTGATTACTGGTTATGATTACTTATAGTTCTTATTTGTGGCGATGAGAATCAGGGAATTGTGTGTGAATAGGTCTGATTTGTGGGGATGAGAATCACCATGAATTGTGTATTAGAGATGTACATCTTGAAATTGTCGTCACAAGAACTTGGGCACAATTTCGTGCATTCACTCGCTCTCGGACGCAACCTCGCCGCGCTAAGACTCAGAGTAGGTCCAAATCTTTACAGTGCCACCGCTATCCCCAGAAGCCAGGTAATTCCCAACTGGGCTGACATCGACTGACCATACCCAATTCTCATGGGCTTCCAAAACACACCGCAATTTTGCATCATGAGTGTCCCATATACGAACAGTCTGGTCGGTCGAGCTAGAGGCCATCCAGCGCCCAGTAGGCAGCATGGCGATAGATGTGATATTGCTCTATCATTGCCACCGAGGATATATTAACATTATTGGAAAGGGCAATCAGGAGTCAACACACCGTGTGCCCTAAAAATTGTTGCAATAGCTCGGGTTGGATCTCGGTTTGAGAACCACGTTTCGCCAGATACTCCTTTCTATCACTTGCATGGCGGGGACGCCTCCCGTAGGGTCGAAATAATTCGAAGGGGCTCAGATCCCAATACTTCATGGCTCCATCCCCACCGCCACTCACCAACCCGGTTCCATCAGGCATAAAAGCAACACATTCTACCCAGGGCTGATGTCCAGTCAATTTGTGCACCAGCTGACCACTTAGCACATCCCATATCCTTATTTCCCCGTCACTATGTCCCGCTGCAACATGCATACCACTCGGACTTAGAGTAGCGGAGTGAAAAGAAGAACCCCGATCGAGAATGAGCGCTTCATGGGTGAAAACCTTGGCAGCACCATCGTGCAGATTCCAAATGCGAACGGAGTTGTCCCGTGAGGCCGAGATGAGGAGTTTGCCATTGGGCGAGAACTCGAGGGATGTAATCCGTTTCTTGTGGCCTTTAAAAGCGTTTCGTACATATTTTTCAGCTATTTTCCAGATCTGGATGAGGTGAGCTAATGAAGATGAGTGAAGGGCAAGCAAGTGTTACATACCCGAATGAGAGAGTCATTTGAGCCAGTGGCGAGGCACTTTCCATCGGGACTAAAGCATAAAGATCTGATCCATGGGTCTTTTGTAAGGAGATCTGTGAGGACTCTGTACCGCCAGCTCAATGGAATTCGCATGAGAAAGGTCACGACCACTTGCCGGACAATCGATCCTGTCTTCACATCATAAATCCGCGCCTTCCCGTCATTACACCCAGTAACCAGATATCTTCCATCTGGGCTGAATTTCACACACCATATTGGCATCTCGTGGGCCAGGGTGTGGGTTTGCTCCACCTTGAGGACTTTGTCCGACTAAACACACAGAGTACATCTTGTTAATATAAATGTCGGAAATAAGCAGCTATGAGAGCTCACCAATTTGCAACGTTGGCAGATGTTATTTTGGCGCAATTCAGAAATAATGTTGTCTTGCAAATCGACTTTACGACTTGAGTACGTTCACAATCGCTGTACAAAGGAGAAAATTTACCTTTTTCGCGCAGTTCGTCTCTCTCCTTTCGCAAAAAATCAATTTCCTTATTCATCAGCCCAAATTTATGGTTGAGACTGTCCAAAAAATCTTTCATGGATGCCATGGTGTGTGGTATAGGATGAGCTTTGGACCAGCACCCAACCAGCACCAGTTGATCATGATCAATCATTGCCATCGAAATACAGTCACGTGATTTTCTCTAAAATTCCCTACAAAACGCAGAAAATATCTGGATTGGAAAATGCGCCGCGTGTCCTCGAAATCAGTTGTGGTGTGAGCATTTCGCGTTCTACTATCTGGCAAAAACTCTGTCAGGCTGGATTTACGATGAAGAAAGTGAGTGATGTATTCTACAGTTGATGTTATAACTTCTCCTAGCAAACACGAGTTGCGGCGGAGCGATCCGCAGAGAAACGCCTCGAATATGTTGCAAAAATTGGTAATTACAGTCCCGAGCTAACACTCTTAATTCCCGAATCGACCCCCGAATCAGGCAAAAGAACGACCTGAGTCGCTGGGAAATGGCACGCCGTCAACAATTTTCAAGGTGGGCAATTCCTCTGAGGAAGCGGGGTCAACATCGACATCCATTGCTACAGATTGAGTGTCGTCGTAGTTCTTTGCAATCCTGCTGGACGCGGACGCGGATGCAGTGGCACGGGAGAGAGCACAATTTGGACGAGCACGATGGGATGGGTCTATGGCAAACACCAACGATGAATGAGAACGCATGGTACGGGTGGCGCAAGTAGATAGTGAACAAGGGCCCGGGCGACTTTGTCAATCACTGTTGAAAGTGTTGTAATCAAACGCGTCTCACGTGTGCGTGTTTCTTCAGATTCTCTCAGGCTTCAAGTCAGGTTCCAAACTTTGATTTCACTCCTACAGTTAACTCGAGGCGAGCTTTTGGATCATGCCACACCTCGCTAGTATGTTCAAACGTCCACTCCTTGACTTACGCCTAACGCCAGTTCGCCTAGCTTTAAACGAGGTCTTATCTTGGGTATAACACTGTCTGACATTGCAGAAATCACCCGTAGTCATGGACGAAACGGAATTCTCCTATTCTCTCTTTCTTCTTTTAAACGAATGGCCTCAAAGGTTACCATCGCCTTAATGCTATTGGGCACACTCAGCCAGATGTTCCTAGCAGCACCAGCTGGAGACGATAATCTCGACGTGGAACCGCTAGGAACCGCCGCCAATTCGATTATTAAAGGAAGCCAAGATTATATATCACTTCCCCACTCGAGTTTGGAAAAGCCACCGACCCCGTCTGCAACGACACCACTGTACGAGATCGAAACACCATTACCGTCTCCTCCGTATAAACCATCGTCCACATCTCCACCCAACGGATGGACCAGGCCTCTCCTTGCTTTCTCCTATTCCAAATCAAACCCGTTACCGCAGACAACAACTTCTATTCTGTATGCGAAGACGGTGACCGTTACCAAAGAAATTCAAACGACCATGACTGTCTCTACAAAAATTTTCTTCCCAACGACATCTATACCAACGTCTAATCCCCCTTCGCGAACATCCACCGCAGGGCTTGGGCCTGCTAAAAGTATATGGTTAGCGCCGACGGACATGTCCGACCTGTCCTCCTTCCATGTGTCCAAGTTCACGGGAGGACAAGGAAACTTGGAATTCGTGAACAGTGTCCCAGCAAAAGCGAAGAGACCTGACGGGTTAGTCTTCTCAGATGATCGAGACAAGAACACCCTTCCGTCGACCAATTTACTCCAGCTGCTCTTTCCTGCAGGCTCGATCAACCCTGGAACGAAACCTCAAGGGGGAGCGGAGTTTTATGCTTCTCCCATCGATATAGCATCTGCCCGAAACGTTACGCTGCAATACAGCGTATTCTTCCCTTTAGGTTTCGACTTTGTTTTGGGTGGGAAAATGCCTGGTCTTTATGGCGGTCATACGGGTTGTTCAGGAGGAGACCCAGCTGTGGATTGTTTTAGTACGAGGTTAATGTGGAGAGAACATGGTATCGGAGAGCTATATCTGGTGAGTTTCTGTCGGATATTTGATGAGTAGCTTCTAATTTCGTTGAGAAGTACGCTTCGAAAAACAAACAATCAGACAAACTCTGCAAGGCTGAGGGCTCTGTCTGTGATGAGATGTATGGTTTTTCAATCGGGCGGGGATCCTTTTCCTGGAAAGGAGGTGACTGGACAACGATTAGGCAGACTGTTTCCCTCAACACACCAGGAAAGCAAGACGGCGGCTTCACACTCGATGTGGGTGGTAAGAGGGCGATTAGTCGAAGTGATATCTTATACCGTGATGACTTGCGGAAAGGCAGTAGGAAAGGAAAGGGCGTCAAAAAGAAAACGGCGACTAAGCACACGGAAACGAAGCCGCTAATGGCGACCCCAAAGGTTACGTGGCCTTCGAGTTCGACCAGTGATATTCTTGGGCTAGGCCCTCTTTTATCAAGTCTACTAGGTGGTCTGCGACGCGAAATCAACCTAGCAGAGAGGGGTTATGACGGTGTGACGCCCCCAATCACCACGACTTCGGAGGGAGACCCGTTGCTCTCGCCATCCGAGTCTCCCGAGCTACTTCTAAAGACACCATTTTTAACAAGAACAGTGGTTTCGGAGCCTTCATCACAAGAAATTAGATCAGGAATCGATTTCGAAATAGGATCTACGAAGGGAGGA
>Ga0307517_10001029_pt1 | contig 47353 bp, 44 predicted proteins | sample 23_EM_MG_FD_194515 | JGI IMG/M metagenome (GOLD analysis project Ga0307517, IMG submission 194515) | Populus trichocarpa ectomycorrhiza microbial communities from riparian zone in the Pacific Northwest, United States - 23_EM | ecosystem: Host-associated > Plants > Roots > Unclassified | place...
GCCAAATCTGCTTCCACCGCGGCGACGACGCTAACTTCATCGCCCAGCGTGAGACTTCTTCAACAGCCTGCTAGGTCTCGGCCCGTTTCGCGTAGCGCTGGGCGAGCGCCGCGCAGGCCATGAGCTGGATCTGGTGGAAGATCATCAGCGGGATCATGGCGGCGCCGGCGACGGCCGGGCTGAGCAGGGCCGCGGCGATCGGCGCGCCGCTGGCCAGCGACTTCTTGGAGCCGCAGAAGACGATGGCGATCTCGTCCTCCTTGCTGAAGCCCAGCGCCCGGGCGGCCAGTGTGGTCGCGGCGAGCACGATCCCCAGCAGGACCAGGCAGAGGACCAGCAGCCGCACGAGGTCCATCGCGCCGAGCCGGCTCCAAACGCCGCCCACAACCGCGCCGGAGAAGGCGACGTAGACGATCAGCAGGATAGTCCCGCGGTCCAGCTTGGAGAGCGTCTTGTTGTGGCGGGCCACGAAGTCGCCGATCCAGGGCCGCAGCAGCTGGCCGGCCACGAACGGGACCAGCAGCTGCAGCATGATCGACCAGAACGAATCCACGCTGATCGAGCCCTTGGCGTGCATCAGCAAGCTGGCCAGCAGGGGTGTCAGGAACACCCCCAGCATGTTGGACGCCGAGGCCGAGGCCACCGCGGCCGGCACATTGCCCCGCGCCACGCCCACGAAGGCGATGGAGCTCTGGATGGTGGAGGGCAGACAGCCCAGCAGCACGAGGCCGGAGGCCAGCTCCGGCGGGCTGATCCAGGCGGGCAGATGGGTGACGCCCACGCAGAGCGCCGGGAAGAGGCCGAAGGTGACGGCGAGGATCAGCAGGTGGAGGCGCCAGTGGGTGAGGCCGCGCAGCACCGCCTCGCGCGACAGCCGCGCCCCGTGCAGGAAGAAAACCAGCCCGATGGAGATCTTGGAGACCCATCCCAGCCAGACGGCCGTCTGGCCGTGTGCGGGCGCGAGCGTGGCCGCGACGCCCATAGTGACGATCAGGACGAGATACCAGTCGACCTTCAGACGGGCGAAAAGCCCGGCAGGCCTATCGCTCACGCGTCGACCAGGAACGACAGCTGACGCTCCGAGGCCTCGTTGCGGCCCTCGGCGATCTCGCGGTCGAGCAGGCGGGTGGGGTAGTCGCCGGTGAAGTAGTGGTCGGTGAACTGCGGGTTGGCCGGGTCGCGCGGGGCGGCGTCCATCGCCCAGTAGAGCCCCTCGACCGACAGGTAGCCCATGGAGTCCACGTCGAGGATCTTGGCGATTTCCTCGACGGAGTGGTTGGCGGCCAGCAGCTTTTCGCGATCCGGCATGTCGATGCCGTAGAAGTCCGGCCATTTGATCGGCGGGGAGGCGGAGCGCAGGTGCACCTCCGCCGCGCCGGCCTCGCGCACCATGCGGACCACCCGCACGGAATTAGTGCCGCGCACGATGCTGTCGTCGATCAGCATCACCCGCTTGCCGGCCAGCACCGAGCGGTTGGGCGAAAGCTTCATGCGCACGCTCGACTCGCGCGTCGCCTGGGTGGGCTGGATGAAGGTGCGGCCGACGTAGTGGTTGCGGATGATGCCCATCTCGAAGGGCAGGCCCGCCTCCTGCGCGAAGCCGAGGGCGGCCGGCACGCCGGAGTCAGGCACTGGCACCACCACGTCGGCGTCGACGCCGCTCTCCTGGGCCAGGCGGCGGCCCATGCGCTTCCTCACCTCATAGACCGACCGGCCGTTCACCACGGAATCGGGCCGGGCGAAATAGACGTATTCGAAGATGCAGGGCCGCGCCTGCTTGGCCGGGAAGGGTTTCACGCTGGTGACCCCGTCGGCGTCGATGATCACCATCTCGCCGTGCTCGATGTCGCGGACGAAGCGCGCGCCGATGATGTCGAGGGCGCAGGTCTCCGAGGCCAGGATCGGCTTGCCGTCCAGGTCGCCCAGCACCAGCGGCCGGATGCCCAGCGGGTCGCGCACGCCGATCAGCTTCTTGTTGGTCAGCGCCACCAGCGCATAGCCGCCTTCGATCTGCGACAGGGCGTCGATGAAGCGGTCGACGAAGCGGGCTTTCCGCGAGCGGGCGATCAGGTGGAGGATCACCTCCGAGTCCGAGGTCGACTGGAAGATGACGCCGTCGGCCACCAGCTGGTCGCGCAGGGTCAGGAAGTTGGTCAGGTTGCCGTTGTGGGCCAGGGCCACGCCGCCGGCTTCCATGTCGGCGAACATCGGCTGGACGTTGCGGATGAAGGAGCCGCCGGAGGTGGAATAGCGCGTGTGGCCGATGGAGAAGCGGCCGGGCAGGCGCTCGGTCAGGTCGACGCCGCCGAACGCGTCGCCCACATGGCCCATGTGCCGCTCGGTGTGGAACCGCTGGCCGTCGAAACAGGCGATGCCGCAGGCCTCCTGGCCGCGGTGCTGCAGGGCGTGCAGGCCAAGCGCCGTCAGCCCCGCCGCCTCGGCGCAATCGTAGACCCCGAACACCCCGCACTCGAGGCGAGGACTGTCGTCGAGGGGGTCGCGGACCGTGGGAAACCAGCGATCGTGCGCCTCACTCATCGGGATTTCTCCACCAGGTCGTCGATTTCGCCCCGTTGGCGCGCGTCGTAGCCGTCTGTCGCAGGTCTGTCACCTAGTGCGTCGCCCACGGCGCGGTCGAAAGCCGGTTTCATGCGTCCGGCGATGTCCAGGCCCTTGGGCGCCAGCGCGGTGAGCGCCCGGCCCATGTTCTGGGCCAGCGGCCAGGTGGTGGCGCCGGTGATCCAGTGCGGCTTCAAGTCGGTGGGCGTCGCGGCGTTGAACATCAGGTTGAGCGCTCCCAGCACGATCAGGCCGCGCGCCAGGCCGATGGCCAAGCCGACGCTGCGGTCGAGGGCGCCGATGAAACTTGTCTGTTGAATCTGCCGGGCCAGGGCGCCGCCGACGAAGCGCAGCAGGATATAGGTGACGACGAATACCGATATCAGGGTCGCCGCCGTCGCCAGCCAGTCCGGATGGACGACGTGGCGCATCATCGGGGCGAAGAGCGGCAGGCCGAAGACCGCGAAGGCCGCGGCGGCGATCAGCGCCACGAACGCCGCGATCTCGCGCACCGCGCCGCGGGCGAAGCCGACGGCCGCCGAGATCAGCAGCAGGGCCGCCACGAGGAAATCGAACTGGGTCACGCCGCTCACGCCCACTCACCTTCGCCGATCCGGCTGACCGCGTCGGCCAGGCGGTTGACGCCGGTCACGGCCACCTGGCCGGCCCCGTCCATGCCGGAGGGGCCCAGGGCGCGACGAAAGCCCAGCTTGGCGGCTTCCTTGAGGCGGGAATCCATCCGGCTGACGGCGCGGACCTCGCCGGAGAGGCTGATCTCGCCGAACACCACGCAGTCCTGCGGCAGGGCCTGGTCGAGGGCGGAGGAGGCCAGCGCGGCAGCGGCGGCGAGGTCCGCCGCCGGCTCGCTGATCCGCAAGCCCCCCGCGACGTTCAGATAGACGTCGCGGTCGCCGAGGCTGAGGCCGCAGCGGGCCTCCAGCACCGCCAGCACCATGGCGAGGCGCCCGTTGTCCCAGCCCACCACCGCGCGCCGCGGCGTGCCGTAGGCCGAAGGCGCCACCAGCGCCTGGAATTCCACCAGCACCGGGCGCGAGCCTTCGATGCCGGCGAACACCGCCGCCCCGGCCGCCCGCTCGCCGGAGGTGTTGAGGAAAAGCGCCGAGGGGTTCCTGACCTCGGCCAGCCCCGCGTCGCCCATCTCGAAGACGCCGATCTCGTCGGTGGCGCCGAAGCGGTTCTTGGCCCCGCGCAGGATGCGGAACGGGTAGCCCCGCTCGCCCTCGAAGGCGAGGACGGCGTCGACCATGTGCTCGATCACCCGGGGGCCGGCGATGGTCCCTTCCTTGGTGACGTGGCCCACCAGCAGGACGGCCACGCCCTGCTTCTTGGCCAGCCGCACCAGCTCGCCGGTCGCTGCGCGCACCTGGGTGACCGATCCCGGCCCGGCCTCATGGGAGTCGCTCCACATGGTCTGGATGGAGTCGATCACCACCAGGTCGAAGGGCTCGCGCTTCAGGCCGTCGAGGATGGCGCGGAGCGAGGTCTCGGCGGCGAGCTTCACCGGCGCGTCGGCCAGGCCCATCCGCTGGGCCCGTGCGCGGACCTGCTCGACGGCCTCCTCGCCGGAGATGTAGGCGCACTTCGCGCCGCGCCGAGAGGCCTCGGCGACCACCTGCAGCAGCAGCGTGGACTTGCCGACGCCGGGATCGCCGCCCAGCAGGATCGCCGAGCCCGGCACGACACCGCCGCCGCAGACCCGGTCGAACTCGTCGACGCCGGTGGCGATGCGGGGCGGGGCGGGGGTCTCGTCCTCCAGGCCCTCGAAGGCCAGGCCCCGCTGGCGGTTGGCCTTGGACGGCGCCAGCGCGCCGGGCGGGCGGCTGCCCTGCAGCTCCTCGACCAGGGTGTTCCACGCGCCGCACGCCGGGCACTGGCCCGCCCATTTGGTCTGGACCGCCCCGCAGGACTGGCAGGCATAGATGGCGCCGTCGCGGGCCATGGGGACTTGGGCGCTCCTGATTCGGGTTCCCCGCCAGTCTAGCCTGTTCGGGTGACCGCCGTCTGTGCGTCGGCTTGCCGTTGCGTGTGCTTGGCGTAGGCTTCCCCCAGGGCAGGATAGGGAGGCCAACCATGAGCGTTGTGGAACCAGGCTCGGCGGGCAAAAACCTCGTCGAACGTGTGAAAAGCATACTGACGCAGCCTTCGGCGACGTGGGATGTCATTGAGGCCGAGCCGGCGACGATCGGCGACCTCTACCGGACCTATGTCGCGCCGCTGGCGGCGATCCCGGCGGTCTGCGGAGCGGTGGGCCTGCTGGCCTTCGGCTTGGGGGCGTTCGGCGTCAGCTTCCGGCCGTCGCCGGTCTGGGTGATCGCCCAGTTCCTGACCAGCTATGTGATGACCCTGGTGATGGTCTATGTCCTGGCGCTGATCATCGACGGGCTGGCGCCCAACTTCGATGGCGAGAAGAACCAGATCCAGGCGTTCAAGCTGGCGGCCTATTCGGGCACGGCGAGCTGGGTAGCCGGCGTCTTCCAGCTGCTGCCAATGATCGGCGGCCTGCTGGCGCTGCTGGGCGCGCTCTACACGCTCTACATCCTCTACAGGGGCCTTCCCAAGCTGATGAAGTCGCCGGAGGACAAGACCACCCCCTATTTCGTGGTGATCCTGGTGGTCGCGGTGGTGATCGGCCTCGTCATCGCCATCCTGACGTCGCGGATCAGCACTCTTGGCGGCCCGCTCTCGATCGCGTCGCGGCACGCGGGGGGCACGGTATCGGTCCCCGGGGGCGGATCGATCAACCTCGGCAAGCTGAAAGACCAGGCCGATCGGATGGAGGCCGCCGCCAAGCAGATGGAGTCCGGCAAGGCGGTCCCCGCCACCGATCCCGAGGTGCTGAAGGCCTATCTGCCGGCCAGCGTCGCCGGGTTCAGCCGCACGGAGGTCAGCGCCTCCAGCGCCGGCGCCGGCGGGTTCCAGGGTTCGGGCGCGGAGGGCGCCTATCAGAAGGGCGATAGCTCCATCCGCCTCACCGTCAGCGACCTGGGCGTGGCCGGCGCCATGGCGGGGATGGCCAACGCCTTCAACGTGCGCTCCTCGAAGGAGACCGCCACCGGCTACGAGAAGGTCGGCAAGGTGGACGGCCGCATGACCCAGGAGAGCTACGACAAGCCGAGCCAGCACGGCGAGTACAGCGTCCTGGTCGCCGACCGCTTCATGGTCCAGGCGACCGGCGAGAAGGTGAGCATGGACGACCTGAAGGCGGCAGTGAACGCTGTGGGCGTGAACCAGCTCGAGGGACTGGCGAAGAAGGGCTAGGCGCCGCCCAGGTAGACGCGCTCGGCCCGGCGGCCCAGCCGCACCAGCACTTCGTGCGCGACGCTGCCGGCGGCGCTGGCCAAGTCGTCCAGCAGGGCGTTCGGACCCAGCAGTTCCACGGGATCGCCCGGCGCGGCGTCGGCGTCGTCCAGGTCGATGACCAGCAGGTCCATGGTGACGATCAACAGGCGCCGGCGCGCGCCCGCGAACCAGGCGTAGCCGCCGTTGCGTCCAGCGCGGATGACGCCGTCGGCATAGCCCGCGGCGATCACGCCTGCGCGGAGGGGCGCCTCGATCCTGACGGCGTCGCCATAGCCCAGGATGTCGCCCGGCCGCAGGTTGCGGATGTCGGCGATGGGGGCGGTGAGGGTGGCTACGGCCCGCAGCCGCTCATCGGGGACCTCCCGCGCTCCGCTGCCGAACAGGCTGACGCCCGCCCTCACCAGGTCGAAGCGGTAGTTGGGCCCGAGAAAGGCGCCCGCCGAGGCCGCCAGGCTGGCGCGGGCCTGCGGGAACAGCGCCCGGACTTCAAGAAACTGCGCCAACTGTCTGGTATTGCGGTGATTTTCAGGATCGGCCGCCGATCCCAGGTGGCTCATCACCAGGCCGACCTCGAGGCCCTGCAACCGATCGCCGGCCTGCACCAGGGCGCGGGTTTCGTCCGGCCTCAGGCCCTGGCGGTTCATGCCGGTGTCGACGTGGAGGGCGACGCTGAGCGGCCGGCCGGAACCCCCGGCCCATGCCTGCGCGGCGGTGAGCTGCGGCAGACTGCACAGCGCCGGCGTAAGCCGGGCGGTGGCGAGCCTTGGCCCCGAGCCGGCGGTGAACCCGTCGAGGACATAGATCGTCGCCGGACGATCCGGGGTGAGGGCGGCGCGCAGGGCCTCGCCTTCGGCCAGCCGGGCGACAAAGAAGGTCCGTGCCCCCTCCGCCCACAGCCGCAGGCCCAGCGGCGCCGCGCCCAGGCCGTAGCCATCGGCCTTCAGCACGCCCGCCACCTCGGCGCCGGCCGCCTCGCGGCGGATCTCGGCGTAGTTGTGGGCGAGCGCGTCGAGGTCGATCGTCAGGCGCGCGGCGGCAGGCTCAGCCATGCCGGCTCAGCGCATGTCGTAGCGGCCGTCGCGGGCGAGATTGCCGAATTTGGTGATGTCCTCGTTGAACGACAGCTTCACGTTGCCGATCGGGCCGTGCCGCTGCTTGCCGATGATGATTTCGGCGAGGCCGCGGACCTTGTCCATCTCCTCTTGCCAGGTGAGGTGCTCGGCGGTGCCTTCGCGCGGCTCCATGCGGGAGAGGTAGTAGCTCTCGCGGTAGACGAACATCACCATGTCGGCGTCCTGCTCGATCGAGCCGGATTCCCGCAGGTCGGAGAGCTGGGGCTTCTTGTCCTCGCGGTTCTCCACCTGGCGGGAGAGCTGGGAGAGCGCCATCACCGGGACCGACAGCTCCTTGGCCAGGGACTTCAGGCCCTGGGTGATCATGCTGACCTCCTGGACCCGGTTGTCGGACTTGCCGTCGCCGCCGGTGACCAGCTGCAGGTAGTCGACGATGATCAGGTCGAGGCCGACCATCCGCTTCAGCCGGCGCGCGCGGGCGCCGAGCTTGGCGATGGTGATGCCGCCGGTGGCGTCGATGTAGAGCGGGGCCTCCTGGATCTCGAGGGCGGCGTCGCGGACCCGCCCGAACTCCGAGGCGTCGATTTCGCCCTTGCGAAGCCGGTCGCCGGAGACGCCGGACACTTCGGCCAGCAGGCGCATGGCCAGCTGTTCGGCCGACATTTCCACCGAGAAGAAGGCCACGACCCCGCCGCGCACGGTCTTCTTCGACCCGTCCGGCTGCGGCTCCCAGGCATAGTGCCTGGCCACGTCGAAGGCGATGTTGCAGGCGAGCGCGGTCTTTCCCATGGACGGCCGCGCCGCCAGGATCACCAGGTCGGAGGGGTGCATGCCGCCGATCTTCTGGTCGAGGTCGACCAGGCCAGTGGAGAGGCCGGCCAGGCCTCCGTCGCGGCTGTGCGCCTCGGCGGCCATGGTGACCGCGCCATGCAGGGCGTCGGCGAAGCTGACGAAGCCCTGTGAGGTCCCGCCGGTCTCGGCGAGGGTGAAGAGCTTCTGCTCGGCCTGTTCGATCTGGTCGCGGGCCGAAACCTCGGCGTCGCCCTGGGCGGCCATGGTGGCGATGTCGCCGCCGATGCGGATCAGGTCGCGGCGCAGGGCCAGGTCGTAGATGGCGCGGGCATAGTCCGGGGCGTTGGCGGCCGGGGGCGCGCGGTCGACGAGGTCGGCGAGGTAGCGGACGCCGCCCAGTTCGTCGAAGGCCGGGTCGCGGGAAAACTGCTCGGCCAGCAGGATCGGCTCGGCCAGCTGGCCCTTGCGGATGTGGCTCTCGATGGAGGCGAACAGCCGCTGGTGGAAGGGCTCGAAGAAGTGGCGGGCCTGCAGATAGTCGCCGATCCGCTCGAAGGCGGCGTTATCATAGAGCAGCGCGCCCAGCAGCGCCTGCTCGGCCTCGACGTTGGCCGGCGCATGCGGGATCGTCACGTCGTTTGAGACGGGACGCAGGTCGAGGGCGGGTACGAGGGCCATCGCTTACCGATAGCCTAACGTCCGGGCCCGGCGCACCGCCGCATGTTAGCACAGGGGCCCCTGCGCACAGCTTTCAGGAAGGCCTGTGGACAAGCTGGGTGCGCACGAAAAAGGCGGGCTGGAGAACCAGCCCGCCTCGTTCGCTATGAGCCTAGGCCCGCAGCCCGGGTCACCAGCTGTAGGTGGCCCGCGCGTAGACGAAGCGGCCCTGGAAACCGAACGGCGAGTACTCGGGGAAGGCCCCCACGCCGTTGGAGCTGAGGGTCACGCCGTTCAGGATATAGGGCGGAGTGGTCGGATAGGTGTCGAACAGGTCGTCGGCGCCCACCGCGAGTTGCAGGCCGTGGCCAAGCTGGGCGCGGACCTCCAGGTCGATGAGGGTGCGGTCCTGCAAGGTGTAGTCGCCCAGCGGATTGCTGTTGTTGGCCGGCTGCAGCAGCTTGCCGTAGTAGGTCGCCTTGGCTGTGGCGCCGAAACGCCCGCCGCTGTTCCAGTCGGCGACGAAGGCGCCTTTCCACTTGGGCTGGCCGTCGGTCAGCGTGGCGGTGCGGAAGTGCGGCAGGATCACCGGCGCGGGGTTCAGCGCCGACAGGATCGGCGTCGACTGGATCCGCGTCAGCTTGGTCTCGTTGTGCGAGAGACTGGCGTTGAAATCGACGGTCCCGTAGTTCCAGTCCGGCGTCCATTTGTAGCCGGCGACGGCCTCGACGCCCTTGGTCTCGCTGTCAACGCCGTTGGTGAAGAACCGCACGCCGCCGATACCGGTGACCCCAGCCGAGGTGAAGAGCGAGATGACGTTCGCCTGCTGCAGGATGTCGGAGAGCGCGATCCGGTTCTTGATCTTGATGTAGTAGGCGTCGACCGTCAGCGAGAACGGCCCGGAGCGGAAGACGCCGCCGCCGGAGACGTTATCCGACTTCTCGGGCTTCAACGGCGTGGCGCCGATCAGCTTGGCCCGCGGGTCGGTGGGCGGCAGCAGGATCGTCTGGATCGGCAGGCCCGCCACGAAGTTCGTCGAGGTCGTGGTGATGAAGGACTGCTGCAGGGACGGCGCGCGGAAACCGTTCGAGACGCTGGCCCGAAGCGCGAAGCTCGGCGTCAGGTCGTAACGGCCGCCCAGCTTGCCGGTGACCACATCCCCGAAATCGGAATAGTGCTCATAGCGGGCCGCGGCATCGAGCTCGAAGTTCTCGCTGAGCTTGGTGTCGGCGTCGAGGTAGAGGCTTTCCGATGTGCGGTTGCGGTCGGTGGCGTTGGCCGGACTGAAGCCTGAGAAGGACTGCGCGCCCGAGCCGCCGAGCACGCCGGCCTGGGTGAAGAAGCCGCCGTTGACGTAAGACGCGGGCTCGCCCGGTTTGATCTGGTAATTTTCCCGTCGCACCTCGGCGCCCGCGGCCAGGGTCACGTCATAGCCGTCAAACTGCAGGCTGCGTGTGAGGCCGAGGTTGGCGACCGTCTGCTGGTAGATCAGCTTGCCGGCGTCGAAGCTGCGCGGGCTCGTCGGGCCGAGCGAGGCGTTGAGCGAGTCGATCACGCCGAAGTGGAACTGGTTGCGCCCGTAGACCACGCTGGCGTCCCAGTCCCAGTCGCCGGCCTTGCCGGTGGCGCCGCCGGCCAGGCTGGCGTCGGTGACCTTGCCTTCGATCTTCGGCAGGAAGCCGTCGGGATAGACCGAGATGATGTTGGAGCCGGCGTTCTGCTGGAGCGAGCGCCGCACGTTCGCCGCCGAGGTGGCGTCGCGGTACTGGTAGCTGCCCCAGCCGTAGAGATGGACGCCGTTCGCCAGGTCATAGCCGGCGTTCGCATAGCCCGTGTACTGCTGGACCTTGGGGTCGCCGTACCAGTTGTTGTAGCGGTCGTAGGTCAGCTCCTTCGGATCGAAGGCCGTGCCGATCTGCAGGTACTGCTGGCGCGGATCGGGGCCGGCGCGGGTGGTGTGTTGCTGCAGCTTCAGCTCGCCGGAAAGCGTCAGGAAGCCCGTGCCGAACAGCGGCAGGCCCTGCCAGCCGGTGACGGTGGTGACTTCGCCATCATGCCGATGACGATCAGGGTCCAGCACCAGGCCCGGCACGGCCGCCGCGCTGGGCTTGGTCTTCACGTTGGTTTCGTACTGGCCGAAGGTGATGCTCGTCGAGCCGCCGGAGCTGGCCTCACGCAGGCGCAGGTTGATGACGCCGGCGATGGCGTCGGAACCGTATTGCGCCGAGGCGCCGTCGCGCAGCACCTCGACCGAGGCGATGGCCGCGGTCGGGATGGTGTTGAGGTCGACCGCGCCGGAGCCATAGCCGACTGAGCCGTTCAGGTTGACCAGCGAGGCGGCGTGCGCGCGCTTGGAATTGATCAGCACCAGGGTCTCGTCGGGCGACAGGCCGCGCAGGGTCGCGGGACGGACGGTGTCGGTGCCGTCGGTGACCGCCGGGCGGGTGAAGTTCAGCGACGGGAGGGCGAAGGCGAGCGCCTGCGCCAACTCGGTGGTGCCCCCGCGGGTGATCTGGTTGGCGCTGACCACGTCGACGGGCGCCAGCGTTTCCAGCTTGGAACGGGCTTCGGCGCGCGAGCCGGTGACGACCAGCTCCTCGACGCTCGCGCTGGCGGTGGCTTCGGCGGCGACGGCGGCCGCGCCGGAGAGCAGGCCCGCGACCGAGACGGCCGCGAACAGAAGGTGGCGATAGGTCATGGATTTCCCCAAAGCTTGTCGGATCGATGCCGACCCCGACGAAGAGCCTCGTGGCGGACAGGTCCGGACACGCGGCGCGTATGCCCAGTAGCTAGGCTGTCCGGATACGCCGTAAAATGATATTTCGGCAACAGTGTACAAAAAGCCGCCCGGAAGCCCCTCGGGAGCGGCTTTCCAGTCGCCTGTGTGGCGAATTAGTCCCGGACATGGCCGCCTTCGAAGGCGCGGGACGAACGGAGGGTCGGGGCTGACTTAACCGAACTTCAAACCCCGGGGTCCAGCTTGCGGCGGATGACGACATCCTCCCGCCCCGACCTCGTCAATGCGGTGGCGGCCTGGCTGGTCTTCGCCGTGGTGCTGTGGGCCAGGGCGGTGCTGAACGACGGGGACACCTGGTGGCACGTGGAAGCCGGCCGGGTGATGCTCGCGCAGCACGCCGTGCTGCACACAGATCCGTTCTCGGCGACGTTCCGCGGCCAGCCCTGGCCGACCCACGAATGGCTGTCGGAGGTGATCTTCGCAGGCGCTCACGAGGTCGCGGGCTGGAGCGGCGTCGTGTTGCTGACCGCCCTGGCTGTGGGCCTGGCGGCCTGGATGCTCGCCAACGAGATCGGGCGGCGGCTGAGCGGCCTGCCGCATCTTTGCCTGCTGCTGCTGGCCTTTTCGCTGTTCGCGCCGCACCTGCTGGTGCGCCCCCACATCCTGGCCCTGCCCGTGATGGTGGCGTGGGCGGCCGAGCTGCTGCGGGCCCGGGACGAGGACCGGGCGCCGCGCTGGGCCTTCCTGCCGCTCATGGCGCTGTGGGCCAATCTGCACGGCGGCTTCATGTTCGGCCTGGCGCTCATCGGGCCCTTCGCCCTGGAGGCGCTGGTCGCCGCGCCGCCCGGGCGAAGGGCGGCGGTGGCCTTGCGCTGGGCCGGGTTCGGCCTGGCCGCCCTGGCCATCGCCCTGGCGACGCCGCACGGCCTGGCCGGCGTGCTGTTCCCCTTCAAGCTCAGCGGCATGTGGGCCAACAGCCAGATCGGCGAGTGGCGGGCGGCGGATTTCTCGCGCCTGACGCCCCTGGCCGTCTGCCTGTTGGCCGGACTGTTCGTGGCGCTGACCCGGCCGGTGCGCCTCGAGCCGTTGCGCGCGGCGCTGCTGGTGGGCCTGGTCTATGCGAGCCTGGTCCATAACCGGCACGAACAGCTGCTGGCCGTGGTCGGCGGGTTGATGCTGGCCGCCCCGCTGGCCCGGGCCTTCGGGCGATCGGGCGCGCCCGCCGCGCCGCCGCCGCGCACCGGCCGGCTGCTGGCGGCGGGCGCCGCCGTGGCGGTGTTGACGCTCGGGGTGGCGCGGCTGTCCACGCCCCTGGTCCTGACCGACAACGTCTCGGCGCCGGTGAGCGCCCTGGCCGCCGTTCCCGGCGATGTCCGGGCCCGCCCGGTGCTCAACGACTATGGGTTCGGCGGCTATCTGATCGGCCATCGGGTGGCGCCCTATGTGGACAGCCGCGCCGAGCTCTACGGCGACGGCTTCCTCAAGGACTACGGCCGCCTGATCGAGGCACGGCCCGCGGACCTGGACCGGGTGCTGACCGAGCGGCGGATCGGCTGGACGATCCTGAAGCCCCATACGCCGCTGGCGCTGGCCATGGACGCCCGGCCCGGCTGGCGGCGGCTTTATGCCGACCGCTGGGCCGTGGTCCACGTCGCCGAGCCCTAAAGAAAACGGCGCGGAGCCCTGGAGCTCCGCGCCGCGTCTGGCTTCGCCTGGATGGGCGGATCAGTCCTGGACGTAGTTGCCTTCGATCGAACCCGCGCCGCCTTCGAGAAGGTCGGCCTGGGCCTGTTCGTCGGCGATGCGATCTTCCTCGAACTGCGAGTTGATCACGTCCTCACCGCGCGCCTGGCGCTCAGCTTCGTCCTGCGAACGGGCGATGTTGAGCGTGATGGTGACGGTGACTTCCGGGTGCAGGCGCACCTTCACTTCGTGCAGGCCGAGCGTCTTGATCGGCTTGTTGAGCGCGACCATCGAGCGTTCGACGCGGTTGGAGCCCTCGGCGTTCACCGCGTCGGCCACGTCGCGGCCGGCGACGGAGCCGTAGAGCTGGCCGCTTTCGCCCGCCTGGCGGATCAGGATGTAGGAGGCGCCGTCCAGCTTTTCACCGGAGGCGCCGGCCGCATCCTTGGCCTTGGCGTTGCGGGCTTCGATTTCAGCCCGTTGGCCTTCGAAGACCTTCAGGTTGGCGTTGTTCGCGCGCAGCGCCTTGGAGCGCGGCAGGAGGAAGTTGCGGGCGTAGCCGTCCTTGACGTTGACCACGTCGCCGAGCGAACCCCAGCCTTCAACACGTTCGAGCAGAATGACTTTCATGTGCCTGACTCCCTTACTTCACGACGTAGGGGAGAAGGGCCAGGAAGCGGGCGCGCTTGATCGCCTTGGCGAGCTCGCGTTGCTTCTTGGCCGACACCGCGGTGATGCGCGAGGGCACGATCTTGCCGCGCTCGGAGACGTAGCGCTGCAGGAGCTTGACGTCCTTGTAGTCGATCTTCGGGGCGTTGGCGCCGGAGAACGGGCAGACCTTGCGGCGGCGGAAGAACGGGCGGCGCTGGCCACCTGCCGAGGCGCCGGCGGCCGGCGCGATTGCGGTTTCGTCGGTCATCAGAATGAGTCCTTCGGGCCGAAGTCGTCGCGGCGGGGCTCGCGCTCACGATCGCGATCGCGGCGGGCGAGGATCGGCGACAGCTCGAGATCCAGTTCTTCGACGCGCACGGTCAGGTACCGCAGCACGTCTTCGTTGATGCTCAGCTGGCGTTCCATTTCCTTCACCGCGTCGGACGGTGCGTCGATGGCCAGGAGCGAATAGTGACCCTTGCGGTTCTTCTTGATCCGGTAGGTCAGGTTGCGAAGACCCCAGTACTCGATCTTGCCCACGGTCCCGCCGCCGGCTTCGATCAGAGATTTCATGGTGTCGTTGAGGGCTTCGGCTTGTTGCGGCGAGATGTCCTGCCGCGAGATAACGACGTGTTCGTATAGCGCCATAGTTTCCTTCTTCCGTTGGGGAGGCGGCGCGTCCGGCGGCGGAAGTCCCGCCGGAAACGATGGATCTCTTGTGCGGCGGCCGGGATGTTCCCGACCCATTGGTGTTCCGCGGAGAGACCGCCTTCCGTGAAGAGGCGCGCATGTACGGGAAAAGCGCCTCCAAGGCAAGCTCGGCAGGCCTTGCCACCCGGCTGCGCCGGATGCAGCCTCACCGCCTAACCCGAGGATCAACCATGCTGAACGCTCGCCGTCGTCTAGCCGGCCTCGCCCTCGCGGCGGCCTGCCTCACCGCGACCCCGGCCCTCTGCGCCGACGCACCGGCGCCCAACGCCCATGGCCTGGAGCTCTCCCGCCATCTGTTCGCCGAGATGCACATGGACCGGAGGATGGACGGCATGATGAAGAACATGATGCCGGCGATGGTGGCCCAGATGCGCAAGGCCAATCCGGCGATCACCGACGAGCAGGCCCAGATCCTCGGCGAGGCGGTGACGGAGGCTTCGCAGGGCCTGATGGCCAAGGTGACCGACCAGATGATCCCGCTCTACGCCTCGACCTTCACCGAGAAGGAGCTGCAGGACCTGGTCGCCTTCTATGACGGGCCGAGCGGCCAGGCGATGCTGGCGAAGATGCCGATCCTGATGGCCAAGGTGACGCCGGTGATGGCCGAGTTGATGCCCGGGATGACGGCCGACGTTCACCGCCGTGTCTGCGCGAAGATAGACTGCAGCAAGATGGCCGCGCCGCCCGCCCCGAAGAGCTAAGCGGCGGCGGCGTTCGCGCGTCCTACTTCTTGCCGTTCAGGGTCTTCAGGGCGGCCAGCGTCTGGCTGACGTGGTCGTTGGGGTCCATGGCGGAGTAGGCGTGGGCCACCGTGCCGTTCTTGGCGATCACGTAGGATGTGCGGCTGGAGATGTTCCCGACCGGCAGCCTGGCGTCATATTCCTTGGCGATCACCGCGCCCGTGTCGACGGCCATCGGGAACTTGCCGGCGCAGTATTCCGTGTCCTTGGAGAACTCGGCGAGCTTCTCCGTGTTGCCGGCCGTGATGCCGATGACGGTCGCCTTCTCGGCCTTGAACTGGTCGGTGGCCTCGGAGAACAGGTGGGTCTCGATCTGGCAGCCCTTGGTGTAGGCGGCGGGGAAGAAATAGACCACGACCGGGCCCTTCTTCAGCGCCTCGGCGAGTTTGAAGGTGAAGGGCTGGCCGGCCATGAAGGCGGGTGCGGTGAAATCGGGCGCCTTGGCTCCGGGCTTCAGCTCGGCGAGGGCCGGCGACGCGAGGGCGGCGAGCAGGGCGGCGGAGGCGGCGAGCGTGACGAAACGATTCATGATGTTCTCCCCGGGGGACTGTGGCGGTTTTTCGAATTGGCGGTTTTCTACACTCAACGCGGCGGCTTGTCGCGGAGGTTGCACCGACCGGAAGTCTGAAGCCGCCTTCGGCCGCAGCCCGCCTCTCAGTTATAGGCCGCGGTGACCGTGAACATGCCGGCGTAGTCGCCGCTCAGCATGGTGTTGCTGATCGGGAAGGAGCCGCCGACCCCGAAGCTGAAGCTGCCCATCGCGCCCAGGCTGGACGAGAGGATCGGCCCCCCGCCGACGGAGCTTGTGGTGGTGACCGTGAGCGTCTGCGGCCCGGTCATCTGGAAGCTGGGCGGCACGGTGATGCTGATCGCCTGGCCGCCCTCGCCGGTGACGTTGAACGCGGCGCGGGTGGGGAGGGGGGTGTCGACCCCGGTCCCGCCGGTCACGGTCCTGACCCCGCTGACGGCGTCGATGCTGACTGTGCCCGAGCCCAGGGCGGGCTTGATCACCTTGCCGAAGATCATGTCGGAGGTCTTGGCGATGGCCAGCGAGCGGATCACCCGCACCTGGGCGCGGCCGATGGCGCCGGTGGTGGGCGTGGCGGGGCTCTCGGCGGCGAAGGCGAAGAAGTCGCTCTCGGCGTCGCCGGTGGCCAGGCCGCTGTCGTCGCCGGCGACGCCCAGGTCGGCGCCGACCCAGAAGGTCTTTGACGAATTGGGCCCGACCGCGCCGATGGTGAAGTTGGGCGAACCCGGCGCCCCCGGGCTGCCGGCGAGCGTCGCGGTGCCCAGCGCGAAGACGATACGCACCAGGCTGCGCGCTCGTTTGGTGGGCGAGCCGGCGACGCCCAGCTTGATGTTGACGGTCTTTGTGCAGTCGTTCGGCGCCACGGCCTGGCAGGCGACGGTGACCATGGCGCGGGTGGTCCCGGCGGTGCTGCGCAGGCCGCCGCCGGAGAGGACGGTGACGTTGCCGCTATTGGGATCGATGCGGAAGACGGTGTCCCCGACCGTGCCCGAGGTGACCGTGCCGATGTCGATGTTGGGACTGATGGTGACAGTGTAGGTCGAGGCGTGGGCGGCCGTCGCCAGGGCCGGAAGGACCAGCGCCGCAGCCAGTGCGAGCGGGCGAAGCCGCCGGATTGTCGAGGGATGGGGCAAAATCGGACGCGCTCGCTATCGACGCCCTATGGCAGGCGCATTGTGCAGCCTGTCAACCAAATGCCCCTCAAAGGGTGTCCGGCGCGGCGTCGGGACGCGGCTCGAAGACCACTTCGGCGGTGACGTCCGGCGTGAAGTGGCCGTCCGGCGCGATGGTGATGCTCACCGGGGCGGTCAGGCGCATCCGCAGGCGTTTGGACTGCTCGGGGTCGAGCGCCAGGCGATAGGTTCCCGCCGGCAGGTCCTGGAAGCTCACCGAGCCGTCGAACTCGGTCACCCCCTCGACGGCGAAGCCCTTGGCGTCGACCAGCTGTACGCGGGCGGCCGAGAGGCCCACGGCCTGGGCGTCCGGGCGGCGCAGCTTGATGGTGACCATCACCTCGCCGGTGGGGCGCATCGGATAGTTTATCTCCGTGACGCCGCCCGCGCGTGGCGAGAACTCGATGGTGGTGGGCGGGGTCTTCATCGCGGGGTCCTCGATGTCGGAGAGCCCGACCTGCAGGCGCGCCGTGGGGCCCAGACCGAAGCCGGTGACATAGGCGCGCCCCTCGGCGTCGGTGCGCATCTGCCGCTCGCCGCCGTCCAGCACCACGTTCCTCACCGGCCGGTCGCCGGCGTTGAACAGGCCGTCGCCGTTCTCGTCGATGAAGGCGTGGAAAAGCACCGAGCCCCCTGAGCCGGGACCGGAGCGGGTGAGTTCGTAGCCATGGCTTATCGGGTTGTAGCCGAGGCCGAAGTTGAGCTGCACGCCGAGGCGCCAGCTGTCGTCGGTGGTGTTGTATTCCCCGAGCAGCGCCAGGTCGCCGAACCGGGTGCGGGTGATGCTGCCGGCGATGAACTCCGAACCCTTGGGCGTGTCCAGATGCTGGCTCGCCGCCAGCCGCAGCGTCCAGATGTCGGAGATCGCCCGGTCGGCGGTGACGGTGAGCATGCGGGCGCGCCAGGTCGGCAGGATGTCGTAGTCGAGGTTGGCCCGGATCTGCCACTGGTAGTTGCGGAAGGTGGAGGCGGCGAAATAGCCGCGCAGGCGCTCGTCGCGCTGCCGGCTGATCAGGGTGTTGCGCTCATATTCCAGGCCGCTGGAGAACAGCACCGCGCCCAGCGCCGAGGAGCCGCGGGCCGAACCGATCACGGTGTCGCCGCCATCGGCGTAGACGTCGCGCAGCGCGCGCAGCGAGATCGGCACGATGTGGCCGGCGATGGCGATGTTCTGGTCGACGGTGAGCTCGGTGCGCCGGTCCAGCGGCCGGTCGAGGTCGGCTTCGGGGACGGTCTCGTCGATCAGCCCGCCGGAATACTCGGCGTGCCGCAGGACGGTGCTGGCGCCGAGGATGCGGCCGGCGATGGCGACGGACACCGCCTGGCCGCCGGTGTTGTCGCGCGCCACGTCGAGCTGGGTTGCGAACCCGCGAACCGAGGTGCGCAGGCCGGCGGTGTAGAGGTCGCGCGCGAGGCCCTGGCGGGTGTGATAGAGCGCCGCCCCCGCCGAGAGCGTCAGGGCCTCGCTGACGCCATAGTTCAGGCTGGCGACGACCCGGGGCTTGCCGACGCTGCGGTCGACCAGGAAGGGATCGCGGTCGCGCAGGCGGAACAGCGGCTCGTCCTGGTCCGCAGCGCCGAACTCGAAGGTGGCCTGGCCGGGCTTGAGCAGGCCGCCGCTGACGTTGATCACCCGGGTTTCTTCGGTGCGCTGCCCGCGCGGGCCGTAGGTGACGATGCGGATGATGTTGACGCCCTGGATGAGCGGCACGTTGAGGAATTCGTAGCGGCCCTGCTCGGCGGCGGTCTGCGAGCCCTTCAGCACGTCGTTGACGTAGAGCTCCACGTCGTTGCCGAGCGGCAGCTCGCCGCGCAGGTCGACGCGGTTGAAGACGCTGGTCTGGTCCAGCGGCACATTGGAGACGACGACGCCGCGCCCGGCCAGGCTGCGCGGGCCGATCGCCAGCCCGGGGGTGAACACGTCGCCCACCCCGAAGCTGGTGGCGTGGAGCGGGCCCAGCAGGCTCCCGTCCATCGAGCGCCGCTCCAGCAGGACGCGGGCGGTGGTGGCGCGGCCTTCCTCGTCGGAGCCGACGTAGGCCTGCAGGCCCATGTAGGCGAGGTCGCCGCCGAGCCGGATGTCGTAGCGGGCCGGTGCGCGCGGGCGGGCTGTCTGGGCGCCGAAGGCCAGGGCGACGTCGACCGAGGGCGGGGTGAAGAGCTGGTAGGGCTCGGTGACCCGCAGCGTCTCGGTGACGGCGGCCGGGGTCGGCGAGCCCTGCCGCTGCCGGGCCTGGCGCTGCAGGCGGCTCTGGATGGGCAGGAGCTCGTAGGTCACCAGCTTCATGGTCAGCTGCTGGCTGTTGATGTTGAGCTTGATGGGCAGCAGCTTCTGCAGCGCCGAGGCGCGCAGGTAAATCTCGGTGGGGGTGACGGCGACGTCGTCCGCGGTCAGCCGGATCTGGGTGGGCCCGACGCGCGCGGTGCTGGTGGCCAGGTCGACCAGCAGCGAGCGCCGCGCCTCGCCCAGGCGGCCGACGATACGCCGCTCGCTGGGCAGGACATCGATGTCGAGTTCAAGCAACCGGCTGAACTCGCCGATCGGGATCAGCGGGTCGGCGGGGTCGCCGTAGGCCGCGAGGCCTTCCGTGAGGGTGACGCCGTCCAGGTCGACCAGCAGCAACAGCAGCGACACCGGGTCGGGTGCGGGCGTCGCGCCGATATCGGCGGCCGGCGCTGCGGCCGCGGCTATGGGCTGGGCGGCGGCCGCCTGCGACGCTGCGATCCCCGGACGTCCGGCGACGAGCAGGAGCGCGGCTATCGCAGCGGGCGCGGCATGCCTAGAGGACGAGTTTCGCAAGGAGTTTGCCCGGCGAAGTGTCGTCGTCGGTGAAGGTCACCTCGAGGTGCTCACCCGGCGCCGGCGCTCGGCTGAGCGCGATGTGCATCGATCGGCGATCGATCTCGGTATAGACGCCGACGCCGCGGGCCAGGCCCAGCGGGGCCTCGCTCCTGGCGTGGCCCTGCAGGCGCACCTCGACGATCCCGAACAGCGAATTCGCGCCCTGCCGGACGAGATCGAGGTCCAGGACCGGCGTGCGCACGGGGGCCGTCCCCTGCGGGCCCTGGATCTGCTGGTAGCTGATGGCGGCGTTCTCCAGCCCGGCCTTCACGTCCACAGCCGGGCCCAGCCGGACGATGGCCGGTATGCTGAGGCCGAAGAGGGCGCTGATCGAGAAGCGCAGCTCGTTGGGCGGGGTGCTGGCGGCGGCGGCCTCGGCGGTGGTGCCGGATTCGCGCGGCGGGATGCTGGCGATGGTCAGGTGGCTACGCACCTCGACCAGCGAGGCGTCGTCGGGGGCGCTGGCGACGCGCAGGCGGATGGTCTGGCCCTGGCCGGGGAGCAGCGTCACGCGACGGGGCGACACCTGCAGATAGGCCCCCGCGGACTTCACCCGGTCGGCGATGGCCTTGGTCTGCGGCCGGGCCAGGGCGTCGGCGAGCGCCAGGATCTGGCCATCCGGCAGCATGGCCCGGTCGACCAGCGAGATGTCGAAGGTCGCCGGCGCATTGCCCTGGTTGAAGATATAGACCGACCCCGTGCGGCGGTTGCGGTCCAGCGCGATCCGCTTGGGCGAGATATTGAGGTTCGCGCGCGCGCCGGAGTCGACGATGACCGGCGCGGGGGTGGCGGCCGCGGGCGCGTCCGGCGCGGCGGCAGGCGGAATTTGCGCCTGGGCGGCGCCGGCTCCGCAGAGCGCGGCGAGCAGGGCGGCCACGGGGAGGGCGCGGAAGATCGCGGGCGCGGGTTTCCGCGCCGCGGGGGCCAGCGATCGACGGAGAACCTCGGCACTATCCATCGCAGGCGTTCCGGCTCGCAAGCAGTCCAGTCTCCGCGTCGGGGCTCGGCCGCGGCGGCCGCACCCGATTTCGATGCGGCGATTCGCGAGGATGCCCCCCTCGTGGTTAACCCCGGGTTCCGGGGCGGGCGCAGGTCCCTCGCCGGAACGGAGCCGGGCCGCCCATCGCTGGACGGCCCAATCCCGGGCGTGACGGCCGGCGGGCCGCCGCCTCGTCAGGTCAGTTGTAGTTGACCGTCACCGCCAGGGTGCCGGTGTAGGCCTGGATCGTGGTCGAGGGGCTCATGTCGAACGAGCCGCCGTAGTGCAGGGTCTGCAGGCCCGTCGGGCCGACGGTGCCGAGCGCGCCGCCGGTGGCCGTCGGCGCGGAGGCCGCGATATTGGTGAGGCCGGTCTGGGTGAAGGTCAGGCCCTGGCTGGTGGTGAAGGTGGTGCCGGGAGGCGCTGCGATGTCGAACTGCGCCGAGCTGGTGGCGCTGGGGGCCACGCTGCCGTCGCCGCCGCCGCTCTCGGTGACCACGTCGGCGGTGTTGAGCGTGATGGTGCTGACGCCGGTGTTCGGGCGGGTGACGTTGCCGAAGACCATGTTGACGGTCTTGGTGATGGTCACCGGCGACATGACGGTGACGCTGGCGGGCGCGGTCGCGTTGACGCTGCCGGCGGCGAGCGCGCCGGTGGCCAGCGAGGTCAGGGCGATCGCCGAGCCGGCCGCGATCAGAACGTTGCGAATATTCATTCCAGTTCCTCAGGAAAACGTTGAAGCAGCGGCGACCTGCTGACCGCGGGTATTCGGCAGAGTTGAAGACTTCGGTTCGCCTTTAGGCTGTGCAATTTTACTCGACACGACCGGCGGTTGCCTATTTCTTCGTTAGTTACTCATTAAGGTTTCTGTCTAAATCCATGTTGTCCGACTGTCAAGGTGAAGAACTCGTGGAATTATGGGCAACTTATGACCTGTGAATTCCAGGTTTGGGACAGATTGAGCATCAGTTGCTCAGTGTTCAGCAAGAATGATACCGTTAATTCGTCCAGATTCTCCTGTAAGGCGAGTGTTCGAGTATTTATGCAAGGATTTCAGCGCCGCGTGGAACCTGCATTCGCCGGCGAAGCTCGCAATCCGGCTTCCGGCGTCGCCTGAACGCCGCCGGGTGTTCGTCGAAATGGACGCAAGGACGGCTGCGACCCGCGCCCGTACCGGCCGCAAGCGCGACAATGTGCCTCTGGGCCGGCTGCGCCTAGCGGCCGGGCTCGAGCAGCACCTTCACGTGCGCCTGGCCACCGCCCGCATCGCGGTCTCCCTGGAACACCGCCACCTTGCCGGGGCTTGCCATATTCCGTAACCCTCCCGCCTCGGAATCGATAGACCCGGAGCCAATCCGCATGAGCCTCGCCTTCCTCTTTCCCGGACAGGGCAGCCAGGCCGTCGGCATGGGCGCAGACCTGGCGCAGGCCTTCGCCGCGGCGCGCGAGGTGTTCCAGGAGGTCGACGACGCGCTCGGCCAGCACCTCTTCAAGCTGATGAAGGAGGGCGACGCGGAGGAACTCACCCTCACCGAGAACGCCCAGCCGGCGCTGATGGCCGTGAGCCTGGCGGTGATGCGGACGCTGGAGAAGGAATTCGGCGTCGGCGTCGAGAAGGCCGCCTTCGTGGCCGGCCACAGCCTCGGCGAATATTCGGCCCTGGCCGCGGCCGGGGCGATCAGTCTCCCCGACACCGCGCGCCTCCTGAAGCTGCGCGGCCAGGCCATGCAGCGGGCCGTGCCGGTGGGCGAAGGGGCCATGGCCTCCCTGATCGGACCCAAAAGCGACGTGGCGCTGGCGGAAGAGGCGGCGGCGGCCGGCTCGGCGTTCGGGGTCTGCGTCGTGGCCAACGACAACAACGCCGGCAATGTGGTGATCTCCGGGGCCAAGGCGGCCGTGGACGCCGCCATCGAGAAGGCCAAGGAACTCGGGGCCCGCGCGATCCCGCTGAACGTCTCGGCGCCCTTCCACTGCCCGCTAATGCAGCCGGCGGCGGACGAGATGGCCGTGGCGCTGGCGACGGCGGTGATCGTCGCGCCGCGCGCGCCGCTGATCGCCAATGTGACCGCCCGGCCGACGCTGGACCCCGAGGCGATCCGCCGGATGCTGGTGGAGCAGGTGACCGGCCGGGTGCGCTGGCGCGAGAGCATGCTGTGGCTGGCCGGCGAGGGCGGTGTGACCCGCTTTGCCGAAGCCGGCGCCGGCAAGGTGCTCTCCGGCATGGCCAAGCGGCTCGCGCCGGAGGCTGAGGCGACGCCCTTGAACAGCCCGACCGACCTCGAAGCCTTCGCCAAGAGCCTTTAGGAGGGCCGCATGTTCGACCTGACCGGCAAGACCGCGCTCGTCACCGGCGCCACCGGCGGCATCGGCGCGGAGATCGCCCGGGCCCTGCACGCCCAGGGCGCCTTCGTCGTGCTCTCCGGCACCCGCGAGAGCGTGCTGCAGGAGCGGGCCACGGAGCTTGGGAGCCGCACCGCGGCGGTCCCGGCGAACCTCGCCGACGCCGCGGCCGTCGACGGCCTGATCGAGGCCGCCGAGGCCGCGGCGGGCGCGCCGATCGACATCCTGGTGGCCAACGCCGGCATCACCAAGGACGGCCTGCTGATGCGGATGAAGGACGAGGACTGGGAGACTGTGCTGAAGGTCAACCTGGAGAGCTATTTCCGCCTGAGCCGGGCGGCGATGCGCGGGATGATGAAGCGCCGCTTCGGCCGGATCGTCGGCATCACCTCGGTGGTGGGCGTGATGGGCAACCCCGGCCAGGCCAACTACGCCGCCTCCAAGGCCGGGATGATCGGGTTTTCCAAGGCGCTCGCCCAGGAGGTCGCCACGCGGGGGATCACGGTCAATTGCGTGGCGCCCGGGTTCATCGAAAGCCCGATGACCGAGGCGCTGAACGACGCGCAGAAGGCCCAGATCCTCTCGACGATACCCACGGGGCGCCTCGGGGCGGGGAGCGATGTTGCGGCGGCCTGCGTTTACCTGGCCAGCGACGAAGCCGCCTATGTGACCGGCCAGACCCTGCACGTGAACGGCGGCATGGCGATGATCTGAGGCTCGCCACGGCCCATGGGAACATGCTAACCGGCCGAGGACTTTGAGTGAGCGGCGCCGTTGTGGTTGACTTCACCGCACGGCTCGCCGATGCAAACGACTGAATTCTGAGAGGGACCACCCTAATGTCCGACGTCCTAGAACGCGTCCGCAAGATCGTCATCGAACACCTGGACGCTGATCCGGAGAAGGTCACCGAGAAGGCCAGCTTCATCGACGACCTGGGCGCAGACAGCCTCGACAACGTCGAGCTGGTGATGGCCTTTGAAGAAGAGTTCGACATCGAGATCCCGGACGACGCCGCCGAGCACATCCAGACGGTCGGCGACGCCGTGAAGTTCATCGCTGAGCGTTTGGGCGCCGCCTAAGCGCCTGATTCGGCTTAAGGTTTTCGGACCGCCGCGTCGGGTTGACCCCTGACCGCGGCGGTCTTCCTTTGAGGACCGTCATGCGTCGAGTCGTCGTCACCGGTATTGGCCTGATCACCCCCCTTGGCCAGGGGGCCGAGCTCGTCTGGCAGCGAATCCTGGCGGGCCGGAGCGGCATCGGCCGCGTCACCACCTTCGATCCCACCGACTACGCCTGCCAGGTGGCGGGCGAGGTGCCGCGCGTGGACGGCCGCGGCGGCGGCGGGCCGGACGTCGAAGGCTCCTTCGACCCCGACCAGACCCTGTCGCCGCGCGACCAGCGCCGGGTCGACGACTTCATCCTCTACGCCATGGCCGCCGCCGACGACGCCGTGAAGGATTCGGGCTGGCAGCCCGGCGAGGACGACCAGGAAGGCCGCGAGCGCACAGGCGTGATGATCGGCTCCGGCATCGGAGGCCTCGCCACCATCGAGCGCACCTCCATCGAGCTGCACGAGAAGGGCCCGCGCCGCGTCGGGCCGTTCTTCATCCCCTCGGCCCTGATCAACCTCGGCAGCGGCCAGGTCTCGATCCGCTATGGGTTCAAGGGGCCGAACCATTCCGTCGTCACGGCCTGCGCCACGGGGGCGCACGCCATCGGCGACGCAGCCCGGCTGATCAAGTACGGCGACGCCGACGTCATGCTGGCCGGCGGGGCGGAAGCCGCCATCTGCCGCGTGGGCATGGCCGGCTTCATCGCCGCGCGCGCCATGTCGACCGGTTTCAACGACACGCCCGAGAAGGCCAGCCGCCCCTACGACAAGGACCGCGACGGCTTCGTCATGGGCGAGGGCGCCGGCGTCCTGGTCCTGGAGGAGTACGAGCACGCCAAGGCCCGCGGCGCGAAGATCTACGCCGAGGTGGCCGGCTACGGCCTGGCGGGCGACGCCTACCACATCACCGCCCCGGCCGAGAACGGCGACGGCGGCTTCCGGGCCATGAAGGCGGCGATCAAGGACAGCGGGATCGATGTCTCCGAGATCGACTATATCAACGCCCACGGCACCTCGACGCCCCTGGGCGACGAGATCGAGCTGGGGGCGGTCACCCGGCTGCTGGGCGATTCGGCGGGCAAGGCGACCATGAGCTCGACCAAGTCGGCCACCGGGCACCTGCTGGGCGCGGCCGGGGCCATCGAGGCGGCCTTCTGCTGCCTGGCCATCCGCGACCAGATCGCGCCGCCGACCATCAATCTCGACAATCCGTCCGTCGAAAGCGTCATCGACCTCGTGCCCAACAAGGCCAAGCCGATGAAGATCGACGTCGCGCTCTCCAACTCGTTCGGGTTCGGTGGGACCAACGCCTCCGTGGTGTTCAAGAAGGTTTCGTGAGCCGCCGGCCCCGCACCCGCCGGCGCCCCCCGGCGCGCAAGCGCCCGGGCGTGGTGAAGCTGGCGGGCCGGGTGCTGCTGAGCCTCGTCCTCGTGGCGATCCTGGCGGGCGGCTGGGTGGTCTGGACCTATCGCGGCCCGGGCCCCGGCGCGAAGCACGGCCCCACGACCACCGTCATGCTGGAGCGCGGCGCGGGCGTCACCCAGATCGCCCATGCGCTGAAGACGGGCGGCGTGATCGGCTCGACCCAGGTCTTCCTGATGGCCGCCAAGCTGACCGGGGCGGCGCGCGCCCTGAAGGCCGGCGAATATGAGTTCAGGAGCCACGCCTCGATGGCGGGCATCCTGGCCGACATCCGCGAGGGCAAGGTGGTGCGCCACCTGGTGACCGTGCCCGAGGGCTGGACCAGCGAGATGGTCGTCGACGTGGTGCTGCGCCAGCCGGTGCTGCAAGGCCCGATCCGGGAGCCGTCCGAGGGGGCGATCCTGCCCGACACCTATCAGGTCGAGCGCGGCGAACAGCGCAACGACGTGATCCGGCGCATGGAGCTGGCGCAGCAGAAGCTGCTCTCGGAGCTGTGGGCGACGCGCCAGGCCGGGCTGCCGTTCAAGACGCCGGAGGCGGCGGTGACGCTGGCCTCCATCGTCGAGAAGGAGACCGCGCTGCCGGCCGAGCGGCCCAGGATCGCGGCGGTCTACATCAACCGGCTGCGCCAGGGCATGCGGCTGGAGAGCGATCCGACCACGATCTACGGGATTTCCAAGGGCAAGCCGCTGGGGCGCGGCCTGACCATGACTGAACTTATGACTACAACGCCTTATAATACCTACAAGATCGACGGCCTGCCGCCGGGGCCGATCGCCAACCCGGGCAAGGCCTCGCTGGCCGCGGTGCTGGACCCGCCGAGCACCAGCGAGCTCTTCTTCGTGGCCAATGGCCAGGGCGGCCACGTCTTCGCCTCGACCTACGCCGAGCACCAGCGCAACGTGGCCAGATGGCGCGCGATCGAACGCGCCCACGCGGCGGAGGCGGGGAAATGAAGAGCGCAGAGATCATCCCTCCTCTTCAGGGGAGGGTGGACCGCGCGGAGCGCGGGACGGGTGGGGGTGTGTGGGCCAAGCCCGGCGCCCGGCGCCTGGGCGCGATTCCCCCACCCTGGCCGGCTCTGCCGGCCTGTCCCTCCCCTAAAGAGGAGGGATGAGATGGCGCTTTCGGGAATGACCGGGTTCGGGCGGGCCGAAGGCGCGCTGGGGGCCTGGAGCTGGGCGGTGGAGGCGCGCAGCGTCAATGGCCGCAACCTCGAGGTCCGCTTCCGCGGCCCGCCGGGGTTCGAGGGCCTGGAGCGCGCGGCGCGCGAGGGGGCGCAGGGCCGGTTTCAGCGCGGCCAGCTGACGGTCGGCCTGCAGGCCAAGCGCAACGAAGGCCAGGGCGCGGTGCGGCTGAACCTGGAGCAGCTGGAGCGCTACCTGGCGGCCGGCGCGCCCTATGTGGCCTCGGGCCAGGCCGCGGCGCCCCCCCTGGACGGCCTGCTCTCGCTGCGCGGGGTCATCGAGGCGGCCGACGCCGTCGAGGACCCACAGGCGCAGGCGGCGCTGGAAGCCGCCATGGCCGGCTCGATCGCCCAGGCGCTGGATGGCCTCTCGGCCGCGCGGGGCGAGGAGGGCCGGGCGCTCGCCGGCGTGCTGGGCGCCCTGGTGGAGACCATCGGGTCGCTGACCGCCAGGTCCGCGGCCCTGGCCGAGGGGCAGCCGCTGATCATCAAGGCCCGCTTCGAGAAGCGCCTGACCGAGCTGGCCGGCGAGGCGGCGAGCGAGGAGCGCATCCTGCAGGAGGCCGCGGCCATGGCGGTGAAGGCCGACGTGCAGGAGGAGATCGACCGCCTGCGCGGCCATGTCGACGCCGCCCGCGACCTGCTGCAGGCCGACGCCGCGGTGGGCCGGCGGCTGGACTTCCTGACCCAGGAATTCATGCGCGAGGCCAATACGCTGTGCTCGAAGTCGGCCTCGGGCGCCTTGACCGCGGTCGGGCTGGACCTCAAAGCCACCATCGAGCAGTTCCGCGAGCAGGTTCAGAATGTTGAATAAGGTCGCCCAGATGCGCCCCTCGGGGGGAGCTCCCGCGAAGCGGGTGAGGGGGTTGAAACCCGCAGGCGCTCGGGGGCTGCAACCCCCTCCGTCCCGTCGCGTATCCGCGCCGGTCCACCTCCCCCTAGAGGGGAGGAGCTGTCCTTGAGCGGCGCCCCGGACGACCACGCCAAGCCCTGGGAAACCACCCGGCGGGGGCTGATGCTGCTGGTGTCGAGCCCGGCCGGCGCGGGCAAGACCTCGCTGTCGCGCCGGCTGGCGGCCGACCACCTGGACCTGATCCTGTCGATCTCCGCCACCACGCGCGCGCCGCGCCCCGGCGAGGAGGAGGCCCGCGAGTACTTCTTCAAGACCCGCGCGCAGTTCGACGCCATGATCGCGGCGGGCGAGCTCTTCGAATGGGCCGAGGTGAACGGCCAGCGCTACGGCACGCCCAAGGCGCCGGTGATGGAAGCCCTGGACGCCGGCAAGGACGTGCTCTTCGACATCGACTGGCAGGGCGCCGCCCAGGTGGCCGAGATGGCGCCCGACGACAGCGTGCGGGTCTTCGTGCTGCCGCCGTCCTGGTCGGACCTGTCGCGGCGGCTGCATGCGCGGGCCCAGGACTCCGACGAGATCATCAACAGCCGCCTGGCGCTGGGCCGCGAAGAGATCACCCACTGGGGCGGCTACGACTACGTCATCGTGAACAAGAATTTCGACCGCGCCTATGCCGACCTCGGCCACATCTACCGCGCCGAGCGGCTGAAGCCGGGGCGCAATCCGTGGCTGCCGGCGTTCGTCGAAGGGCTGCAGGCGGAAGAGCACTGAAGACGGGCCGGTGGGGCTGAGAGGCCGCCAAGGGGTTGTCCACGAACCCACGCGAACGGACACGAACGGGTTCGCGCCCGTCCCACCCAACACAGTCGCCCCGGATCAGCTTTCAGCTGACCGGAGGATGACGGCGGGGGCAAGAGTTCTCCATTTGTTCTTGACGCCGGCGCGCATTTCTGCGATGATTTCGTCAGCATCGATTGGTGCGTTCGCAGCCTGAGCAGCCTCTCTCGCCGGGGCGGGGAGATCGTCCTCCTGCTCTGCGATGGGGACAAGGCGAGCCAGGGCGAGACATCCGCCGCGCCATCGGCCTGGCGGCTGAGATTTGAGGCGTTTGGTCGTGCCGCTCGAGACGTTCCCGTTCGATGCAGCTGAATACCTCGATACGCCCGAGGCGATCGAGGAATACCTGATCTGCGCCTTTGAATCGGCGGACCCGGCGGTGATCACCAACGCCTTTGGCGTGGTGGCCCGTGCGCGGGGGATGTCGCAGCTCGCCGCAGAGACCGGCCTGACCCGCCAGGCGCTCTACAAGGCGCTCAGCGAGGGGGGCAACCCGGAGTTCGCGACCGTGGTGAAGGTGGCCCACGCCCTGGGGTTCAGGCTGCGGCCGGAGTGGGTTTCGGAGGCGGTGTGAGGCTCGTTGAACCGTCGCGGAGCTATACGCGTAGGCTGATGGCGGTGATGCAGGGAAACGCCCTATTGTAAACAAAATCAATCACTTAGCAGGAACCTCCTGCTACAGAGGTGAATGCGATGCGTAACAAAAACTGGGGGACTTGGGAAGTCCACCGCTAGGCTATCCGCACTGGGTCCGAAAGCGCACCCATTGCGAGCAGCCCGAGCCCCTGCCAAGCTTGGGTGGGCGCGGAGACGGGCATGCTAAGGGGCGGAGCCTACATCCTGATTTTATGCGCCGTCGGGCTCGCTCTATTGGCGGGAAGCATCGGCGGTGCGTGGGAACGGTTCCCGACTTCGGCCTACGAGGCGGCGCTCGAACCTGCGCGACCTGGACAGGAAAACTCCATCAAACGCGCGGTGTTCGCCGCAGATAATCTGTGGCTTCTTTCTGATTCAGGAGAACTCTGGACGGTTGGTGAGTTCACGCGGGATGCCCAACGTCAGAAGCTGCAAGAGCCTGCGTCTGACATTTGCGTTCAGAATGGCGCGCCCGTGATCGTCACCGCTCCGCGCGCCGGGGCTTCGGTGTGGACACTGCGGAGAAGAGTAGGAGCGCAATGGACCACGGTAGGCACGACCGCCATCAGGCAAGAGGGATTGGTCGGCCTATTCTGCGCTGCTGACAGCCTCTTGGTGCTGACTAGCCAGCGATTAATCGAGGTTCGTGGCGCGCACCAATCGGCGCTAAACCTATCGAACCGGGTGCCCTCCCGTCCCATAAGTGTCTCGCTAGCCACACCCACTCAGCTCTTCGTAGGACAGAACGCGGGGGAGTGGGGCGGAGGCTTACAGAGCATCGACAGGCGTACCGGACAGGTTCGAGCAATAGAGGGCAACGTCTCAGGTGAGTTGTGCGGCGGCCCGTTGAACGCCGATTGCGACCCCGTGAACGGGCTCGCGCCCGTGCCATGGAAGCCCGGCTGCGTGGTGGCTGCCGTGGGACTGATCCACATGAGTTCACACGGGCGACTGGTTGAGGTCTGTAACGATCTGCCCAAGCGGCTCCACTATGAACCGTGTCCTTCCCGCGCCCCGGAACCCAAGACGCAATCGAAGAGTGATGAACCCTTCTGCACTGAGGCGTTCTTCGGTGTTGTCGCCAAACGCGACGCCCTCATGGCTCTTCGGACCGCAGGCATCACCACCCTCGACCGCGAAGGAAATGCAGCGCGTACGTCTCTGCCGGCCTTCAAGCCCCACGGTCCATTCGAGGTGAGCTTCACTCCAGACGCGGTTTTCGTCAGGAGCAGCGCAAACGAAAGGCAGTCTTTGAGCGGGCCCACTCCCCTAATGGTCTCGCGGTAGGGTGGAAGGTCCGTTAGGCATGGTGACTGATCGGGCTGAGCCTTTGTCACCCCTAGGTGGGCAACCGAAGAGTTGGCGGATCGCGCTAGCGTTCCTCATTGCGCCGCTGGTGCCTGCGGCGCTTGCCTCCATCACGACGATCTTCGACGGACTGCCCAACGGCAGCTATCTCAAAACCGTGGCGCTGTTCGCTTTCCTTGGGGCTTACCCCGCCACCATCATATTTGGCGTGCCCACGTTGCTCATATTGCGCAGGCGGCTGAAGCCAAGGTTTGTCTATGTCGTGCTAGCTGGCGGGTGCGTCGCCGCCGCGCCGTGGCTGCTACTAGTTCTCTTCGGCTCCAACCCCGATACCGCGTCGATTGGAACACACGTAACTGTTCAGGCGGGGCAGAAAACCCTTTGGGGTTGGATCGAAGGAGGGAGAATGGTCGGCGGTGTATTCCTTCTCGGTCTGATAGGTGGCGTAGCGTTCTGGCTTGTTGCTGTTTGCCGGTTTCGCGCAGATGCGCCGCGCGCTGGGGATCAAAGGGTCGGCTCCACGCCATCGACAACTGACTAGATTATCGGCGGTTCGCGTCGGGGCAGATCGCAGCGGCCAAAAATCCGATGGAGATTTGCGGCGGGGTCCTTCTGATCCTAACAGCGCGCGTTACCCCCTGGCCCCCGGCTGCGGCGAAGGCGGCGGCGATGGGGCTCACAAGTTGTGAGATTTGAACTGGGGGTCATCGGGCGGCGATCATGGAGAGACCGCTGCTTTTCGAGGCCCTTTGAGCCAGGGCAGTTTGCCACCCTACCATCTGAGCCGGCGTGCCCGCTGACGCGCCGCGGCTGAAACCCCCTCCGTCTCGTCGCTTCGCGCCGATCCACCTCCCCCTGATCGCGCTTCGCGCTGGGGGAGGATCTGATCTGATTTTTCAAAATCCAAAGGATGCATCCCATGGCGTCATCGCGTCGTGTTGCGGGCTCGCGCGCGCAGGTCAGGACGGTGCTGGAGGCGCGGCTGCCGATCGTGCGACGGGTCTGCCGGCGGGTGGCGGCGGGGGAGACGGTGCAGGATATCTGCCGCGACCCGATGATGCCGCTGCGCCAGGAGCTGCACGCGTGGGTGGCCGAGGAGCCGGAATTCCGGGCGATGATGGCGGCGGCGCGGCGGCGCTCGGGGCGGCCGGGGCTGGCGCGTGGCGGGCGGCCGGGCGACTGGTCCGAGAAGACCGAGACGGAATTCCTGGCGCGGATCGCCGACGGGCGGGGGCTGGTGGAGGTGTGCTCCGAGCCGGACATGCCGACGCACACGACGATCTACCGCTGGCTGCGGCTGCGGCCGGACTTCGCCGAGCGCTATGCGGAGGCCCGGCAGCTGCAGTCGGACCTGCTGTTCGACCTGGCCTGGAGCCTGGCGCGGGGCGCGCGGGAGGACGACATCGCCGCGGCCCGGCTGATGATCCAGACGATCAAGTGGCGCTGTGCGCGCCTGGCGCCCAGGCGCTACGGCACGGCGGCGGAGGCGGCGAGGCTGGCCCGGGCGGAGGCGGCGGACGAGGCGGACGAGGACGCGGAGCCGGAGGAGATCGACCCGGCGACGGACAGCCGGCCGCTGCGCATCATGATCCGCCACTTCGGGATCGATCCCGACGATCCGGACAAGGTCGTCCAGGTCTACCCGGAAAACCCCGAGGTCTTTGTGATGGACCGGAGCTGCCGGAAGAAGAAGCGGCGGCCCTGATCGGCGCGCGCGCGGGCCGTTTACCTCATTGCAAGTCGGAGGAGGGCAGGGTGCCGGCCGGGGTGGGTGGACCCCTGGGGCCGCGGAGGCTTGTCGTTGACGGCCGACCTGACGAACGGCGCCGCGCCGGAGCCGGCGATGGGCTGGGAGGCGTTTGCGGAGGCGATCGCGGACCTGGTGGTGCGCGTCAGCCTTTCCGGCGTGATCCTCTACGCCTCGCAGGCCGCCAGGACCTTCGGCTATGCGCCCGAGGAACTGGTCGGCCGGATCGGGTCGGACCTCATCCATCCCGAGGACCTGGACGCCTTCCGGGCCAATACGGCGGCGCTGTTCTCCGGGGTGAAACTATCGGCGAAGGTGCGGCGCGAGCACCGGTTCCGCCGCAAGGACGGGACCTGGGTCTGGCTGCGGGGCAATCCGTCGCTGTTGCCCACGGGTGAAGGCCGGCCCGTCGAAATCCTCAATATCTTCCGTGACGTCACCCGCGAGGTGACCACCGCCCAGGCCTCGCGCGCGCGCCTCGTCGCGGCGCTGGCCGAGGCCGAGCGGGCCGCGGCGGTGAAATCCGAGTTCCTGGCCAATATGAGCCACGAGATCCGCACCCCGCTGACGGCGGTGATCGGGTTTGCGGGCCTGCTGGCCGAGCGCGACGACCTGGACGAGTCCGCCCGGCGCTATGTCGGCCGGATCGGCGGGGCGGGGCGCGCCCTGCTGGCCATCGTCAACGACGTGCTGGACTTCTCGAAGCTGGAGGCCGGCGAGATGAGCTTCTCGCCCCGCCCGGCCTGTGCGATCGCGGCGGCGCGCGAGGTGCTGGAGATCTTCGCCTTGCCGGCGGCCGACAAGGGGATCAGCCTGCAGTTCGAAGCCGCCGCCGAGGTCCCCGAGCATGTGGTGATCGACGCCGACCGCCTGCGGCAGATCCTGATCAATCTCGTGGGCAATGCGGTGAAGTTCGCCGACCACGGCGGGGTGACGCTGCGGCTGGGCTATGACGCCGGCGCGGGCGTCCTGGCCGCCGAGGTGGCCGACACCGGACCCGGCATCGCCGCCGACCAGCGCAAGAAGCTCTTCCAGCAATTCTCCCAGGTCGACGGCTCGACCACGCGGACCAAGGGCGGGACCGGCCTGGGCCTGGCCATCGCCCACGGCCTGGCCGTGGCCATGGGCGGGCGGCTGACCGTGAAGAGCCGGGTGGGCCGCGGCTCGACCTTCCGGCTGGAGCTGCCGGCCGCGCCCTGCGCGGTGACGCCCGTGGCCTGCGCGGGCGACTGGAGCGAGGATGTGTTCGCGGGCCTGCGGCTGCTGATCGTCGACGACAACGACAACAACCGCGAGCTTGCCCGCGCGATCCTGGAACAGTTCGGGGTCGAGGTGACCGAGGCCGCGAGCGGCTACGACGCGCTGCGGGTGGCCCAGCGGCTGCCCTTCGACGTGATCCTGATGGACATGCGCATGCCCGGCATGGACGGCCGCGCCGCCCTGGCGGCGATCCGCCGGACGCCGGGGCCCAACCAGGCCATGCCGATCCTGGCCTTTTCCGCCGACAACATCGGCGACGCCCCCGACATGGACGACCTCAGCGACTTCCAGGGCCGGGTGACCAAGCCGATCGTCCCCTCGGCCATGCTGGCGGCGATCAGCAATGCGGTCGGGCAAGACGCCGAATGCCGAGTGGAGAGCGACGATGCAGCCGCTGCGTGATCTGATGCCGCGCCGGGTGCTGGTGGTCGACGACGACGAGAGCATCGTCGATCTGATTTCGACCCGGCTGATCATCGGCGGCTACAAGGTGGCCACGGCGACCGACGGCTTCGAGGCGCTGCGCTGCCTGAAGGACCTGAAGCCCGACGCCATGATCCTGGACATCAACATGCCGGGCCTGGACGGGTTCGGGGTGCTGGAGCACATGCGCAAGCCCGACGCCCACAAGGCCGCGACCCTGGTGCTGACCGCGCGCCACCACGCCGGCGACGTGGAAAAGGCGATCCGCCTGGGGGCCAAGGACTATCTGGCCAAGCCCTTCGACGACCGGCTGCTGCTGGCGCGGGTGGCGCGGCTGTTCCGCGGGCAGCCGGCGCTGCTGCTGGGTCCGGAGAGCTAGACCCTATCCTCGACCTGCCGCGGCTTCTTCCGGCGCGGAGACTAAAGGGCGCGGGGGCGCGACACTAGCGCGGCGCGGCCGGCTCGCCGCCGCAGGCCTCCGGCGCCAGATGGTATTCGGCGGCCGCGCGCCAGCACTCGGCGGCCTCATGCTGGCGCTGCCACAGGATCGCCAGGCCCAGGCACATCAGGGCGAGCGCCACGCAGAGCACGGCCAGCACCTGGCTGGTGCGGGCGCCGGGCGTCGCGGGGCGGGTAGGGCGGGCCGTCATCCTGCAATCCTAGGGGGGTCGGATTACCCCTAGCTGAACACCTTCAGGAGCAGGCCGGCGATGCCCATGAGAATGAAGGCCCACATGGCCAGAGAGGCGCCGATCGCCGCCAGCAGACGCATCCGTTCCCTCGCGCGGCCGGCTTGAGCCCTTTGGGCGCACCGGCTCTTGGGCCCCTGAATCGCGCGGGCGGACGCCCGACGCGTCAGCGCACGGTGTTCGGTCAGGCTCCCCTAGTCAAGCCAGGTGCAGGGACCGGCGGGAGCGCCGTCTATTCTGTCGCAGGGCGTGCCGAGTCCCTGCCGAACGGCCGCGCTAGACATCAAACGCCGAATAGACCGCCGGGCGCGCGGCGCCGGGTCGATGACTTGGCGCGCCGGCCGGCGCAGGATGGGGCATGGATCATGAGCGCCCGCCCGACGTCGATGCGGAGTACCGGCTGGTCCGCGGGCCCTGGCCGCACTGGGTGCTGCAGCTCGGCCTGGTGAAGCTGGCGCTCTGGACCGGCGGCGTGGTCCTGGCGCTGATGCTCGCGGCCTTGACGGTGGTCCTGGTGGCCCGGGCGCTGACCTAGGCCGGTTCGTCCGGCCACTGGACGAGGTTGCGGGCATGGGCGCGGGCGGCCATCTCGGTGAGCAGGGCCTGGGCCAGGCCGTCGAGCGGCGAGTTCTCGGTATAGTCGGCGGGGCCGGCCATGTGGGCGCGGCCATCCTCGCGCAGCTCGCGGGCCGCGGCCATGCTCCGGGGGCTGTCCGGATTGTAGACCGCGATGGCCGCGCCGCCCTGGTCGGTGACCAGGCGCATGGTCGGGATGTCGGTGAGGCCGTCGCCGAAGAAGGCGATGCGGTCGAAGGGCACCGGCCGGTCGTCCTTGGCCAGCACCTTGTTGATGGCCACCTCGTCCCATTCCTCCAGCGTCCATTTGTTGATGCGGAAGAGGTACTGGGTCTTGGACGTGTAGTTGACGGCGAGCGCCGGGCCGATCGCGTCGCCCGCCTCGTCGAACATGAAGGCCGAGGCGTAGATCTTCTCGAAGTGGCGCGCGATCGGCGAGCCCTCGATCAGCTCGCGGTTGCCCGACGAGATGATGAAATGGCGCAGGTCGAGCTCCAGCGCCGCGGCGCGCGCGTTCTGGCGTTCGAACCAGTCCGCGACGCCGGGGAACAGCGGCAGGTTGGCGCCGCGCAGCTTCCAGCTCGCCTCGGTCAGCTCGACATTCCTGGCGCGGGCCTTGGCCAGCATCAGGTGCATGTAGGCGAGGATCGGGTCGCCGCGCTGGGCCTTGGCCAGCTGCTTCACCTCGGCCCAGAAATCCTCGTGCGCCATGCCGAGCTCGCCGGGGATGAAGGCGTGCTCCTGCATGTTGCCGGGCGCGAGCGTCCCGTCGAAGTCGTAGGCGAACACCACCCGGGGCCGTTCGAATCTCATCGCGACTGTCTAGCTGGCTGGCCCGGCAGGGGAACGCTCAAGCCGGCGGCCGGCGGCGCGACCAGACGATGAGCGCCAGGCCGCCCAGCGCCAGCACCGCACCGTACAGGGCCCAGCGGAGGTCGCCGGTCATGAAGCTGCCCGGCAGGACATTCAGGCCCTGCAGCACCCAGACGCCGCCCAGGAGCACCGCCAGGACGCCGACGACCATGGCGGCGAGCCGCACCCCTAGCGGCCCGTGAACCTGGCCGGGCGTTTCTCGGCGAAGGCCATGACGCCTTCGCGCGCGTCCTCGGTGCGCCCCGCGTGGCCCTGGGCGTAGGCCTCATCCTCCACCTGCTCGAGCCAGGCGGCGTCGAGCCCGGCCCAGATCAGGTTGCGGGTGAAGCCGAGCGAGGCGGGGCCGTCGGCGAGCGCCTTGGCGAGCTCCATGGCGGTGGACATCAGGTCGGCGTCAGGCACGCAGCGGTTGATCATGCCCCACTCAAGGGCGGTCCTGGCCGGCAGCTTCTCGCCCAGCAACATGAGCTCCATGGCGCGAGCCTTGCCGATCAGCCGTGGCAGCAGGTAGGTCGCCCCGCCGTCCGGCACCAGGCCGATGCGCCGGAAGGCCTGCAGGAAGTAGGCGCTCTCGCCGGCCACGCAGAGGTCGCAGACCAGGGCCAGCGACACGCCGATGCCGGCGGCCACGCCGTTGACCGCGGCCACCAGCGGCTTGGGCGACCTGCGCGCCATGCTGACGAAGGGGTTGTAGACCTTCATCAGGGCCTCGTTGGGACCGTTCGGGTCGCTGGCCGCGGGGGCGCTGCCATCGGCGCGGCCGGAGAGGTTGGCGCCGGAGCAGAAGCCGCGGCCCTCGCCGGTGATGACGATGGCGCGCACGCCGGGGTCGGCCACGAAGCCCACGAAGGCGTCGCTGAGGTCGGCCACCAGGTCGAGGCCTGCGGCGTTCAGCGTCGCCGGGTCGTTGAGGGTGATAATCCCGACGCGGTCGCGGACTTCGGTCCTGACCTTCGCCGGTGCGGTCGCGCCATCCATGGCAATTCTCCTGTCGCAGTTCGTTGGGGGCGACTTAAAGGAGGATACCGCGGCGTCAGCCTAGCGGAAAGCGTGGCGCGTCAGGCGGCGACGGCCGTGGCGGGCTCGGCGACGACGGTGGCGGGCTCGGCGATGGTGGTGCGGTTGCGGCCGGCGTGCTTGGAGGCGTAGAGCGCCGCATCGGCGCGCTCGACCAGGTTGACCGAGGGCTCACCCGGCGCGCGCTGGGCGATGCCGGAGGAGACGGTAATGGCGCCCAGGTCTTCGTTGGTGGACCGCCGCTTCAGGGCGCGCGAGGACACCTCCTCGCGGATCTCCTCCAGCACGGACATGGCGACGCTGGTGCTCTCCGCGGGGAAGATCACCGCGAACTCCTCGCCGCCGTAGCGGGCGGCCATGCGCGGGAAGGCGCCCATGCGACCGATCACGCTGGAGACGTAGCGCAGCACCTGGTCGCCGATCTGGTGGCCCCAGGTGTCGTTGAAGCCCTTGAAATGGTCGATGTCGATGATGCCCAGGGACAGCGGCTCGCCGTTGCGGTCGGCCTCGACGCAGGCGGCTTCCAGCGCCTCGTCGAACGACTTGCGGTTGGCGAGGTTGGTCAGGCCGTCGGTCATGGCGTCGCGACGGACCTGCTCCAGGTTATCGCGCAGGCGGGCGAGCTCGGCATTGGTCTCGGAGAGCTGGCGCTCGAGCAGCTTGTTTTCGGTCTGCACGGTGCGGGTGGCGCTGGCGAGGTCGTCGATCACCGCCTTGGCCTTGGCGATGTCCTGGCCGGCCAGGGTCTTGGACGCCGAGGCCAGCTGTTCGCCATAGATGGTGCTGGTCTTCTGGGCGGATTCGATGGCCAGCGTGACGGACTGCAGCTCGCGGGAGAGCGCGTCGCCGGCGTCGAGGATTTCGCCGTTGCGCTTGGAGTCCGGCAGGAACTGGGCGGCCAACGCCTCGCCGACGCTCTCGGTGAAAGGCTCGCCGGCAGCGATCAGGCGCTCGATCTCCTCGGCCAGCGGGCTGTTCTTCAGGCCGACGTAGTGGACCCAGATCTCGAAGTTGAGGACCGTCGGCCAGACGCCATGGGCCTCCATGACCTCGACGGCCTTCTGGGCCAGTTCGTAGGACTGCGGGCCGCGTAGCGAGGTTTCGATGTCCGCGGACATGGCTTTCTGCATCCCCAAGAGGCCGCCGTTCACGCACGGGAGCCGATCTCAAGGAAAGAATTCTAATTCCGAAGCACAAACACGGGGTTAAGGCGTTCGACCGCGGATTGTCGCAGGCGCCTTACCCGTCCCGGTAGAGAGCGGTTGAAATCGCTCAGTCTTCGGAGCGGGGCGGGGGCGCCTTGGCCAGGAACGCCGGCACATCGTGGCCGAAGCCGACGACGCCGTCGTCGCCATCGTCCCGGTCCCGCGGTTGGCGGTCGCGGCCCCGATCGGGGCGATCGCGGCCGGCGGAAGGGTCGCGTGGCGGACGCTCGCCCTGGGGCCGGTCGCCTTGCGGCCGTTCAGCCTGGCGGGGCGCGCGGTCACGCTCGGGCCGGCGTTCCGGACGCTCGCGCGGCGGGCGCGGTTCGTCGCGGACCGGCGCAGGTTGGACGGCCTCCATCGGCGCGGGCGCGGCCTCGGCGGCGGCGGGACGCGGCTCGGCGCCACGGCGGTTGCGGCCGCGGGCCGGACGCTCGGAACGCTCCGCGCGTGGAGGCGCCGGCGTCTCCGACGACTGGATGATCTCAGCGGCGGGGTTGAAGGGTTCCATCGATGCGGTCTGGCCGTGCTCCGGAACCGGACGCGGCCGGCGATCGCGGTCGCGGCTCGAAGGGCCGGAGCGACCCCGTTCGCCACCCCGGCCGCGGTCGCCGCCGCGGCTGGCGCGGGGCTCGTCCTTGATGGACGCCCAGTCGATATCGAGCACGATCTCTTCCGGGGCCTTGCCGATCAGCTTCAGCACCTTGTCGAGATTGCGCGCGTCGCCGGGCGTGGCGAGCATGAAGGTCTGGCCCGACTTGCCGGCGCGGCCAGTGCGGCCGATGCGGTGGACGTAGTCGTCGGCGTGGCTCGGGACGTCGTAGTTGAAGACGTGGCTGACGTCGGGGATGTCCAGGCCGCGGGCCGCGACGTCGGAGGCGCAGAGCAGCTTCAGCGTGCCCTTCCGGAAGCTCTCCAGCGTGCGCATGCGGGTCTGCTGGTCGAGGTCGCCGTGGATCGGGGCCGCGTCATGGCCGTGGGTTTTCAGCGACTTGGCGACGATGTCGACTTCGGACTTGCGGTTGCAGAAGATGATGCCGTTCTTGACGTCGGCCCGTTCGATCAGGGCGCGCAGGGCGGTGCGCTTGGCCTTGTGGTCCTGGGTCGGCACGCGGACCAGGTACTGGGTGATGGTGTCGGCCGTGGTCGCCGGGCGCGAGGCCTCGATGCGGATCGGGTCGTTGAGGAACTGCTTGGTGAGCCGGGTGATTTCCGGCGGCATGGTCGCCGAGAAGAACAGGGTCTGCTTCTTGACCGGCGTCAGCTTGAAGATGCGCTCCAGGTCCGGGATGAAGCCCATGTCGAGCATGCGGTCGGCTTCGTCGACGACCATGATCTGCACGCCGGTCATCAGCAGCTTGCCGCGCTCGAAGTGGTCGAGCAGGCGCCCTGGCGTGGCGATCAGCACGTCGACGCCGCGGTCGAGCTTCAGTTCCTGGTCGGAGAAGGAGACGCCGCCGATGAGCAGCGCCCAGGAGAGCTTCTGGCCCTTGGCGTACTTCTCGAAGGACATCGAGACCTGGTCGGCCAGCTCGCGGGTGGGGGCGATGACCAGGGCGCGCGGCATGCGGGCCTTGGAGCGGCCGGCCTTCAGCCGGTCGATCATCGGAAGGGTGAAGGCGGCGGTCTTGCCCGTGCCCGTCTGGGCGATGCCCAGCACGTCACGCCCGTGCAGGGCGTAGGGGATGGCCTCGGCCTGGATCGGAGTTGCGGTGGTGTAGCCGGTGTCGGCGACAGCCTGAAGGGTCGCGGGCGAAAGGCCCAGTTCTGAAAATTCGGTCATTCGTTACAGATGAGGCGGGCCCCGTTCCTGGGTTAGGAATGGGCGCCCACGGCGGCGCGGACGGATATCGTCCCGCGCGGCGGAAGATACGGGCCAACTCCGCCAAGTCAACGCGTGGAAGAACTTAGAGGTTCAGAGGTTTCGCCCGGCGCCGTGATTTCGGGCGTCTTGCAGCCTCAGGCGGGCGGCGAGATGGGTCGTTTGGCGCGGGTCCGTCGCGGTGTCGGCGCAGGCGCGGGCGGCGCCCAGGCCGGGCCGTCGGCGACCGCCGCGCGTTCGGCCGGGGGCCGGTGGAGCGCGCTGGCGAAGCTGCGGACCGCCTCGCCCAGGGCATAGCTGAAGGTGGCGGCGGCTGCGCTGGCGTCATGGCCGGCCTTGACGCCCTTGGCGCGTGCCGAGGCGACGACCGCCTTCCCCTTGCGGCTGTTCCTGAGCCTGGCGCCGGCGAGCGCGCCTGCGGCCAGGACGGCCTCGGCGATCAGGGCCTGGCCGGCCTTGGAGGCGAGCAGATCGCCCAGCGCGCCCTTGCGCAGCGACCTGCCGACCTTGACCTTGCCGATCCGCTTGGGGAGCAGCGATTTCGTTTTCTTGGCCATCAGGTCCTCCGTGCACCACAGACTCAAACGTATGGCGGTGAAGGCTGTTCCTGCCTTTGATCCCGCTCAAATGACCGGCTTGCGGATCAGGCCGCGTAGCGGACGCGGCGCAGCTCGTCGTCCAGAAGATCGACATTTATGGGCTTCCTCACCCGCGGCCACTCCTCATAGGTGGGATGGTCCTCGATCTCCTCGTAGCCGGAGCAGAACACGAAGGGCACGCTCTGCGCCTGCAGCCATTCCGCCAGCGGATAGACCAGTTGGCCGGACAGATTGACGTCCAGCACCGCGGCGTCGGGCAAGGACGCGCCCTCGATCAGCTGTCGGGCCTCGGCGATGGTTGCGGCCGGGCCGATGATGTCCCAGCCGAGCGAGGCGAGGTCCTGGCAGATCGCCATGGCGATCAGGGACTCATCCTCGACGACCAGCAGGCGGCCACGAGGCCGGACGGTGGGGGCGGCCGCGGTGTCGACGGGCGGCGGGGCGGCTGGTCCGCTGACATGGTCGGGGCGGTAGGCCGAAGGCGGGAGGGTGGCGACCAGCTGCATGCCCGCCAACGGCCAGTCGATCCTGAGCGTCCCGCCCAGTTGCCGGGTCGCCACCTCCTTCACGAGCGTACTGCCGAAGCCCGTCGAGGCGGGTTCCACAGCCGTCGGGCCCCCGGCCTCCACCCAGCGCAGCTCAAGGTCGCCGCTCGGCAGGACGGTCCAGCCAATTTCCACAGAGCCGGTGTCGGTGGAGAGCGCGCCATACTTCACCGCGTTGGTGGCGAGTTCGTGGATGAGCAGGCTGACGGGCTGCACGGCGCTCGGCGGCAGGACGATGGTGGAGCCCTTGATCCGGATCTGGCCTGCACGCTGATAGGGGCCCGTCTCGTCGGCGACGATCTGGGCGAGGTCCCCGCCCTCCCAGCGGTTCTGGGCGAGCAGGGAGTGGGCGCGGCCCAGCGCGGCGATGCGGCCGCCGATGGCGGCGACGAATTCATCCTTGGTCGCCGCGCGGGTGAGCGAAACCACCGCCTGCACCACGGCCAGGGCGTTTTTGGCGCGGTGATCCACCTCACGGGCCAGGAGGTGGAGGGCCTCCTCGTTGGCGCGGCGCTCGGTGATGTCCCTGAGGATGACGGTGGCGATCGTCCCGCCCGCGACCTCGACCTGCGATATGGACGCCTCCACGGGGAACTCCTCCCCATTGGCGCGCAAGCCGCTGACGGCGCCCAGCGCGCCCATCCGCCGGTTGGTGACGCCCGCCTCCCGGAAGCGGCGGATGTGTTCCGGGTGACCGGTGCGGAAGCGCTCAGGGATGAAGTGTTCGATCGGCGCGCCGACCGCCTTCGCGGCCTCGACCCCGAACATGCGTTCCGCCGCGGGATTGAACAGCATGACCCGCTGCCGCTCATCGACCGCAATGAGGGCGTCCATGGCGGACTCGACGATGCCCTCCATGCGTCGGCGGCTCTCGATCAGGGCGTCCTCGCTGGCCTGGCGCTCGGTGATGTCGCGCAGGATGACCGTGTGCAGCCGTTCATCGCCGACATCGACCTGAGAGATCGAAGCCTCGATCGGGAATTCCTGGCCATTGGCGCGCAGGCCGCTGATCGCGCCCAGCGAGCCCATCTGGCGATCGGTGACGCCGGTCTCCGCGAAGCGGTGGATGTGGGCGGCGTGAGTGTCGCGAAAGCGCTCGGGCATGAAGCGCGAGATGTGCTCGCCGAGCGCCTCGGTCGCCGTAAGGCCGAACATTCGCTCAGCGGCAGGGTTGAACAGGACGATCCGTTGCTCGTCGTTGATGGTGATGATCCCATCCATCGCCGAGTTGACGATTCCTTCCAGCCGCCGGGTCGTTTCCGCCGCGTCTGGTGACGATCTGCGCTTAGGGGGCTGGCGGGTCATGGATCCATCCGGAGGACGCTGATGGCAACTTACATCATACGGTATGGAGATATGCACGTCTTACGTGCCACACCGCAGCCTCGGCGTGCCGCGGCATGGTGTTGCATTCCTAATATGGGTGACGGGATCGCTCGACCACGCCCTGGCTTCGGATTCCCGGAGCCGCGGGATACCTCGACGCCGCGCGCGAAGGTCCAGGCAGTGGCGCGTTAGACGTCCAGGTCCGCCACCGCGAACTCGGCGTTTTCCTGGATGAACTGGAAGCGCAGCTCGGGCTTGCGGCCCATCAGGGCTTCCACGAGGTCCTCGACCACCTCTTCGGCGCGGGGGAGGGTGACGCGGGCGAGCGTGCGCTTGGAGGGGTCCATGGTGGTCTCCTTCAGCTGCGCCGGCATCATCTCGCCCAGGCCCTTGAAGCGGCTGATCTCCGGCTTCTTGCCCTTGAACTCGGTGGCGAGCAGTTCGTCGCGGTGGGCGTCGTCGCGGGCGTAGATGGCCTTGCCGCCGTGGCTGATCCGATAGAGCGGCGGCAGGGCCAGGTAGAGGCGGCCCGAACGGATCATGTCGGGCATGGTGCGGTAGAAGAAGGTGATCAGCAGGCTGGCAATGTGGGCGCCGTCGACGTCGGCGTCGGTCATGATCACCACGCGGTCGTAGCGCAGGTCCTCTTCCTTGAACTTCGCGCCCGCCTGGACGCCCAGCGCCAGCAGGAGGTCGGTGAGCTCCTTGTTGGCGCCCAGCTTATCGAGGGTGGCCGAGGCGACGTTGAGGATCTTGCCGCGCAGGGGCAGGATCGCCTGGCTCTTGCGGTCGCGGGCCTGTTTGGCCGAGCCGCCGGCCGAATCTCCCTCGACCAGGAAGATCTCGGTGCCGTCGATGGCGTTGCCCGAGCAGTCGGCGAGCTTGCCCGGCAGGCGCAGCTTGCGGGTGGCCGAGGCGCGGGCGACCTCCTTGTCCTTGCGGCGCTTCAGGCGTTCCTCGGCGCGCTCGATGACGAATTCGAGCAGGGCGGAGGCGGCCTTGGGCTGGGCGGTCAGCCAGTGGTCGAAGGGGTCGGCGAGCGCCTTTTCCACCAGCCGCTGGGCGTCGGATGAGGACAGGCGTTCCTTGGTCTGGCCCTGGAACTCGGGGTTGGCGACGAACACGCTGACCAGGGCGCCGGCCTGGGCGACCACGTCCTCGGCGGTGAGGATCGTCCCGCGCTTCTCGCCGGTGAGCTCGGCGTAGGATTTCAGGCTGCGGGTGAGCGCCGCGCGGAAGCCGGCCTCATGGGTGCCGCCTTCGGGCGTGGGCACGGTGTTGCAGTAGGACTGCATGAAGCCGTCCGCCTCGCCGAAGCCTGCGGGCGTCCAGGTGATCGCCCACTCGACCTTGCCGGTCTCGCCGGGCCGCGACCAGCGGCCGGCGAAGGGCTCGGGCGTGACGGTCTCGATGCCCTTGACCCGCTCGGCCAGGAAGTCGGCCAGGCCGTTGGGGAAGCGGAAGACGGCTTCGGCGGGCGTCTGGTCGTGGATGCGGGACGGATCGCAGGACCAGCGGATCTCGACGCCGCCGAACAGGTAGGCCTTGGACCGCGCCATCCGGTAGAGGCGGGCCGGCTTGAAGGCGACGCCCTCGCCGAAGATCACCGGGTCGGGCTGGAAGGCGATGGCGGTGCCGTGCTTGCGGGTCGGACCCAGGCGCTCAATCCCGCCCAATGGTTTGCCGCGGGTGAAGGCCTGGCGCCATTCGAAGCCGTCCTTCCAGGCGGTGACCTCGACGCGTTCGGAGAGCGCGTTGACGACGCTGACGCCGACGCCGTGCAGGCCGCCGGAGGTCTCATAGGCCTTGCCGGAGAATTTCCCGCCGGAGTGCAGGACGGTCATGATGACCTCCAGCGCCGACTTGCCCGGATGTTTGGGGTGCGGGTCGACGGGAATGCCGCGGCCGTCGTCGGTCACGGTGAGCAGGCCGTCGGCGTCCAGGCGCACGCTGATGACCTTGGCGTGGCCGGCCACCGCCTCGTCCATGGAGTTGTCGAGCACCTCGGCGAAGAGGTGGTGCAGCGCCCGTTCGTCGGTGCCGCCGATGTACATGCCCGGGCGCTTGCGCACCGGCTCCAGGCCCTCGAGGACTTCGATGTCCTTGGCCGAATAGCCGCCCGTCGCGGGCTTGCCCGCGGCCACCGCCGGCTCGGGGCGCGGCTCATGGCTTTCCGCCAGCGGCGCGGCGGCCGGCGGGTTCAGGGCGTCGTCGAACAGGGACGCCTGAGGCTGGGCGGCGGACTTGGCGGGAGGCGGGGGCATTGGAGCCGTGAAGGTGGGGCGATTCTGACTGCGTCCGATATGAATCGCCCGCCGCGGGAAGGCAATGCGGCGTAGGCGTCCGCGCACAGGAATGACGCCGGCGCCCGCCAGCCGGACGCCTCGCGCCTAGCGGGGCGCGTAGATGGCGCCGAGCCGGTCCGGCGCGCCGGGAATCTTCTCCAGGCGCGGGTAGCGCAGGCCGCCCCGATAGTCGATCTGGACGGTGCTGAACTGGTCGCCGACCTTGACGATCAGGCTGAGCGGACCGCCGGTCCTGGCCGCCGTGACGGCCTCCTTCAGGAGGTCGGCGTCATAGGCGACGCCATTCACCGCCAGCACCCTGGCGCCCACGGTCAGGCCGGCCTTGAAGGCGGGCCCGTCCCACTGCACGCCGGTGAGCTCGCCCTCACGGCTGAGCGTGGCGCCGATGGAGTAGGTGAGGTCGGTGCTGCGCCGCCGCGCTTCGGCGGACTTGAAGTAGGCGGTCGGCTCGTCGGTGTAGACCAGCCGCCAGCCGCCGCGGGTCAGGCCGTCGAGCGGCGGGGTTGCGGCCACCTCGTCGATGCGCGCGTGCAGGAACTTCGCCCAGTCGTAGGGCTCGACCTTGTTCAGCGCCGCCACCACGTCGTCGAAGGTGTAGGGAACGGGCGTCCAGCTGCCGTCCTGGATGCCGAAGAAGGCCTTCGCGAAGTCGTCGAGCGAACGCTTCCCGCCGGACCGCTCGCGGATCAGGGTGTCGGCGTCGAGCCAGACCAGCTGGCCCTCCGAATAGTAGTCCTCGCTGCGCTGCCAGCTGACCCAGGGTTGCGGCCGGCGCGAGGCGAGGATCGGATCGTTGGTGGTGTCCTCCACCGAACGCCACTGGCGGCCGACGCGGTTCTCATAGGCCGCCGCGGTGGCGGCCAGCGCGTCCAGCGCCTCCTGCCTGGAGAGCAGCCCCGAGCGGCCGGAGAGCACATAGCCCCAGTACTGGGTCTGGCCCTCGTAGACCCACAGCAGGCTGCCGCGCATGGGGACGTTGTAGTTTGCGGTCCACAGGTCGGCGGGGCGGCGGAACTTGCCGTTCCAGGAGTGGCTGTATTCGTGGGGCAGGAGGTCCCGGGCCGAGGGCGTCGCCGCCCAGTCCAGGAAATAGTCCGGGATCGTGCCGTCCTCGCTGGAACGGTGATGCTCCACGCCGATCCCGCCCATGCGGTCCGAGAGGGCCACCAGGAAGTCGTAGTGGTCGTAGTGGTGCGAGCCGTAGAGCTTGTAGGCCTGGTCGATGAGCGCGCGGTGGCGGGCGATCTGCTCGGGACTGGCCTCCAGCAGCTCGGGCCGGTCGGCGACGATATCCATGCGCACCGGCACGGCCGCGCCCGGCGCCAGGTCGATCTGGCGGAAGTAGCGGCCGGCGAACATCGGCGAGTCTATCAGGGTCTCGAAGGGGACCTGCCTGAAGCGGGTGACGCCGTCGGCGGTCGAGGCGACCTCCAGCGCCGTGGCGAACTTCCAGCCGCTCGGCAGGCGCACGCTGGCGTCGATTGGGATGCGGCGGGTGAAGTAGCCGGCCGGGTACATGGCCACCGAGAACCACTGCAGGTTCAGCATCTCCGGCGTCATCACCACCCGGCCCTGGTCGGCGGCGGTGGGCGAGGCGTACTGGAATTCGATGTCGAGGGCCGCCGCGCCCTGCGGCGCGTCGACGTGGAAGGCGAAGACGTCCACCGGATCGCGCGTCCAGGGGATGACCTTGCCGTTGGCGCGGACGATCAGGCCGGCGACTTTCTCGATCTGGCCGCGGGGGCCATGGTTGCCGGGGATCCAGGCGGGAAAGAGCAGGGTGGTGGGGCCAGGCTTCACGAGCGGGATGGTCTCGCGCACCTCGAAGATGCGGCGCCGGGTGTCGGTGGCGTCGACCTCCAGCTTCAGCACGCCGGGGAAAGCCACGTCCTGGGGCGGCGGCGTGGCCGGCGGCATCGGATAGGGCTGGGGACCTTCGGAGGGCTGGGCGGCGGCGGCGGCGGCGGCGGCAAGCGCGAGGGCGGCGGCGAAGGCGAGGAGCGCTGGTTTCAACCCCGGAGGACTTTCTTTGTGAGCACTATCTTTGCTTGTAGGGCCGGTGCGGGGGCAATCTCAACCGGCATCCTTTCCTTCCCTGGATGGCGAGGGAAATGAAAAGGGCCGCAGCTTCCGCTGCGGCCCTGGTTCTAACGTCCGAGCTGGAAGATCAGCACTTGTAGTACATGTCGAACTCGACGGGGTGGGGGTGCAGCGCCAGGCGCATGACCTCTTCCATCTTCAGCTCGATGTAGGCGTCGATGAAGTCGTCGTTCATGACGCCGCCGGCCTTCAGGAAGCCGCGATCCTTGTCGAGGTTCTCCAGCGCTTCCTTCAGCGAGCCGCAGACTTCCGGGATCTTCTTCTGCTCGCGCGGCGGCAGGTCGTAGAGGTTCTTGTCGGCGGGCGCGCCAGGGTCGATCTGGTTGATGATCCCGTCGATGCCGGCCATCAGCAGCGCCGTGAAGGTCAGGTAGGGGTTGCCCATCGGGTCCGGGAAGCGGGCTTCCAGGCGCTTGCCCTTGGGGCTGTCCACGTGCGGGATGCGGATCGAGGCCGAGCGGTTGCGGGCCGAATAGGCCAGCTTCACCGGGGCTTCGTAGCCGGGCACCAGCCTCTTGTAGCTGTTCGTTGTAGAGTTCGAGAAGGCGTTGATGGCCTTGGCGTGCTTGATGATGCCGCCGATGTACCAGAGGCACATCTGGGAAAGGCCCGCGTACTTGTCGCCGGCGAACAGCGGCTTGCCGTCGCCCCAGATCGACTGGTGGACGTGCATGCCCGAGCCGTTGTCGCCGAACATCGGCTTGGCCATGAAGGTGGCGGTCTTGC